>Ga0213881_10001671_pt1 | contig 10254 bp, 9 predicted proteins | sample BarmaccoBMER_R08_FD_160104 | JGI IMG/M metagenome (GOLD analysis project Ga0213881, IMG submission 160104) | Barbacenia macrantha exposed rock microbial communities from rupestrian grasslands, the National Park of Serra do Cipo, Brazil - ER_R08 ... | reverse complement strand
TGGCAACGACGCCGCGAACGCCCTGGCTCGCCAGCTCGGTGGGCTGCCGGCCACGTTGGACGCGATGGCCAGCACGGCCACCGATTTGGGTGCGCTGGACACCAGGCCAACCAGCCCGTCAGGTCTGGACGCTCCCGGGATGTCAACCTCCGCTTACGACTTGACCGTGGTGTTCCGAGCCGCGATGCGCCGGCCGGAGTTCGCCGAGATCGATCGCCTCCAGCTGTTCGACTGGCCGGGTCGGGGCGACCTGCCGGGTTTCAAGATCAGCAACGACAACCGGATGTTGACGAATTACCCAGGCACGATCGGCGGCAAGACCGGGTTCACCGACGATGCTCGACACACCAGGATCGCGGCCGCCGAGCGGCAGGGCCGCCGGCTAGTGGTCGTGTTGATGCGCGGCGAGCAATACCCGGTTCCGATGGATGTCCAGGCCGCCCGGCTGCTGGATTACGGGTTCGCGCTGCCGGTCAGCACCCCCTGGGTAGGTATGTTGGTGGAGCACCGGCCTGAGGAGCCGAAACCAAGCGCGACCCCCCAACCGGCGCCCGCCGGCTTGGCTCCCTCGCTAACCGCGCCGCCGCGAGGCGGCGGCGATGACCTGACCTGGCCGCTCGTGATCGGCGGCATCGTTGTAGTGGTGGGAGTCGCGCTGTCGATACTGATCGCCCAATGTCGGCGGCGCAGCTGAGCGCAGCCGAGTAAAGCTCAGCGCCGAGGGCGCTCCAGCAACACGCTGCCCAGCAGGCCCAGCAGGGCGCCGGCTCCGACCAGTCCAGCCGAGGTGCCGACGCTGAGTCCTCCCCTGACGACAACCTCCGTTTTGATCACCGCTGGCCCTGGTGGGGGAGGCACCGTCATCGCCTCGCTCTCGTGTGACGTGGCCGCCCACGCCGCTACGAACAGCACGAACTGGGAGACGAAAAAGACGAAGACAAACAGACCAATAATCGATCCGAACGCGGCGCCGGCCGGAGAGTTCGACACCGAGGCCAGGTAGAACACCATCACCTGCTTGATCACCTCGAAACCGACGGCGCCTAGCGCCGCGGCCTTCACCGCGCTGCGCCAGCTCACCGGTTGACGTGGTAAACCGGCGATTGTCCACAACAGCACCACCCAGTTAGCGGCCAAGCCGAGCAGCACTCCGAGCAGGGCAAGCAGCACGTGGGCCCACCAGAACCGGCCGAGCCCGAGGAAGTCCAGCAAGGTCCGACCGACGCCGGAACCGACAGCGGTCACCGCGAGCGACACCACCATCGCCAGGCCGAGGCCGATCAGCGCAAGCAAGTCGAACAGCATCTTCTTCAACAGCGGCGGCCGATGGCTGGGCTGACCCCACTGCTCGGTCAGTGCCTCACGCAGGTTGCTCATCCACCCGACGCCCGAATAGAGCGCCACGACCAGGCCGAACACCCCGACCGTACCGGCGGACTGGATCGACTTGTCGACGATGTCGTTGATAGTGCCGCCAAGCGCGCCCGGTACCGCTCCAGTAATGCCGGACTCCAGCTGCTGGAGCAGTTCGGGCCGGCTGGCCAACACGAAACCGGCCACCGAGAAGGCGATCATCAGCAATGGCACCAGCGCGAGCACGCTGAAGTAAGTGATCGCCGCCGCGTAGTGAGAGCCGTGTCGCTCTGAGTAGCGAGCACCCGCTCGGATCAGGTGATCCAGCCACTCGTAGCGAGCGCGCAGTCGGGTGATAAACGCATCGATCTTGGATGGCTTCTTGGCTTGGTCAGCGTGGCTCCCGGCCACAGCGCTTCTCCCTACTACTCGACGGGCGCCGGGCTACCCGCTCAGCGTGTCGACGGCAAGAACCCGATCTTGCCGTACACCGACGTCAGTGTCGCGCTGGCGACCTCCCTCGCCCGGGTGGCGCCAGCGGCAAGCAGGCGGGCAAGCTCGGCGGGGTCGGACAAGTAGGCATCCACCTTGGAGCGTAGTGGGCTCACGAAGTCTCCCACCACCTCGGCCAGGTCTTTCTTCAGATCGCCGTAGCCTTTCCCGGCGTAGTCCGCCTCAAGCTCGGCGACCTTGCGGCCGCTCAGCGCCGAGTAGATCGTCAGCAGGTTGGAGACACCCGGCTTGCCCTCCGGGTCGAAGCGGATCTCCCGCCCGGTATCGGTGACCGCTGAGCGGATCTTCTTCGCGGACACCTTGGGGTCGTCGAGCAGCTCGACGATGCCGGCCGGGCTGGACGCCGACTTGCTCATCTTCGCGATCGGATCCTGCAGGTCGTAGATCTTGGCCACGCCCTCGGGGATGAACGGTTCAGGCATCGTGAACGTGCCGGCGCCGAAGCGGGTGTTGAACCGCTGCGCCAGGTCACGACTCAGTTCCAGGTGCTGGCGCTGGTCCTCCCCGACCGGCACCCGGTCGGTCTGGTAGAGCAGGATGTCGGCGGCCTGCAGTATCGGGTAGGTGAACAGCCCGACGGTCACCCGGTCCATGCCCTGTTTCGCGGACTTGTCCTTGAACTGGGTCATCCGGCTCGCCTCGCCGAATCCGGTGATGCAGCTAAGCACCCAGGCCAGCTGGGCATGCTCGGGCACCTGGGACTGCACGAACAAGGTGCAGCGAGTGGGGTCCAGCCCGAGCGCCAGCAGCTGGGCCACACCGCGACGAGTCCGCTCACGCAACGCGGCTGGATCGTGGCCGACAGTGATGGCGTGCAGGTCGACAATGCAATAGAACGCATCGTTGTCGTCCTGCAGCGCGATCCACTGCCGTAGCGCACCGAGGTAGTTGCCCAGGTGGAACGAGTCGGCGGTCGGCTGGATCCCGGATAGCACTCTGAGTCGGTGGTGCGCGGAAGTCATAACAACGATTCTTTCAGTCGAAGCTGGGCTACGGTGCGAGATGACCATAGGCTTGCCGTCCATGCCCTCTCCACCGCATTCTCTCGATTCGATCGTCGCACCCGCCAGGACGGTCGCCCTAGGCGCCCGCCGCCTTGGTGGTAAGGGTGCCGTTCCGTTAAAGGTTGCCGCGCCGGGCCTGCTCCCGCTCGATCGCCTCGAACAGCGCCTGGAAATTGCCCTTGCCGAATCCCAGCGACCCGTGCCGTTCGATCAGCTCGAAGAACACGGTCGGGCGGTCCCCGATGGGTGCGGTGAAGATTTGCAGCAGGTAGCCGTCCTCGTCGCGGTCAACTAGTACTCCGCGCGCCTTGAGCTCATCAATCGGCACCCGCACCGAGCCGATCCGAGCCCGCAGCACCGGGTCGTCGTAGTACGAGTCCGGTGTGGAGAGGAACTCCACGCCGCTGGCCCGCAGCGCGTCGACCGCGCCGAGAATGTCCGAGGTGGCCAGCGCGACGTGCTGCACACCAGCACCCCGGTAGTAACGCAGGTATTCCTCGATCTGGGAGGGCCGGCGGCTCAGCGCTGGCTCGTTGAGCGGGAACTTCACCCTGCGGTGCCCGTCGGCCACCACCTTGCTCATCAGCGCCGAGTATTCAGTGGCGATGTCCGAGCCGATGAACTCGGCCATGTTCGTGAAGCCCATCACCCGGTGGTAGAAGTCCACCCACCGGTCCATCGCGCCCAGCTCCACGTTGCCCACCACATGATCCACCGCGTGGAAAATTCGGTGTCTGCTCGCTGTCGGCCGCGCCGGCCGCACCGGCCGCATAGGGGGCAGTTCCCTCGGCGCGAAACCGGGCAGGTACGGACCGTGGTAACGCGAGCGGTCCACCAGCGTATGCCGGGTGTCGCCGTAGCTGGCCAGCGTCGCCCGACGGACCGTGCCGTAGCTGTCGGTGTCGTCGCGGGGCTCGCGCAGCACGACCGCGCCCTGCGATCGGGCGTGCGCGACGCACCGGTCAACATCGCGTACGCGCAGCCCGATGTCGACGATCCCGTCACCGTGCTTGCGGTGGTGGTCGGCTAGCACGCTGTCCGGATCGACCGCGCCGGTGATCACGAAGCGGACCGCTCCGCCGCGCAGCACATAGGCACGATGGTCGGGGTTGCCGGTTTCCGGACCGGAATACGCCACCAGCCGCATGCCGTAAACCTGGTGGTAATGCCAGGCGGTCTGAGTGGCGTTACCGACGATCCAGACCAAGGCGTCCCAACCGAGGACCGGAAACGGATCGGACACCGCGACGGGCAGGGACAAGCCAGGTACGGACGGGACGTGCGCGGTGGTGACGGTCATACCCGTATTGCACGCCTGCCGCGCCGAGCTGAGCAAACCGCCTATACCATACTGGTCAAGCCGCGCAGTTGGCCGTCGCTCAGCGACGCCTGACTGCGCAATCCGCCCAGCCGAGGTGGGAAATGCCCGACGCCGCTGGGGAGCGGGGCTACCCGCTCGACGAGCTCGACCTCGCTTTGCTCACCGCGCTACATCAGCGGCCTCGGGCGGGAGCGCTGGAGCTATCCCGGCTGCTGCGGGTGGCCAGGGCCACGGTCAGCGCGCGGCTGAGCCGGCTGGAGGAATCCGGAGTGGTGACCGGCTACGGACCCGACATCGACTTAGCCGCGGCCGGCTATCCGGTACAGGCGTTCGTCACCCTGGAAATCGCCCAGGGGGCGCTGGTGCAGATCGCGCATGAGTTGGAGACGATCCCTGGGGTGGTTGAGGCCTACGCTACAACCGGCACCGGGGACGTGCTGTGCCGGATCGCGGCCGCCTCGCACGCCGACCTACAAGACATCTTGCTGCTGCTCAACGACTCCAGCGCGATTTCCCGGTCGACCAGCGTGATCGCGTTGACTACCGTGGTGGCTCACCGGGTGCTTCCGCTGCTGGCTCAACGCCTGTCGGCGCGTCCGAGCCGGGCCCCTGGATACCGGTCGACGTAGCCGTATGCCCTGGTGCGCCGGGCCCGCGCAGCCGCACCACACCGGCGTCCAGATCAATGTCCCAGCGTTCACCAGGTGGCGCTCCAGTACCGTCTTCACTACCGTCGTGGCGCAGCTTCCGCCCGCCGAACAGCTCACCCAGTACGCCCATGACCCCACGATAGACCCGTTCAGGGCCCTTCGGGTGGTCGCTGCGCTGATGCTGATCTCCGGTCCCTGATCACCCGGCCCAACGCCCACGCTCCGGGCAACAGGCCCGCCGCGAGCAGCAGCAAGGATGGCCAGCCATCCGGAAGAAGCACATCACCCCCGGGTCCGGCAAGGCCGAGTACCCCGATGGTCACGATCCAGCCGACGAATGGCAGGGCGGCGCTAATCAGCCCGATCGGTAGCTCACCGGCTCTCCGCACCAGCCACGGAGTGCTCACCAACGCCACCAGCGCGCTCAGCGGGAGCGGCGTCGCGCCCACGGTCAGCGTGACGAACATCAGCTCGACGATGGCCAGCAACACCGCATCGAGCACTAGAACGAAGAGCACCAATAGGCTTTCCGGCCTTTCGTCGATCACAACCGAGACCCTGCCGAGTCGATACCGTCGAACAGATCGGTCTCTACCGCGTGCGATTGGCCGAGCGCATCGACGCGGGTGTAACACTCGTGGGTCAATACCGGTTGGGCGATGTGGTTGGTGAGCGCGAAAGCGGCCCGGCCCCGATGGTCGGGACCTTGCCATACCGCCAGCTGACTGGCGTGGGCACGCAGCGCCGCCAACTTGGCCGGCAGTTGAGCGGTGACGTCGATCCGCGTGGTCACCGAATCGTCCGGAACGCTGGCCAGCTCGTCGATTCCCACCAGTCGCCCAGGCAACCCGGTAGCGCCGGCCAGCTCGGCCAGGCCGTCCTCGACGTCACATCGCGGAGCCACCATCCAGTAGAGCTTGCGGACGCTCGGGTGCTCGGCGGCCGCCGCCATGGTGATCTCGTGGGCTCGCACGTGGTCAGGGTGCCCGTATCCGCCAACCGGGTTATACCCGATCACAACCTGAGGTTGCACGTCGTCCAGGATGGCCGTGAGCGCGGCGACCTGCTCATCACGGTTGTCCGGTGCGCACAACGCCCGTGGATGCAGCATCTCCGCCGCCGGCGCGGCAGCCCACACACCGTCGGCGCCCACCATCCCGCTGTCCCGCCATCGACCGAGCCCGCCGAGGAACCTCTGGTCGGCCAGGCCCAGCGCGGCGCACGCGGCGGCCAGCTCGGCCATCCGGTACCCACCGAGCTGGTCGGCCGCCTCAGCGGTCAACCCGGCCAGCTCGGGGAGCATGACGTCACCCAGCTCACCGAGCGTGCAGGTGACCAACGTGACGTGGGTGTCCGACGCCGCCGCGTAGCGGGCGATGGTGCCGCCGGTATTGATCGACTCGTCGTCGGGATGCGCGTGAACCAGGAGCAGCCGACGACCGGCGGTGGGTTGCACCGCCGTATCCTAGCCGGCACGCCGGGGACCGCGACGCCAGCGGATTAGCTTCTTCGCCCTCGGCAAGTCGGGATATTCCGTCGAATCTAGTTAAGCATGCTGGACCGACAAATACTGGCCGAACCAGTCGATCGTTGCTTGCCACGCCGCGGCCGCCGCCTCCGGATTGTAACGGGGCCCGGTGTCATTGAAGAACGCATGGTCAGCGCCGGAATATACCCGCGCGGTGTGCACTAGGCCGGCGGCGGTCAAGGCGTCATCGGCGCGCTGCTTTGTGGCGTCCACCCGCTGGTCGAGCTCGCCGTAGATCGCCAGCACGGCGGCCTTGGCGCGGCGGAAGTCCGGGTGCTCGGGAGCGGGGCCGTAGAACGGGACGGCGGCGGCCAACCGGGACTCCCCGGCCTCCAGCAGCTGCCACACCATGCCACCGCCGAAGCAGAACCCCACCGCGCCGACCTTGGCACCGGGGACCCGGCGACCCAGCTCGTCGATGCCGGCACGCAAGTCGGCCACCAGCTTGTCGACGGGCGTGGCGGCCAGTGTGGTCGGCGCCTGGGCTGGGTCGGTGAGCGCGGCGGTACCACCCTGAGCGGACAGCAGGTCCACGCACAGCGCGCCGTACCCAGCTCCGGCGAAGCGGCCCACCACATCGTAGAAGTGATCGGTCAGCCCACGGTTCTCGTGTATGACCAACACGGCGGCTTTGGGGGCACCCGCCGGGGCCGCCCACGCGCCGCGCAGCTCGCCGGCCGGCCCAGCGAACCGGACGTCGCTGCCCCGGCCCACGCCTGGGCCTCGTCCGGGTGGGGCGCCGACGGGGCTGGTTGGCGCGCTCGGCGCGGCCGGCTCACCGCAGGCCGCCAGCAGCGCGGCAGCTGGGACAGCGCCCAGGCCAAGCAGCCCGAGCCGGCGTAGTGCCTCCCGCCGGGAGAACAGTCCATCGGCGAAGTCCTTGGCGACTTCCCCTACCAGATAATTCCGCAGCGCCATATCGCGCAGCGTATCCCGCGCACCGCGATCTACGGCGCGTTCCGTGGATTCGAAAGAGTTCCGTGGGTTCGAAAGGTTAGTAAACGGTGAGACCGCCTGGATCGCGTCATGGCGGCCACGACCCCAGTGCCTCAGGGGGACCGCTGCTCGACCGGAGCAGGAGCCTGGGTAGCCTGGGCCACGGCCAACCGGGAGTGCTGGCGGCCGTAGGCGAAGTAGAGGACGAACCCGAGCGCCAACCAGGTCAAGAACCGCAGCCAGGTGACCACGGTCAAGTTCACCATCAGCCACAGGCAGGACAGCGCGGCCAAGATCGGCACCCACGGGACCAGTGGGGTGCGAAACGCGCGGGTGAGTTCTGGTCTGGTTCGGCGCAGTATCAAGACCCCGACCGATACCAGCACAAACGCGGACAGTGTGCCGACATTGACCATCTCCTCCAGCCGTTCGGCTGGGAACAGCGCGGCGATCGCGGCCACCACGGCGCCGACGATCAGGGTGAGCCGCACTGGGGTGCCTCGGGCACCGGTACGAGCCAGCCCGCGCGGTAACAGCCCGTCTCGGCACATCGCGAACAACACCCGGGTCTGGCCGAGCGAGATCACCAACACCACGGTGGTCAGCCCAGCCAGCGCTCCGATCGAGATGATCGCGGCCGCCCAGGTCACCCCGTTCAACGTGAACGCGGTAGCCAAGGTCGCCTTGGCCCCGCCGGGCTTGGTGGCCAGGTCGGTGTAGCGGACCATCCCGGTGACTACCAGCGATACCGCGATGTAGAGGATGGTGACGATCACCAGCGAGCCGATGATGCCGCGCGGCACGTCACGCGCGGGCCTGCGGGTCTCTTCGGCCGTGGTGGCCACGATGTCGAAGCCAATGAACGCGAAGAACACGATCGAGGCGGCGGCGAGCAGCCCGTATATCCCGAACACGCTGGTCGAGCTGCCACCGAGCAGCGAAAGCAGGGACTGCTCCAGCCCGCTGCCGCCTGGCGTGGCCGGTGCCGGCGGCGGGATGAACGGTGTGTAGTTGCTCATGTGCACGTAGCGGATGCCCACCGCGATGACCAGCAACACCACCGCGATCTTGACCGCGGTGATCACCTGGCTGACTCGGCTGGAAAGCTTGATCCCCAACGCGAGCACGGCGGTAATTGCCGCGATCACGAGCAACGCGCCCCAGTCGAACCTAAGCGAACCGAGCTCGACCGTGGCGGTCTCCAGCTTGATCCCGGTCAGCGAGATCACCTGCGCCAGATACTGCGACCAGGCCTTGGCGACGACCGCGGCGCCCAGGGGAAACTCAAGCATCAGATCCCAGCCGATGATCCAGGCCACCAGCTCACCGAAAGTCGCGTAGGAGAACGTGTAGGCGCTGCCGGCCACCGGGACCGTCGAGGCGAACTCGGCGTAACACAACGCGGCCAGCCCGCAGGCGACCGCCGAGATCACGAAGGCCAGTGAAACCGAGGGGCCGGCGATGTTGCCCGCCGTGCTGGCGGCCAGGGTGAAAATCCCGGCGCCGACCACCACCGCGACGCCGAACACCACTAGGTCCAAGGCGCCTAGATCCCGACGGAGCTTGCTGCCGGGCTCTTCGGTGTCGGCGATCGACTGCTCAGGCGACTTCACTCGCCAACGACGCTGATCCATTGCTGGAGCGTACCCACATCAAGCCCGTGAACGGCACGAATAGCCGTTGTAAGGCAGTATCGGCCAGCTAGCGGCGCGCGAGGAAGCTTGGCCGGGGTGATAGGTTCACAGCGGTGAAGAGCTCGCTGCACCACCGCGAGGGAATGCTCACAGTCGGCGAGCTTCGCTCGGCGGTGGACACCGGTGACATCGACACCGTGCTGCTGGTGCTGATCGACATGCAGGGCCGGCTGCAGGGCAAACGCTGCTCGGCGCGGTATTTCCTGAACGAGGTCCTGCGCCACGGCGCCGAGGCATGCAACTACCTGCTGGCGGTCGACGTCGAGATGTCGACGGTCGACGGCTATGCCATGTCGTCGTGGGAGCAGGGATACGGCGACTTCGAGCTGGTGCCCGATCTGAATACGCTGCGCCGCATCCCGTGGCACCCGGGCACCGGCCTGATCATCGCCGATCTGCGGCTACTGTCGGGGGAACCGGTGGCGGCGTCGCCGAGGCAGATCCTGCGCCGGCAACGCGACCGACTCGCCGAGCGCGGCTGGCACGCGGTGGCCGGCACCGAGCTGGAGTTCATCGTCTACGCCGACTCCTACGAGCAGGCGTGGCGGGCCGGATACCGAGGGCTCACCCCGGCCAACCTGTACAACATCGACTACTCGATGCTGGGCACGGCCAGGGTGGAGCCGCTGTTGCATGCCATTCGGTCCGGCATGACCGGTGCGGGCCTCTATGTGGAGTCAGCCAAGGGTGAGTGCAATCTCGGGCAGCACGAGATCGCGTTTCACTACGACGAAGTCCTGGTCACCGCCGACAACCACGCGCTGTACAAGACCGGCGCCAAGGAAATCGCCGCCCAGCGGGGCTGCTCGCTGACGTTCATGGCCAAGATTGACGAACGGGAAGGCAACTCCTGCCACGTGCACCTCTCGCTGCGCGACGCCGACGGCACACCGGTGCTGGCCGACCCGAGGGCCAAGGACCGATGGGGGTTAGCCCCGCTAGGTGAGCACTTCCTCGCCGGGCAGCTCGCCGCGCTGCGCGAGCTCACCCTGCTGTTCGCGCCGAACATCAACTCCTACAAGCGGTTTGTCAAGCGCAGCTTCGCGCCCACGGCGCTGGCCTGGGGGGTGGACAACCGCACCTGCGCGCTTCGCCTGGTGGGCAGCGGCTCATCGTTGCGGGTGGAGAACCGGGTGCCCGGCGGAGACGTCAACCCGCATCTGGCGCTGGCGGCGGTGATCGCGGCAGGTTTGTACGGAATCGAGCGTGAGTTGCCGCTACTGCCACCATGCACCGGAAACGCCTACCTCTCCGA
>Ga0213881_10001670_pt1 | contig 10258 bp, 11 predicted proteins | sample BarmaccoBMER_R08_FD_160104 | JGI IMG/M metagenome (GOLD analysis project Ga0213881, IMG submission 160104) | Barbacenia macrantha exposed rock microbial communities from rupestrian grasslands, the National Park of Serra do Cipo, Brazil - ER_R08 ... | reverse complement strand
TGCGGGCCGACAGACGCTGACGCTGATCCTCCACAAACGCCTCAAGTGCCTGATCGATCGTGACCGTGTCCCGCACCAGCGCATCCTTTCACGCACACCCGGATCACCAACCCGACATCTCAGCCTGGCCGACCACCCGTCGTCTCAAGACCGATGCAACCCAAGACCTACCTCATCGCTCCCTGGCGGCTGAGCACACGTTCAGGAGGGCAGCCGTCTTTTTCAGCGGCCCCACCACCGCGGAGCACGCCACCACGTGAGGGGGTATCGGGGCTGGCGAGTGCGGGCGGCTCACCATGGGGATCGGCGTCGTCGGCGTCGGGTTAGCGGTAGTCGGCCTTCGGCTCGGGCCCGGGCTAGCGCGAGCTCGTGCCGGTCTTGGGGTGTGTCGACCGGTTCCGGTGGTGTACAGAAGGTTTGCGGCTCGGTGTGGTCCTGCCGCTTGGTTTGGGCGGCGCGGGCCTGAGCCAGCAGCCGCTCGTGCATCTCAGCCCGCTGGACCTGTCGCCGTTCGCGCTCGGCGTGAATCTTTGCCGACATTCGGCTGCGGTGCTCCGGGCTGGCTGTGTGATCCGGCGGCCGCACCGCGGCCCGCCGGTCGGAAAACTCAGCGGCTCGGCGGCGGCGCAGGGTCTCCACCGCGACGTGGACTCGCCCGCGGCCATAGCGGCGTACGTCGAGCGGGCGTAGCTGGGCGGCGCCGGGGGGGAGCGCGTCGAGTGCGGCTTGGCCGTGCCGCGCTACGAGCACATGCTCGCGGACATGCCGCTCTCGCTCGGTGTGGCTGTGGCCGGGCAGGATTCGGCCCGTGTCGGTGTGCCAGGCTGACAGCCGGGACTGGGTCCACCGGTATGGGGCGAGGATCTTCGACAGCGGCATGGCGGGCAGGCGTGACCAGCTGGTTGGCCGGTACTCCAGGGCGTGCAGCACGTCGTTGTTGGTCCACCCAGCATGCCAGTACGGGCGGCACAAGGCTCGGGTAGCTCGAATGCTCAATCGGGCCAGGACCGGGTGCTGACGGCGTAGCTCGGCGGCCGCGGCGAGCATCTGAGCGCGGCTGGTCGGCACCCGGCCGGCGAAGGCCAGCCATTTCTCATCAAGGCGGGCCCGTAGGGCCTCTTTTTTGCTCTCGACTTGTGCGGTGACCTGGGAGTTGTGGAAAAAGTCTCTCGCGCGCGAAGAAACCCATTGATCAACTAAAGAAGAAAAACCAAAGAACCATGTAGGGGTCCAGGTTCGTTCCACAGCACGGTATCCACCTAGGTCCCAGCCGGCACCGACACCAGCTGGGACAGAACGGCAGGCAGCGTGGGCACGGGCCTCAAGCTCAGCCAGAGGTTCCGCGGGACGCAGCGGCACCCGCAGGGCATAGACGGCGCGCCGGTTGCCTTCCACGTGCGCTAGCGCTAGCGGCCGGAACTGCGGGGTGCTGCCGGACTCGATGGTGGCTAGCCAGCCGAGCAGGCGCAGCTGGCGCAGCCAGCCGGCCATGGTGGAGCGGGCCCAGCCGGTGACCTCTATCAGCCGGTCCCAGCCGGGCCAGGACTCCCAGGTGTCCCAGTGGGCGGTGAGTGTCAGCTCGCGCACCATGCGCAGTAGCTTGTCCCGGCAATCCCGACGCAGCAGCTGCACCCACTGCTCGGCGGCCAGCAGCTCGGGCCATTCCCGCTGATCGCGCGGGTCACGCGAGCACAGGGCCTGCAGCGGCGGCGGGCCGATCTCCGCAGCCTCCGGGGACCCGCCGAACTGAGCCCAGCACGGGCCGCAGTGCACCGTCCGCAGTGGCACGGGCCGCCGGACACCGGGAGCGCGACCGCACGTGACACACACCTCATCCGACGGGGTCGTGAACGCTGGGCACGGTCGCCGCGTACGGCACGGCTCGGCACTGTGGAGTGGCTCGGCCAGCATCGGAGCAGGGCAGGCACCAGCCGACGCCAAGCTGTGGTGCAGAGTCTGGCCGTGTCGGTGTCGCGCTGGCGCCGACCCAGGGGGTAGCCTGGGCACGCGAAAGCGCCCCTTCCCGCGAGGTAGGGATTCGCCTCGGCTGCGAACCGAGGCACTAGTAGGGCCGAGACGGGTTGTGGTGACCCGTTCGACGCGATGACGTGGCGGTCTCCGTGCGGGAGGCCGCCACGGTCGTTATGAGGCCTTAACCATCGGCAACTCCTCCTGCTGTTCGGCCTGTTTGCCCATCGGCAGCTGCTCAAGGTCGATGTTGGCCAAGCCGTACTCGACGAAGGCCGCGATGAGACGGGACTTCGATACGCCGCGCTCCTCGGCGAGCCGCACGACCTCGTCATGGGTCGTGCCCGACAGATAGCCCCAGATCATCTGCCGGTCGGTGTAGATCGGTCGTCTACCGCCTTTTTTCCTCGCCATGGCCGCAGACCCTGCCAGTCAGTAGGTACCAAACGGATGCGACACGCCGGGACGGGCGACGAGGTTCGTACAAAGCGGGATTGCCGTCACGCAGCGTTACTGGATGCTTGCGTGACGGCGACACAGCAGCCCGGGCCGGGACGCGCGGTGCCGACCCCGGGTTAGATTTTCGTGCCGTCGATGGTCGTGCACGTTTTGCGGAGGGGCGGCGTGGTGGATTGTCAAGTGAGGTCGGTGCGGTGCGGGCACTGCGACCGAGAGTTACCTGTACGGGCCGGGCGCGGCCGCTCTCGCAAGTACTGCAACGCCACCTGTCGGTCACGGGCTCGACGGGCTCGTAGCGTGCCCGTGCGAGCGTCGTGCTCGGTCCGGGCTGGAGTGGCGCGCTGTGTCGCCCCAGCGGAGGGGGCCTGGTATGACACCCGGGGTGTGGTGGCCGCGCACAGCTGCGCCGGGCACCGCGAGCTGGTGGGCGAGCTGCTTCGGGCCCGGATGCCCAAGGGGCGCCGGCCGGATCGGTGGCTGCCCGCTGGCATTCGGTGGAGCCCAGCCCAGCACGCGCCACCACCGCGCATGGCCTTTCAGCTGACGGTGACCCTGCAGGAGGTGGACCCGCCTATCTGGCGGCGCGTGCACGTACGCGCCGACGCCACCCTCGAGCAGGTACACGAGGTGATCCAGGTGGCGATGGGCTGGGAGAACTACCACCTGTGGCGCTTTGGTCCGGTGATGTTCGGCGACCTGTGCGGCGAGTACCCCGCCGATACCATCCTGGAGACGGTGGTCGGTCAGCCTGGCGATCGTCTGGGGTATGTGTATGACTTTGGCGACCACTGGATCCACCACATCACCGTGGGTAAAGTCATCACCCTGCCCCGCGCCGGCAGCGTTTACCCGCGCTGCAGCGCCGGCAATCGGGCTTGCCCACCTGAGGACTGCGGCGGCCCGTTGGGGTATGAGGAGACGCTCAAGGCCCTGCGCTCGCGCAAGGGTTGGCGCTATCAGCAGGCCCGCGAACTGTGCGGCACCAGGTTCGACCCAGAAGCCTTCGACCGCCAGGCGGTCAACACCGCGCTGGCCGCGCTATCCCCGTCCACGATTGCGTGCCACACAGCGGGCGGCACGCAATGAGGTGTTGCCGAGGAGTCAGGCCGGCGTGGCGGTGAGCGTGGCGGCGCCGATGAGGCTGAGGGCGTCCCCGGTGTCCTGGTCGACGCTGAGGAATACGGCGGTGCCGACATACGGCTGGCGGTACCGAGCGGGAATGTCGGATTGGAAGTGGTGGGCCAGCGTGGTCGCCAGCGGGTTGATGTCGGAGGTGAACATTCCTTCGTCGTCGACCCACATATCGAGCTGGTCGGTGAGCCGCGCGACATCGACGCACCGGCAGCCGATGGCGGCGTCGAGGTCCATCGAGGATCGCGTTGTCCGGGATGTCAATTTTCTGTACGCGGCCGTCTACGGTGATCCGCAGACCGGTCACGATCTCGCGGCGGGCCAGTTCGGTCGTCGGCTTGTCCATCGTCATTCCCCTTCTCGCGGTGTGGTCTCTTACCTGCGTGGACGGCAGACTGCATCGGCGGTGGCGTGCCCGGGGATCTGTCCCGTGCCCCTTTGTTTTTTGCCCCTGTCGGTGGGGGCGCACTGTTTTCCGGCCGGTGCTGGGGTGGGTGTCAAGCCGCGATTTAGCCGGAAAAGTTTTCTGCGAATCCGCCGGGTGGGTTGCCGGAGGATTCGCGGTCAGAAAGGTTTTCCGGCTGCGGCTTGACACCCACCCCAGCACCGGCCACGGTGCGAAGCCTCCACCGGCCTGGGCAAAAAACGCGCCCGCAGGGCGCTACAGCCCGAAGGCCGCGACGCGGGCCGCAGGTCGTCTTCTTGGCCAGCGGCCAGGGCCGTTGGGGTTAGCCGATGACTCGGAGGCCTTTGGCGGTGTAGAAGCCGAGGGGGTCGACGTAGTGGCCGTTGACTTGGACGGCGAAGTGCAGGTGGGGGCCGGTGGATTGGCCGCGGTTGCCGACTTCGGCGATGGGTTGGCCGGCGTGGACGACTTGCCCGACAGTGACCAGGTTGCGGTTGTTGTGTCCGTAGGTGGTGATGACTCCGCCGCCGTGGTCGATGCGCACCCACAGGCCGTAACCGGCGGCGGGTCCGGAGGCGATGACGGTGCCGTCGGCGGCGGCCAGGATGGGGGTGCCGATCGGGGCGGCGATGTCGATGCCGTTGTGGAAGCCGCCGGGGCGGGGGCCAAACCCGCTGGAGAACTGGCCATGGGTGGGCGCCACCCAGGCCCCGGGCAGGGGGGTGGTGGCTAGTGCGCCGCCGGCGGCGGTGTAGCTGGCCATGACGGTGCGGATGCGGTGGACGTAGGCGCGGGTTTCGGCGTATGGGGGGATGGCGTGGTAGTGCAGTACCGCAGCCAGACCGGCGTTGTAGGCGGCGAGCATGAGGTCGATCTGGTCGCCGGGGATGCCGGCGTGGGTGATCGAGGCCAGCAGCGCGCAGTCGTAGCGGGCCATGGCGGGGATGGCATCGGCCGGGTCGAAGGGGTCAGCGGTGCCGGGGCCGGCCTCGTGGCGGCCAACGACGGCCCAGGTGGCGGGCATGAACTGGGCGATGCCTTGAGCGCCGGCGGGGGAGACCGCGCGGGGGTTGAACCCTGATTCGGCCTGGATTTGGGCGGCCAGCAGGGGCGCGGTGACCTGCGGGCAGGTCCGCGCAGCGCGCGCCAGCAGTCCGGTGTAGGCGGCGGGCACGGTGCCCGGGCGCAGGACGGCGCCGGCGGGGTTGGTGCCGATCGGGGCCGCTTGGGCTTGGCCGCCCCCGGCCAACACGGCAACCAGCGTGGTGAGCACCACCAAGGCGGCGACCGGCAGACCGAGCAGCACGCCGCGGGTGGTGTTCACCTCGCTCAGCCGCCGAGGCTGAGATCGACGTGGTCAACTAACCAGCCACCGTGGGCGGGGGCCAGGGTGCAGAACACCGCCGCGGGTGGCAGTGGTTGGCGCCATCCGTCGGCGCCGAGAGCCTCGCGGGTGACCACGGTAGCCCGATAGACCACGGTGGGCTGGTCGGCAGGCAGCGGATCACCGGCATAGGGCCGCAGAGTGGTGGTGACGGTGGCCCGGTGGGCGGCCCAAGTCGGAAAGTCCAGGGATCGGCCGTGGCCGCCGTCCAGCTCGGCAGCAAGCCGGGGCGTGCCGTAACGCTGGGCGGCCCGCGCCCGGGCATCGGCCTCGGAGGTGTCTCGGGTGGTGTCCACCGCGAAGTAGGCGACCGCAAACAGGTCACAGACCTGCTGAGGCGGCCCGGCGTGCACGGAAGTCGCTGTCACCGACTGCGGTGGGTTGGCTACGCTGCGTCCGGGTGTGGAGGGACCCGACCCGCCGCAGGCCGCGAGTCCGACCGCGGCGGCGGTGATCAGGACCGGTAGGGAGGCGCGGTGCGACCGTACAGGTGGTCCAGCAGCCGGGTTTTGAAAAACCGCCAGTCTCCACCGACTTTGACCGCCGGGATGTGTCCGGACTTGGCCAGCCGGCGCAGGGTGTCGATCTCCACCCGCAGCACCAGCGCGGCTTCCTTGGTGGTCAGCAGCTCCGGCAAGCCCGCGACCGCGGCGCTCCACTGGTCGACCGGCGCACCGGATCCAGCGGCAGAACCCCTCGGCAACCCGGGCATCGGTGATCTTTCTCGTGGCGAGGATGAGCGCCCCAGCAAGGGTAGCGGTCCACACGGAGCATCACCCTTATATGGCCGCGATACAGACAATCCCCAAGATTACAGGAAATACGGGACGGCGTAGGGTACGCACCGTCAGTACAGGAGAGACCCCGGGCAGTGATCATCGGGTGACGAAGGAGCGTGTGTGATGTCCGCTATCGTGCATGCCGCGGCTGAGGTGCTCGCCCAGGTCCCCAATCCTGGTGCCGGCTCTCCACCTCCCGGCTCCGAGAAGATCACGAAAGTGATTCAGTGGGTGGCGTGGTTGTTTTTCGCTGGCTGCGTCGTGGGCATCTTCTACGCTGGCGGCCAGATGATCTACGACCATTCCCGGGGGATGGGCGGCGGCGAGGGCACCAGCCGCCTAGTCAAGGTGCTGCTGTCGGCGATCCTGGGCGCGTCGGCGTCCGGAATCATCGGGGTGCTGGCCGCAACCCCCGGGCACTGACGCATGAGCCAGAACACCCAGCCACGCCGTGACACGACCACGGGCGACAAGAGCCGGGTGTCGCTGCAGCTGGCGGGTGTGTTTCTGGGCCTGGTGGTGCTGGCCGGATTAGTCGTGGCGCTGTTCGGGGGCCAGCACAACACCCCGAGCGCCCCACCCCCGGCGGCTCCGGCGGGCCCGGGCTTGGTCACACCACCCGATGCCCAGCTCGATCAGACGGTCCCGACATCACCGCCGACCGACGTGCAGTGGCAGCTCTACCAGCGCGTCGCCTTGCCGTACTCGGCCATCGCCGGCCCACGCATCATCGATGGGGCGGTCGCCCGCGGCTACGCACACACCCCCACCGGAGCGCTGATCGCCGCACTACAGATCGGTTCCCGGGAACTTGTGTCCCCTGGCGATTCCTGGCGTCAAGTTGTCGAGCAACAGGTGATGCCTGGGCCCGGCCGGGACCGCTACATCCAATTACGCAGCCAAGTCACTACGGATGGGCCGCCCGATCCCCGCTTGACCCAGATCGCAGGGTTTCGATTCGTGACCTACACACCCGGTATCGCGGTGATAGAAATCGCGAGCAAATCGAATAGCGGACAGTTGCAGATGACGACGAGCACCGTTCAATGGTCGGATGGTGATTGGAAGCAAGTGCTCCAACCAGATGGCTCGGAGTCTCCGACGGTGCAGTCCGTTCCGGATCTGACCGGCATAGTGGCCTGGAACGGAGTGTAAGAGATGCTCGGTCCAGGAATCCTGCCGATTTTTCCGCTCCCGTCCCTGGGAGGTATTTGCGACACGCCCGTTGTCCGTTACGGATGCTCGGCTGCCGGCGACGCTGCAGCCGCGGTCGCGGGTGATGCCTTTGATTCGGTGGCGCGGAAGTTTTTGGAGGGGGTTGGTAAGGCCGTCGAGTTGGTGGTGACGTTTTGGGTGCAGATTCCGACCCCGGTGATGGACCAGGATAGTGGCCCGGTGGCGGCACTGCGGGGCAGCTTGTCGTGGCTGGTGGGCGCGATGGGTGTGGTCGGGTTGTTGCTGGGATTGTCGCGGGTGATGTGGTCGCATCGGGGGGATGAGGCCAGCGAGGTGTTCAAGGGTTTGATCCGGCTGGTGGTGGCCACGTCGATGGCGGTGCCGGTGGTGGCGCTGGTGACCGCGGCGTTCGATGAGTTCTCGGTGTGGATTTTGAACCGTTCCGCGGGTGGGGACTTGGGCGCGGTAGTGCTGAAGTTCGGCACCTTTAGCGCGCTGAGCGGACTGGGCAGTGCGATTGTCTTCATCGTCGGGCTGGTGGGGATTGGCAGCGCGGTGGTGCAGGTGTGTTTGCTGTTGGTCCGGGCGGGGATGATTATCATTCTGGCGGGGGTATTGCCGCTGACCGCGGCGGGATCCACGACCGAGGCTGGGAAGGCCACCTTATACAAGACCTCGGGGTGGCTGTTGGCGTTTGTGTTATATAAGCCGACCGCGGCAATTGTTTACGCGGCCGCGTTTTTCACCGCAGGCCAGGGGGGCGACGTCGTCAGTCAGCTCACCGGATTGTTCATGATCGTGATGGCGGTGTTGGCGTTGCCGGCGTTGATGCGGTTGGTGACCCCGGCGGTGGGTGCGGTGACCGCGGGTGGGGGCAGCGGGGCGGGCATGGCCGCCGGAGCCGCGTTGGCGACCGGGGCGATTCAGATCGCCGGCATGACCACACGGTCGTCTGGTGAGGGGTCACCGGGGCGAGCTACGCCCTCGGGGTCCGGGCACGGTGACGGTGGTTCGCCCGGCGGTGGTGGATCACCGGGCAGTGGTGCGCCGCGTCCGTCGGGCGGTCCGGTTCCGCACGGAGGTGGAGGCGGCGCCACCAGCGGCGCCGGTGCCGCCGGTGGGGCGGCGGCGGCCGCGGTGGGGGTGCAGGCCGCGCAGGCTGGGGTGAGCGCGGCGCGTGGCGGGATCCACGGCGCCAGTGGCGCGCAGGAGCCCACCGAGCGATGACCGAGCAGACGCCCCTACCGGCGGTGCGGACGTATGGGCAGTGGCGGCTGCCCAAGGGCGCCGGGCTGTTGGGGTTGGGCACTGGCGGCACGGTGACGTTGTTCGTCGGGATCATCGCGGTGCTCATCGGGGTCCTGATCGATGTGCGACTGGGTCTGGTGGTGGCCGTGGTGGTGGCGGTGGGGATGGCGCCGCTGCTGGTCCGGGTCAACGGCCGCACCGGGGCCCAGGCCATGGCGGCTCGGCTGGCCTGGTGGGCAGGCCGGCGTGCCGGACAGGACAGTTACCGCTCTGGGCCGTTGTCGGCCCTGCCGGGAGGTAGGGCGAGGCTGCCGGGGTTGTTGGCCCCGTCGATAATGCTGTGCGCCAAGGACGCGTATGGCCGACCGTTCGGGTTGATCAAATTGCCGTGGGCGCACCACTACACCGCGGTGTTGCGCTGCAACGCCGACGGCGCCGCCTTGGTCGATGCCGCCCAGATTGACACCTGGGTGGCCAATTGGGGTGCCTGGTTGGCGGCGCTGGCTCATGAGCCGGGCATCGCGGGAGTGTCGGTGACCATTGAAACCGCCCCGGACTCGGGGCAACGGCTGCGCAGCGAGGTCACCAGGCTCATCGCACCCGGGGCGCCCGAGCTGGCCACGCAGGTTCTTCAGCAGGCGGCCCAGTCCTACCCGGCCGGCTCGGCGCAGGTGGCCACCCGGGTGGCGATTACCTGGGGCCCGGCCATGGTCAGCGGGCGCCGCGAGGACACCGACATTCTCGCCGAGATCGGCAATCGGTTGCCCGGCTTGGCCGAGGGCCTGGCCCGCACCGGCGCCGGCGCCGCGGTCCCGATGACCGCCGACGCGCTGGCCGAGACGGCCCGGGTGGCCTACGACCCGGGGTGTGCCTACGACGTCGACGCCGCCCGCGACGACGGCCCGACGGGGATCGGCTGGGCTGATGCCGGCCCGATCGCCGCCCAGGAGTTTTGGAACTGCCTGCGCCACGACTCGGGAGTCTCGGCCACCTGGTACATGGACGAGGCCCCCCGCGGCACCGTGCTGTCGAGTGTGTTGACCCAGCTGGTCAGCCCGCACCCGCAGCTCACCCGCAAGCGGGTCACCTTGGTGTATCGCCCGCACAACCCGGGTGAGGCCGCCCGGATCGTCGACGGCGATGTCCGCGACGCCATCTTTAATGCGACCAAAAACCCCCGGGCCAAGGCGCGGGCCACCGCGGATCTGCGCGCGGCCGAGCAGTCCGCCGACGAAGAGGCCTCCGGCGCCGGGGTGGTGCGGTTTGCGATGGTGGTCACCGTCACCGTCCCCAGCGGGGCGCAGCTCGCCGCGACCGAAGCGGTGGTACGCAACCTGGCGGCCACCGCGCGCATTCGGCTGCGCCGCGCCTACGGCAGCCAGTCCGCGGCGTTCGCCGCCGGCCTCGGGATGGGGGTGCTGTTGCCCCACTACGCCTCGGTCGGTCGCCTGCTCGCACCCTGACCCGCGCGCTGTCGAACAGGAGGACTTACCCCGTCATGGCACGCCGACCCCTCACGCGCACGCTGAGTCCGCGCGGGTTTCGCGGCCCGGGCGCCGGCCGGGTCAGCTACGTCGAAGCGCCAGTGGAGTATCGCGGCACCACGGTGCAGGTCTGTGGGCTGTGGCCGTTCGCCGCCGGATCGGGCAGCCCGATGATGGGCACCCCGATCGGGCACCATCTGCGCACCGGGGCCACGGTGTGCTT
>Ga0213881_10001668_pt1 | contig 10267 bp, 8 predicted proteins | sample BarmaccoBMER_R08_FD_160104 | JGI IMG/M metagenome (GOLD analysis project Ga0213881, IMG submission 160104) | Barbacenia macrantha exposed rock microbial communities from rupestrian grasslands, the National Park of Serra do Cipo, Brazil - ER_R08 ... | reverse complement strand
TTCGGTGAAGACATCGGCGAAAATGTAAGTGAGCGGGAAAAGCAATTGCGCACCACTAATGCGCGGTATGTGGCCAAAGAGATGGATGAATGGGATGATGCAGATTTTTTGACCAACCAAGTTTGAGATGAGCAGGATGACGACAAAAATGTGAACGAGCAGATCGTAGTAACGGAACGAGCTGAGTCGCGTATCGCGTGCGGTCAGTCGGCGAATGGTGGAACCAGGCATGCCAGAGACAGGATTAACGAGATTGCCGGGATTGAGAAGGATTTCGAACAGTACTCGCAGGTTGGCGAGAGGCTGGAAACCTGTCGGGTTGATGAGGCGACATGCGTGGCGTTGTGTTGCTGCCTGACTTCCGCTGAATTTTGAGTTAGCTGACCAGCATGGATTCGCTGTGGTCACGTTTTGAAAAGTACTTCGTACGCTACGAAGAGGTCGGGTTCGGCGTGGACATTAGCCGGATGCGATTCGGCGACGAGTTCTTCGCCACGATGGAGCCAAAGGCGCGCAAAGCATTCGACGAAATGCGGCAACTCGAAGCTGGCGCGATCGCGAACACGACGGAGCAGCGCATGGTCGGCCATTACTGGCTTCGCGATGCGCAGCTTGCGCCGACGGCGGAATTGCGGGCGGAAATCGAGAAGACAAAGAGCCGGATCAAAGAGTTCGCGCGCGCGGTGCATGCCCGTGAGTACGGCGAGCTGCGGCACCTGTTGCTGATCGGTATCGGCGGGTCGGCGCTCGGACCGGAATTTGTCAGCGACGCGCTTGGAAGCACGAGCGACCCTATGGACCCCTTCTTCTTTGATAACACCGACCCTGATGGTTTCGATCGCGTGTGGCAGAAACTCGACGGTGTACTCAACCAGACGCTGGTGGTGGTGATCTCGAAATCTGGCGGCACCAAAGAAACGCGCAACGGTATGGTGGAAGCGGAAACGCATTTTCGGGGAAATGGAGTCGATTTCCCGAAGCACGCCGTCGCCGTGACGGGCGTCGGGAGCGAGCTCGATAAACACGCGGAAAAGTACGGGTGGCTGGAACGTTTTCCCATGCACGACTGGGTCGGCGGCCGCACGTCTATCATGAGCGCGGTCGGTTTGCTGCCGATGGCGCTGCAAGCATTCGATGTCGAAGAATTTCTTGCCGGCGCGGCGGCGATGGACCGGCTGACGCGCGATCAAGATGCTTTGAAGAACGCGGCGATGCTGCTGGCGCTGATGTGGTACTTCGCCGGTGACGGGCGCGCCGAAAAAGACATGGTGATCCTGCCATACAAGGATCGGCTGGCGCTTTTCAGCCGGTACTTGCAGCAACTGGTGATGGAATCGCTGGGTAAAGAGAAAGATCGCGACGGCAAAGTGGTGCACCAGGGAATCGCCGTTTACGGCAATAAAGGTTCGACTGATCAGCATGCGTACGTGCAGCAATTGCGTGATGGCGTGGCGAACTTCTTCGTCACGTTCATCGAGGTGGCGAAAGACCGGGAGACGCGGCCGGTCAAAGTGGAAAATGATTTTACCAGCGGCGATTACCTGCACGGTTTCCTGCGCGGCACACGCAAAGCGCTATATGAGAATGGGCGCGACTCGATCACCATCGAGATGCCGGAAGTGAATGCGTTTAATGTCGGCGCGCTGATTGCATTGTACGAGCGCGCTGTCGGTTTCTATGGTTCTCTCGTGAACGTAAACGCCTACGATCAGCCTGGAGTAGAAGCGGGAAAGAAAGCGGCAACGGAATTGCTGGAACTCCAGACAAAGGTGCGCGCGCAGCTGAACAATACGGCTCGAACAGCGGAGGAGATCGCTCAGAGTCTTGGCGCAGACACTGAAGCTGTGTACCACCTGCTGGAGCATCTGAGCGCAAACGACAACGTGCGCGTTGAGCGCGGCGCCACGGTGGCGCAAGACCGGTTCTCTATTTCATGATGTTGGACGGGAACGACAAGCAAAGCGCCGGTGAGCCGATCAAGTGGGAGAACTTCGCGAAGTTCGTCCGCCAACTTAGCCACGACTTGCGCAATCAATTAAATGCGGCCGAGCTCCAGGCAGCGTTAATCGGTGAGCTCGCGCGCGAGCCGGAGCTGAAGCCCGAACTGCTGCGTTTGCGGGAGCTCGTTTCAAAGCTCGGCGTAACATTGCAGCAGCTCTCCGCGAGCGTTGCGCCGCCGCGGCCTACATTGCTGCCGTATGGCGCGGCTGATTTCGTTAGCGACTTGCAGCAGTCAATGGCGCGAGATTTCCCGCAGCAATCATTCAAGTGGGAGGTGGAGGTCGATAGCGCGACGCTCAACATTGATCCGAGTTTAATCGGCTGGACGATGAAGGAGCTGGTTGATAACGCGGTGCGGCATGGCGCGACCGGCGAGATCGAAATGAAAGTGAGTACGCAGGGCAGCGAGCTGATCTGTTCGATAGTGGAGAAGAAGGCCAACGCGGTTGACCCGAAGCAATGGCGTGATCTGCTCGCGAAAGTGGCGCATGGCCATTACGGGCTGGGATTGCGGCGGGCACGCGAGATCATTGCCGCGCATGGTGGCACGCTGACGAGCGAATTTGATCCGGCTTCTTCCACTTTGACGAGCAGGATCGTTCTCCCCTGCTCTTCCGCCGCCACGCAGAGCGCCGGCTAGAACAAATCGAACGGATCTGATACCATCCGCCCCTTCCTTGTGAAGACGATTGCTTCCGCGCACCGCATTCTCGTCATCGATGACGAACGGCCGATCCTAATGACGCTCGAAGCGCTGCTTGGGCGGCACGGCTACCAGACCGACACGGCGGCCACGGCGAACCTCGGGCTACGCGCGATGAAACACAATCCGGCCGGGCTCGTACTCCTTGATCTGCAATTACCCGATGCTGACGGCCTGGAAACATTGGATCTAATCAAGCGCGATTTCCCGGATACGCAGGTGATCATCCTCACCGCGCATGATTCGCTGAACAACGCGATCGAATCGATCAAGCGCGGAGCGTTTCACTTCATTAGCAAACCGTATGCGCCGGAGGAATTGCTCAGTCTGGCGGAGAAAGCGCTGGAGAAACGTTCCCTTTTGCATGAGACGCAGGCGTTGCGGGAAAAGGCGAAGGAACTGGAGAAGCGTCTTGAGCAGGCGCAGACGCGGCTTGCGCCCGTGTTCAAGAGCAAAGTCATGCAGGAGATGCTGGAGCTGATCAGTGCCATGGCGCCCTCGGACGCAAATGTGCTCATCACCGGTGAAAGCGGAGTAGGCAAGGAAGTGGTAGCTAACGAGATTCATTCCAAGAGCCGCCGGGCGGGGAAGCCGCTGGTGAAACTAAACTGCGCGGCCTTTCCGCAGACGATGATTGAGGGAGAGCTTTTCGGATACATGAAAGGGGCGTTCACAGGGGCGATGAATGATTTCCCCGGGATGATCGCGGAGGCGAGCGGCGGGACGTTGTTCCTGGACGAAATCTCAGAGATGCCGCCGGAATTGCAGACGCGATTTTTGCGCGTGCTTCAGGAGCGTGAGTACCGCCCGCTTGGCAGTACTCGGACGCTAAAGGCCGATTTCCGCGTCATCACCGCGACGAACCGGCGCGTGGCCGAAGCTTTGCGCGAGGGAAGACTACGTTCCGACTTGTACTATCGGATTAATACCTTTCAGATCGAAGTACCGCCATTGCGCGAGAGAAAGGAAGATATTGCGCCGCTCGTTGCGACGTTTGTGCAGCGCTTCGCGGCGCAGCTCGGGAAAGAAGAGCCGACGATTACACCCGAGGCGTTCCAGAAACTGCTGGAGTATTCCTGGCCAGGCAACGTGCGCGAGTTGCAAAACGCAATTGAGTACGCGGTGGTGCTGGCACGCCATGGCGCGATCGGGCCCAAGGAACTGCCGGCGGAAATTCAACTGCCGCCCGCGTTACAAAATGGACGCGCCACGGCGAAGCGAAGTGGCGTAGCAAGCCTGGACGCGGTGGAAAAGGAAGCGATCTTGCAGGCCCTGACGCAGACTCACGGCAACAAAAAGAAAGCCGCCGAGTTACTCGGGATTCAGCGGCCGACGCTGTATAACAAGATCAAGCGTTACGCCATCCAGCTTTAGGGGCGAGTACTTCCGGGCAGGGCAAATGCGCGTAAGCTGACGAGTGCCCTCGCAAGTCGAGCAAATTCTCGCGAATGCCGAGCGCCAGCTCGCCGCCGCCGGCGCGCGGCAACCGCGTGATGTGCTTCCGGTTTACCAGGAATTCCTAAAAATCGAGGAGCACCGTTTGCGTTTGTGCCAGGAGGCAGGCGAGGGCGGACGCGAAGTGTGTGGCCGCCGCGCTGACGTCATCGACATTCTGCTGCGGCACGTGTTCGCGGCGGCAAACAACGGACAAGCAGCGCCTGCGCTGGGGCTCATCGCGCTGGGTGGGTACGGGCGGCACGAGCTTAATCCGTTCAGTGATGTGGACGTGATGTTTCTGCACGACCAGGGTCAGATGTCGGCGGCGACCACTCACGTTATCGAACAAGTTCTGTACTTCCTGTGGGACATCGGATTCAAGGTTGGCCATTCCACACGCACGGTGCGCGAAGCGATCGCCGCGGCCGAGGACGACATGTTGACGAAGACGGCGATGCTGGAATCGCGCCTTGTGGCAGGCGATCGCGAGCTGGCGCAGAAATTCCGTGCGCAATTTCGCGCGCGTTGTGTCGCCGGCCACGAGCGTGAGTACATCAATCGGCGTATGCGCGACCAGCAGGCGCGGCACGCGAAGTACGGCAACAGCGTTTACCTCCAGGAACCCAATTTGAAGAACGGCTGCGGCGGATTACGCGACTACCAGAACCTGCTGTGGATCACTTTTTTCAAGGAAGGACATCTCACCACCACCCATCTTGTAGGCAAAGACTGGCTAAGTGAGCCTGACCGGAAACGCATCGAAGCAGCTTACGATTTCCTACTGCGCGTCCGTACTGAACTTCATTACCTGAACAACCGCGCGACTGACGTGCTGCACCTGAACATGCAGGAACCGATGGCGGAACGGCTCGGCTATCCGCGCCAGCGCGGATTGCTCCGGAGCGAGGCGTTCATGAAAGATGTTTACGGCCATGCGCGAAATATTTTTCGGGTGACGGAGCGAATCACCGAGCAGTTCGCCAGCGGCTATTCATCGGCAAGAACGCGTTCGCTTTTCTCGTTTCTGCCGCGCGCGAAACGCGCTCTCGAAAAAGTGGGAGCGTTTGTAATTGAGGACGGTCAGCTCGATGTGCGCGAGCGTGACCTGTTCACGAAAGAGCCGTGGCAGATGATGCGCGCGATCGAGCTGGCACAGGAGAGAAGGATCGAGCCTGGCCCGCGGCTTGCCGATACGTTCACGCGCGAGCTGTATGTGGTGACACAAACGTTTCGCTATGCCAAAGCTCCGCGGGAGATTTTTCGCCGAATTCTCTCGCGCAAAGGAGAAGTCTCGCGCGCGCTGCGCCTCATGCACCGGCTCGATTTTCTTGGGCAATACATTCCCGAATTCGGGCAGCTCACCTGCCTGGTGCAGCACGAGTTTTTCCACCGTTACACGGCGGATGAGCACACGCTGGTGTGCATCGATAAACTCGATGCGCTGCTTACGACTACCGACCCGAAGCTGGCTGAGTACCGCAAGCTGCTCGAGAGCTTCGATGCGCCCTTTGTGCTGTACCTCGCCCTGCTGCTGCACGACACCGGCAAAGCGGTCGGCGCGCGGCCGCACTCAGAGGCGAGCGCTGTCTTCGCACAACGCGTGGCACGCCGGTTTCAGCTTCCACCCGAAGAGCGCAAGATGCTGATTCTGCTGGTGGACCATCACGTCACGATGTCGAACGTGGCGCAACGGCGAAACATTGACGACCCGAACACGATCGCGGAGTTCGCCGCTAATGTGAAAAACCAGCGCAATCTTGACGCCTTGATGCTGCTCACTCTCGCCGATGGTCAAGGCACGAGCGACGACCGCTGGTCGGATTGGAAGGAAACTCTTGTCTGGCAGCTCTACCATGCGACTACGCAGTACCTTGCTGACCGGCAGGCATTCTATCAGCGCGTCGAGACCATGCGGCGAGCGCGCGAGTTGTCGGTGAAAGAACGGTTGGGAGCGGATTACGCGGAGGAGATCGAGGCGCACTTCGAGTACATGCCGGATCATTACTTTCGCGTGTTCGGCGTGCGCCAGATCGTGAACCACGTGCAATGGTTCAGGCGCTTCTACGAGGCGAGCTGTATTGGCCCTGCGCCACTTGCGCCAGTCATCAGCTGGGAGCCATTGCCTGAGAAGGGTCACACGGTACTCACGTTGTGCACTTGGGACCGGCAGCAACTGCTGTCGAAAATCGCCGGCGCGATCTCGTTAGTTCCGCTCAACATTCTCAGCGCCGACATTTTCACGCGCGGCGATAATGTTGCGCTGGACGTCTTTCGCATCAGTGATTTGCGCGGCCGCGCGGTGACAAGTGAGAACGACATGGCATTGATCGAATCGACGCTCGCCAGGACTCTCGGCATCGAAGCACTCGACCTCAGTGAGCCGCTCGCGCAGGCGCGAAACAAAAGCCGGCGGCCCGCCGCAGCCGAGTTGGAGTTTCCGTTTACGCTGAGCATCGACAACGAAGCCGACCCGCATTTTACGCTAGTGGAAATACAGGCCCCGGACCGGATCGGATTGCTGCACGACCTGCTGCAATGCTTCAGTCGCAACGAGATCGACATCGCGCTTTCGCGGATCAGCACGGAAAGCGGCGCGGCGATCGACACCTTCTACATCACGGACCGACACACGCGCGGGAAAATCGTCCATAAAGAGCGCATCGCGGCTCTGCACGCGGAGCTGCATCGCGCAGCGGCTTGACGAGTTTGCGAGGGTCGTTGACCGCCGCTAAAGATGAACGCCATGAACGTACTCATTCTCGCGGCCGGTTACGCGACGCGGCTTTATCCTCTGACGCTGAACAAGGCTAAACCTCTGCTCGAGGTCGCCGGCAAGCCGATGATCGCGTGGGTGGTCGATAACCTGCGTGGCGTAGAAGGAATTGAGACGATCTACATCGTGACGAATGCCAAGTTCGTCGCTGATTTCCAGTCGTGGGCGAACGACTACGCGACGTCTCATCACAATTTCCACTTCAAGATCGTGAACGACGGCTCGACGACAGACGACGATAAACTCGGCGCTATTGGCGACATCAATCTCGTACTCACACGTGAGCAGATCGCCGGCACGGATTTGGTCATCGTCGCGGGCGACAATCTTTTTAGTGAGCCGCTGACCGACTTTGTGAAACACGCCCGCGGCAGTGAAGCCGCCGTCGCGGTCTACGACGTCGGCGACCTCGAACAGATCCGGAAGTACAACAACCTCGAGCTCGACAGCAATGGCATCATCACCGGCTTTGAGGAGAAACCGAAGGACCCAAAAAGTACGCTGACGGCGATCGCGCTGTACTACTATCGGCCGAGCGTACTCTCGTTGCTCACGACTTACATCGCGGCCGGCAACAATCCTGACCAGCCCGGCCGTTTCATCCAGTGGCTTTACCCGCGTAAGCCAGTGAAAACGGTGAAGATTTCGGGTATTTGGTTTGATGTTGGCAGCAAGGAAACGTTGGAAGAGGCGAATAGGGTGTTCGCCCAGTTTGCACAGCAGCGCGCGTAGCTAGTACGCGCGGCGCACTCGATCATACCCTTCTGCGGACGGCCTGGCAGTCCGCCCCTACCGCAGGCGGCCTTCGTCAAACTCGATCAGGTCGAAGTACGTGCGGATGTCTTTGCGTCCGGCGCCGCCCGCTTCTTTCAGGAAATGATTGAAGCGTGCGCGCTTGGCGGCTGTATCGGGGTGACGCGAGATCATTTCCTCATTCCAATGCTCGATATCTTCGGGTGAATGTTTGGCCGCGTTTTGCTCGACCCAGCTTAGGATTTCTGCGTCATCGTCGAAACGATTGGCGATTTCCTCGAACTGATCGCCATCAAGTTTGAGGAATGCCAGCAGATGCTTATCGAAGCCGACGGTTTTGTAGTTGTAACCGTTGAGCAGACCTTTGCGGTGCAGGCGCGCTTTATCGATCAGGCGCGGCAAGTGGACGAAACCGCCGAGCTTCTCGTAGGGACTGCGCGGTCGCAGTTTCTGCATTCGCCCTTTTACGTGGCAGGAAGCGCTTGGGCAAGCGGAACGGGCGCGACTTTCTTTTCCGCGGGCGCTTCGGCCGGCAGCAACTCCGCCTGCTGGAGCTGAGCTTTGCCGATGACGAGCGAGCCTGAAAACGCGCCGCCTTTTTCCACATTGATCGCCTTGGCGGTGACGTTCCCCTCGAGAACTCCGTGCTTGCGAATCGTCACGCAACCTTCGGCGATGATCTCGCCTGACATGCGCCCGCGTACTTCGATGTTACCGACGCGCACGCGGCGGAAGAACTGCACATCGCGCCGCTTTTCGATGACCATCTCCTGCGCGAAAAGCCGCGCCGGACATTTGCCGGAAAAATCGATGATGGCGCGCTCTGAAGCGTGCAAATTTCCGCGCAACCGGCCTTCCACGATGGCGCGCCGGCAGCGCACACTGCTGCTGCTGAGATCACCTTTGCTGGTGATGTGTACGTCTCCCGTGGTGCGAATGGAGCGGCTGAAAGTCGTGCTCACTTTGTAATCGCGCATGTCGATATGCGCACTGCACCCGGGGCAAATGGTTGAGCTTGCCGCGCCGCTGACTTCCTGCTTTCGCTTACACTCAAAGCACTCGACCACGGTGCTGCGATTCGGCTTCCAGAAACTATCAAGCCGCCGCATGAGCGAGGGCACAGTCTGCTGGAGCGCCTCGACATGGGAGGTTGGCTTCGCTCCGCCCTGCGGCACCGAACCGGTGCGTTCCGGGACAGAGCTCTGCCGCGGAACGACCGCAGGCCGGCGCCGTGGCTCGGAGGGCGAGAAATGCGCGCCGCACTGCCGGCACATCGTCGTTTTCGCCGCAGCGTACTCCTGCTGTTTAAAGCCGCAGTGTGGACACTCCACACTGACCTTAACAGGCGCATTTGCCACAGCCCGTCCTGCTACAGGCTGAGATTAGCCGCGGCCAAATGCCGCTGTCTTGACCGGCTCATCGTGCCGCAGCACTTCGGGCCGTGTGTGCCCGGGCTTGTTCGCGTTCGAGTTTCCGCTGAGCGCGGCGCCGGAACTGGTCACTTCAGATTTGCCGATGAAAGTGGCGCCTTCTTCGATGACGAGGCGAGCAGCTTTCAGATCACCCTGTAATGTGCAACGCGACTTCAGCTCGCACCGCTCAGCCACCGTGATGTTGCCATGTACTTTACCATAAACGGTGATCGATTTGGTCTTCACTTCGCCGCGAATATCGGCGTTCTCACCGATGGTGAGTACACCATCGGAATTGATTTCGCCTTCCACTTTGCCGTCGATGAGCAGCTCCTTCTGGAATTTGATCGAGCCTTTAATTTCGACGTCGCTCGAAAGTACGTCTTTGCCACTGTGTTCTGCCATAGGTTTTGGGTAATCGGTTAACGTTGTTCTTGTTGGTTCTTCGCGTTGGACGGGTCGGGGCTGTTCTACCCGCGCCGGTTCCGGCCTGGCATGCTCCACCTCCGTGTTCGCGTTCTGCGACCCTTCGCCGACCGACGTCATCGGCTTCTGCGGGATAAATTTTTTCAGCACGCGGCAGTATGGTAATCCCCACCCTCCATGTCAACGGATAGCTGCGTTTCGCGCCCAGTTTTCCGCTCATTTTTTGACCCGATAGAGCTTGAATCGCGCCGTTTGGGCGACCAACTGCAAAAAAGCCGGTGCGCGACTGGGATGACGATCCAGTACGTAGCACATCGCATCGGGCGAGACAGGCTCGTCGAGAATGGCAGAGCTGTTGGCGGCGAGCCGATCGGCATCATAGCTCACGATCCACTGCACGCGGCGCCGCACGCAAATTTCGCTCGCATTTTGTGGTTTAGTTGTCGCGTAAAATCTGGCTGAATCTACTGTGCCGGCGATTGTTTCGTGTGAACTGCCTGACACGCCCGGCTCGTTTGACCAGTAGCTTATCGCTGGCGAAAACCACCACGGGGCCAGAAATGCGCCATCGACTTCGGCGCTGAGCGCGCGCAGTTCTTGCCCTTCTCGAACCCCGTCAACTCCGTGATCAATCGAGCGGTCCCAAGCCTGCGCTACCGGCCAAAGCGAGACGAAGAAAAGCGCAATGCCGAGGTGCCGGTTCGGAATGGATTGCAAAAGCGCAGGCGCAACAAGCGCAAAGAACAAAACGAAGAAGTAACT
>Ga0213881_10001667_pt1 | contig 10268 bp, 8 predicted proteins | sample BarmaccoBMER_R08_FD_160104 | JGI IMG/M metagenome (GOLD analysis project Ga0213881, IMG submission 160104) | Barbacenia macrantha exposed rock microbial communities from rupestrian grasslands, the National Park of Serra do Cipo, Brazil - ER_R08 ... | reverse complement strand
TCCTCCGTCTTCTTTTGCGCCCAGTCGATCAGCTTTTTGTCGTTGTCGTGCAGGTTGAAGCTGATGTGCGGAATGAGAATACCAAACTCGTCGCGCTCAACCGAGAGCGTGACGCGATTTTCTGGCCAGGGAAGAATTTCTCCGAGCACGCCCCAGGCCGACCAGTGATTGTAATCCATCATCACGCGCCGCATTCCCCAGCCCCAAGCGCCCCGCGCCGCCATCATTTGTTTGGCGAACGCGATCGGGAGCGGACCGACGGTTTGAATGGCGAAGCCGCGCGCGAAATCGCGCTTCGGGTCGGTCTCGTAAAATTCTTCCGTAAGCGCGTGCGCCGGCGGCGCTTTATACATGCGAATGAGCTGATCGAAACGGCCGAGTACGACCGTGCCCGCCTGCGCCATCAGATACCGGCCGACGGTGTCGCTCGAATTCGCAAGACCGTTCGGATATTCCGCGCACGCGGAATTCAGCAATAAACGTGGCGTTTCAATCGCGTAACCGGAAACGATCACCGCTTTCGCTTTCTGAAAACGCGCGCGTCCCTCGCGATTGAAGTAATGCACGCCACTGACGCGATTGTTTTTGCCAAGCTCAATCCGGCTCGCCATCGAAAGTGACCGTACTTCAGCGCCATTCCGAATCGCGTCCGGGACATGCGTGATAAGCGTGCTCGCTTTCGCGCCGACTTTGCAGCCCTGAATGCAAAAACCGCGGTAAATGCAGTGCGGCCGATCGTTGCGCGAGCCGGAGAGGATCGCGACCGGGCCGCCCGCGCTGACCCGAATGCCGAGCCGCGTGCAGCCGTCGATCAGCGTGTCGCCGACGCCGCCCATCGGATGCGCGCCGTATGCGTAGCCGTGCGGATCCCCCCACGGAAACTGGGCTGGACCGGCGACCGGCATCTCGAGTTCTAACAACTCATAGTACGGCTTCAGGTCCCAATACGAGATCGGCCAGTCCGCGCCGAGACCGTCGCGCGTGTAAACCTCGAAATCGGACGGGTGAAATCGCGGTGTGAACGCAGCCCAATGCACCGAGCCACCGCCAACGCCTTTGCCGGAATTATTCGCGCCGAACGTGAGCGGATCGGTGCCGCCGGTGATGCGCATGTCTTCCCAGTAAAGCTTGTGCGAGCCCTTCTCGTCGCTCACCCAATCGCGCTCGGTGTCCCAGAACGGTCCTGCTTCGAGCCCGACGACCTTGAACCCGCCACGTGCGAGTCGTTGCAGCAAAACCCCGCCCGCCGAACCGACGCCAACGACGAGATAATCGATTTCATCGTCGTCGCGGAACCGCCGCATCGGCGAATCGAGCCGCTGCATCGGCCCGAGGTGATGCTCGTGATCATGCGGCGCTTCAAATTCGCCGCCGATCGGTTGTTGCAGATCAACGTTCACGATTCACAAATCAGCAATCACCAATCACCACCAATCAGCAATCCTCAGTGCGTCCCTCCCTGCCCGTGCGGCGGATGAAATTTGTGCGTCGCGATCTCCGGCTCGACCGGATCGGAGACGCACGACGGCGGCGCTTTCCATTCGTAGCGTTTCTCGTCCACTTCCCACGGCTCGGGCTCGCCGCCCTCGAGCCGGATGTAAGCGCGCGGATACGCCGGGCCGCCGAAGCCGATCTCGTCCCACGCGAACGGGTGCGAGTAATACATTTCGACGCAGTCCTGGATCACGAGTCCCCAGTAGCGATGCGGCGGCATCCGTTTCCAGATTTCCTCCGCGCCGGGCATTGGTTTGCCGTCGTGAATCAATTTCAGCAGCTCGTCCTGTTCGCGCCATGAAAGCTCGAGAAATCCGCGGCCGTGATTGGCGCGCGACATTTGCTCGATCGCTTGCAAGCCGAGCCGGTACGCGTCCCAATCCGGCGGCATATCTTCGAAGCGATAACCCGGTGTTTTTTTGTGGAACAACCGTTCGTCAATGAACGGCAGCACGGGGATTTTATGCGCCGCGTCGCGATCATTCTGCGGCATCATGTGTTCGCAAAGAATTTCCATGAGGCGCGCTTCGCCGGGAGTAAAAAAGCGGATCGGCGGCGTTTCTTCGACGCGTTTACGGATGGTTTCGCGCGTCGCCGCGTCCCAGAATTTCTGCTGCGAAAGCGTGCAGTAGCCGGGGTAATAACCCGGCTGCGAACGCGACCGCATCGGCGCGCCGGTTCTCAAATCGATGGGGAGGCGCTCGGGATTCACGGGACGCGCGCCGTTGAGAGTCGCAGATGAGAATTGGAAGTGCGGCCGTTCCAGGTAGGGTGGGCGTCCCGCCCAGTGCCGTTGGCGTCTCGGCATCGGGAACTTCCGTCTCTGGGGTGACATATTGTGCCTTGCAAAGGACCATTTCGGCGAGACGCCGAAAACGGCGGGCGAGACGCCCACCCTACCCGAGGCTGACGCGAAACCGTCCTCATTTTTCGCGTCGCATCAGGCTCGCGAGCAGTCCTATCGTCCCGCACGCTGCGAACAAAAGCGGCGCAAAAACAGGCGGACCGTACACGATATTATAAAGCGGCTTTTTCATCCCGCCGGGCCGCCGCAGAACTCCGCGCGCGTGATAAAAGAATCCGATCCCGCCATTCACAATCGCGACGGCGGACATCGCCGGCAGCCATGTCCGCGCAGCTTTCGGGCTCCGCAATGTTGCGACGGCGGAACCGATGAGCAACGGCGAGACAATCACCGGCGTCCATTGCGCCAGGTAGCGAAAGTTGTTTTTGTAGTGCGAGTAGAGCGCTTCGGCCCCGGTGCAAAAGGTTCCTACGGCCGTAGCGACCGCGAGATGTTTTTGAAAACGGCCTTCGCGCAACTCCATTGTCCACGGATGGTGCGCTTCAATTTGATCGCTGCATAAAGACAGAATCCGCGGCTTGCGTTTCTCGATTACCGGCGCGGTTTCCCGCCGCAAAAAGGACGCGACCAGCCCGAGATACGCGCTCACGCCGAAAAGCAGCGGCGCAAAGATCGGCGGTCCCATGATGATGTTCGTGATCGGCAGCCGCCAGCCGCCAGGTTTGCGCGCGATGCCGCGAATGTGAAAAATGAAACCGATGATCCCGTCGAGCAGTGTGATGGCCGAAGTCCAGGGCAAAACCGTCTGCGCTGCACGCCGGCTGAACGCGCCCCAGATTCCCGCGATCGTCATTGCACCACCAAGGATCGGCGGCGTGTACATGATCTGCTGCCCGTAACTACCGCGATAATGTTCGTAGGCTACTTCCGCGCCCGCGAGCACGCTCGACGCACCAGCGAGAGCCGACAGACTGCGCTGGAATCGGCCGCTGCGGATGTGCGCTTCAGCCACTTCAATTTCCCTCGCTAATCGCGAAGGAAAAACGCGATCGAGAAACTTATCCGGCCAGCTCTTCTCAGCGCCTCTTTCTGCAATAACGGCTCGAGCGGCGCGAGACACACGCGTTGAAACGGCGCTGCTCATTTAGTAAAGTCGGGCATGAGCATTGACGGAATCAGAGATGTGATGAAGCGAACGCCCTTCATACCATTTACGGTTCGGATGATAAGTGGCACACGAGTACCGGTGCCGCACCCCGATTTCGCCATGCTCTCACGATCCGGAAGACGATTGTTTGTGGTAAGCGAGGATGACCACCTCCAAATTCTCGACACTCTCATGATTGAAGCCATCGAGACCGCGGACACCGCTAATGGATCCTAAATTTCTCCGCGTCCGCGCGCTTGAACTCCAAGCCGTGGCCTGGCCGCGACAGATCGGGCTTTAATGTTCCATCAATTGGTTCCGCTACGCCGTCGAAGAGCATGTTCTCGATGCGGACGTGATCGTGAAAGTACTCGGCGTGCAGCATCCGCTTGGCCGCGCAGCCGGCGTGCAGGTGCATCGAGGGACCGCAGTGCGACGAAAGCCAAAGATGCGCCGCCTGGCACAGCGTGTCCGTCATTAAGAATCCCGTGATCCCGGCGCAACGCGTTGCGTCAGCTTGAAGAACATCAACCGCGCCGGCATCGAGCATCCGCCGGAAGTACGTTTCATCGTAGCCATACTCGCCCGCGGCGATGTCCATTCCGGGCGGCCCTTGATCGCGAATTAACCGCAGCCCTTCCAAATCGTCCGAGGAAACCGGTTCCTCGAACCAGCTCACGTCCATTTCCGAAAATTCGTGTGCGAACTTGAGCGCCTGTTTTCGCGAATAAGCGCCGTTGGCGTCGACAAACAATTCGGCATCGGCGCCAATCGCCTGGCGTGCGACGCTCACTCGATCAACATCGCGCTGCGACTCGCGGCCAATCTTCATCTTCACTCGCGGGATCCCCTGCTGCACCCAGCCGCCAAGTTGCTCGCACAGTTTGCCGTCCGTGTAGGAAGTGAAACCGCCGCTGCCGTAAATGGGCAACGCGTCGCGCGCGGCGCCGAGCAGCTTCACCAGCGGCAGATTCAGCAGGCGCGCTTTTAAATCCCAGAGCGCGTTATCAATTCCGGAGATCGCCATCGAGGAAATTCCCGGCCGGCCCAGATTCCGGATTGACTGCACCATTGCGATCCATGCGCGCGGGATGTCCATCGCATCGACCCCGCTGACCACTTTTCGTAACGACTCGTGAATCAATGTCGCGGTCGCTTCATCAGCGTAGGTGAAGCCGACTCCGGTGACATCCCCCGCAGTCGCTTCCACCAGCACCATTGTGGTGGAATCCCACTCAAATGTGCCGTCCGATTCATGCGCGTCGGTCGGGATGCGGTAAGCCGAGGCGCTAACGTTTTCGATATTCGGGCCGTCGCCATTCGCGAACTGCGGCGCACCCGGCGGTCGCGCCGTACCGCTGCGCGCGTCTTCCATCAATTCTTGTGCGGCAACACCGCGTCCATCGCCTGCTTGAACGTCTGGCTGATGATGCCGATCTCTTCCGGATCGCCTTTAATCAAAGCCCTTGAGTACGCGACGGCTTCGTCGAAGGAAATGTGAGGCGGCAACGTCGGCACGTTTGGATCGGTATACGCTTCAACGATGCAAGGGCGATCCGAGGCGAAGGCTTCGTCCCACGCATTCGCGATCTGCTCCGGCTTATTCACGAAAATACCGCGCAACCCAAGCAGCTCCGCGTAGCGCGCGAATGGGAAATCGGGGATGTCCTGCGACGCTTCGTACTTCGGATTGCCCGCCATAGCGCGCTGCTCCCATGTCACCTGGTTCAAATCGCGATTATTGAGGACGAGAATAACGAGCCGCGGATCGCTCCATTCCTTCCAATATTTCGCGATCGTGATCATTCCGTTGTTGCCGAGCATTTGCATGGCGCCGTCGCCCACGAGCGCAATCGCGACGCGATCCGGGTAACAAAATTTCGCGGCGATCGCGTACGGAACGCCGGGACACATGGTGGCGAGATTGCCCGAAAGTGACGCCATCATGCCGCGGCGGATTTTGATGTCACGCGCGTACCAGTTCGCCGATGAGCCCGAGTCCGATGAGATGATGCAGTTGTCCGGCAGTTTCGGGGACAACTCCGAAAACATGCGCTGCGGATTGATGGGATCGGCGCTGCTCATGGCGCGCGCGTGCATCACCTTCCACCATTCCTCGATTTCCTTCTCCAGCATCTCGCGCCACGAACGGTCCTCCTTCCGACGTAGCAGCGGAAGGAGCTCGCGCAATGTTTCCGCGCTGTCGCCCATGAGGTTCACTTCCATCGGATAACGAATCGAGAGCAGCCGGCCATCGATGTCGATCTGCACTCCGCGCGCTTTGCCTTCTTTCGGCAGAAATTCTGAGTACGGGAAGTTCGAGCCGACCATCAGCAGTGTGTCGCAGTCCGTCATCATGGTCCAGCTCGGCTTGGTGCCGAGGAGACCAATTGAGCCGGTGACGTACGGCAGATCGTCGGGCAACACTGCTTTGCCGAGCAGCGCTTTTGCGACGCAGCAGCCGAGCAAATCGGCGACTTCCATGACTTCATCTGTCGCGCCGAGCGCGCCCGCGCCGACGAGCATGGCGACCTTTTTGCCGCTGTTTAAAACGTCAGCCGCTCTCTGCAGATCACCGGCTTTAGGCACGATGCGTGGCGATGGAAAACCGATGCCGGAGTGGATCGTGTTGTGCGCCCTGGGCGGTTCTTCGGCATCGAGCTCCTGCACGTCGTTAGGAATAATGATGCAGGTGACGGTGCGCTCGACTTTCGCGATCCGCACCGCCCGATCAACAAGATGCCGCATCTGTTTCGGATCGCAGCACATGTGCACGTACTGGTTCGCGACATCTTTGTAGAGAGAAATGAGATCGACTTCCTGCTGGTAATCGCCGCCCAGCGCCGCGCGCGCCGATTGTCCCACGATCGCGACGACCGACTGGTGATCCATTTTCGCGTCGTAGAGTCCGTTGAGGAGATGAATCGCGCCCGGCCCACTCGTGGCCATGCACACGCCCACTTCGCCGGTGAACTTCGAGTGCGCGCAGGCCATGAACGCGGCCATTTCTTCGTGCCGCACCTGCACGAATTTGAGCAGGTCGCCTGCGCGTTGCAGCGCGCCCATGATGCCGTTAATGCCGTCGCCCGGAAATCCATATATGCGCTTGATGCCCCAGGCGGCGAGCCGCTTGACGAGAAAATCGCTTACTTGTTCAGCCATACAAGCTACTCGCTTCCCGCAAACGCGATGGTCGTGATTAATGCGTTCTCCGCCTGGCGCGAGTCCAGTCTGGTATGCTGCACCACGATTGGGACGTCAGACTGAATTGTACTGGCGTAGGCTGTGGCCTTCGGGATCGGCTCCGGATCAGCGAGATTGTTAAACCGTTGGTGCAACGTTCGTCGCGCCGGCACCGTCACGTTGTAAGGCCCGACTGGCTCGCGATCGGTGTAGTAAATCGTGATCTGCACGTGCGCGTCCCGGTCATTGGCGTTAAGCATGCAAACCGCCTCATGACTCAACAACTCCGGCTCCGGCCCGTGACTCCATCCCGGAATCCAGCCCTCCGCAATCGCCCACTGTTTTCGCCCAATGCTCACCGCCGTACTTTCTTTCTCATGTCACACCAGCAGGTCGTTAGCGTAAGTTTCGGAATGACGACCGCCAACTGAGCAGCCGGTACTGAATCGTCTTAGGCAGAGTTGCGAAAAGCTCGTACTTTTGCGCCGAGCTTCGCTCGGAATCCGAGTCGCAGATTCCGGTCGCGTGTTACAGCGACTTACAGTTCACGTCTATCGCCAGATCGCGTCAACACAGGCCGGGAACGAAAAGCATGTTGACTGGATCGTAGCTCAACCGACGTGCTTCTCAGCTTCGCGCACCTGGCGCTCGCTTTCCATTTCCATGGAGAGAAAATAATTCAGCCCGGTGCGGATGACGGCGATGGCGCCCAGTTTGCCGATCTGCTGCCAGCTTGGCGAGATTGCGGTCGAGAGGATATCAGCGCCAAGCTGAAATTCGAGAGCGAGGGCAAGGTGACGTGCGAGGATGAGGCGAATTGCCGTAAACTCGGCGGTTCGGTGCGCGGCGAATTGCCGCAACAATTGCACCATCGCCACGATGATCCCGAGCGCGACCAGGACGGCGCCGATGGTTTCGACGCCGAGCTTTAGCCATTGCACGATGGAGATAATCGCGTCCTCGACGGACGCGGTTTGAGCTTCAACGACGGCAGCGGCAAGTATGTTCACAAGCTTTTGTTCGTCGCCGCCATGTCGCTGGGATGTTCCGCGCCGAAGTACACTGCCGCTCCGTACTTAAGAGTTTGTGTAGGTAAAATCCTGAGAGAATGGGCAGCACGATTTCTCACGAGACACGGTGCAGTACGCTGCGTTTCTTAATCGCGACGCATGAGTGGGAATGCGCTGCGGGTTGACGCGGAGGTGTTGTTCGCGTGGTTGCAAAAGCCGGCGGCGCTGCGCCAATCGCGGCTGATGATCATCGTGGCGCACCCGGACGATGAGGTGATCGGCATCGGTTCCAGGCTGCCGGACCTGCGATCGTCCATGTTCGTCCACGGTACCACTGGCGCGGCGGCGGAAGAGGTGAATTACTCCAGGCAACGCGCTTCCGAGCTCGCTTCCGCATTGCGCCTGGCGGGATTACATCCTCGTCAACTGCGGCCCCTCGGGCATGCAGACCAGACGCTATCACATCGCCTCGCCGAGCTGGTCGGTGAACTTGCCGCGCTCGTCTCTACTGAGAAACCGCAAGCGATCTTCACGCATCCGTATGAAGGCGGCCACCCCGACCACGACTCGATTGCGTTCGCAGTACACGCCGCGTGTGCTGCCGTCCACAGTCCGGCTGCGGTGATGGAAATTGCATCCTATCACCAGGGGCGGGACGGCATTCGCACTGGAGAATTTCTCCCCGATGGCTCCTCGCCATGTCTCACGTTGCAGCTTTCCGCGGAAGAACGCGTACTCAAACAACAGCTACTCGATTGCTTCGAGTCACAAAGGGAGACGCTGAGATATTTCGGTACCGCGACAGAGCGCTTTCGCATCGCGCCGCGATATGATTTTACGCGGCCGCCGCATGAGGGCCGGTTATTTTACGAGAACTTCAACTGGGGAGTTCGCTCGGGCGAGCAATGGCGCAGCCTCGCGCGCAACGCTGTTGCCGAGCCGACCCTTGCGCCGCAATGCCATTGACTATTCTCAACGTCGCTTATGCGCTCGCCCGCGTCACGGCTGATTCCGCCGGGGGGGCCGAGCAAGTACTCGGTTGGATCGACGCAGCACTCACGCGCGCAGGTCACCGGTCGCTCGTAATCGCGCGTGAAGATTCCACGGTAGCGGGACAATTGATCGCCGTGCCCCAACCCCAGGGGTCCCTGGAGGATTGGCAAACGTGGCATCGCGCGCATGAGCATCATCGTGCCGCGATCGCGCGCGTGTTGCGCGATATCCCGGTCGACGTCGTTCACATGCACGGTCTGGATTTCAATCAGTACCTGCCGCGTGATCCCGACGTGCCGGTACTCGTCACGATGCATTTGCCGCCGCAATGGTATGCCGAAGGTGCTCTCCGGCCCACGCGTGCGCGCACCGTACTCAATTGCGTTTCCGAGTCGCAGCGAAGTGCCTGTCCGGAGGGCGTATTGATCGCCCGCGTTATTCCGAATGGCGTTCCCCTCGCAGCCTGTCGCGTATCGTACCGGAAGCGCCGCTTCGCGATCGCGCTGGGCAGAATCTGCCCGGAAAAAGGATTGCACTTCGCCCTCGATGCCGCGCGAGTCGCGCGCATTCCGCTGGTCTTGGGCGGCGAAGTTTTTCCGGCACGCCTGCACTGTGAGTACTTTAATGAGCAGATCGCGCCGCGATTGACGCGCACCCGCCGCTTCGTCGGGCCGCTCCGAGGAGCAAGAAAAATCCGGCTGCTCGCTTCCGCGCAATGTCTGCTCGTTCCCAGTCTCGCTCCGGAAACGAGCTCGCTCGTGGCGATGGAAGCGCTCGCTTGCGGTACTCCCGTCGTCGCTTTCAAATCCGGCGCGCTAAACGAAATCGTCGAGCACGGTCGCACCGGTTTTCTGGTGGAAGACGTGCGAGAAATGTCTGATGCCATCAGCGCGGCGGCGTCGCTCGATCTGCACCTTTGCCGAGCGGCGGCGGAGCAGCGCTTTTGCGCGAAGCGGATGGCGGCGGAGTACTTGGAGTTATACCATCAATTGATCCCACAGCCGGACCAGCGCCGCCAAAACCTGCAATATGCTGCTTGAGCAGCAACGGCTTCTCTCGATCGAGGAAATCACCTCAGTTAGCTCCGCGGAAGAGCTGCGTCGCGACTGGAGTGAATTGTGGGAGCGTTGCCCAAGGGCGACAGCATTCCAAACGCCGGAATGGCAGTTGGCCTGGTGGAGTGCTTTCGGCCCGGAGAAGGAGCTTCGTATTTTTGCGCTGCGAGAGAACGCAACCTCCCGGCTGATCGGACTGCTCCCTGCGTACTTCACCACCCGCGACCGTATGCTGATGTTCATCGGAGCAGGCGTCAGCGATGAACTCGATATTTTGGCGGAGGAACAGTTCCGCGACATCGCCGCTGGCGTTTTTCTGCGTGAGCTTCGTACTCAGCCGAACGTTTGCGAATTCGTGCCGCTGCCGGAATCATCACCTCTGGCGCGAGATGCCAGCTTTTTTGACGTTGCCCCGGCGTTAAATCTTGCAGACCCGCTTCCGGCGAGTTTGCGCCAGAACATCCGTTATTACCGTCGGCGCGCGCAAAAACTCGGGCCACTCGCGTTTGAACGCGCGCAAGAAGGAAACTTCGACGAACTCTTCCGTGCTTTGCTCCACTTGCATCGGCTGCGCTGGCAGG
>Ga0213881_10001666_pt1 | contig 10270 bp, 11 predicted proteins | sample BarmaccoBMER_R08_FD_160104 | JGI IMG/M metagenome (GOLD analysis project Ga0213881, IMG submission 160104) | Barbacenia macrantha exposed rock microbial communities from rupestrian grasslands, the National Park of Serra do Cipo, Brazil - ER_R08 ... | reverse complement strand
GCTCTCAGACAAAAATCTAGAAATGTCTGCTTTAAGGCTCTGCCCTTCAGACTAGAACGGAAGTAAAGCTTTACAGAAGTTTTGTTCCAGTAAAGTTGAGAAACAAAGTAAACAGTCTTCTTGCTTCCCCTGCCCCCCCTGCTTCCCCAGCTCTCTTATTCGTAAATCCAGCTACTCAAACTAGGTTGCCAACTGACTAATTCTGTTTCCTTGAACCACAGGCTAATTTCACGTTGAGCTGTATCAACGGCATCTGAGCCGTGGATAATGTTACGACCAATGTTGACGCCTAAATCACCTCGGATTGTACCTGGTTCTGCTGTTAGCGGGTTCGTTGCACCAATCATCTTTCTTGCAGCTGCGACGATGCCCTCTCCCTCCCATACCATCGCTACTACAGGACCAGAAGTGATAAATTCAACCAATCCAGCAAAAAATGGCTTTTCCCGATGCACATCATAGTGCTGTTGGGCTAATTCACGGCTCACCATCATCAATTTTAAGCCAACTAGAGTAAAGCCTTTAGCTTCTAATCGGCTGGTAATTTCGCCGATTAGCCCTCGCTGCACGCCATCAGGCTTGATTGCTAAAAATGTCCGCTCCAAAACTATCTCCTCAAACTTAGCGAAGTCACCGCAGCTCTGCCGACCGACCTGGAATTCGATTTCAGGTCGAGCATCGGTAGTGCTTTCCGCACCCGGAGGCAACCTCCCTTGAGAACGGTGATAAACATGAACAAAAATTAGATTATCTCATAAAGTCTCTCCTAAGTTTAGATAAAGATTTATATAGATGCGTTAGACTGGCTACTTGTGGGTGCAACAAAAGAGGTCAGGATAGAATGGGTGTAGAGCTAACCGCCACCTCGACTGAGGTTGAAAAGCCAGAAACAAAAAGACAAATAAATGAGCCGGAGCAGAGCCAAAATAAGTTGGTGCCAGTTGCTAAAACCGAACTTCTGAATTCAAGTTGGAAGATCGAAGATAGCGAAGCACTTTACAGAATTGAAAATTGGGGTGAACCTTACTTTTCAATCAACGCTGCAGGTCATGTCACCGTTTCACCTAAAGGCGATCGCGGGGGCTCTTTAGATTTATTTGAACTGGTTAACGCCCTAAAACTGCGTAACCTCGGATTACCGCTACTGATCCGGTTTTCCGATATTTTGGAAGACAGAATAGAGCGGTTGAATGCCTGCTTTGCCAAGGCGATCGCACGCTATAACTACCCTGGTGCCTATCGGGGCGTTTTTCCTGTCAAGTGTAACCAGCAGAAACATCTGATTGAGGACTTAGTGCGATTTGGCAAACCCCACCAGTTTGGTTTAGAAGCTGGCTCGAAGCCAGAACTGATGATCGGCTTAGCTATGTTGGATACATCAGGAGCCCTATTAATTTGTAATGGCTATAAAGACCGGGAGTACATAGAAACAGCAATGTTAGCAACCCGGTTAGGGCAAACACCAATTATCGTCCTCGAACAGATAGAAGAAGTGGAATTGGTGATAGCAGCTAGTCACCAATTAGGAATTAAGCCAATTCTGGGCGTGCGAGCAAAGCTGAGTACACAAGGAATTGGTCGCTGGGCAAAATCTAGTGGTGATGGAGCCAAATTTGGCCTCACCATTCCAGAAATTATTCAAGCAGTCGAGCAGTTACGGGAAGCAAACCTATTGAGTTCGTTGCAACTTTTGCACTTCCACATCGGCTCTCAGGTTTCAGCAATTAATGTCATCAAAGATGCTATCCAGGAAGCCAGTAAAATTTACGTCGAGCTAGCTCAACTTGGAGCTGACATGAAATACCTTGATGTTGGGGGTGGCTTAGGGGTAGATTACGACGGCTCTCAGACTAACTTCTATGCCTCGACCAACTACAACATGCAAAACTACGCCAACGACATTGTGGCTGAGTTGAAAGATGCTTGTGCTGAGCGCCAGTTACCAGTGCCAACTTTAATTAGCGAGAGTGGCAGGGCGATCGCTTCTCATCAATCAGTTCTAATATTTGATGTCCTTAGCACTTGTGATATTCCGTTTGGACCCCCTGAACCTCCAAAGGAAGAAGAGCCGCCGATTATTAGAAACCTCTGGGAAACCTACCAATCTATTAATAGCGAGAATTACCAGGAAGCTTACCACGATGTCACGCAGTTAAAAGAAGAAGCGATTAGTCGATTTAATTTAGGGATCTTACGTCTTACCGAGAGAGCTAGAGCCGAGCGACTCTACTGGGCTTGTTGTGAAAAAATTCTCCGACTGACTCGGCAGCAAAAGTATGTCCCTGATGAGTTGGAAGATTTAGAAAAAATCATGGCCTCCATGTACTATATCAATTTGTCAGTCTTCCAATCTGCGCCAGACTGCTGGGCAATCGATCAACTGTTCCCAATCATGCCGATTCATAGACTAGGAGAGGAACCAACAAGACGAGGAATTTTAGCAGATATCACTTGCGACAGTGATGGCAAGATCGATCGGTTTATTGACCTACGAGATGTTAAATCCGTTCTAGAGCTGCATCCCTTCCATCCAGGAGAGCCTTACTACCTCGGCATGTTCCTCGGTGGAGCTTACCAAGAGATCATGGGCAATCTGCATAACTTGTTTGGTGATACTAACGCTGTCCACATTCAGATGACCCCCAAGGGTTATCAAATTGAACATGTTGTCAAAGGCGATACTATGAAAGAAGTTGTGGGGTACGTGCAGTATGACTCTGAGGATCTAGTTGAGAGTATCCGCCAGCAAACCGAGCGAGCGCTGCAAGAAAAGCGAATTACGCTACAGGAATCCCAGCGACTGCTACAAACCTACGAGCAGAGTCTTAGCCGTTATACTTATCTGTCGTCCTGAAGCAAGAGAGTAGAGGAGAATCCTTGCTCTCTTGCTTCAGATGACATCTGTCCCTAGCAAGTCAGCGATCGCCTGTCGCTCAAGCGGAGGGTGAATTGGTGGTGTTTGGCGGGCATCAGTGATCAGCCAATCCAGCGCAGCTGCTTTAACATCTATCGCAGCTCCAGTTTTATCTATGCAATAACGCCCGTGCACCAGCTTATCTACTAAGCGGATACCTGGTCCTAGTCGGGAATGTTCAAAAATAACACTATTATCGACTGTAGCCCCACTACAAACCCAGCAATTTGGACCAATCATAGTTGGTCCCACAATCTTAGCTCCGTCCTCAATCCGGGTCATGCCACCAATATAAACTGGTCCTGTGATATCAACCTTATGCCAATTTGCAGCCACGTTCAGACCAGTGAAAATGCCGGGGGCAACTTGATGCCCCGGAATCGCCACGTTTTTAATTTTCCCCAATAAAACGCTGCGAATCGCCTGCCAGTAATCTGGCACCTTACCGATATCTACCCATTGGAAGTCCATAGGGTTTGCGTAAAAAGGCGCTTGAATTTCCACTAGTTTGGGAAACAGCTGACTACCAATGTCATATTCTTGACCAGAAGGAATGTACTCTAATACCTCCGGCTCGAAAATATAAATGCCAGTATTAATTTGAGTGCTTAGAGCCTCTTCCGTCGACGGTTTTTCTTGGAAGGCTTGAATCCGATTATCTTTGTCGGTTACAACGACACCATAACTAGAAACTTCCGAGCGAGGGACAGATTTGGTTACAACAGTCGCGATCGCTCCCTTTGCTCTATGCCATTTCACTGCTGCGGTTAAGTCTAGGTCAATGAGGGCATCGCCACATAGAACCACAAAAGTATCGTCAAAAAAAGGCGAGAAGTCATGGATGCGCCGCATGCCCCCAGCTGAGCCGATTGCTTCCCCAACCAGTTCTCCATCAATAATTCGTCCTTCAAAGGAATATGCGATCTGCACTCCAAAGCGCTGACCGTCCCGAAAATAGTCTTCAATTTCCTTTGCTAAGTGGCTGACGTTGACCATGATCTGGTCAAATCCGTGCTGGCGTAGAAGTTCCACTAAAAATTCCATCACTGGTTTTTGCAGGATGGGAATCATTGGCTTGGGAGTCGTGTATGTAATTGGACGGACACGAGTGCCCTTACCAGCTGCCAGAATCATGGCTTTCATAAAGATTTATTCCTCGACCTCAAGCCACTTCACTTTACTCTATCGATCTTTCTTTGAGTCATCGGATAATTCTAACCTTAAGTCATTGCTATCACAAAGCGGAAAAGGGGAGATTAGACGAATCTTGATCTCCTGATAAAACTCCTCCTGGGCTAGCTCAACTTTAGACTGAGCCGATAGCAATAACAATGCCCAAAAGACACTAACTCGGTCGTTGTGCTGGGTAATTTCCCCTGTACGAGTGGCAACAGCCGCATGGCTGCCCTGCTTTACAGATACTGCTGTTGACGGCTGCGTCCATAGCTCTAAGAGATCCTCTAAGTTCAGCCAGTCTTGGTTTAAGCTCGAACCCAGAGGCAGATGATGATTGAGAAATAGCTCTAATTGAGCAGCAACTTCAGTGAGATTTTCTTGGTGAGCTAGTTGAGCAATTTCTCGAGCCGCTTGATTTGAACCAACTTTGGTCAAACGACGAGTACGAGTGGTTGTCTTGGCAAGTGCAGTTGCTTCCTGCTGCTGAATTTGAGTTGCCATTAACCGCAACTGGTCTATGAGTTCTTTAAGGGTCACCCGGCGTTTTGGCGGTGGCAAAGCTGCTGGACGACGCTGGAGCTGCTGCTCTAGAGGCAGTCGCAGCCTAATTTGAACTCCATCTTCAGCTAAAAGCGGGAAATTATCTGGTGAACGCTCTGAATCGACTGCTGGCGATTCTAGCATTTCAACCAGAGTCTTAGCTTTGAATAGCACTAACAGTGATGCTGACAAGAAAGCCTGTCCAGACTGAGATAAACCAGCTTCCCAGCTTTCAGGAGATGTTGTCTTGACCGGAACAATTTTGCTTAAGTAGCGATCGATCACCTCGATCACCTGGACATCCCACGGATCGATCTCCCCTCGCTCAGCAAGTTCAATGAGTAATGCAATACCAGCGAACAGACTTGAAGCATCCATCTGATTAGTAAATTTACGCTGCCTGTGCTTCTTGATGCAGGTTATCCTTAGCTGCAGGTAATGTCAGCTGTTGTGCTTGAACCTCTGATTTGTACTGTTCAATATCCTGCTCTAGTTCCTGAATCCGAGCGTCTCTTTGGCGAATTTCTCCGCGAGTTGCTAACCGTCGCTGCAAACCTGTCCACACGCTAAACATCCATGCTAGGACAGCTCCCACACCCATTGCCAGAATCAGCTCAACCGATAGTGGAGCCTGCACATGGTATTTCACAAGTTGAATCGTGGCTGGCTCGGTGTTTTCCAAACTAAATAAAACTAAGGTCAGACAAAAAACAAAGATCATCAAAAAATTAATCTGCCGCATCACTAATAACCTCCTCAATCTCAGCTGATGCTAATAGCTAACCGTTCCTATTTGTATCAGATATCGTTGAAATCGTCTTTAACTTGTCAGATACTCCTGGTAAGATTGCTCCTTTTCTTCCCCTGCCCTGCCTCTTATCTTCCTTGATCCTGCTTGAAGCTACGGACTGTCTCAATTGTGCCTTTGATCGTTCCAGCAATCGGTACAGCTACAATCACTCCCAAAAATCCCGCAATTTCAGCTCCTAGCAGTAGAGAAATGAAGATCCAGATGGGATTAAGACCAATGAAATTGCCCATTAATCGGGGAGCAATCAGATTGTCTTTGATTTGTTGCATGATGATAGCAGAAATTGCCACCAGCAGTGCTAGCCGCCAACTCTGGATCAGAACTAACAACGTCACGAGGCTAATCCCCAAGGTGGCTCCTACGAAGGGAATCAACTCCCCTAGACCGATGAGCAGACTAAACAGTAAGGCAAATCCCACCTTCAGGAAGATAAATATGGGCGTCAAGGTAACGACCATAAATAGCCCCAACATTAACTGACTGATGAAAAAGTTTTGAAAACTGAGTTGCAAGGATGTGTTCAAGGAAATGCCGATATGAGGCGGTAAGAGGTTAATTAAACCCTGCCATACGCTAGCGCCGTAAAGCAGCATGTAAAACGCTAGCACGACCACCAGTACTAAATCTAATAGGCCATTCAAGGTCCCCAAGGCAAATCCCACAGCCTGATCTGCCAGCGATTGTACCGATCCCCCAATGCGAGTATTAATTTGACTGCTCAAACCTGTGAGCGCCAGCGGTAGATGGTGGGCTTTAGCCCAGAGATCAAACCGTAGCAGATTTTTTTGACCAGCCTCTAACCAACCGGGAATGCCATTGAGAAATTGGGTCGTTTGGCTAATGGCTACTGGCACCACTGTCACCCCAATGATGACACAAAGCGCTACAGTCGTCAGCAAAACGAGCAATACTGCCTGAGTCCGAGTGATCCGAGCCCGCTCAAAGAACTGAACAGGGTAGTTGAGCAAAAAAGCTAGAATCGCCGCGATCGCTAATACAGTGATGGCACGCTCAAAGTAATGAAAGATTGAGTAAAGCAGCCAGAAGTTGAGGGCAACAATCGGGCCGCTCAGTCCAAGGATGAGGAGACGTTGAAGGGAGTTTGAACGGCGCATCTCAAGTACCCTGTATTAATAGCTCCCGATTAAAATGACTTGCAGTAGATCAAGATGGACTTAAGCGTAGCTGATATTCGTAAAGACTACACCCTCCAAGGGTTAAGTGAAGCTGATGCCGATCCCAATCCATTTCAACAATTTTCAAAATGGTTTAATCAGGCGCTGCAAGCTCAGTTGCCTGAGCCGAATGCTATGACCGTTGCTACTGTCACACCAGACGGTAAGCCAAGAGCCAGAATGGTACTGCTAAAAAATTTCGACACGAGTGGCTTTGTATTCTACACCAACTACAAGAGTCAAAAAGGGCAGGAGCTAGCAGGGAATCCCCAGGCAGCTCTTGTCTTCTGGTGGGCTGAACTAGAACGCCAAGTCCGCATCGAAGGGTATGTTGAGAAAGTATCAACTCAAGAGTCAGATGAGTATTTCCATAGTCGTCCGAAGAACAGTCGCCTTGGTGCTTGGGTGTCTAATCAAAGCCAGGTGATAGAGAACCGTGAAGTGCTGGAAGCACGCCTACAGGAACTACAAGCTCAATACGAACACCAAGACGTACCGCGACCCCCCCACTGGGGCGGCTTTCGAGTTGTCCCAGCAGTGATTGAGTTCTGGCAAGGACGCCCCAGTCGACTGCACGATCGCTTGCAGTATGTACGGGTTAGTGAGACTGATTGGGTGATTGAACGCTTGTCACCGTGAAGGTGCCACAACAGTTGGGTCTGGCATAAATTTGTATCTTAAGTAGATGCCTAACCCTATAAACAGGATAATCAAGACAGTGCCAATGCCAAGGGGGCTTGGCAGCCAAAACACTGCTTCAATGTGGTTAAGCTGACCAGCCTTGAGTTTCCATACTAACTGTCGCTTGCCCTGGTAGCTTTCTGGGTGAATTGCCTCTGCTTGAGATTCGACACTGCGAGCGCCCCAAGGCGTATTTAAACTAAACTCTAACTCCAAGAGCTCCTCAGGACTAATGAGGAGATTACTGTTTGTTGAAATCAGTGAGAGCGATCGCAAGTCCAAGTCATAGCTCAGCCGATTGCGTAACAACAGTAAAAAGTTGTTTTGGTTCAGGCTGAAGTGAGTGTCAATATTGGGCAGTTCATTTCCTCCAGTTGTGACCGCAGGTTTTTTCTGCCCATTTGGGTGGAAAAATTCATTAAACTTAGTTTCTAAATCAGCACCATTGTTAAAAGGAATTGTCACAGCAATTTCTTGCTTCGAGAGCCGTTTGGCTTTACCTTGCAGTTTTCGGGCTCGACGTTGAATACTGTCTAACCACTCTTGGGCTTGGTTGCCGCTAAAGCTAAGCAGTTGTTCTCCCAACTTAATATGCTGGACAATTTCGCCATGGTTTGGGCTATCAAAGTTAACCCCGACATCATACTGTACGCAGCTAGAAAGCAGCAGTGCCCCCACAAATAGCAGCAATGCTAGCCGTAGATGGATTTGTCCTAGCCATTGTCTAACGCCTGATGCTTGTTTCACAGAACACCTTTCCTTAAGTGTTTTCACAATTGCAAATTCCACCAAAATAACCCTGCTAGCGTTAAACCTAACCCTAGCAGAGCCACCCAGATAAAGCGATTGTCTCTTGTATTAACCTGACTTAGATCAATTGGTTCTGGTTGGGAAAGCTGTTTTGAGGGGCGTTCACTGGCAGTACCACCACCAAGACGAGTCTGGCTCTCATTGTCAGATAGCGATCCTAAATCGGGAATTTGAGTTAACCATTCCTTTGGGCGCTTTAGCCGAGGTGCTTGAAAGATGTAGAGTAACTGCCCGCCTTGTTTTCTAGTTTCTAGATCGGGATGGCGTTTAACCTGTTCGCAGAGGGCGATCGCGTCTGGTATGCGCCCAGATGCTTCGTAAGCCATTGCTAGCCAAATTTGTACCTCACCCCCTAAGCGAGAGCTACGATTCACTAAGGCGCTTGCCTTCTCTAAGTGCTGAACTGCTTCACGATACCTTCCGCGCTCAAAAGCGGTTTTCCCTTCTTGGTACTCGGTTCTAACGGTTTCTAAATCTGAACTCACGTTGTGCTGCACCGATGTGGTCTTTCTTGATGTTGCCATCTGTTGGGAACCTTTGCGGCATCCTTTTTTAGAAAGAAAGGAGATAATAGAGAAGTACTCAAGGGTTCGGAGGCAGCTCTGGCAAACCCTTGAGCAAGCTTAATTTTTAGATAAATAAATTAACTTTGCATTCCGATTTTTCAACAGAGGACTTATGAACAAAGTTTGTCGGCAACCACAATGGAGTCTGATTAGCATCTTTACTACCATTATTTCAGTGGCAGCTGGAGTGTTGCTAGTTAACGCTAAGACTGCGCCCGTTTCTGCTGAGCCAGCGGTAGAGTATGAGCAAAATGTGCCTGCGAACCAACCCCAATCATTCATCTTTGGTAGTCCTATTCCCACTCCAATGCCTGTGGACCCCTATACTGGTCAAGCTCCTAGTAGAGATTACTCGTATCCAGCGAACAATTTTCCGCCTGCTGTCACATATTCTTATCCAGTGAATGTCCCCCCTGTCACCTCTTACTACTCATATCCCGCGAACGGTCCATTCCCTGGTACCTCTTACTACTCATATCCAATACCAGGAACAGTAGTGAATTCGGGTCCGTTCAATCCAATTATCATTAATCGTCCAGGGCACCACACATGGTTTAGGGGAGGACGATATTAGTGCTCCCCTCCTCTTATTAGCTCATGAATTCTGAGGCTACGATCATAGAGCCAATACCAGTGTCAGTAAAAATTTCCAGCAGTAGAGCGTGGGGAATCCGCCCATCAATAATGTGAGTGGCACGCACGCCTTGAGCAAGTGATCGCACACAACAATTTACCTTCGGAATCATCCCGCCGCCTACTACACCAGTGGCGATCAAGTGGCGAGCTTCCTGAATATCTAGTTTTGCGAGCAGAGTAGATGGATCTTTATAGTCCTTAAGAATTCCGGCTGTGTCGGTGAGTAAAATTAACTTTTCTGCTCCTAGAGCAGCTGCCATTTCCCCAGCAACAGTATCAGCGTTGATGTTATAAGCCTGCCCCGTTTCATCTGCCGCTACGCTAGACACAACTGGAATATACCCACTGGCAAGTAGAGATTCTAAAAGCCTCACATCCATTTGGTTCACCTCCCCAACGAAGCCAATTCCCTCGCGCCCTTCTGGGCGGGCTTTGATCAAATTGCCATCCAAGCCGCATAAGCCAACAGCAGAGCCACCAGAACGGTTAATTAGGGAGACGATCTCTTTGTTAACTCGACCAACTAGAACCATTTCCACCACATCCATTGTGGCAGCATCGGTGACTCGTAGCCCATTCTTAAATTGGGGCTCAATTCCCAGCTTGCCTAGCCAACTGTTAATTTCTGGTCCTCCACCATGGACCACCACTGGTCGTATACCTACACATGCCATAAACACAATGTCACGCATGACTTTGCTTTTCAGTATGCTGTCTTTCATTGCTGCGCCGCCGTACTTGACGACAACGGTTCGACCAACAAACTGTTGGATGTAGGGGAGTGCCTCGCTTAGCACTCGTACGCGTGTGGCCTCAGTTTCTCTAATGTATTCACTATCGTGATCCATAAGCAGCTCTTAAACTTTGCTTTGCATGAACGATAGCAGTTTAAAGGAGTTTTAGCTCCCCAACAATGCTTAAAATAACAGTCTGCAAGCGACTAATAAGATATTTTCTCCTA
>Ga0213881_10001665_pt1 | contig 10270 bp, 12 predicted proteins | sample BarmaccoBMER_R08_FD_160104 | JGI IMG/M metagenome (GOLD analysis project Ga0213881, IMG submission 160104) | Barbacenia macrantha exposed rock microbial communities from rupestrian grasslands, the National Park of Serra do Cipo, Brazil - ER_R08 ... | reverse complement strand
CCTTAATCTGATCAAGGTGGGCGAGGTGTGGTGTCAGCTGCTCGCCGGGCAGCGCACCGGCTGATCACCACGCCACGTCACCAGCGCTGAGGTGACATATGGGTTCTTACCGGACCGACCGCACCCCCGCTCACCAGCACCAACGCGACAGCTGATCGTTACCACCCCGGCGGCCGCCCGAAAACACACGATTATGCGAGCCGCTGCGCATAGTCATGCAGTCACCGTAAGTTGTGGCGTGCACCCCCTCCCCCGCCGCGAGCGTGGCGGCCAGCACGGCTTTGGCGGCCGCACGGGTGGCCGGGCTGGCGGCCCAGAGCTCCCATACGTGTCACCCGCCTCAAACTCGGTTTCCGATGGCGTTGTGGGCGTTGTCACGCGGGCCCCCGCTCCGGTACGCGCCCGATTGTGTGTGTTCGGCGCCGGTTCACCGGGCTTCGTTGGCGTTGGGAAGTTGCGGTTTTAGTGCGGGGGAAGAGCGGGGATTGCCGTTCCGAGTGCGGGCGTGATGCGGATTTGGTTGAGGGTGCAGCGCGGATCACTGGTGCTAACCACGATCGGCCGTGGCAGGGTGCCACCCACAGCGATGGCGTTGATGTCGCGGTCGGCGCAGCTTGGCGCAAGGCCGGCATGTTGGAGCGCTGCGCGGTCAGGGCTGAATTTGATGTGGATGGCGGTGGGTGTGGTGATCGCGGGTTCTGGTTGCACGGTGGTTGCCCAGATGAAAAGCGGGACGGCGATGACCGGGAGTATTCCCAAGACTGGCAAGGTGCACACAAGTCGTCGGTAGCGTCGACGGGTTGCTACGAGGTTGGCTGCGGTGGCGATGCCTTCGCTGATGCTGGCGGCTTCTTCAAGTCGGCGACGCAGGCGTTCGACGTCGTCGTTGTTGGTCACTGAATAGTCGCGCCCGGGGTTGTGGTTGTGGTTTGTGGGGTTGTGGTTTGTGGAGTTGTGGTGTTCGTTGTCGAGGTCGTCGGGAAGGGTCGTGGCGCCTTTTTCGAGGAGCTCAAACCACGCCACGTACAACCGCCGGTGTCGTCGGTATAGCCGGCTGGGTTGGAGTTCGTCGCCCGGGGTGAGCAGTCCTCGTTGGGCTTCGAGTTCGTGTTGTAGCCAGTGGTGCTGCCAGTGGTGCTGAGTTTCTAGGTGGGCGAGTTTGCTCAAGGTCCAGCCGGGGGAGACGAGCACTCGGGCCGCGAGTACCAGGATCGTTCCCACTGCGAGTAGGCCGACGGCGCAGGCGATGATTGCGATGACCAGTCGCCCGGGCCGGTCGGCGGCCAGCTGCCCTAATGCCGACAGTTGCACGCCTGCCAGCAGCACGGCCAGCACCGAGGTGGCGGCGCCCACGAGCCAGCGCGTGGCGATCTGGATCGTTTTGAGCTCCACAGCGTTGGCGGTGCTCGGGGGTGGCGCGGTGGTGTCTGGCCGGGTCACGGCCACCTACCTGGCCCTCGCGTTGACGCCCACCCCAAAATGTAGTACAAATTTAGTACAACCCGAGCCGGGAGGCTGCCATGTCCAGCAACGAGGCCCTCATGAAGACCCTGAGGCTGCATGCCCTGTTGGCTGATGGCACTGCTGACATCGCCCAGCGAGCGATGGATGAGCGGCGCTTCGCGCTGGAACGATTCACCTGGCCTCTGAGGAACATCACCGGGGTCGGGCTGGCACCTCCTGTCGTTTATGACCGACCCCGGGGACGTTGTGGGGACAGGCCAGCCGTGGCGTTCTCCGATGTCGCCCCGACTGCTTAGACCCTGAGTTGACCGTGAGGCGCGACTCGAAAAGCAAGGGGAACAGATCATGCCGATGATGACCTCGTCAAGTATTGAGCTTGGCCAAGCGAAGATCTACACGATGCGCGAGCTGAACCAAAACACAGCTCAAGTGATCGACGAGGTCAACCGTAGTGGGCAGCCGGCAGCCGTGACCAAACATGGTCGATTCATCGCGCTGATCACTCCCCTAGCGGGCGCCCAGATTGAATCGATGGTGTTGTCCCACGGCAAATTGGCAGACGAGCTACATCGGCGGGCAACCTCCACCGACCAGGGCCAACATTCGGTGGAGGAGACCACCCAGCGGGTCCAGTCGCATTACCACGGCCGGGACTAACCAGATCGGTCGCTTTGTTGCGATGATCTTCCCTATCGCGGATGCCGTTGACTAGAACTAGTCCGGTGACTACGGGCCGATACGCAGTGGAGTGGTCCGATGACGCACTGGAGGACCTGCTCGCAAAGGTCAAATACCAGTGGGTCGCCGACGAACTGATCAACGTTGCCCGCACCTCACTCGATGATCACCACTCTCCCGACGGCGGAACAGCACCCCCGTGGTACTGGCGCCGCGGTCTGACACCCCAGACGCGAGCCATGCTCGACGCGGCCCAAGCACGCGGCGAGGACTACGACGACAACGACGAACAACCCTGGCAATACGTCCTGTGCTACCAACGCCGACCCAAGATCATCGGACGTCACGGGTATGTCGTCCTTGCTGTCGTGCGCGACAGCGAACTCCTTGCCGCACTGTTGGATGCATAACCCTTTACTAGCGATCCTCCTGCTGTCATAGACGAAACAGAACTTTTCGCCCAGAACTCCCGTACATAGCATCCGCTCCAAACTCGGCCGTCGTTCCTGGTCAGCGCTTTGCAGAAAGACAGCCCGAAGCATGATCGCGCCACAGACCGGAGCCAAAGTGCAACGCCCTGACCGCGGGAATGATCTACTTTGGGGCTGGCGACACGTACGGGACCTCTGGAGGTCGCAGCCCGGATTCAGGCTGGGGCCGCTCTGGACGCCAGCAATGCTGGTAATGGTTACAAAGCAGGTAATACCAGCAATGCGTGCTGTCTGCAGCTAGCCCAGGGGTCGACCAGGAGGCAGTGATCCGCTACCGGGGCGACGCGGGAGCTGGTCTAGGCCGTGCGCGGTCTTCGTGGCGTCGATGTGTCGCCGAAGCGCGTGTTCGACCCACGCAGAGAAGGTGCGGTATTCGCCGTGGGCTAACCAGAAGGCGTCTTTGGCCTCGTCGATGAGGTCCCGGGAGATGTTGACGGTCATCTTCTGAGTGCTCCCCGGGGGTTTTGCGGGGATTGCTGGTTTTGTAACCGTTGTTGGGGTTACCGGTGTTGCCGGCATGGGCGCTGTGGGGGGTTGACCGGTCGCCGGCAGGGGGACGGCGGGGTGGCGGCCGCTCAGTGCGGAGGTTCGGGGTTGGCGATGGCGTGGGTTGCTCATCGGGTGGCCTCCAGCAACTGGGTGAGGTAGTGGTCATAGGTGTGGGCGAGTACGGCGGCCGCTGGGGATCCCCACTCGTCAAGGCCGACACCGGCTTCGATGGCCTCGCCAATCCAGGTTGCTTTGGGGATGGGTGGCTGCCACACCGGTGCTGGTGAGTTGGTGATGAGTTCGTTGAGCCAGTGCCGTTGTCGTCGTGTGCGTTCCTCGAGGGCGTTGATCACCACGCCGGCGATGCTGAGTGTGGGGTTGGCGTAGCGACGCACGGCGTCGACGGTGGCGAGTAGTCGCGCGATGCCGTCGGCGCTGAACAATGAGGCGGTAGTGACGATCACGATGCGGTCGGCAGCAGTCAGGGCGTTGATCGTGAGCAGGTCCAGGGCGGGTGGGGAGTCGAGTACTGCGAGCTCGTAGCCGCTGAGCGGAGCCAACGCTTCGCGCAGCCGATGCTCTCGGCCCGGTCCCATTGCGACCAGTTCGCTGCCGACATCTGCCAGCGTGTCGCCACCCGAGGGCAGTACGTCCACACCGGCCCAGCCGGTCGGGACAATGACGTCGGTGGCCACGGCGTCGCTGCGGGCCGATAACACGTCGGCGAGGGTCTCAACATCGTCGTCCGGTGTCTTGCCAAGCAGGGTGGTGGTCGTGTTGGCCTGCGGATCGAGGTCGGCGACGAGGGTCCGCATGCCGCGCAGGTGTGCAGCACGGGACAGGTTGACTGCGGTCGTCGTCTTGCCGACACCGCCCTTCTGGTTGCACAGCGCCACCACGAGCACGCGATCCTCGCCCTCCTAACTGTCGTCAGCGCTCCAGCTTTACTGGGATCACCAGTATAGCGGGGTTCACCAGAAACACCGGAAATACCCTTAATGGTTCCATTTACAGCGTTGCTGGCAACTCGCCGACCTGCGAGGAAGCATTTGAACCATTTCTGTCATCGCCGGTATTGGTTGGTCGCCGTGTCCGTTGCTCTCGAAGAGTTCGCAAATGTTGGTCAAGCGCAGCTCGAGCAGCCCGACGTACCTCAGCCTGAGCCGGGGAGTTGGTGGGGGTGTTTTTCGGCAGTGGATGACGGTGAGTCGTGCCTGGGGCTGGGGCTGGCGTGTTCTGGTAGTCGCCGTGGATGCCGGTGACGGCGAGGGGGAGTTGGGTGAGTCGGCCTCGCCAGGGGCGTAGGCGGTGGCCGAGGACGCGGAGGAGGTCGTGGGCGCTGCGGAGGGCGTCGCCGCGGTGGTGGGTGGGGTGGTCGGGGTGGTGGTGGATGGCCCAGAGCAGGCCTGCGGGGCTGGCGCCAGCGTCCCACCAGGGTCGCAGCAGAGCCCGGGCGCGCCACAAGGGCACCCGGGATACCCACCGGCGGTCTAGGCCAAGACGTTGTAACAGGCACTGAGTGGCCAAGTTGCGTTCGGAGGCGGACTCGGGGATTCGGTAAAACAGCCAGGATGTGGATGCTGGAGTGGTGGGGTCGAGCCGTGCGCCGTTCAAGGGTTTGTTCTCAACATCAGGTGTGGGGAGGTCGCCATTTTCATTCACAGGAAAGGTGAGCTGGGTGTTTCGGTGTGACAAGGAGCTGCGTGGTTGCCGCGGATCAGGTGAGGTCGGGCATTGGGTAGGGGAGTAGGGCGCTGGAGTGTTGGTGACGAAGGCGTAGGTGGGAGTGCGGCCGTGGCCGGTGCCGAGGAATTCGGCGGAGGCGGCGTGTTCGACGACGACGATCAGGCCGGCGTCGCGGGCCCAGGCCAGTACGCGGGATACGGTGCGGGGGGAGCGGTTGCCGGCGTGGCCAAGCTGCTGGGCGGTCAGTGCGGTGACTAGTCCGGTGGTCCAGTCCATGGAGTAGACCAGGCGGCGCAGAATCTGTAGCCAGCTGGTGCGTTTGTCAGTGCGCCAGTCCTGGGCGTCGACGAGGTCTTCGACAATGCCCAGTGTTTCGGTCTGGTCGGTAAGGACTCGCCATCCGATGTCAATGAAATGCCGCCACCCCGGGTGGGGCTGGTAGGTGCCGGCGGTCAGGCGGGCGGCAGCGCGGCGCCGGCCATGGGCCAACGCCCGGGCTGCAGAGCGGTGCAGTGCTCGGCGGGCAGTCCGACACAGCCTGCTGGGCCGCCGGGATGGCGCTGCCGGTGGGCGTGCGGCACGGCCCCGCGACAAGCGACAACGCTGCGCAGGCGCAGGCCAGACCGTAGCTGCGACATCGGCGGCCCGTGGGTCACTAAGGCCGCTGTGTACGGCGCATTCTGAGTGGGCGGGATCGAGCGCGAGGGTGAATGCGCCAGCCTCATAGCAGGGCAAACACCAGCCGACACCCAGCTCTGGCGTGTTGTTGCCGTGTCGGTCGCGCGCTGATTCCAGCCCACGAGATACTGTGGGCACGCGAAAGCGCCCCCTCCTGGCATGGTGGGGAAATTGCCCCGGCTGGTAACCGGGGCACTTACGTCAGTCAGGTGTCGGCCTGACCGACGTAAACTTGTGGCGAGGCGGTCCTTCTGAGGGACCGCTTCGCCGTTTGTTATGAGGCTCTGTTCAACGGCAACTCCATCTGTTGGTCAGCTGGCTTGGGCTCGCAGTAGGTAGGCGTGGGCTGTCCGAGGTACTCCGCGACGGCCCTGGTGATGATGGCGGTTAAGGGCAGCCCGTCTCGTTGAGCGATCTCTGTGGCCTGCTTCCGGAAGTCGGTCGGCAGGTAGACGATCGTCGCGGTCCGGTCACCCTTGGGTTTCGGTCCGGGCTTGGCCCGAGGCGGACTGCTGCTTTCCATGGCGGAGTTTCTACCGCTGCTGATCTTCGACTTGTCGGAGGCGCGCCGACTTCGATTCCGAATCAGAGAGGGGTGCCGACGAGTGGGTGCGCTGCCTGGGGGCTAGGCCCTGTCCTCCCGAACGTGACCCCAGCCGCCAGGTAGCGACGAGGTAGCTCTTCGGGTCCCAGTATTAGCGGACTAAAAACCAACGTTTCGATCAGCGCATCTGCCGGTCGACCACTGGGCTTTTGCATCGCTGCAGCTGAGCGCCCGCACAACGCTCTTACTACAACGGGACACCTGTCGTGGAGAAGACGACTCCGCATGCTCTCTTTCAAGGGGTCAGCTCCCACCTGGCGGTCAAGCCGGGGTATTCAGATGGTCCAATCGGTAACGACGGTGTGAAGCACTGTTAGGGCGTGGCTGTGACAGCGTTGGCTGGCCATAGGGCGTCTCCACGAACCTGCGAAGCCACCGGAAGACCGCCAGGGACGATCAGAGACGACTTTCGACGCCTGACCGCACTACAGCACCGGGAGAAGCCACCGATCCACACCTCGTCTTGCCAGTCAACGGAGTCACGTACAGCTCGAAGTGGGGCATCAGGTCCCAAGGCGACACGCTGAAAATTGAATCCGAGAACTTTCGCCTGATCGAGTAGTTTCTTCGCAGCCACGAATGAGGGCTCTTCTGAGGTGCTCAATTAGCACACTCACGGCAGATTCGATGTCCTTGATCGGCAAGGCTGCCGGCAAAAATCGAGAGGCCGCATAGGGCTTTGTACCGCCCTGACTGCATCCCCTCGAGCATCGCGGTCGACGCGACTCTGTGGAGCACGCGCGTGCGGCCGTCGACGAGCTCGATCCCGGGACGCCGTTGCGGAGGAATCTTTGGCTTGCAAGATCGGCAGAACATGCGTGCAAGGACGCCAGGACGTCGATGGCTGACCACAGCTGCTCCAGGGGCTTCACATGGAGATGCCAGTCCAAGCGCGAGGTCGCCTCTGTCAAGCGCCTGGACCGGCATCAGCACGGCTGAGATTCAGCGGGCGCAACGCCGTGCCGGGTGTAGACACTACTGATGTAGGTTTACGATATAAATCCTACTTTCGAGTGGTCGAATGATTTGAGGTGATAGATATGCTCCCGCCTGTGGCAGGGCCAACAGTGCGACGCCTACGACTGGGCCGAGAGTTACGTAGGTTGCGAGAAGCAGCGGGTGTCGGTCGCGTGGATGCAGCGGAAGCCATCGGGTGCTCGAAGGCCCGCATAGATCACATTGAGTCCGGGAGGAATACCCCCACCAAGAGCGATCTTGTTGTGTTGCTCAAGCACCTGTACGGCGCCGACGACACGACGTTGCAGACGCTAGAGATCTTGCGCGAAGAGGGTTCGAAGCGTGGCTGGTGGTCGACGTACGGGCTCCCGCAATGGCTCGCCGTTTACGTTGGCCTGGAGACGGACGCTTCGGTACTGCGTTGCGTGGATCTTGAGTTGATCCCGGGGCTGTTGCAGACAGACAGCTACATGCACCACCTCTACGCAGTCGATCGGCCACGACCAGACAAAGAAGTCGATCGACGCATACAGGCACGGTTGCATCGACAGCAACGTCTGATTGACACGCAAGATCCGCTCCAGCTCATCGCCGTGGTGTCGGAAGGCGCGCTGGTGCGATGCATGCACGAGTCATTTGGAGCGGAACAGCTAGACCAGTTGATCATGCGTAGCCAGCAACCGAACATCGATCTGCGCGTGCTGCCTTTCGAGATTGGCGTGCACATCGGTACTGGACCGTTCTCGATCTTGTCTTTCCCGGATGATTTATTGCCCGATGCAGCGCACTATGAACACGCCGTGGGTGGGTATGTCATCGATGATCTGTTGATCGTCGAGCGTCTCAGTACTGTGTTTGCAGAGCTACGCGACCGGTCTCTCGGTGCCGACGAGAGCAGAGCGTTGATCGCGCAGCTCCGCAAACGATCAGAGACGTAGCGAGGAGTGACATCCAATGAGGGACGACCGGACTCTCGCCTGGCGTAAGAGTACATACACCAACACCGAGGGAGCATGTGTCGAGGTCACAGCTTGCACTGGTGACGAGTTGATCAGAGACAGCAAAGATCCACATGGCCCTCGGCTACGACTGCCAGGGGCGAACTGGTTGATATTCACTGCGGCAGTCCACGCCGGCCAATTCGACTGATATTGACTTACCTGAGACAAACGCTCGCGCCAAGATCAGTGCGGGCGTTTGCTTATTGCATAGCCCGGCGCCACTACTAATCAGGTCCGCTGGACACTCTTCCCTCCTATTTCACAGCGAGTACGAGAACCGCCTGCGAAGGCCGCGTTTCGGGGATGTTCGTAAGGCTAAAGTCATGAAGTACAAACCGGTGGAGTTTCCGCTGACGCCTGCACACCGAACCGAAAGTGCCGAGCTCGAACAGTTGCCGATCGAATCTATTCATGGTGAACCTCACTTGATCAATCGCCAGGTGGGTTGTTCCGTCCTGACTGAGATCCGATATCCGTCAATCCCGAGAGGACTTGCAAGAGGAAGCCGGAAAAAGTTTCCGAGCGCGTGCAACCCGACCTGTAGGAGCTAACCCAGCTGCTGTTGCCTTCGCGTCGGGTGCCTGTGGACCGTCTGTCCTAGCTATGGTGTGCTCCATGTCCTGCGCGTCGACTGCGATGAACAACCCCGCCCTGCCGCCGTTACCGCAGCCGGGCGCCAAGCCCCGCGAGATTCGCGCCGCGTTGCACCCGGAATACCGCGACGAGTTCGACCGGGATTACCAGGAGGCGCTGGTCGAGGCGGGACGGTCGCTGGACTTAGAGGGCGTCTTCGACGCGCTGGAACACTGGAGGATGCGCTCATGGATCACCCGGGACAAACAGGAACACCGCCGGATAGTGCGGCGCGCGGTTGAACTACTCACCGGGCACGAACCACCCGCAGACGAGCCGGTGGCCATCACCGAGGCCCGCTTGTAAGCGCATCAGTTGTACACCGTCAATACCGACGGTCCGGCACAGCACCAAGTCGACGCCCTGCCGGCCGAAGCTTTGGCCGCCTACGCCGAACTGAGGGTGGTCCTAGAGACCGCCCCCTGGAGCGGGCGGCCCTACCACCGAGACAACCCGCAGGGCGCAGTACGGGCGCTTGCCTTCGGCACGCACGGCCTGGTGGTGTACCTCATTCTCGAGGACCAACGTCGGGTCGATGTGCTGCTCGTGCAATGGGTGGGCTGACCCCAGACAGGGCCAGATGAGCTAGGAGTCCAGCGCCGAGTACTACCGCGCGTAGGTGGTTTCGTCAGCCATGGCCTCGTGTCCTATATAGACACGGTCTTGGCGGGTTGACGCTACGCCCGGCGTAGCGGTGCTATCCGGCTGGCGGCACTTGCCGGTAGGCCGTCGGCTGGCGTCATCGTCCGTTGCCTACGGTGGGCGCCGTGACAACCGCTCCACCGCGGAGGCAATCTCGGTGATCTCCCCTACCCTCCGGTGTTGATCTTCTGCCATTGACGCACGTGTCGTTGCGGTGTGAAGCGCGCCAAAAACCTGTTGAGCGCCGAAAATGTGTCAGCGACCGACCAGCGGTTATGCAGAAATTTGTCAGTGACGGCGCAGCAACGATGTCAGCGCTCATCGAAGAGTTGGGACCCTCGCAGCGGTAGGCCGCCGGGCAACTGATGTACCGGATAACGTGCGACGCTCGTGCCGCGCCGGGCCTCCGTTGGCGCTAGTCACGACGCTCCTGGCGGACCGATCCACTGGATAAGAGTCTGTTATCCCGTGGATCGATCCTTTGCAAAGCCTCCGACCAGCGTCAACAAAAGCTCAGAGCAGCGCGAGCACCACACGTTATCCGGTACATCGATCCAAGATGGCAGCCCAGCTCAACCGTCCAGGACCATTGAAAGCCACCGACATCATTGCTGCGCATCCGGACCCCGACCACGTACCCCTGTCACAACAACGAGGCCGCGGTCTTGATCAACCTCAGCCAGCGAGCGGCGACCGAGACCCGACAGCACCACTGTCATTTTCGGTGACGCCGAGCACTGTCACTTTTCTGTCACTCCACACGAGCGACGCGAAAATGGGCTCTGGCGCCCTTTGCGCTGCGTCACGCAGGCAATGTTCTTGTCGCTTCACGGTGATGGTTTAGATCGCGGCAATGTCTTGTCGCTTCACCCCGGAGGGCCCGGGGATCTGTGGTCCCTCGTGAGGTGTGTGGTCATCCGCTGCTCGCCTGCTCGACGGGCGGCGTT
>Ga0213881_10001664_pt1 | contig 10284 bp, 11 predicted proteins | sample BarmaccoBMER_R08_FD_160104 | JGI IMG/M metagenome (GOLD analysis project Ga0213881, IMG submission 160104) | Barbacenia macrantha exposed rock microbial communities from rupestrian grasslands, the National Park of Serra do Cipo, Brazil - ER_R08 ... | reverse complement strand
TTCAGCCGCGCGCGCCCGATCGCCCGATCGCCCCGAGCACAGGCAGGGGGACCGAAATGGATAGCCAGCTCGCCCGGAAGGTCGAGACGGGGGCCGTCAGGGAGGACGCAGGATCCGACGTGTAGCAGCGCCACACGAGGATCCGAGGACGCAGCCTGGCGGTCATCCGGTCCGGCATTACGGGTGGAACGTTTCCGGGAGCCCCACTAGTGCTTCGCCGCGTCCCGCCCGTGCTCGAGCAGCGGCAGAAACTCCTTGGCCGTGTCAACTGGGACCGCGAACGCGATCCCGACGCTGCCCTGGCCGTTTCCTCCGCCGGTCTCGATCTGCGAGTTGATTCCGATCACCCGTCCAGCGGCGTCGAGCAGCGGTCCGCCCGAGTTGCCGGGGTTGATCGGCGCGTCGGTCTGGATGACGTTGTCGATGCTGAAGCCGTCGGGGGCCTGGATCTGACGCTGCAGCGCGGAGACGATTCCGCTGGTGAGCGTGCGGTCGAGCCCGAACGGGTTGCCGATCGCGAGCGTGGGATCTCCGACCTCGACGGTCGTCGAGTCGCCGAGCTCGAGCGGACGGACGGACGGCACGCCACTCATGTCGACTCGCAGCACGGCGAGGTCGTTGCTGGGGTCCGCGCCGATGACCCGGGCTTGACGGGTGACGTTGTCCTCGAACTGGGCGGAGACGCCGGTGGTGCGGCTGGCGCCCTCGATCACGTGGTAGTTCGTGAGGATGTCGCCGCGCTGGTCGATGAGAAAGCCGGAGCCAGTGGAGACGCTCCGCTCCTGCTGGGGGAACAGGTCGAACGGGTCCTCGATCTGCTGAACGATCTGGGCCTTGACGAACACGACTCCGGGGGCGTCTCGCTGGTAGATGTCGTGTGGCGTCAGCCCGGAGGCGGAGCTCGACGCGGGCTGGGAGTAGACCGGCGACTGCACCACGATCGTCTGCGTCGTGCGGCGGCCCGTGACCCCGAGCGCGAGGAACGCTCCCGCGACGACGATCCCGCCGAGCACCGACGATGCGAAATACCAGCGGACGGCGCCTTTCACCGCCGTTCAGTTTCTAATGGGCGCTGAAGTAGAGCTAAAGGACGGCCCGTTTTGCGAGCTTTCGGCACGCCGCCTCGATGTCGACCGAGCGCATCAGCGCCTCTCCGACGAGCACGGCCGCCACGCCGGCCCTCTCGAGTTCGTCGATCTCGGCGGGCGCGCTGAACCCCGATTCGGCGACCACGGTGATCCCGTCGTCGCGGTCGATGCGCGGCAGCAGCTCGAAGGTGCGGTTGACGTCGACGCGCAGCGTGGTCAGATCGCGGTTGTTGATCCCGATCAGGGTGGCGCCGGCCGAGCGCGCCGCGTCGAGCTCTCGAGCATCGTGGACTTCGACCAGCGCCACCAGTCCGGCGTCGCGCGCGTGTTCGTGCAGCCGGGCCAGGTCTGGTTCGTCGAGGGCGGCGACGATCAGCAGGATCGCGTCGGCGCCCGCCGCCAGGGCCTCGTAGACCTGGTAGGGGTCGACGGTGAAGTCCTTGCGCAGGATCGGCAGCGACGAGGCAGCCCGGGCCGCGCGCAGATCGTCGAGTGACCCCCCGAAGCTCGGACCATCGGTGAGGATCGACAGCGCCGCGGCACCGCCGCGCTCGTAGGCGCCGACGACGTCCTCGAGCGCCACCCCGTCGCGGATGATGCCCGCGGAAGGCGAACGGCGCTTGTGCTCGGCAATCAGGGAGATCCCGGGGGCTCGCAGCGCCTCCAGGAACGGGCGGAAATCCCGTTCGCGGCCGCGGCGCTCGGCGACTTTTGCCAACGCGCGTTCGGGCACCTCCTCCCGCCTCCGGGCCACCTCCGTCCGGGTCGCGGCGACGATCCGCTCGAGCGCGTTCATCGGATCGTCACGAGCGTGTGCGTGTGGGCTACGAACCGGTCGAGCGCCCCGGCTGCCGCGCCGCTGTCGATCGCCTCCCCGGCGGCCCGCACGCCGCCTGCGAGCGTGTCGGCCGCGCCTCCGGCGTAGATGGCCGCGCCGGCGTTGAGGACGGCCAGGTCGCGCGCGACGCCCTGCTCGCCGCCGAATATGCGCTTGGCGATGTCCGCGTTCTCGCGCGGGTCGCCGCCGGGGACGGCGTCCGTGGGCCAGCGTGGGAGCGACACCTCCTCGGGCGTGAGGAGGTAGCGCCGCACCTGCCCATCCTTGACCTCGACGACGTGCGTGGGGGCGGAGATGCTGAGCTCGTCCAGCCCGTCCTCGCTCGAGACCAGCAGCGAGTGCTTGGTTCCCAGCACCGCCAGGGCACCGGCCATGGTCTCGAGATAGGCGCGGTCGGAGACCCCGATCAGCTGCCGCATGGCGCCGGCCGGGTTGGTCAGCGGCCCCAGGAAGTTGAAGATCGTGCGCACCGCGAGCTGCCGGCGCACGGGCACCACATAGCGGGTGGCCTGGTGGTGGGCGGGCGCGAACATGAACCCGAAGCCGACGTCCTCGATGCAGCGCGCCACGGAGTCGGGCGGGAGGTCGATCCGCGCCCCTAGCGCCTCGAGCACGTCCGCCGAGCCGGAGAGGCCGGTCGCGGAGCGGTTGCCGTGTTTGGCGACCATGCAGCCGGCGCCGGCCGCGATGAGCGCCGCCGTGGTCGAGACGTTGAACGTGCGGCGGCCGCCCCCGGTTCCGGCGGTGTCGAGCAGGTCGTCGCTCGAGACCTTGACCGGGGCGGCGAATGCCCGCATCGTGCGCGCAAGCCCGGCCAGCTCGTGCTCCGTCTCCCCCTTCGTCCGCAACGCGATCAGAAACGCCGCGATCTGGACCTCCGAGGCGTTGCCGGACATGATCTCCGACAGGACCGCGGCGGTGTCTTCGAGGCTCAGGTCGGCCCCGTTGGCCAGCTTGTCGATCGAGCGCGTGAGCAGGTCCGGACCGGCGGTCATCTCATCGAGCACCGGTGAGGAAGTTCGACAACAGTTCGCGCCCCTGCTCGGTGAGCACCGACTCGGGATGGAACTGGACGCCTTCGGCGGGAAGCTCGCGGTGCCGGACGGCCATCACCACGTCCCCGCCGAACGCGCTCTGGGCCAGCGCGTCGGGGAGCTCGGGATCGGCCACGAGCGAGTGGTAGCGCCCGACCTCGAGCGGCTCGCGCAGGCCTCGGAAGATCGTCTTGCCGTCGTGCTCGATCTTCGACGTCTTGCCGTGCACAGGCTCGTGCTGCACGACCCGGCCACCCCAGGCCTGCACCAGCGCCTGATGGCCGAGGCAGACCCCGAGCGTCGGGATCCTCGCCTCCGGGAACCGGCGCACGGCCTCGAGGGAAATGCCGGCCTCGTTCGGGGTGCACGGACCCGGGGATACCACCACGCGGTCATAGCCGCGGATCAGCAGCTCGTCGACCGTGGCGTGATCGTTGCGCACGACCTCGAGCTCGGCTCCGAGCTCGCCGAGGTACTGGACGAGGTTGTAGGTGAAACTGTCGTAGTTGTCGAGGACGAGGACTCTCACGGCACGTCAACGGTAGCCGGGGTTAGTGCCCACTTAGGGCCACTCGGTGCTGCCCGCCGCGAGCTCGATCGCCGCGAGCACGCCCTTCGCCTTGGCCACGGATTCGCGGTACTCGTAGTCGGGCCGGGCATCGGCCACCGTTCCACCGCCCGCCTGGACGTGCGCGATCCCGTCCTTGACCACGACCGTGCGGATGTGGATGCACGTGTCCAGGTCGCCCGTGTAGCTGACGTAGCCGATCGCTCCCCCGTAGCCGCCGCGCTTGACCGGCTCGAGCTCGTCGATGATCTGCATCGCGCGGACTTTGGGCGCGCCCGACAGCGTGCCCGCCGGGAGCACCGAGCGCAGCGCGTCGAGCGAGCTGAAGCCCTCGCGCAACCTGCCCACGACGCTCGAGACGATGTGCATGACGTGGCTGTAGTTCTCGACCGCCATGAAGCTCTCGACCTCGACGCTCCCGTACTCGCATACCCGCCCGAGGTCGTTGCGCCCGAGGTCGACCAGCATCACGTGCTCGGCGCGCTCCTTGGGGTCGGCGAGCAGCTCCTCGGCGATCCGGCGGTCGTCCTCGGCGCTTTCCCCGCGCGGTCGGGTGCCGGCGATCGGGCGCGTCGAGACGGTCCGCCCGCTCACCGTGATCAGCGGCTCCGGGCTGGCGCCGGCGATCTCGAAGTCGCCGAAGTCAAGGAAGTACATGTAGGGGCTGGGATTCACCGCGCGCAGCCCGCGGTAGATCGAGAACGCCTCCACCGGAGCCGCCGCCGACCAACGCTGGGAAGGGACGACCTGGTAGGCGTCGCCGGCGCGGATGTACTCGATGATCCTCGCCACGATCGCCTCGAAGCGCTCGCGCGGCATGTTCGCCTCGAACACCGGCAGCTCCCGATTGCGCCATGGAAGCCGGGGCGGGCTCGGGAGGGGGCCGGCCAACCGCCAACGCACCTCCGCGATCATCTCCAGCGCCCGCGCGTACGAGGCCTCGAGATCGTCGTCCGTATAGACATTGGCGAGCACGGTGACGGTGCGCCGGAGGTGGTCGAAGACGACGAGTCCATCGGTCAGCATCAGCGCGAGGTCGGGCGCGCCGACCGGATCCGGATTCGGCTCGCCGAGCGGCTCGACCGTGCGCACGAGGTCGTACGCGAACACTCCCACCGCCCCGCCCGCGAACGGCGGGAGGTTCGGCAGGGCGGCGGCGCGAAAGCGACCCAGCTCGGCGGCCGCAAGCTGGTACGGGTCGCCGGCGTCGCCGAGCGACCAACGCAGCACCTTCCGGGGGCGATAACCGATGAACGAGTAGCGCCCGACGCGACCCTGCTCGGCGGATTCGAGCAGGAACGCGGGACCCCGCTCGCGGAGCTTCAAGAACGCCGACACCGGAGTCTGGCAGTCGTCGATGAACGTCTCGCGCACCGGGATCAGGTTGTGGTCGCGCGCCAGCTCGCGAACGCCCGCGAGTGAGGGGGTGGCACCCGCCCGAGCCGTTTCAGCGTGCGCGACGGCCATCGAGCACCTGCTCGGCGTCGGCGAGCGTCAGGTCGCGCCCGCGCAACAGAACCGCGAGGTGGTAGAGCACGTCGGCCGCCTCCTCGGCGACGCGGCTCTGAGATTCCTTCCGCGCGGCGCGGACGACCTCCTCGGCCTCCTCCTGCACTTTCGCGCCGGCCAGCCGCGAGTCGTCGAGCAGCTTCGCGGTGTATGACCCTTCCGGCCTCGCGCGAGCGCGCTCGGCGATCGTCCGCTCGAGCGCCGGCAGCGTTTCGTGGGGCGCTCCAGGCGCGAGGTCCCCACGGTGAAAGCACGTCCTCTCGCCCGTGTGGCAGGCGGGGCCCGCCGGCTCGACGAGCGCGAGCAGGGCGTCGCCGTCGCAGTCGTAGCGGATCTGCTTCAGCGCCTGCGTGTTCCCGGACGTGGCGCCCTTGTGCCAGATCTCCTGCCGCGAGCGGCTGAAGAAGTGCATCTCACCGGTCTGGCGCGTGAGCTTGAGCGCGTCGGCGTTCATGTAGGCCAGGGTGAGGACCTCGCCGGTGCGCCAATCCTGCACTATGCAGGGCACAAGGCCCTTTTCATCGAACGCGATCTGGGAATCGTCCACGGGAGCGACGATTCTAGGTGGCCAACCAGCCTCTCATACCGGATGTCTCCGCTCTCCCCGCTCCAGCCGGTCCACAGCAGGCGGATCCGCGCGCGGAGGCGGCGCCTCATGCTGCTCCGGCTGTTCGTGGTCGCGGTGCTGCTGGCGGCGGCCGCGGCGGCGGTCGTGCTGGTCATCCGATCGCGGCGGACGAACCTGCACGGCGCCCGCGAGACCCGGTTTGAGATCAACAGCCGGTTGCTTCACCGGTCGCTGCCGGCGGTCGCGGTCGTGCCGCCGGGGACGGATGGGCGCGGACGGCCCTTGCTGGTGTTCCTGCACGACACGGGTTCGGACGGGCAGGATCAGAATCTGAGCTCGGCGATGTTCGCCGCGCTCGCGGCCCAGGGTGCTTCAGCGCCCGACGTCGTCTTTCCGGGCGGAGGCGACGATTCCTACTGGCACAACCGGACGAGCGGGCCCTGGGGCAGCTACGTCGTCGACGAGGTGATCCCGCAGGCACTCGCGCTGCTGAACGCGGACCGCCACCGGATCGCGATCGGCGGGATCTCGATGGGTGGCTTCGGGGCGCTGGACATCGCGCGCTTCTACCCGGGGCTGTTCTGTGCCGTCGGGGGCCACTCCGCGGCGCTTTGGCGGCGCGCGGCGGCAAGCGCGCCTCGGGCGTTCGACAACGCGGCGGATTTCGGGGTGAACGACATGCTCGGAGCTGCGCGCGGAGAGAACCTGTACGCGCGGACGCCGGTCTGGCTCGACGTGGGCACGAGCGATGCGTTCCGGCCCGCCAACGCGGCGCTCGCCCGCGAGCTGCGGGCGCACGGCGCCCGGGTGACGTTCTCGATCGCCCCCGGAGGCCACGACAGCTCCTACTGGGACAGCCGCTGGCCGGACTACATGGCCTTCTACGCGCGCGCCTGCCGGGGGCCTTAGAGGAAGGAGAGGGTCATTCGATCCCCAGGCGGTCCAGGAGCCGCTCGTCGGCTCGCCAGTGGCGCCGGACACGGACCGAGAGGTCGAGATGGACGTGGGTCCCGAGCTCCCGCTCGATCGCGCGCCTGGCCGCGATACCGATCGCCTTGATCATCCGTCCTTGAGCGCCGATCAGGATCGCCTTCTGCGATTCGGTTTCGGAGAGGATCACCGCCTCGATCCGCACCAGATCGTCGCGACGCTGCTCGATCGCCTCGAGCTGCACCTCCACGGCGTGGGGAACCTCGGCGCGGGTGCGGGCCAGCACCTGCTCGCGCACGAGCTCCGCGAGCCGCACCGGCTCGGGCTGGTCGGTGTGTTGCTCGGGCTCGAAGTAGAACGGACCCTCTGGCAGCAGCGACACGAGGTGGTCGACGAGCGGGCGGACGCCGGCGCCGGTGCGCGCCGAGACGGGAAAGATCTCATCGGGCACGCCGAGCCCTTCGGCGGCGGAAAGCGCGGCGGCGGTCTTCTGGCGGTCGGTGCGGTCGACCTTGTTGACCGCGATCACCACTGGCACCGGCGCGTCTTCGAGCAACCTCGCGATGAAGCGGTCTCCGGGACCGATTCCCTGCTCGGCGTTGACCACGAACAGGCAGCCGTCGGCGTCGGACAGCTCGCGCTGCACCCGGCGCTGCATCCTCTCGGTAAGAGCGTCGCGGGGGCGCTGGACGCCGGGCAGATCGACGAGCACGAGCTGCCATCCCCGCCCCGTGGCGACCCCGCGAATCGCCCGCCGGGTGGTCTGTGGCTTGTCGGACACGATCGCCACCTTGGCGCCGATGATCGCGTTGGCCAGGGTCGACTTGCCGACGTTGGGGCGGCCCGCGAGCGCGACGAAGCCCGACCGAGTCGGGGTGCGTTCGGCGCCCGCCGCCGGCGTGCTCATCTGACCCAGCGCATCAGCTCGGACTGAAGCGCGAGCATCTCCCCGTCGTCGGTCTCGTGATCCATGCCCGTCAGGTGAAGCGCGCCGTGGACGATCGCCTCGCGCAGGTCTGCCGTGTGCCCGGGGCAGATCACGATGTCACCGAGCTCGCGTGGGCCGGCCGCGTGGCCGTCCTCGTCGACGCCGAACGACAGCACGTCGGTGGGCTCGTCCAGGCCGCGGAACTCGCGGTTGAGCTCGGTTATCCGCTCGTCGTCCACGAACTCGACCGCAACGTGACCTTCGGCGATGCCCGCCGAGGAGACGGCGAGGTCGCACAGCTCCTCGATCTCGGTCACGCTCGGTGCATCGCGCGCGAACGCGTCGATCCCGATCACGTCGACGTCGAGCATGCCTTTACGCTCGCTTGCGCGGTCGGAGCTCGGGCGCCAGCCGCTGCGTGTGTTCGTTGTACGCGGCGACGATCCGCTGCACGAGCTTGTGGCGGACGACGTCCTCGCCGCCGAAGCGCACGAACTCGATTCCCTCGACCTCGTCGAGGATGTCGGCGACGACCACGAGGCCCGAATCCTGGTCGCGCGGAAGATCGATCTGGGTGATGTCGCCGGTGACCACCATCTTCGAGTTGAACCCCAGGCGCGTCAGGAACATCTTCATCTGCTCGGGGCTGGTGTTCTGGGCCTCGTCGAGGATGATGAAACTGTCGTTCAGGGTTCTTCCCCGCATGAAAGCCAGCGGCGCCACCTCGATCACTCCGCGCTCGAGGTGCTGGGAGACGCGGTCGGGCTCGAGCATGTCGTGCAGGGCGTCGAACAGCGGACGCAGGTAGGGGTCGACCTTGGCCATCAGGTCTCCGGGGAGGAACCCGAGCCGCTCTCCGGCCTCGACCGCCGGCCGGGTGAGGATGATCCGGTTGACCTCGCGCCGGCTTAGCGCGGCCGCGGCGAGCGCGACGGCCAGGAATGTCTTGCCGGTTCCCGCGGGACCGATTCCGAACGTGATCGTGTGGTGGCGGATCGAGTCGACGTAGCGCTTCTGGTTGACGGTCTTTGGCGCCACCTTGGTCGCACGGTGGCGCCACACCACGTCGTCGAGGATGCGCGCGGGCGATTCGTGCTGGTCGAGAGCCCGGGTGACTGCTTCGATCGTGCCGGGGGCGATGTCGTGGCCCTGGGCGATCAACTCCGAGAGCTCGCTCACCACTGCGGCGGCGTCGTCCACGGCCTCTGCCTCGCCCTCGAGCGTCAGGATGTTGCCGCGCAGGTACACCTCGCAGTCGAGGTGGCCCTCGAGCGTGCGCAACACCGCGTCCTCGCTGCCCGCGAGCTCGGCCGCGACCGCGTTGTCGAGCTCGATCTGCCTACGCACCCAGCGCCTCGCGCACGCGCGCGGAGGCGCGCTTGCCGTCCGCGCGCCCGCCGGCCCTGGCTATGACCGCCTTCATCACCTGCCCCATGTCCTTGGGAGAGCTGGCGCCGGTCTCGGCGATCGCCGCCGCGACTATCGCGTCGAGCTCGGCATCGCCGAGCTCCGCCGGCAGGTAGTGCTCGATGATCGTGGCCTCGGCTTCCTCCTGGTCGGCGAGCTCGGGACGGCCCCCTTCGCGAAACTGGCTCGCGGCATCGATCCGGCGCTTGCGCTCCCGGCGGAGCACCGCAAGCTCGTCGCCCCTCCCCTCCTTGGCGTCCTTCTGGAGCTCGGACAGCACAAGGCGCAGCGCGCTCACGCGCTGCTTCTCGCCGGCTTTCATCGCGCTGTTCATGTCCGCGCGCACTTGTTCGGTGACGGTCACACCTCTGAGGATAGCCCTGGCCCGCTCGGAAGCCCGCACGTGAGACCGTCGGCGTAGAGCTCCTCGCAGACGACGTCGACGACCTCCCCGCGCGCCGCGGCGCCCGCGGGCAGGTAGCACCGCGTGTAATCGGCGCTGTAGCCCGAGCATTGAGAGTCCGCGACCTTGTCGACCAACACCTGTTCACGGTGGCCGAGCTTGGCCGCGCGGTGGTGGCGCGAGCGGACCTCCGAGCGCCCCCGCAGCTCGCGCGAGCGGCGCTTCTTCTCCTCGGGCGCGACCCGGTCGCCGAGATCGGAGGCGACGGTGCCCGGGCGGGGCGAGTAGGAGAACGCGTGGACGCGGCTTATTTCGGCGCTATCGAGCAGCTCGAGGGTATGTTCGAAGGCGCGCTCGTCCTCGGTCGGAAAGCCGACGATCACGTCGGTCGTGACGTTCAGGTGCGGCACCGCCTCCCTCACGGCCCGAACCTGGTCCACGTATTCCGAAGCGCTGTAATTGCGGCCCATGTCGCGCAGGACGGCGTCGTCGCCCGATTGGAGTGGGATGTGGAGGTGCGGGCACACCTTGGCCTCGGTCGCGAGCGCCTCCACGAGCGAGTCCTTGACGTGGATCACCTCCACGCTCGAGAGCCGGACCCGCTCGACGCCGGGAGCCCGCGCCACCTCCATCATCAGCTCACCGAGCTCGAGTCCGTGCTCCGGATCGCGGTAGTCCCCCACGCTGATCCCGGTCATCACGACCTCGGGCTGACCCTGGGCGACCCGCCGACGAGCTTCGTCGAGCACCGCGCTCGCGGGGCGAGAGCGCGCTGCGCCCCGCACGGTCGGGATGATGCAGTAGGCACAGTGGCAGTCGCACCCGTCCTGGACCTTCAGGAATCCGCGGGTGCGGGCGGCTTGTTCTGGGCCCTGGCGCGCGAGTACGTCGGTGCGTAGGTCCGCGCACGCTCCCAGGTCGTCGGCCATGGCGCCGGCGACGTCCTCGGCCGTGCCCACGAACGGGCGTACGCGGGAGTCGATCTCGGCGAACTGCCCCGGCCGCAGGTTG
>Ga0213881_10001663_pt1 | contig 10289 bp, 10 predicted proteins | sample BarmaccoBMER_R08_FD_160104 | JGI IMG/M metagenome (GOLD analysis project Ga0213881, IMG submission 160104) | Barbacenia macrantha exposed rock microbial communities from rupestrian grasslands, the National Park of Serra do Cipo, Brazil - ER_R08 ... | reverse complement strand
GGCGGCGTCTATCGCGGCCGAGCAAATCGGGCTAACCGGCCATGGCGACCGAGCACGCCTACCGCGACCACCAGCGGTCGTCGTCGGAGGCGCTCCGGTAGAACTGGTCGATGTCCCACCCTCACCGTTCGGGTCGCCCGACGTCGAACACGCCGACCGCCCACGGGACGGCGACGTTCTCGATGAACCGGGCTAATCGTGCGAGTCCACCCACTCCTGCCGGCTGACCTGCTTGTCACCGGCGGCGTCGAGGTGGCCGAGGAGGTTCCTGCCACAACCGGTTCGTCTTCCTGGTGATCCGGTTCCAGGCGGGCGCGCCCGGCAGCACGTGCAGCGCCACGCACCACCGCTGGATCCGCATATCGATGTCGAGCTGGCCGACCTGCCCGTCCCGGTCGGTGTCGAACGCGTCGAACAGGAACCCTACTCCTGCGTCCGCAGATCGGCCTCAGGTGCGCCGGTGCCCGATTGGGCCCGCGCCAGCATCGGGTCGAGCCGGTCGCGCAGCAGGTGCTCCCACGCCTCGCCGTGCTCGGAGCTCGTCCGCTTGTCCCGGAAGCCCGTGTGGTCAACAGGATCCGGGAGCCGTCACCGCCCGATTCGAACTCCACCGCAGCACAGTCTCGACCTCGTGCGTCCTGGCCTCGTTGACCCACGTCATCTCGAGCACTCGATCCGGTTCAGAGCGAGGATCCGCCCGTAGTGGGGATGCCGAGCGCCCTCGTGGAAGGTCTCGAAGAAGTAGGGGGCTCCCCCTTCGGGCCGCATCCAGATCGCGCCCGGCTTGGCGAATCAGGCGTTCGTACGCTCCCAAGCCAGGCTGACCAGCTGGGAACACCCGAGGAGGAGCCGCCGTGAGCAGCCTCGACCGCCGCCGACCGCGCGCGAGCTGGGTGGGCTGGTCGACACCCGGCCAGGCCGGTGCTGGACCTCCTGCCCGGCAAGGAAGTGATGCTCGGGGAGAGCACCCGGGTGCGCCGGCTGTTGCCCACCCTGGGCCGCCATCTGCTCATCGCCTAGGCGTTCGTCGATCACTAGCCCAAACGTGTAGTTACTTCGACCTGAAAAAGTCGCCGCGTGGCGGTCCGCTGGGAGGCGGTGACTGATCGAAAGGATGGCCTTGACCCCTTGGGCTAGAAGGGATCGAGGCCATCGTGTTCCGTACCGTAGGCGATCAGCAGGCCTTGTGGGAGGCGGTGCTGCCGCCTGAGTTGTTGGTGTTGCCGACCGAGTTGGCGCGGGTGGACGCGCTGCTGGATGATCCGGCGTTCTTTGCTCCGTTTGTGCCGTTTTTCGATCCGCGGTTGGGTCGGCCGTCGACGCCGATGGAGACCTACCTGCGGTTGATGTTTTTGAAGTTCCGTTATCGGCTGGGCTATGAGTCGCTGTGTCGGGAGGTCAGCGACTCGATCGCGTGGCGGTGCTTTTGCCGGATTGGGCTGGATGGGTCGGTGCCGCACCCGACGACGCTGATGAAGTTGACCACCCGCTGCGGCAGCGCCGCGGTGGACGGATTGAACGAAGCCCTGCTGGCCAAGGCTGCGGAGGCGAAGCTGCTGCGTACCACCAGGCTTCGCGCAGACACGACCGTGGTGGCGGCGAACGTGTCTTATCCGACCGACTCGGGTCTGTTAGCCAAGGCGGTGCGGCGCATCGCTGCTACCGGGCGGCGGATCCAGGCCGCTGGCGGTGCGATCCGCACGCGGATTCGGGATCGTTCCCGCTCGGCGGGTAAGCGGGCGCACGCGATCGCGGCGAAGTTGAGGTTGCGTGCTGCGGCGGGCCGGGATGAGGCCCAAGCGGTGGTCCAACGGGTCACCGGTGAGTTGGCTGAGCTGGCCGAGGCCGCGGCTCAGCAGGCGCAGCGGCTGCTGACCAATGCCAGGCGTGCGCTGGCGCGGGCGCGGGCCAAGGCAGCCCAGCTTCGCGCCAACGGGGGGCACGATCCGGCAACGGGCCGGCGGCGTGGCCGGCTCGCGCGGGCAGTCAACGACCTGGCCGAACTGTTGGACGCGACGCGCCAGATCGCCGCGCAGACCAAACAACGGCTGGCCGGCCTGACCCCGGACGGGGCCACGCGCCGGGTCAGCCTGCACGACGGGGATGCCCGGCCCATCGCCAAGGGCCGTCTGGGCAAGCCAGTCGAGTTCGGCTACCAGGCCCAACTGGTCGACAACGACGACGGCCTCGTCGTCGACCACACCGTCGAACCTGGTAACCCGTCCGACGCGCCGCGGCTGGCCCCAGCCGTCGAGCGGGTCATCAAGCGCACCGGCCGCAAACCGCGCACCGTCACCGCCGACCGGGGCTACGGCGAACAAAGCGTCGAGGACAGCTTGCACCAAATGGGTGTGCGCACCGTCGTGATCCCCCGCAAAGGCCGACCCAGCAAGGCCAGACAAGCCCAAGAACGCCGTCGGGCATTCCGGCGAACGGTGAAATGGCGAACCGGAAGCGAAGGCCGCAGCAGCACCCTCAAACGCGGATACGGCTGGGACCGCACCCGCATCGACAGCACTGAAGGGGCGCAAATCTGGACTGGACATGGCGTTTTGGCCCACAACCTCGCCAAGATCAGCACCCTGGCCGCCTAACCCCAGCACACAAAAGATCAACCTATAGCTGGCAGCGACCTGGCAGTGCATCGAATCAGTCGCTCTACGGCAAGCCCGGATTTTTCAGGTCGAAGTAGTTAAGGCGTGCCCGGCGTGGTCAAGGCGGCGCGCTGAGGACATCGATGGTGATCGTGGTCTTGCGGCGGGGTGCGCGGACGCGACCGCGGGCGGAATTCGCGGCGTAGACGGAGATCGCTCGTTTGACGACACGCGGGTTCGTGCGGGAGCACTAGGCGGGCATGAGGTGATCGAGAACCTGGCGGCCGAGCTCACCGACAAGATCGATCACCGCGTTCGGGGCGGTATCGGTGAGCACCCCCATGGCGGTGATGAGTTGGTCGCGGGCGGCGTTGAGCGCGATACCGAAGCTGCCGCGGTCGGGATCGACATCGGTCGGGTGAGCACGGCATCGCTGATCGCGATCCGTAGCGCCTGGTAGGTGAACCAGCAGGGTGTAAATCTCCTGCTCCACTCCGGACGGGGTGCGGGCGCGCAACACGCGTCCGCCCAGGATGGTGGACTTGAGCTCGAAGTATACGGTCTCGATCTCCCACCGCTGGTGATAGAGCGCGACGATCTCCTCCGGTGGGCAGGCCGGGTCGAGGATGGTGGTGATCAGCCAGTATACCTCGTCGCCGCGTCCGGTTTCGGTCGTCACAGTGATCATGGCGGTAGTCACGCGGACCCCGAGCCCGCCGATGCGGGACAGGTAGCTGTGATCAGGTAACTGACGACAGGCCGGGAGGTTACGTCCGATCTCGAACAGCACAATCCGGGTCAGTTCGCCGATATGACCGGGCGCGAACGGGCCTGCCGCGACTCTAACGACCCGGCTGATGACAGAATCCAGGCTCAGCGGAGCTCCTGAGGGGAAGGCTGCCTTGGAGGACGACCTCCCTTACCGGAGCTCCGCACCCATGATCAGCCGACACGCCCACACGCCAAGATCCTTGATCACGCGAGGCCGCCGCTCACTACACGGCTTTGCGGCTAACCCCGACGACATCACCAGCTCCGCCGGCAGGCAGGTGCCGCCACACCCGCACACCGGCCTACAGACGGTTTCCTGACTGCTGGAGGGCGAGGTCCACCACCGTGACTCGCTCGGTGACGCCCTCATCTGGCCCGGGGAGCTCGCGCTGATGACCGCCGGGCACGGCATCGCGCACTCCGAGCAGTCCCCCGGCCGTGCACCCGCGCTTATCCACGGCGCACAGCTGGTCGGGCTGCCGCTGGAGTCGGAGTTCGAGTACGCGCTGCCGGCGTCGTCCGGGGCCACTGAGGTGGAGGACGCCCCGCTGGAGCGCGGCCCGATGCTCTACCTCGGCACCGGACGGCGTGGAACTTCGTGGGCCCCAGCAACGAGGAGATCGCCGAGGACGATCGCTTCGGTGCCGTCGTCGGCGACGACGGCGAGCGGCTGGCCGCCTCACCGGTGCCGCTCAAGGCGCGCGGCCGAGAACGGTGACCCCGGCATGACGAACGGCAGACGGCGTTGCTGCCGGGCATGAGCGACCCATGGCCACCGCATGCTCGCCTTCGTCGCTGCCGACCACGAGGGGCGTCCTCGCGACGCTCAAGCGCGACGGCCGGCCGCAGCTTGTCCAACCTGTTTCCCCTGGGACCCCGACGAGCAGCTCGTCCTGATCTCGGTCACCGCCAGCCGCGCCAAGACCCGCAACCTGCAGGCCGACCTGCGAGCCACGCTGCACGTGACGTCGAGGGACCTCTGGACGTGGGTCGCTGTCGAGGGCACCGCAGAGCTCAGCCCCGTCACCGCCAACCCCGCACGACACCACGGTCGATGAGTTGGTGGCCTACTGCCGGGCGCTGAACGGGGAGTACGAGGACTGGGACGCCTACCGCGCGGCGATGGTCGCCGACCCGGCGGCTGGTCGTCCGCCTGCGCCTCGAACGCACCTACGGACAGGTGCCCGGCCGAGCCTAGGCGACTGGGCCGGCGGGTGAGCCACCCCATCTGCCCGGTTCCCTCCTTGGCATCCCCGGAGCCCGGCCTTCTATCAGGAGGGCGTCTTCCTCAGCTGCCCGTCGGGGTCTGCATGACCGAGAACGGGGCGCCCCACGGGTCCTCAACCACGGCAAAGCGGCCGTGCTCGGTGTCCCTCGGGGCCATCGTCACTTTGCCGCCGCCGGCCTCGACCCGAGCGACGGTGTTGTCAGTGGACTTCACCGCGAAGCAGACCGTCCAGCCCTTGGGCGAGCCGGGCTGGTGCCCGCCCAAGGCGCCGAGCGGGTTCCCGCTGGTGGCAAAGGTCGTGTAGCCCTCGCCGCCGGGGACCTCGTCGAAGGTGAACCCGAAGACCGCCGAGTAGAACTCCCGCGCGGACGCCGGGTCGTCGATCGCGGCCTCGTTCCAGACCAAGGCGCCGGGCTCGTTGTAGATGCAGACGCCGTTGCGCTGCCCGGCCTGCCACAGGCCGAAGGCGTTGCCCTGCGGGTCGAGAGCGATCACCATCGTGCCCATCGGCCCGACGTCCATGGGCTCCACCACGACCGTGCCGCCAGCCTCTCGGATACGGTCGGCCGTGGCCCGGGCGTCGTCGGCGGCGAAGTAGGTCGTCCAGCCCGGCGAGTCCCCCGGGCCTATCAGCGGGCTGAGGCCGGCCGCGTACTCACCGTTCCTCGTCGCGACAATGTAGCCGCCGTACTCGGGGTCACTGCCCTCGTACTCCCAGCCGAACAGGCCGGCGTAGAACGTCCTCGCGGCGTCGAGATCCGATGCGCCGTAGTCGATCCAGCACGGGGTGCCGTGCGGCCAGGGGGTGTTCCGTGTGGGCATCGCTCCTCCTCGTGTGGGGATGTTACCGTTGCACCGGGCGCCGACAGTTTCGGGTCGGCGTCCGGCGGTCAGAACCGCCCGCCGCCCGAGCGGCCCCGGCCGCCGCCGAGCTTCCCAACCGGCAAGGTGCCGCTGCGCCTCGGCGAGCCGGGCCCGGCTCCCACCGGGGGCCGGCGGGGTGCTGACGAAATCACCGGCCGCGGCGATGCCGGGCCGCGCGGTGAGCAGCGCCTGTTCCAGGGCCGCCACGTCCTGCTGAGCCCGCTCGGCTGCGGCCCGGGCCACGCCCAAGGCCTCCTCGAGCGCGATGTCGGCCTCCTCCAGCTGCCGGAGCGCGGCCAGCGGGTCGGGCCGGCCGCCGTCGGTGGGGCACAGCGCCGCGTCCGCCGAGGCGAGCGCCGCCCCGCCCGGGGCGACCTTCGGCCGCAGCCCGCCGTCGGTGCCCGACTCCAGCAGCGCGCGGGTCTCGCGAGGTCCTCCTCGGTCTCTGCCCGCGCCTGGGCCACCCGCGCCTCGGCGGTCTCCAGGTCGCCGGCAGCCGGCCGACCGCGTCCAGCAACGTGCAGGTCTGGGCGACGGGCGTCCTCAGCGGCCGGATGTCCCCACGGGCGCCCGCAGATGTGGTCGATGCGCTCGGCCCGCTAACGTCGCCGGAGCCCCCTGCCATCAGTGGACGGCACGCTCCTGCCCGGCCCAGTACGGCCTGCGCAGCTCGCGCTTGAGCACCTTGCCTGCGGCCGACAGCGGGAGCGCGTCGATGACCTCCATCGAGCGGGGCGCCTTGTACCCGGCGATCCGGTCGGCGCAGAAGGCGCGCAGGTCGTCCAGGGTGACGGTGGCACCGGCGATCGGGACGACGACCGTGTGCACGCGCTCCCCCCACGTCTCGTCGGGGACCCCGATGACCGCGCACGTGGCCACGGCCGGGTGCGTGGCGAGGAGGTTCTCCACCTCCACGGAGTACACGTTCTCTCCGCCGGAGATGATCATGTCCTTGAGACGGTCGGTGAGGTAGACGTAGCCCTCGTCGTCCATCCAGCCGACGTCACCGGTGTGCATCCATCCTTTGCGCACGGCCTCGGCGGTCTCCTCGGGCCGGTTCCAGTAGCCGAGCATCACGTTGCCGCCGCGGACGACGATCTCGCCCACCTCGCGCCGGGGGAGTTCGGCGTCGTCCGCACCGACGATGCGCACCTCGGTGTGCGCAGCGGCGCGGCCGACGGAGCGCCGATGCGTCAGGTCCTCGTGGTCGCCGGGCCGCAGCACGGTGGCCGCGGGGGCGAGCTCGGTCATGCCGTAGCCCTGCATGAACCGGGCGTTCGGCAGCGCCTTGATCGTCCTGCCCAGCAGGGCGTCGGACATGGGCGAGGCGCCATACATCACCCATCGGACGCTGCTCAGGTCGAACTCATCGATCCGCGGGTGGTCGACCATCAGCTGGATCATCGTGGTCACCAGCGTCAGGTCGGTGACCTGGTGCTCCTGGACGGCGGTCATCACGGTGACCGGGTCGAACGTCGGGATCATCGCCTGCGTCCTGCCGAGCACGCCGCCGCTGACCCAGGCGGAGAAGGCCGCGAGGTGGAACATCGGCGCGGCGTACAGGAGGACCCCGCCGGGCGGGAAGTCATCGGTGGCCAGCCAACCCATGGACGACGTCAGCAGGTTGTCGTGGCTGAGCATGACGCCCTTGGACCGGCCGGTGGTGCCCCCGGTGTAGAAGACGCCAGCGAGCTGGTCGCCGCCGCGGCGGGTGTCCTCGACCGGCTCGTGGCCGGCGACGAGCTGCTCGAAGGAGTGCATACCGTCGGGCGTGGGGCCGTCACCGGAGTGGACGACGTGCGCCAGCCCGCTGTGGGCCGCCTTGATCCCGTCGACGCACCCGGCGAAGGCGTCGTCCACCACGAGGAGCCGGGCGTCGACCTCGACCAGCGATTCGGCGATCTCCGGGACGCTCCACCGGAAGTTGACCGGGACAACGACGCCTCCTGCCCACAGCGTCGCGGCGAGGAACTCGTGGAAGCGGTCGGAGTTGACGGACAGCGTCGCGGCCCGCTCCCCGTCCCGGATGCCAAGGCCCTGGAAGGCGGCCGCGAGGCGGGCGATCCGATCGACAGACTCGGCGTGGGTCCGCATGCGGCCGGCGCAGATGGTGGCGATCTCGTCGGGCCGCTGCTGCACGACGCGGTGCAGACCCTGCGTGAGGTACATGGTTGCTTTCCAATCCGGTGCGGGTCCCCGGACCGTAGCCGGCCGGGTCGACGCGTGTCAGGGGTCCGGGTCCCTCTGCGGCTGGGGCGGCCGCTGGCACGACGTCCGCCGCCGAATCGCCTGCGGGGTGTCCCTCAGGCACCCACCCCCCCGGGCATGGGGGGCAGCCCTCGGCCTTCACCAGCCAGCCGAGCCAGTCGCGGAGGTGTCAGGCCTCTGACGTAGTCTTGGCACCGGCTGCGGAAGGCCCCGTCGTGGAGCGCGGCGTGCGGTGGCCCGTACTCCATCGGACCTCCCGATGCCCGTGGGGCTCTCCTAGCCTCCATCGAAGCGCTGGTCATCACTATATGGACAGCAAGTAACTGTAGCCATCTCGGCGCACCTCCAGCAACGCCCCGGATGACAACTGGTCTGGCTCCAGGCCTGAAAAGAACCGCCATCGGAGACGCCGGGCCGCGCGCTGTCTCCCGCTACCATCCACACCTCGCGGAGTGGACCATCAGCGACGGTCACATCGTCAATCATGCGGCCATCCCCTCGACCCGGACGCCCGTCGGAACCCCTCGCCCGACTAGGAAACACTATCATAACATATAGCCCTATAGTCGGCAGCTGCCGCTCCGCCGGCGCCGCGCGCCGCGCGCAGGAGGGAGGAGCGCGCCATCATGCGTGTCCTGGTTAGCACGCACGATCCACCGTCTTCGATCCGCTCGGGACCATACCCACCAGGGGGGTGCTGACTTGCACGAACACGCCCGGATGTTCAGTCAACAGGTGCCCGGCGCAGTTCACGGTTCTCGCATTCCAACTCCGAGATCCGGGCTGCCTGATCGGTCGTCGTGCCGGGCCGAGTGCCGGCGTCGACCTTCGGCCCGGCCACCCAACCGCGCAACGTCTCCGGGTGATCCCCAGCTGGTTCCCGATCCGCGCGCAGGCGGCCTTGCTGCTGACCGGATCGGCCTTGGCGTCGAGCACCAGCCCGGATCGCCCGCTCCCGCAGCTCATCGAGGTACTCCCTCGGGGCCATCATCGATCTGCGTTCTTCATGGGTTGGTGGCCTCTATGAAAGGGGGGACACAGCCCCCGGCACGGTCAGGTCGGCCGTAACCTGCCGGACCTGGGGTCCATGGCCGCGGCGACGGTCCACTCCAGACCGTCTCGCAGCGGCACCCGCGCCGCCCACCCTGTCCGGCTCCGGAAGGCTGACGGGTCGACGACGGCACTCGTGACATCCGTGGCGCTCAGCGGTCGCGAGGGCGGAACCGAGATCACGGGAACCGTCGCCGTTCCCGTCAGGCGAGCCACGATGTCTGCGATCGCGCGAAAGGCCTCACCCAGTGGGGTCCTCACGCCAGTGCCGGCGAGCCAGTGGCCGCCTGCGAGCGTGTCGATGTTGTCGAGGGCGGCCAGCAACGCTGCTGCGGCGTCCTGCACGTGGAGGAGGTCGCGCTGCACCGTTCCGTCGTGCCACATTGTCAGCGCGTCACCCGCGATCGCGCGGTTGATCATGGCGGTGAGCACGCCACTGTCGAACCGGCCGGTTGCGGGGTTGTGACCGAAGACGGTCGGCAACCGGACGGAGACCCCGCGGACCGCGCCGTTCGCGCTCGCCTGCAGCAGGGCGCGCTCCGCGGCGTGCTTGTCCCGTGCGATGGCAGTGTCGGGCTGGTCCGTCTCGGTGCCGTCGAGGAGGGTGCGTGGTGGCACACCGACCTGCGTGATAGAGCCCGCATAGATCACGGTCGGAGGCCCGGACCGGGCCGGTCGCGCCGCCAGGGCATCAAGGAGCCTAGCGATCACAACCGCGTCCGGCCCAGGAGCGATGAGGTGGACTACGGCGTCCGCGCCGTACACTGCCGAACGAAGCTCCCCGATGTCCGTCATGTCGGCCGACCGCACCTCGACTGCAGCGAGGCCATCGGCGGGTACCAGCGCGGGCCGCCGGCTAACCGCGCGCAACCGCACCGGCCGCGCCGCGAGGGATGCGGTCACAAGGGACCCGATGGATCCGCTGGCACCGAGCACCACGACGAGTGGTAGCGGATCGGAGGCGGTCGGCATTCGATCGGTCAGACGACGTGCAGCTCTGGGACGTAGAGCAGCCACCGGCCGCCGTGCTGCCGGAAGCCCGCTTCCTTCGCCATGATCTCATCCGCGTGGTTCCAGGCCAGGAGCAGTGCATAGTCAGGGTAAGGATCGGCGAACGCCTCAGGCGGTCGCACTGGGATACGCATCCCCGGCGTCACCATGCCCTGCTTGCTCGCCGTCGAGTCGCAGATGAAGAGCAGGAGATCCGGACCTATCCCGCAGAAGTTGAGTAGTGTGGCGCTCTTCGCCGTCGCGCCGTAGCCGATTACGCTCCGACCGGAACGCCGCAAGGCGTATAGTGTGCTCACCAGTGCATCGCGGTTGGCCGCGATCTTCCTCGCGAAGCAGGCGAGCGTGGCCGGGTTGACGAGCGCGCGCACGTCCTCCTCTGCGATCAGGGAACCCACTGCCGGCGTTGGACTGCGGGAGCCGAACGGCGCCAGGGTGTACCGCACCTCGCCACCGTGGACCGGCAGGCGGCGCACATCGACGAGATCAAAGCCGAAACGCCGCGCGGTCGCACGCACCGACCGGGCCGAGAACAGGTAGAAGTGCTCGTCATAGATCTGATCGAA
>Ga0213881_10001662_pt1 | contig 10290 bp, 9 predicted proteins | sample BarmaccoBMER_R08_FD_160104 | JGI IMG/M metagenome (GOLD analysis project Ga0213881, IMG submission 160104) | Barbacenia macrantha exposed rock microbial communities from rupestrian grasslands, the National Park of Serra do Cipo, Brazil - ER_R08 ... | reverse complement strand
TCGGGGGCCGGCGCGCCGTCGACGATGAACAGATCCCGCCAGTCGCGCGCCATCCGGCCGGCGAGTTTACGCCGCCTCCTGGGCCGGCGGCAGCCGCCGCGAGATCACTTTGGAGATCCCGTCGGCGCCCATCGACACGCCATAGAGCGAATCGGCCGCTTCCATCGTGCGCTTCTGATGGGTGACCACGATGAACTGGGCCTGACTCGAGTAGGTGCGCAACAGCTCGAGGAAGCGGTCGATGTTGAGATCGTCGAGGGCGGCTTCGACTTCGTCGAGGATGTAGAACGGACACGGCCGGGCGAGGAACACCGCGAACAGGAAGGCCAGCGCGGTCATCGACTTCTCCCCGCCCGAGAGCAGCGAGAGCCGCTTCATGTCCTTGCCGGCGGGCGTGATCTCGATCTCGACTCCGAGCAGGTCCTCCTCCGGCTCCTCGACCGCGTCGGTCCGCGGCTCGCCGTCCTCGGCGTCGTCTGGCCCGTCCTTGTCGTCCGCCGACACCGGCGCCCCCCCGAGCACGCGCGCCGGTCCTTCGCGCTCGGTCACGAGCCGCAGGCGCCCACGGCCGCCGGGGAACAGCCGCGCCGCGACCTCTTCGAAGTTGCGGGCGGCCGCTTCGAACATCTGCTCGAAGCTCTCTCGGATCTGACGGTCGGTGTCGGCGATCAGCTTGTTCAGCTCGCGCAGCGCGGTCTCGAGGTCCTCGCGCTGACGCTCGAGCTCCTCCACGTGCGCCACCGCCTCCTCGTACTCGGACTGGGCGAGCGGGTTGACCGGGCCGAGCTGCTCGCGCCGGCGAGCCAGCCGCTCGAGCCGGCTGCGCAGCACCTCGCGCTCCTCCGCCGCGAGCGGGGAGTCCGCCGGGATCGCCTCGAGCCCGAGCTGCCGCGCGAGCTCCTCGAACTCGTGCGCGCACTCGCCGGTCCGGTCGTGAACGCGCTGCAGGCGAACTTCGCTCTCGGTCAGCTGCTCGCCGGCCTGGTGCAGCCGGCCGTGGAGCGCGGCCTCGTCCTGGGCGCACTCCTTGAGCTCGGCCGCCACGTGCTCGCCCGCCTCGCGATCGGCTCGTAGCGCCTGCTCGAACTCCTCGTGGCGCGCGGCGAGCACGCCCCCCGCCTGCACCAGCCCGCGGTGCACCCGCTGGACGAGCGGCCAGAGCGCCCGATCTCGGTCGATCGCGACGCGCAGACGCTCGAGCCTGGCCTGGCGCTCGGCCTGCTCGCGCGCGGCCCGGTCGCGCTCGGTGCGCGCCGCGCTCAGCTCGGCGGCGAGCTGCATGCGCCGGCCGGCGTCCGGCCCGTCGTCGGGTGCTGCCCGCCGGCGCCCGATCATCGACTCGAGGCGCCGCTCTCCCTCGGCCGCCTCGTCGCGCTGGTTGACTGCCGACCGGTGGGCGTCGGTGGCGCGCGCCGCTTCGCCCTCGGCCGCGGAGACCGTCTCGGCCAGGCGCTCGAGCGCCGCCTTAGCCTCCAGCTCCGTCCCGGCCGCGGCTTCGCTCGCGCGGATCAGGCGCTCGCGTCGATTGCGCTCGGCCAGCACCCGCTCCTCGCCCACCGCAGCCACCTGGCGAAGCTCGCGCGGCGCGGCTGACCACACGCGTCCGGTTCGCGTGACCGCCACCCCGATGAAGTGCTCCGGCAGCCCATCCAAGTCCTCGACGACCCACGTATCGCGCAACAGCCGCCGGGCGACGGCGACCGTCGGCGCCGGCCCGCTCACGTGGTCCGCGAGCAACTCGGCTCCAGCGGCGGGGGACGGCTGGGTCGCGGCGGCGTCGTCGTCCCCGGGATGTCTCACCAGGGCCCGACCGCCGTCGACGCCCACGCGGTCGAGCAGCGCCGCCGCCTGCGATCGCTCGTCCAGGACAGCGGCCCGCAGGCGTCCGTCGAGGGCCGCGGCCACCGCGTGCTCGTACCCCGGATCGACCTCGAGCTGGTCGGCAAGCACGGCCGCTCCCCCGGGCGGCGCGCCCTGGCTGCGCAGGAATTGGTTACACGCCGCGAGCTCGCCGCCCACGCGGGCCGCCTCGCGCCGGGCCGCCTCCACGCCACGCTCTGCGTCGCGCAGCTCGCCGCGCCGCCGCTCGAGATCCGCGCGTGCCCGCTCCCGCGCCGTCCGAAAAGTCTCGACCGCGGTCGCCCGGTCGGCAGTGGCGGCTCTGGCGGCGACCAGCTGCTCCTCGAGCTCGGCCAGCTGGCGCGCCAACTCGGCCTCGCGGTCGCGCTCGAGCCGGGCCAGGGCCTGTTCGAGTTCGGCGATCCGGCCCTCGAGCCGCGGGTCCGCCGGCTCGGCCTCGACGGCGCGCTGGACCTCGGCCAGACGCTGCTCGGCTCGCCCCTGCCGTTGCTCGAGCTCGCCGGCGGCTGCGCGTACCGCGTCGGCGCGGTAGCCGACACGCTCGACCGCGCCCTGAGCGAGGAAGCAGCGTCTCGAGAGCTCCTCGCGGTGGGCGCTGCGGCGGGCGAGCGCCTCCTCGGCCGCCTCGCGGCGCGCCGCGACGGCGGCGAGGGCACGCTCGAGCTCCTGTCGTTCGGCGCGCGCCTGGGCGGCCGCGGCCTGCGCGCTGGTCAGCTCGAGCTGGTGGAGCCGCAGATCGTCGCGGACGATCTCCCAGCGCGCCTCCAGCGTCTGTCGCTCCAGGCGGGCGTGCAGCTCCGCCGCCTCAGCCTGGCGCTTGAGCGGCCGCAGGCGCGAGCGCGCCTCCCGTTCCACGTCGAGCGCCCGATCCAGGTTGTCCTGAGTGCGGGCCAGCTTCAGCTGCGCACGGCGCCGGCGTTTGCGGTGCTTGCCGAGGCCGGCAGCCTCCTCGATCAGCATGCGCCGGTCACGCGGCTTCGAGGTCACGATCGACTCGACCCGACCTTGGGAGATGACCGAGTGCATCTCTTTACCCATGCCGGTGTCGGAGAGCACCTCGATCACGTCGACGAGCCGGCAGCGAGCGCCGGCCAACCGGTACTCGCCCTCTCCGCTGCGGTCGAGCCGTCGCACGATCGAGACCTCAGGCGCGCCGAGCCCCAGGCTGCCCTCGCTGTCGTCGAGCACCAGCTCAACCTCGGCACCCCGGGCTCCGTGGCGTCCAGGCGCCCCGCCGAAGATCACGTCCTGCATGGACTGGCCGCGCACCGCGAGTGGCGACTGCTCCCCGAGCGCCCACAGCACCGCGTCGGTGATGTTCGACTTGCCCGAGCCGTTCGGACCGACGACCACGCTCACTCCGGGGCCGAACTCGAGCCGGGTGCGGTCGGGGAACGACTTAAAGCCCTTGAGGACGATCGATCTCAGATACATGGTGGTTGGGGGTGGGTGGGTGGGATGGTCACTCCAGCGCCTCCAGGGCGGCCTGCGCCGCCTCCTGCTCCGCGTCCTTCTTGCTCCGGCCCCGGCCGCGGCCCACCTCGACCCCGCCGATCGTGGCGCTGACCGAGAAGACCCGGTCGTGCGGCGGACCCTGCTCGTCCACCACGTCGTAGGTAACCAGTGCTCCCTTGCGCGCCAGCCGCTCCTGGAGCGCGGACTTGAAGTCGACCGGATGCTCGAGCGCGTCCTCGATTTCGGGGGCAAAGGCCGCCACGACCGCCGTGGCGGTGCGTTCGTAGCCGAAGGCGAGGAAGCAGGCGCCGATCACCGCCTCGATCACCGAGGCGAGTACGCGCTCGGTTCCGACCAGCGCCGGCACGGTCGAGGAGACGCCCGGCGGTGCCGCCGCGGCTAGCCGATCGGGCACGCCGAGCCGCTCGGCGACCACCCGGCACGACCGTCCGGACACCGCCTGCGCCCGGATCTTGGTCAGGCGCCCAGGCCCGAAGCGGTCGGCCTCGAGGCGTGGATAGAGATGGGAGGTGACGGCCAGGGCGAGCACGCTGTCGCCAAGGAAGGCCAGACGCTCGTAGGAGTTCGAGCGCCGACTGGTCCACGAAGCGTGGGTGAAGACCGGCGTGGACAGCTCCGCCGGCAGCTCGTCCAGCAGCTGCCGCAGGAGCGCAGCGGGGTCACTGTGGCGTGGAAGGCGGTTCGCGCTCACTCAGTCAGGATCGCGGCGTGCGCTCGTCGGCGCCGACGCGTGCGCCTCACCCCCGGTCACGCTCAGCACGAACTCGACGGCCTGGCCGACCGTCCTGATCTGCGCCGCCTGCTCGTCGGAGATGCGCACTCCGTAGGAGTCCTCGAGCTCCTGCACGAGCGTGTACAGGTCGAGCGAGTCGGCGTCGAGGTCCTCTCTGAAGCGGGTCGCTTCCGAGATCGTGTCGGGATCGACCTCGAGCTCGTCGACGAGGTGTCCGCGGATCACCTGGAAGATCTGCTCGCGGTTCACTGAGCGCAAACGGTAGCCGTCGGTTCGGACGAGGCCTGGCCGCTGCCGGGGACCGGGCCGGACTTTCCGGCCGGCGGCCGCAGCGCACCGGCCTGCTCGAGCGCGGCGCGAGTGCGACCGATCACGTCGTGCTGCACGCCGCGGGCGGCCACGTCGACGGCGCGGGCGAACCCGTGCGCGCTGAAGCGGCCGTGGGCGACCACGCCGAGCTGCCTCAACCCGAGCATGTAGGCGCCGCCTGGTCCCTCGGGATCGATCGCGGAGCGGAGCTGGCGCATCGTAGGCGCGATGAGCCGGTTGGCCAACCTCCCGCGCGGCGATGCGCCGGAGAACTCGGTCACCAGCCGCATCGCCCGACTGGACACCCCCTCGATCAGCTTGAGCGTGATGTTGCCCGTGAAGCCGTCCATCACGACGACGTCGGCGACGGCCTCCACGATCTGCGTACCCTCGATGTTGCCGATGAAGTTGAGGCCGGCGCCCCGCGAGCCCGCGAGCTGCTCGTGCACGCTGATCAGCTCCGGCGTGCCCTTGCCCGGCTCCTCGCCGTTGGACAGCAGCGCCACGCGCGGCGAGTCGATCCCGATCACCGCCTGGGCGAACGCCGCGCCCATGTGCGCGAACTGAACCAGGTGCTCGGGCCGGCAGCTCACGTTCGCGCCGACGTCGAGCAGCAGGATCGGAGGCCCACCTGGGTTGGGCAGGGGCAGCGCGAGCGCGGGCCGGTAGATGCCGCGATCGCGGCGCAGGTGCAGCAGGGCGGCAGCCAGGGCCGAGCCGGTCGAGCCGCCGGTCACGAACGCCTGCGCGCGTCCCTCGGCCACCGCCCGGGTGGCCTGCACGATCGAGGCCTCGGGCGTGGTCCGCACCGCCTGAGCCGGATCCGCCCGCTTGGCGATCGAGACGGGGGCGTCGATGACCTCGACGCCGGCGCCCGTGGTTCCGATCTCCTTGGCTGGACCGAACAGGAGAACCCGGGTGCCCTCGGCGGCCGCGCGGGCCGCGCCGGCCGCGACCTCGCGTGGGCCGAGATCCGCCCCGCCCGCATCCACGGCGACGGTTATCACCGGTGGCCTCAATGCTGCCCGCCGTGCGGTGGGTAGCACTCCTAGCTCAGCTGCTCGTCCCGGTCTGGAACGACCACGTCGCGCCCCTTGTAGCTGCCGCACACCGGACACACCCGATGGGGAAGGCGAGGGCTGTGGCACTGCGGGCACGCGTTGTAGGTGGGCGCACCGATCTTGTGCTGCGAACGACGCTGCGTCGTGCGCGCATGGGACTGCTTCTGCTTGGGAACGGCCATGTCAGGCAGTGTAACCGCCCGCCACGCGGCCACCCGCCCATAGCCGGGCGCCTACTCGAAGCGAAGCTTCGACAGTGCGGCCCAGCGCGGGTCCGGATCGCGCTCGTGCCGATGTTCGGGGCCGGCCTCGTTCAGGTTCGCGCCGCACAGCGGGCACAGGCCGGCGCAGTCTTCCCGGCACAGCAGATTCGCCGGCACGCTCAGGGCCAGCGCGTCGCGCGCCCACGCGCGCAGGTCGAGCGCCCCGTCCTTCACGTAGGGCGAGGTGAGCTCGTCGTCGGGCTCGTCCTGCTGGCGGCCGCGGCCCCGGGCTGCGGCGCCGTGGACGCCCCGCGGATGCGCGTGACCCGGCTGCGAGACCTCGCGCGCGTCGACGCTGAAGCCGGGCGCGGCCGGTCCAAGGCAGCGCATGCACGGGCCGGCCAGCGCGGCCTCGAAGCGCAGCCGCAGCGCGTACCCGTCGCCCGTGGTGCGAGAGATGTCCAGTCGCACGGGCACGAGTTCCGGCCGTACCGGGTAGGTTTCGCCGGCGAGCTCGAAGGAGTCGATGGCCACGTGCAGGTCGAGGCGCCGGCCCTCGCCGGCGGTGAGGCGCAGGCCGCCTAGGTCGAAGGTGTCTGTGCGCAGGGGGGACATACGCGTCGAGCTTAACGTCGCGCCCGCGTGGTCGCCTGCGCCGATGGGCGTCAGCCCTGAGTCAGGCGGCGAGGCGTTCGAGCAGCTCCCCCTCGCGCTCCCGGGTCAGACCGGCCGGCGGGGGGAGCACGACGTCGTCTGCCCGCCTCGGCGAATCCGCACGCTGGCCGAGCCACGCCAGCGTGTCAGCGACGGTCTCCTCGAGGGGTCTGAAGGACAGCCCGGCACCCCGCGCGCGTCCCGCGTCTACGGCGAGGAAGCCACGGAAATCCTCGTGGCGGGGGAGGTCCAGCCATAGCGGCAGTTCGTCCCACGGCTGGACCCCCGCCTCGACCAGCCGGTCCTCGTCGACCCACGCGAACTCCGCTCTGCCTCCGGTGGCGGACCGGATCCGCTCGAGCATCGGCCCGAAGGTGAGCGGCGCGGCCGGGCCGGTGGCGTTGAACACGCCGGTGGCGTGCGCCTCGACGAGGTCCAGCATCCAGCCGGCCAGGTCCCGCGAATCGATCAGCTGGACCGGCTGGTCAGGAGCGCGGGGCGCGAGCACCCGCCCGCCCTCGGCCAGCCGGCGCACCCAGTAGGTGAAGCGCTCGGTCGGATCGCGGGGCCCGACGATCAGCCCGGGACGCACCACCAGCGCGCGACCCGGCAGCGCTCGCTCGGCCTCACGCTCACAGGCGGCCTTCAGCTCTGCGTAGTAGCGCGTGACGTCGTCGGCATCCGGCGGCGGAGGCGGCGCGGTTGGCGCACTCTCGTCGAGGCCGGGTCGGGAAAAGGTTCCGTAGGCCGAGATGCTCGAGACGAACGTGTAACGATCGACGGCGCCGGCGAGCAGTTCGGCCGCGGCACGAACGGCGCGCGGCAGGTAGCCGGACGTATCGATGGCCGCGTCCCACTGCCGGCCGGCGAGCAGGGAGAGATCTCGCTCGCGATCGCCGTGGATCTGCTCGACGCCGGGCACCGGCGCGGGATCGCTGCGCCCGCGGTTGAACAGCGTGAGCGTGTGGCCGCGCGCCCGCCCCGCGTCGACGATGTGCCGCCCAAGAAACCGGGTTCCGCCCAGGACTAGCAACCGCATGGTTGCATGTTACGTGGTGGACCGGACCGGGCGCGTGCATCGCCGCCCGGCGGGCCGCCGTCGCCACTCGGGACACTAGTCGGCGGCCCGAAGCCTGCGCATGCTCAGCTGCTCGGGCACGGGCGGCGCTTCCGGCGCATCGCCGGCGCCGAGCTCGGGGACGTGGACGCTCCGGGCGCTGACCGTGACCGGCTCGAGCTGGCCCAGTTCGCGTCCGCCCGCCACCGAGCCATGATCCTCGAACCGGCGCGCCGCCGGCAGCACGCGCGCCTCGTATGAGCCCACCGCCTCGTTGTAGGCCCGGACTGTGCTGTTCAGGCGCGTGCCGAGCGTCGAGAGCAGGCGGGAAAGCTTCGCCAGGCGGCCGTGCAGCTCGCGCCCGAGCTCGGAGATCGCCTGGGCTGACTCGGCCACCCGCTCCTGCTGCCAGCCGTACGCCACGGCGCGAAGCATGGCCAGCAGCGTGGTCGGTGTCGCGATCAGCACCCGCCGTGCCATGGCGTCCTCGATCAGCGCGGGGTCGGCCTCGAGCGCCGCGCCATACAGGTGCTCGCCGGGCAGGAACATCACCACGATGTCGGGTGCCGAGTCGAGGCCCGCCCAGTAAGCCTTGTCGGCCAGCGCCTTGACATGCCGGCGCAGCAGCCGGGCGTGGTCGCGCAGGTGGCGCTGGCGCTCCTCCTCGTCGCGAGCCTGGTAGGCGTCGAGCACGCCCTGTAGCGGCGCCTTGGCGTCGACCACGACGTGCTTGCCCCCCGGGAGGCTGACCACCAGGTCGGGACGCAGCGCCCCCTCCTCGCCGGCGAGCACGGACTGCTCGGCGAAGTCGCAGTAGCGGACCATGCCGGCCAGCTCGACCACGTTGCGAAGCTGCATCTGACCCCATTGTCCGCGGGCGTTGGGCTTGCGCAGTGCGGTGACGAGCGCCCCGGTTTCGGTGCGTAGGCGCTCGCCGGTCTCCGACAGCGACTTGAGCTGGGCCTCGAGGCGCCCGCGCGACTCGCGGCGCTCGCGGTCGAGCCTGACGAGCTGCTCGTCCACGCGCCCGAGCTGCTCGCGCAGCGGCGCCACGAGCTGCTCGACGGCCTGCTGGCGCTTGTCCAGGTCTCCCTTGGCCTCCGCTTGCACCGCGCCCAACTGGGCGCGGGCGAGTTCTGAGAGCTGGGCCATGCTCGACTGCAGCGCCTCGACGCTCAGCGCCTTGAACGAGGCGGACAGCCGCTCCTGGGCGTCGTTGATCGCGGCGAGACGCTCGGCGGCCACCGCCCGCTCGTGCTCCACCTCCGCCCGCGCCCGGACCAGCTCGCGCTCGAGTTCGCCGGCGCGTGCCGCTTCGCGCCCCCAAGCGCGCAGCCGGGGCCGTACCGCCAAGAGCACTGCGCCGGCGCCGAGAAGCAGGCCAATGACCAACCACATCGCGTTCATAGCTCGCTCAGCATTGCGTGGAGCCCGGACGGAACGATTTGCCCGCACACCGATTGGTTTTGGGTGCCAGAATCGTTGCCATGGCAGACGATCGGATTCGGCGCCGCGTCACGGTGCACGGTCGAGTCCAGGGCGTGTTCTTTCGCGATTCGCTGCGCCGGCGCGCGCAGTCGCACGACGTGGCGGGCTGGGCGTGCAACCGCTCCGACGGCGCGGTCGAGGCCGTCTTCGAGGGAAAGCCGGAGGACGTCGAACGGCTGGTCCGCTTCGCGGAAGGCGGACCGCGTCAGGCCGAGGTCGAGAGCGTCGACGTCAACGACGAGGAGCCGGAGGGGATCTCCGGCTTCGAGATCCGCTGAGGGCCGCCGGAGGCGAGGTCCCCCGCCGCCTGGCACAGAGCGCCGAACAGCCGGCTGCGGTCGTCGGCCTCGGGATGCCACTGAACGCCGAGCGCCCACCGCCCGTCGGCCAGCTCGATGGCCTCCACCACGCCGTCCTCCGCCCGCCCGCTGGCCACCAGGCCGTCGCCGAGGTCGAGCACCGCCTGGTGGTGGTGACAGTGGGCGACATGGAGGTGCTCGCCGACGGCGCGAGCGGCCAGCGATCCGGGGGTGAGCCCAACCGTGTGGTCGTTGCCGTCGAAGGTTCCCTTGACCTTCCGGTGCGAGTGGGTCCCGTCGGCCGCCACCAGGTCCTGCACCAGCGTGCCGCCGAATGCGACGTTGAGTAACTGCATCCCGCGGCAGATGCCGAGGACCGGAAGCCCCCGGGCGATGGCGCCGCGCAGGAGCGCGATCTCGAACGCATCGCGCTCCGGGTACGTCGATTCGCTCGCCGGATCACGCACGGCCCCGTAACACGCGGGATCGACGTCCGCGCCGCCGATCAGCATCAGCCCGTCCACCCTGTCGAGCAGCTCGAGCGGCGCGCGAGCGTCGACCGCGAGCAGCACCGCCACGGCTCCGGCGCGCTGCAAGGGCGCCACGTAGGAGTCGGCGACGAGGTGCGCGTCCTGGTTCCAGAACGCCCACCGAGCGCCTTCGCGCACGGCGCAGATCCCGATCACCGGACGTGGCGAATCCGGCGTCACGCGGCGTCCCGGAGCCTGGCCACGCGCTCCACGAACGCGTCGAGCAGGCACCAGGCACGCTCCCGGTTCTCGCCGTCGCGCTCGAGCGTCTCGGCGAGCACCCGCTCGGGATCGACGCCGTCTCGCGCCAGCCGGTCGCCCGCGCCCGCCACCCACGACCCGACGATCTGCGGCGTCACCTCCGGATGGAACTGCACGCCGAGGCTCCGCCCGATGACGAACGCCTGGGGCCCGGCGGGACTCTCAGCCAGGAGCGAACCGCCGGGCGGCACCGTGAACGTGTCGTAGTGCCACTGCAGCCACGGCCCGGCCGGCACGAGCGCCGGCGCGCGCGTCGTGATCGGCACCCATCCGATCTCCGGGTGGGCGCTGCGCATCGCGCGCCCGCCCAGCGCCCGCGCCAGCAATTGGGCCCCGAAGCAGATCCCCAGCACCGGCAC
>Ga0213881_10001661_pt1 | contig 10294 bp, 7 predicted proteins | sample BarmaccoBMER_R08_FD_160104 | JGI IMG/M metagenome (GOLD analysis project Ga0213881, IMG submission 160104) | Barbacenia macrantha exposed rock microbial communities from rupestrian grasslands, the National Park of Serra do Cipo, Brazil - ER_R08 ... | reverse complement strand
CGCTGGCTGTGCCGCCCCAGGCGGCGGCGCTGGCGGTGCCGCCCCAGGCGGCGAGGGCGGCAGCGAACTCTTGGGCATGCACCGCAGCGGCCGCAGCTGTCACCGGCTCCAGCCCGGCGGCCAGCAGCGCGCCGAGCACGCCGGTGAGGACATCACCGGAACCCGCGGTGGCCGGCCAGGACGAGCGGGCTGGGTTCACCAGCACCAGCCCGTCCGGGGCCGCGACGATGGTGGTGTTTCCCTTGAGCACCAGCACCGCGTCAAACCGGCGAGCGGCGTCCCGGGCGGCCGTGACCCGATCGGCACCGGGCGACTTACCGGTGAGCCGCTCGAATTCCCGATCGTGCGGGGTGAGCACCAGCGGAGTGCCCGGGTCACGGCTGTCCGCCAGCTCGGGGTACCGGGCCAGCAGGGTAATCGCATCGGCGTCAGCCACCACCGGCACTCCCGCGGACAGCACGTGGGCCAGCACCTGGCGTCCGGTGGCGCGGGTGCCCAATCCCGGCCCGACGGCCCAGGCCTGCACCTGCCCGGCATCGGACACCGACCCGGTGGCCACCACCTCCGGCCAGCGTCCGCGTACCACGTCGGCGGCCGTGCCGGCGAAGCGAACCAGGCCCGACGTCGCCAGCACCGCGGCTCCCGCACAGAGCACCGCCGCCCCGGGGTAGTCCGCCGAACCCGCGGCGATCCCCACGACACCCTGGGTGTACTTGTCGCTGGTCGGGCCCGGCACCGGCCACAGCGCACCGATCTCGGCCGCAGTGAGCACCCGCAGATCAGGCTCCCCCAGCTCGCCGAACAACCCGATGTCTACCAGGTGCACCGGACCGCAGCGCCATGGGGCAAGCAGGTGCACCGGCTTACGGGCGCCGAAGGTGACGGTCTCGGTGGCGGTGACCGCGGGTCCGTCAGCGGTGCCGGTGTCCGGGTCCACCCCGGACGGCGAGTCCACCGCAATGATCGGCACCCGGACGGCCTCCACCAGCCGGGCGGCCGTCGGGCGCAGCCCACCCCGCCCGGACAGGCCGACAATCCCGTCGAGCACGAGGTGGGCACCCTGCGGCAGGTGGTCGGCGATCCGCCCACCGGCTCGGCGCAGCGCAGCCAGGCCCTGCGGGTGCGCGCGGTCCGGCGACAGCAGAACAGCGGTGACCGCCACCCCGCGGCGGCGCAGGTACGCGCCGGCCCACAGGGTGTCCCCGCCGTTGTTTCCGGCCCCAACCAGCAGCACGACGTGCCGGCCGGACACCCTGCCGGTCCGCTCGGCCAGCACCGCCGCAGCCCGGGTGGCCAGCCCGAACGCGGCGCGGCGCATCAGGACACCCCTCGGCACGCGCGCAAGCAGAGCGTCCTCGGCGGCGCGCACTCGGGCAGTGGTCCACGCGCACTGTGAGTGGCGATGCGAGCTATCACCCCGATTGCCACTCACGGGCTATTCCACGGTCACGGATTTGGCGAGGTTGCGGGGCTTGTCCACGTCGTACCCGCGTTGCCGGGCGATCTCCGCAGCGAGCACCTGAAGGGGCACGGTGGACACCAGCGGCTGCAGCAGGGTGGGCACCGCGGGCACCTCCAGCAGGTGCGCGGCGTAGGGCCGCACTGTCTCGTCACCCTCCTCGGCGATGACGATGGTCCGCGCGCCGCGGGCCCGGATTTCCTGGATGTTGGACAGCAGCTTGGCGTGCAGCACGGCCCGCCCCTTGGGCGAGGGCATCACCACGACCACCGGCAGACCCTCCTCAAGCAGCGCGATCGCGCCGTGCTTGAGCTCTCCGGCGGCGAAGCCCTCGGCGTGCATGTAGGCGAGCTCTTTGAGCTTGAGCGCACCTTCCAAAGCCACCGGGAAACCGACATGACGGCCAAGAAACAGCACCACCTTGGCGGGCGCGAGTTCCCGGCCCAGCTCGCGCACCGCCGCAACGGTTCCGAGCACCTGTGCCACCGCCGCGGGCATCGCCTCCAGCTCGGCGAACTCGCGGGCGACCTCGTCGGCGTACTTGGTGCCGCGAGCCTGCGCCAACGCCAGCCCCACCAGGAAGTTGGCCACGATCTGGGCGAGGAACGTCTTGGTGGCGGCCACCCCGATCTCCGGCCCAGCGTGGGTGTAGAGCACCGCGTCGGACTCCCGCGGAATCTGCGCCCCGTTAGTGTTGCAGATCGCCAGCACCCGCGCCTTCTGCTCGCGCGCGTGCCGCACCGCCTCCAAGGTGTCCATCGTCTCCCCGGACTGCGAGATTGCGACGACCAGGGTGGAGCGGTCCAGCACCGGGTCGCGGTAGCGGAACTCGCTGGCCAGCTCCACCTCCACCGGTAGCCGGCACCAGTGCTCGATGGCGTACTTGGCGACCATGCCGGAGTGGTACGCGGTCCCGCAGGCGACCACGAAGACCTTGTCGACATCACGCAGCTCCTGGGTGTCCATCCGCTGCTCGTCCAGCACGATCCGGCCGTCGATGAAGTGCCCACGCAGGGTGTTGGCGATAGCGCTGGGTTGCTCCTGGATCTCCTTGAGCATGAAATAGTCGTGGCCGCCCTTCTCCGCCGCGGAGAGGTCCCAATCAACGTGAAAGGGACTACCGTGCGCCCGGGCGCCGTGGAAATCGGTGATCTGGTAGCCATCCCGGGTGATCGTCACCACCTGGTCCTGGCCGAGCTCGACGGCGTTGCGGGTGTGTTCGATGAACGCCGCAACATCGGAGGCGATGAAGTGCTCCCCGTTGCCCACCCCCACCACCAGCGGCGACGAACGGCGCGCCGCGACAATCAGGTCGGGTTCGTCAATGTGGGTGACGACGAGGGTGAACGCCCCGGAGAGCCGACGGCACACCATGCGGAGGGCCAGCGGCAGGTCACCATAGCGCGCATACGCCGCGGCGAGCAGATGCGCGGCGGTCTCGGTGTCGGTGTCGCTGGCCAGCTCCACCCCGCCGTGCTCCAGCTCGGCGCGCAGTTGGGCGTGGTTCTCGATGATGCCGTTGTGCACCACGGCGAGCCTGCCTGCGGTGTCGCGGTGCGGGTGGGCGTTGCGATCGGTCGGCGCACCGTGGGTAGCCCAGCGGGTGTGCCCCATCCCGGCGGTGCCGCGCAACGCCGCCCGCCCGGTGGCGTCGAGCTCATCGATCAGGTTGGCCAGCGCCCCGGCCTTGCGCGCCACCGCGAGCATGCCGGCACTGGTGAGCACCGCGACACCGGCAGAGTCGTAGCCACGGTATTCCAGCCGGCCCAGACCCCGCAGGACGACATCGAGGGCGTCTCGATGTCCTACGTAGCCCACGATTCCGCACATGTGCGTCACGCTAGCCCACCGGCAGGCCCGCAATCCGCTACCGTCCCGGCTCATGGCACGCACCGATCCCACGGTCCGCCGCACGGCTGAGGAGCTGTCCCGGCCAGGTCCCCATGCGGTGGCCCGCGGTGACCTCGCAGCGGCTGGTATACCCGGCGTGGTGTTCACACCGCGATCCGGGCTCGGACTGCCCGCGGTCGCGTTCGGGCACGGCTGGCTGCAGCCGACGTCACGCTACGAGGAGTTGCTGCGCCACCTGGCCACCTGGGGAGTGGTTGCGGCAGCGCCGGCCACCCAGCGCGGCGCGCTGGCGTCGCACCGTCAATTCGCCACCGATCTCCGCACCGTGCTGGATGTGTGTGGGGGGGTGCGGCTGGGCGACGGCGAGATCAGCGTCGATCCTGACAAGCTGGGTCTGGCCGGGCACGGGATGGGTGGCGGCTGCGCGGTGCTGGCGGCGGCCACCGACGACCGTTGCCGTGCGGTGGCCACGCTGGCGTTGGCCGAGACTCTCCCTTCAGCGGTGGCCGCTGCGCGCGGCTGCGCCATGCCGGGCCTGCACGTGGCCGGTGGCAAGGATCTTCTGGCACCGGCCCTCGGGCATGCCGAGCCGGTGGCCAGAGCGTGGGCCGGTCCGGTGCGGCTACGGACGCTGCCCAAGGCCAGCCATCTCGGCTTCACCATGGGCCAGCACTGGACAGACCTGCTCGTCGGCAGCAGCCCGGAAAGCGGAACCCGGAGGATCAGCCGTGCGCTGGTCACCGCGTTCCTGCTGCGCCACCTCACCGGGGCCACCGGCACCGAGGCCGCCGACTACGATGCGCTGCTGACGGAACCCCACTAGGTGTGATGAGACGAGTCTCCGAGCGGGCAGCTGCTTTATAGTAATCGCCAGGGAGCGACGCCGCGATGACCGAGGTAGGCACCATGATTGTCGGTTGGATCATGTTAATCGTGCTGTGGATCGTGATCATCGGATTCGTGCTCGGGGCGATCGCGTTCATGTTCAGATCGACCGGACGCTAACGCTCGCACCCGCCCATCCGCACTCTGGGAACAGAACCTGGGAACAGAACCTGGGAACAGAACGCAGTCCACCTGAACCGCGGCCAGTCGGCGCAGACTATCGGGATGACCGGGCATGGTTATAGATCTTGATCTACCCAGCGTACTTGCCTGGCGAATCTGGACTACAGTACGTGACAACTCTTGGTCAGGCGTCCGGTAAGGGTTGCTGACCGCGCACGTTTCGCTCCTCGATCCGCGCTGACGGATGTCCGTCTGGGCCGCAGAGTGCAGGTCGATACCCTGAACAGGCCGTACGTGTCCGCTGGCCCGGCATGGAGGAGCCCCGTTGCCCGATCAGTCCCCCTACACCCCGCTATCCCCTCGGGTAGAGCTGTCTGCCGTCGACCATGAGGTCTTGGCGTTCTGGCGTGAGCAGGACATTTTCGCCAAGAGCGTGGACCAGACAGCCGGCGGTCCAGAGTGGGTGTTCTTCGAGGGACCGCCCACCGCGAACGGCAAACCAGGCACACACCACGTCGAGGCCCGCGTCTTCAAGGACGTCTTCCCCCGGTTCAAGACGATGAAGGGCTTCCACGTACCGCGTCGAGCGGGATGGGACTGCCACGGGCTACCGGTCGAGATCGCTGTGGAGAAGGAACTCGGCCTGTCTGGCAAACAGGACATCGAGAAGATCGGCATCGAGGAGTTCAACGCGCGCTGCCGGGAGTCCGTCCAGCGCTACATCGGCGAGTTCGAAGCGATGACCGAGCGCGTCGGCTACTGGGTTGACATGTCCAACCCGTACTGGACCATGTCACCCGAATACGTGGACAGCGTCTGGTGGGCCCTGAAGCAGATCAACGACAAGGGCCTTCTCGTCCGGGACCATCGCGTCGCGCCGTACTGTCCGCGCTGCGGCACTGGGTTGTCCGATCACGAGGTCGCCCAGGGCTACGAGCCGATCGTCGATCCCTCGGTGTACGTGCGGCTACCGATCGTCGGGCAGGTGGACGGGCTGAGCGGAGTGGACCTGCTGGTGTGGACCACCACACCGTGGACATTGGTGTCCAATACCGCTGTGGCTGTGCATCCTGATGTGACATACGTGATAGCGCGCACGCGCCAGGGCACGTTCGTGATCGCCGAGCCGCTTCTGGTCACAGTTCTCGGAGAAGAGGCGGAAGTTCTGGCGTCCCTGCCGGGAAGCAGCTTGTCAGGTGTGCGTTACCGCCCTCCCTTCGAGTTGGTCGATATTCCTGACGCGCACTTCGTGATCACCGCTGACTACGTGACGACCGGAGATGGCACCGGCCTCGTGCACCAAGCGCCCGCGTTCGGTGCCGATGACCTCGCCGCGTGCCGGCGGCACAACCTTCCCGTCGTGAATCCGATCGGGCCGGACGGGCACTTTCTCGCCGATGTGGATCTCGTTGGCGGCACCTTCTTCAAGGACGCCGACCCGATACTCATCGCCGATCTCGAACAACGTGGTCTGCTGCTCACCTCGCTGAGCTACGAGCACCAGTACCCACACTGCTGGCGCTGCCACACCCCCTTGATGTACTACGCCCAGTTATCCTGGTACATCCGCACCACTGCCAGGCGCACGGAGTTACAGCGCGAGAACGAGCGCACCAACTGGTATCCCGAGCACATCAAGCACGGTCGCTTTGGTGACTGGCTGGCCAACAACGTCGACTGGGCACTGTCACGGAGCCGGTACTGGGGCACTCCGCTGCCGATGTGGCGCTGCCCGGACGGGCACCTCACGTGCGTGAGTTCCCGCACTGAACTCGGGCAACTCGCGGGTCAGGACCTTTCCAGTCTCGACCCGCACCGCCCCTACATCGACGAGGTGACCTTTGCGTGCCCGCTGTGTGGCGCGCAGGCCAACAGGGTCGATGAAGTCATCGACGCATGGTTCGACTCCGGCTCCATGCCCTTCGCCAGCATCGGCTATCCCTATATGGACGGCAGCGTCGAGTGGTTCGAAAAGAGCTACCCTGCCCAGTTCATCTGTGAAGCAATCGATCAGACCCGAGGCTGGTTTTACACTCTCATGGCCATCGGCACGTTGGTGTTCGACCGCTCATCGTATGAAAACGTGGTCTGCCTCGGGCACATCGTCGCCGAGGACGGCCGCAAGATGAGCAAGCACCTCGGCAACGTCATCGAGCCCATTCCGTTCATGGAGAAGCACGGTTCCGACGCCCTGCGTTGGTTCATGCTGTGCTCGGGCTCCCCGTGGTCTGCGCGACGTGTCGGCGACACGCCGTTGGAAGAGGTCGTCCGCAAGGTCCTCTTGACCTACTGGAACACGGCGTCGTTCTTCACCCTCTACGCCGACACGAGTTCCTGGGCACCAGGAGCCGCCACGCCCGTCGCCGACCGGCCAGTGATGGACAGGTGGGTGCTCGCTGCACTCGACCACGCCGTGGCCAGTGTTGACACTGCGTTGGAGAACTTCGACACGGCCGGATCGGGGCGAGTGCTCGCCCAGTTCATCGATGACTTGTCGAACTGGTACGTGCGGCGCTGCCGCGCCCGCTTCTGGAACGGTGACGGCAACGCGCTGGCTACCCTGCACGAGTGTCTCCATGTCCTGACCAGGATGCTCGCGCCGTTCGTACCGTTCATCACCGAGCAGGTCTGGCGGCACGTGATTAAGCCCGGTGACGCCTCAGCCGCAGAGTCGGTACACCTCGCCACGTGGCCGACCCCGGACGCCGCTCGCTCGAATGACCACTTGCGTGCCAACATGGACATCGCGCGCCAGCTCGTCGAGGTCGGGCGCGCGGTGCGCAAAACCGTCAACATCCGTATCCGCCAGCCCCTGCACCGTGCGCTGGTCGGTATCCCCGGTGGCCGCGAATTACCTGCCGAACTCATCGCAGAAATCGCCGACGAACTCAACGTCGGCAACGTCACACCCCTCGCGCAAGCCGGCGAAGTCGTGAACATCACTGTGAAACCCAACTTCCGTACGCTCGGCAAGCAATTCGGCTCGCGGACTCAACAAGCCGCCAAGGCCATCACCACCACCGATCAAAGCCAACTTGTCCGCACTCTGAAGACCGACGGTCAAGCAACGATCAGCCTGAACGGAGAAGACATCACGGTAACCCTGGACGACGTGACCTTCACCGAAGTCCCTCGTAGCGGATGGGCGGTCAGCAGCCAACAAGACATGACGGTCGCGCTGGACACCACCATCACACCGGAACTACGCAAGGCTGGTCTGGCACGAGAGGCCATCCGACTGGTGCAAACCGCCAGGAAGGAAGCCAACCTCGACGTCACAGACCGCATCCTGCTGTCCTGGGCCGCAAACGGGGAGACGGCCGACGCACTCCGCGAGCACGAACGCGAACTCGCCGACGCCGTTCTCGCCATCGAGATCACCGAATACCCGCTCCCGAACCTCCCAGACGCCCATGCCTCCGACACCGGTCTGCTCAAAGACGACGAACTCGGCGTGCAATTCTGGCTGGTCAAAGCGGACGCCAGCAATACATGAGCGTTTCATGCAGTACCCGCGTCTCCCGGTCTTGCTGATAGGCGCGGTGCTCGCGCGCAACCCCCTTCACGAGTCAGCTGGCGGCGACGACAGTGGCGATGCGGTGGGCGAGGGTCTGGGCAGTGGATTCGGTGGGGGCTTCGACCATCACGCGCACTAGCTGCTCGGTCCCCGAGGGGCGGAGCAGAACGCGGCCGGTCTCGCCCAATTCGGCCTCGGCACCGGCGATGGCGTCGGCCACCGCGGGTGCCGCCACGACCGCCGTTTTGTCCGCGACCGCGACATTGATCAGCACCTGCGGCAGCCGGGTCAGCACGCTGGCCAGATCCGCCAGGCTCCGCCCCGAGTTGACCATCCGGGACATCAGTCGCAACGCGGTGAGCAACCCATCGCCCGTGGTGGCGTACCCAGGAAGCACCACATGCCCAGACTGCTCGCCGCCCAGCGAGAACCCGCCCGCCATCAGCGCCTCCAGCACGTACCGGTCCCCCACCGGTGTGGTCCTGACCACCACGCCGTGTTCGCGCATCGCTAAATGCAACCCCAGGTTGCTCATCACGGTGGCGACCAAGGTGTCCGCGACCAGCTCACCGCTCTCCCGCATCGCCACCGCGAGAATGGCCATGATCTGGTCGCCGTCCACCACCTCACCGGCGGCATCCACGGCCAGGCAGCGGTCGGCGTCGCCATCGTGCGCGATACCGATCGCCGCGCGCTGCGCCAACACCGCCTCCCGCAGCCGGTCCAGATGGGCCGACCCACAGCCGTCGTTGATATTGAGACCGTCGGGCTGCGCATGCAGCACCACCACCTCGGCACCGGCCCTGCGGTAGGCCTGCGCTGCGACGGCGGACGCCGCGCCGTGCGCGCAGTCGACCACCACGTGGACCCCGTCCAGCGAGTTCGGGGCAGCCAGCAGCAGGTGATCCACATAGCGCCCGGCGGCCTCCGGCGCATCACGCACTCGGCCGATCCGGGCTCCGGTGGGACGCTCACACTCACAGCCGTGGACCCGGGCGGTGATCTCGTCCTCTACCGCGTCGGGAAGTTTGCGCCCACCGGCTGCGAAGAGCTTGATGCCGTTATCCGGCATCGGATTGTGCGAACCGGAGATCATCACGCCGAAGTCCGCGGAGAACGCGCCCACCAGGTGAGCAACCGCTGGGGTGGGCAGCACCCCGACCCGCAGCACATCAGCGCCCGCCGAGGTCAGGCCGGCGGTGACGGCCGCCTCCAGCATTTCCCCGCTGGCCCGTGGGTCCCGGCCCACCACAGCGATGGGGCGGTGCCCGAGACCATGCTCGGCGAGCACCCGTGCCGCCGCGCCGGACAGAGCCAGCGCCAGCTCCGGCGTGAGCTCGGAGTTGGCCAGTCCCCGCACCCCGTCGGTGCCGAACAGGCGCCGCGTCAACGCTTGCGGTACTAACGCTTCGAGTACTGGGGCGCCTTGCGCGCCTTCTTCAGCCCGTACTTCTTGCGCTCTTTAGCCCTGGCGTCGCGGGTGAGAAAGCCCGCCTTCTTCAGCGCCGGGCGGTCATCGACGTTGAGCTCGACCAGTGCCCGGGCAATGGCCAGCCGCAGCGCCCCAGCCTGGCCGGACGTACCGCCACCGGAGAGATTGCCCAGGATGTCATAGGACTCGGGCTTGTTGACGGTCAGCAAGGGTTCCCGGATCAGCTGCTGATGCACCTTATTCGGGAAATACTGCTCCAGGCTGGTGCCGTTGAGCGTGAAAACACCGGTGCCGGGCACCAAGCGCACCCGCACGATCGCCTCCTTGCGGCGACCGACGGCCTGCACAGCCTGGCCGCTGGACATCGGCATCGCCGACACAAGCGGGACCGGTGCAACGGCGGCAGCCAGCCCGGCCTCGGGTTGCGGCATCTGCGGGGTGGTCACGGCGTCTCTCGGGTCCTCACTAGTTGCGGTTTCTGGGCTGGACATGGTCACTGGGTTTGACCCGATCACTGGGCGACCTGGGTGATCTGGAAGGGTTGCGGCCGCTGGGCCGCGTGGGGGTGCTCGGGGGTGGCATAGACCTTAAGTTTGCGAGCCATCGCCCGACCCAGCGCATTTTTCGGAAGCATGCCCTTGATAGACCGCTCCACCAGCCGCTCCGGTTGGGTGGCGAGCATCTCGGAGAACGAGCGCCGCTTGAGCCCGCCTGGGCGGCCACTGTGCCGGTAGGCGAAGCTGCGCTCGCCCTTGTTGCCGGACAACGCCACCTTACCAGCGTTGACGATCACGACGAAGTCGCCGGTGTCGACATGCGGGGCGTAGATCGGCTTGTGCTTGCCGCGCAGCAGCGTGGCGACCTGACTGGCGAGACGCCCCAGTACCACATCCGTGGCATCGATGACATGCCAGGCGCGCTCGACCTCGCTAGGTTTAGGGCTGTACGTGCGCACGGACCTACCTCATTATCTCAGGGTCCGGCCCCCCGGGGCCGGAATCAGGGGTGCCGGTGCGGCTTGCGCCCC
>Ga0213881_10001660_pt1 | contig 10298 bp, 11 predicted proteins | sample BarmaccoBMER_R08_FD_160104 | JGI IMG/M metagenome (GOLD analysis project Ga0213881, IMG submission 160104) | Barbacenia macrantha exposed rock microbial communities from rupestrian grasslands, the National Park of Serra do Cipo, Brazil - ER_R08 ... | reverse complement strand
GGACCCCGTTGGCTAATTCGCGGGCTCTCTGGAAGTCGGCGCGCGCAGACTTGGCCCGGCCGACCGCCCAGAGCCGAAACTTTCGTCACATTAACCGCACAGCTCACAGTCACCTGGGATATCGAAGGGGTACGTTGCGCCAACCATCCCCACCCAAGGGGTACGTTGCGCCAACCATCCCCTAAGCATCCACCCCGGCCCGCTTTCCCAGGCGCCCTAGCGCCCTGGATAAGCCAACAGGGTCCGATAGTCCCCCAAAGTAACCGCAAGGCCCGAAAGTACCGCGATAATCGGTTCGGCGGGTCTGCTCGTCGCTTCCCGCCTTAGCGTCCACGTCCACATGTCACGCACTACGACACACATGTCACGCGGTACGACCAAAAGCACGTCCGAATTATGACATTTTTCCAGCGTTTATGCGTGACATGTTGGTCAGGGTGCGTGACAAGTCGGTGCCTGCGGGAGCTACGGCGAGCGCTGCCGGGGTACGCCGAGCCTGCCGGTTACGCCGAGCCTGCCTGACCGAGCCGGCTGCCTGTCGAAGCCGAGCCGGCCTGACCGAGCCGAGCCGGCCTGACCGAGCCGAGCCGGCCTGACCGAGCCGAGCCGAGCCGGCCCGACTAAGCCGAGTCGGGCCGGGGAACTCTGAGGCTGTTGGCGTGCAAAGGGGCAGGTTGCGCCAACCATCCCCCTCTGACGGGTACGTTGCGCCAGCCATCCCCTTGGCTTGGCTATATGGTCGATGACGTGGCGGGAGAACCGCGAAGTGGCGGGCGGCTCAGCCCGGGCGGACAGCAGTTCCGCGGCGACAACGGGTCGGCCGACGCCGCGGTGGCCGCGGCGCTCGCGGCGTACACGGCGGGGGAGGGCAGCGAACGCGCTGCGCTCACCGCGCTCGCCGCCAGTCGTCTGCTCGTCCCGGTGGTCGCGATGCTCGGCGAGCAGGACGATACCGGCGCCGAGAAGGACAGCGTGATGGCGCTGCCCAAGCTGATCGGGCGCGACGGGCGCGCGGCGATCGTCGCGTTCACCTCCCTGGACGCCCTGTCCCGGTGGCGGCCGGACGCTCGCCCGGTTCCGGCCGAGGCCGATCGAGTGTGGCGTGCCGCCGTCGCCGAGGGGTGCGCGGTCGTCATCGACGTCGCCGGGCCGGTTCCGCTCGCCGTGGAGGGCGCGCGACTGGGCGCGCTGGCCGAGGGCCGGCCGGTACCCGAGCCGCATGAGGACCCTGACATCCAGGCCGAGATCCAACGGGTCATCGCCGCCGAGCCCGCGATCTCCGGCGTGCGCCTGGGCCCCGGCAGCCGACGGCCCGGCCCCAGCAGCCCGCGCCCCGGCCCCAGCAGCCCGCGGCCCGGGCCTGGCAGCCCCGGCCCCGGCCCCGGCGAGGCGCACGGGCCTGACGTCGCGGCTCCGTTGAGCGACCTATCAGTCGAATTCTTGGTAGTGCCCGACGCTCCGGGCTGGGAGCAGGCCGTCAGGAGCGCGGCCGAACAGATATCCGTGAGGCTGGCGACGCGCCTGAGCCGCGGCCTGGAGATCAGCGCGGTGTCCGTCGGCTGAGCCCGGGCACGCCGCGCGATCCCGGTACCCGAGCACGCCGCGCGATCCCGGTACCCGGGCACGCCGCGCGATCCGAGCGGAAGTCCCAGCAGGAGTCCCAGTAGGATCGTGTGCATGTTCCGCTGGCTGACCGCAGGCGAATCGCACGGGCCCGCACTCGTCGCGATCTGTGACGGCGTTCCCGCGGGAGTCCGGTTGACCACGCATGACGTCGCCGGCGCCCTGGCCCGCCGCCGCGCGGGCTACGGCCGCGGCGCCCGGATGAAGTTCGAGCAGGACGAGGTTGAGCTGACCGGCGGTGTCCGGCACGGCAGCACGCTCGGCGGCCCGGTGGCGATCAGGATCGCCAACTCCGAATGGCCCAAGTGGACCACCGTGATGTCCGCCGACCCGGTCGATGAAGAAACGCTCCAAGCCCAGGCACGCAACGCCCCGCTGACCCGCCCCCGCCCCGGCCACGCTGATCTGGCCGGCATGCAGAAGTACGGGCATACCGACGCCCGGCCCATCCTCGAGCGGGCCAGCGCCAGGGAGACCGCCGCCCGGGTAGCGCTCGGGGAGGTCGCCAGACAACTCCTCCGGCAGGCCCTCGGCATCGAGATCGTCAGTCACGTTGTCAAGCTCGGCCCGATCGCCGTCCCCGACGGCACCGAGCCGCCGCAGCCAGGACAGCGAGCGCAGATCGACAACGACCCGGTCCGCTGCGCCGACCCCGCGACGAGCCAGCTAATGGTCGAGGAGATCGACGCGGCCCGCAAGGACGGCGACACGCTGGGCGGCGTCGTGGAGATCCTCGCCTACCAGGTCCCGCCTGGCCTGGGCAGTTTCACGCACTGGGACCGCAAGCTCGACGCCCGGCTGGCGGGCGCGCTGATGTCCATCCAGGCCATCAAGGGGGTGGAGATCGGTGACGGCTTCACCACCGCGACACGACGAGGCTCCCATGCCCACGACGAGATCGAGCGGACCGCGCAGGACAGGATCAGCCGCCGCACCAACCGGGCCGGTGGCATCGAGGGCGGCATGTCCACCGGTGAGATCATCCGCGTCCGCGTCGCGATGAAACCGATCTCCACCGTGCCGCGCGCGCTCGACACCGTCGACGTCGCTACCGGCGAGCCGGCCAAGGCGATCAACCAGCGCAGCGATGTGACCGCGGTGCCGGCGGCCGGCGTGGTCGCCGAGGCCATGGTGGCCCTCGTCCTGGCCGAAGCCGCCACCGAGAAGTTCGGCGGCGACTCGGTGGAAGAGCTGTGCCGCAACGCCGAAAGCTACCTCAAGTCTCTGGTGATCTCATGAATCCCGAAAGCCTCTGGTGATCTCGTGAGCTCCGGCAGAGGCGGGCCCGTCGTGCTGATCGGCCCGCCCGGGGTGGGTAAGTCCACCGCGGGCGAGAAGCTGGCCGAGATGCTCAGCACCACGTTCCGCGACACCGACGCGGATATCGAAGCCCAGAGCGGAAAGCCGGTCGCCGACATCTTCATCGATGACGGCGAAGCGGCTTTCCGTGAGCTCGAGCGCGCGGCCGCCACCCGGGCGATTTCCCAGCCCGACGGGGTCGTCGCCCTCGGCAGCGGCGCCATTCTCGATGACCAGGTCGCCGAGGTGCTCGCCAAGCGGGCACAGGCGGTCGTCTACCTGGCCGCCGACTTTACCACCGTGGCCAAACGGGCCGGCCTCGACCGTCCCCGCGTGGTGCTGCCCGGTAACCCGCGCGGTCGGCTCCGCGCCATGCTGGACCAGCGCCATCCGCGCTACGAAGCCCTGGCCACCATCACCGTCCAGGCCGACGACACCGCCGACCCGGCCGAACTCGCCGCTGAGATCGCCGCCCGTCTCAGTGACTTCCGTAACGGTGTCCTCCCTGACAGTGCCTTCCGTAACGAGGGCCAGGACGTACCATGACGGCCTCCAGAATCCCGGTCGGCGGCGAGCAGCCTTACGACGTGGTCGTCGGCGTGGGCATCCTCGGTGAGCTAGCCAGCCTGATCCCAGCGCGGGCGAACACCGTCGTTCTCATTTATGCCGACGGCCTTGGCGAGATCGCGCGCCCGGCCGCGAAGGCCCTGGCCACAGCGGGGTTTACCGTACACCAGGAGCCGGTACCGGACGGCGAGGCGGCCAAAACAACGAAAACCGCCACAGCCCTGTGGTCGAAGCTGGCCGAGCACAAGGTCACGCGTTCCGATTGCATCGTCGGCCTCGGCGGGGGAGCGGCCACTGACCTGGCCGGATTCGTCGCGGCTACCTGGCTCCGCGGTGTCAGGCACGTGCTCGTGCCGACCACGGTGCTCGGCATGGCGGACGCGGCCATCGGCGGCAAGACCGCGATCGACATCCCCGAGGGCAAGAACCTCGTGGGCGCTTTCCACCCGCCGGCCGGTGTCCTGGCCGACCTGGCTACCTTGGAGACCCTCCCGAACCGCGAATACATCGCCGGCCTCGCCGAGGTCATCAAGGCAGGCTTCATCGCGGACCCGAAGATCCTCGATCTGGTGGACGAGGATCCCGAGGACGCCACGGTGCCGCACGGCCGGCATTCGCGCGAGCTGATCGAGCGCGCCATCAGGGTCAAGGCCGACGTGGTGGCAAACGATCTCAAAGAGGCCGGACCGCGCGAGATGCTGAACTACGGCCACACCCTCGGACATGCCATCGAGCGCGCCGAGAACTACGCGTTCCGGCACGGTGACGCCGTCGCGGTCGGCATGGTGTTCGCGGCTGAGCTGGGCAGACTGGCTGGCCGGCTCGACAGCGAAACCGTGGCCAGGCATCGTGAGATCCTCAGTAGCGTGGGCTTGCCGACCGCTTACAGTGCGAGCTCATGGCCCGAACTCCGCGACGCGATGGGCGTGGACAAGAAGGCCCGCGGCGCACGATTGCGGTTCGTGGTTCTCGACGGACTGGGCCGCCCGGGCATCCTCGAAAGCCCCTCAGAAGAGCTTCTGTCGCAGGCCTACCAGGAGGTATCCAAGTGATCACGCAGGTGCTCGTGCTCAATGGCCCGAACCTGGGTCGCCTCGGCCTGCGCGAGCCGCACATCTACGGCACCCAGACCTACGACGACCTCGTCGAACTCTGCCGCGACACCGGCCGCAAGCTCGGCGTGCACGTGGACGTGCGGCAGACCGACAGCGAAGCCGAGCTGATCGGCTGGGTACACGAGGCCGCGGACGGACGCGTCCCGGTGGTGCTGAACGCCGGAGCGCTCACGCACTACTCCATCGCGCTGATGGACGCGGTCAAGATGCGTACCGCGCCCCTGGTCGAGGTGCACATCTCCAACCTGGCCGCGCGCGCCGCCGTCGAGCCGTTCCGCCGCGAGTCGCTGCTGACCGCGGTCGCGGACGGTATCATCGCCGGCTTCGGCTTCGCGTCGTACCAGCTCGGGCTGCAAGCGATTGCCGCCCTGACTGCGGAGAGCCAGGCGACGGCGTCCGTCGAGGGCCAGGCCCAGCAGGCACAGCAGCCCCAGCAGGCCCAGGAAACGCTCCAGCAGGCCCAGGCCCACGCCCAGACACAGGCATCAGCACCGGAGCGCGCGTGATCGTTCTTGTCGGCTTCATGGGGGCCGGGAAGAGCACGATCGGCCGGTTGCTGGCCGCAAAGCTCGGCCTGCCGTTCGTCGACACCGACCCGGTGATCGAGCAGCGTGCCGGGCGCACCATCAAGGAGATCTTCGCGACGGATGGCGAGCCCGCGTTCCGCGCCCTGGAGCATGAGGTGATCGCCGGCCTGCTGCACGGCCCCGAAATCGTGCTCGCGCTCGGCGGCGGTGCGCCCGAACATCCCGGCACGCGGCAGGACCTGAAGCAAGCACAGGTCGTCTACCTGCACGTCAGCTACGAAGGCGCCGTCGGCCGCATCGGTGCCGACGCCGACCGTCCGCTGCTCGCCCAGCCCGGCCTGCTTGCCCGCTACCAGCGCCGGCTCGCCATTTATACCGCCGTGGCCACCCTCGTCGTCCGCACCGACGGCCGCGACCCGGACAGCATCGCACAGGACATCCTGGCCAGCCTCACCGTTGGGTGACACCGTTACCCTGTTCGCATGCGGATCGGAATGGCGGTTAATTATGCGGGCGGCTTCGCGGAGACGGTGGCCGAACTCGCCGACTACGAGAAGGCGGGCCTGGACATCGTGTTCGTGCCCGAGGTGTACACGTTCGACGCGGTCAGCCAGCTTGGCTACATCGCGGCGAAGACAGATCGGCTCCACATCGCCTCCGGCATCCTCCAGCTCTACTCGCGCACCCCTGCGCTGACCGCGATGACCGCCGCCGGGCTTGACTACGTCTCGAACGGCCGCTTCACGCTGGGCATCGGCGCGTCCGGTCCGCAGGTGATCGAGGGCTGGCACGGTGTGCCGTACGACGCGCCGCTCGGCCGCACCCGGGAGATCATCGAGATCTGCCGCATCGTCTGGCGCCGCGAGCGGCTCCAGTACGACGGCCGCCACTATCAGCTTCCGCTGCCCGCTGAGAAGGGCACCGGGCTGGGCAAGCCGCTCAAGCTGATCAACCAGCCGGTCCGCCCCCGGATCCCGATCATGCTGGCCGCCATCGGCCCGAAGAACGTCGCTCTCGCCGCCGAACTCGCCGAAGCCTGGGAGCCGGTGTTCTATCTGCCCGAGAAGGCCCCGGAGGTGTGGGGCGCCGCACTGGAGGAGGGTCTCGCCAAGCGCGACCCCCGCCTCGGCCGGCTGGACGTCATCGTCAACGCGCCGCTGGCCATCGGCGATGACGTCGCCGGATTGCGGGACTTCGCCCGCTCGTACTTCGCCTTGTACATCGGCGGCATGGGAGCGAAGGGCCGTAACTTCTACAACGATCTGGCCCGCCGGCTCGGATACGAGAAGGAGGCCGAGGCGATCCAGGACGCGTACCTGGCCGGCCGCAAGGACGAGGCCGCCGCGCTGGTCCCCGCCGAACTGCTGGAGCACACCTCGCTGATCGGCAGCGAAGGTTACATCCGCGATCGCCTGACCGCCTACCACGACACGGGTGTCACCACGCTCAACGTCATGCCGCTGGCCCCCACCCACGAGGCGCGGGTCCAGCTCATCGAGCGGATCCGCGACCTCGCGAATTAGCGGGACCCGCTCATCATCACTTCGAGCCAGGCGGGCCCGCCGGGTCGGAGGGCAGCGGCGTCGAGGTGAATACCTTGCAGGCCGGCACCGTGTTGTTGTTCAGCACCACGAGATCCCCGCCCCCATACCAGGTTCCGCTGCTGTCATGGCTCACGCTGCCTACCAGGAACAGCGCTGATCCCTCCGGCATCGCCGCCGGGCGGATGATGAAGTCGCCCGCCTGCGGGTCGTACGTCACGACAGCCCGCTGTACCGCTCGCGGCGCGTCGTTCGCGTGGCTGTAATAACACGTCTTGACATACCTGACGGTCCGTGGCGTCAGCAGGAACGGGCGCACGATCGCGTTGATGCCGTCCGCCCGCAGTACCTGTTGCAGCCGGTCCAGATCGGCAAACTGCCGCATCCGGAGGGTAACGACCCCGCTGGCGTCCTCGCGGACTGTCCAGACCGCCGTGACGACCGTCCCAGCGTGTCCCCGCGCCGCGCCCGGCCCGCTCGTCAGCGCCAGGGCAAGCACCGCGGTCGCCGAGACGGTCGCGGTCACCGCCCCCGCGAGCACCGGCCTCCGCCAGCGGCGCTGGTCCCGCACCCTGAGGGCAGACTCGACGAACCTCTGTCGCGCTACGGCCCGCATCGACTCGAACTCAGCGTCTGGCGGCCCGTCCGGCTTCAACTCGGCGAACATCGTGATTTCATCCATTGCCTGCCTCCTGCCCGAGCGGGTTGATGCCGCCCAGTTCCCGACGGGTCCGCACCCTGATCCGGTGCAGCCGTGCCTTGATCGCGCTCTCAGTAAGTTCCATCGCCGCCGCCGCTTCGGCATAGCTCAGTCCCGCCCACGCGATGAGCAGCAATAGTTCGCGATCCTGCCGTGGCAGCCCGGCGAGCACGGCGGCGAGCCGCGGCCCCAGTCGCGCGGCCGTCACCCGCTCCGCGGACCGGTCTCCGAAGTCCTCCTCATCCGGTCGGCCGACGCTCGCCGCTGACCGCAGCAGCCGAAGCCGCCTGGCCTCGGCCCGCCGGTACCTGCTGATCTGTCGCACCGCGATGCCGTACAGCCACGGCCGGGCGCTCCCGGCGGACAGGTCGAAACGACTCCGCTGCCGGAACGCGGCCAGGAAAGTTTCCGCCGTCACGTCCTCGGCCAGGTCGCCGCCCAGCCGCGCGCACGCGTAACGCAGAATCTCGCTCGAGTACCGGTCGAAGATCTCGGTGAACAGTTCCGGTTCCCGCACCGACCGCCCGATGAGGTCCGCGTCGCCGACTGTGATTTCAAGGGTCACGATCCCTCCTTCCGCCCATAATTACCCGCACGCCCGGTATGGGTTGCGGCCGCCTCGGGTAAGGCGAGCACGATGGAGCACGCGAACAATTTCATCACCGGCCAGACCATTTCCGTCGACGGCGGCCTGTATCCGCGCTTACCTGGCCCGCGTACAGTGCTGGGCATGCCTGAAATTCACGCGGCTCGCCGGCGGCGGGCGCAGGAGAAAATCGCTGAGGTCGGTGCCGATGCCGCTCTCATTACCTTTACCACGAACGTCCTCTACCTCACGGGCCTGTCCAGCTCGAACGCCGCATTGCTGCTCCCCGCGAGCGGTACTCCTGTCCTCGCCACCGACTCACGGTACGCGTTGGCCGCGGAGCGGGACTGCCCCGACGTCGAGCTGATAGTCGAGCGGTTCATCGAGCCGAGGCTGGCCGCGGACATGGCCGCCAGAGGGCTACGCACCGTTGCGTTCGAGGCGCACGAGATGACGGTCGCACGCCACGCCGAGCTGGCTGCCAGAGCCGAAGGGGTCACCACGATCCCGTTCGGCCGGAAGATCGAGGAGCTGCGGGAAGTCAAGGACCCGGCCGAACTCGAGCTGCTCGCCAGCGCCTGCCGGATAAGCGCCCAGGCGCTGGCCGACGTGTTCCCGCTGATCAGGCCGGGCATGACCGAGCGTGGCCTGGCCATGGCCCTGGACCGGAAAATGGCCGAGCTGGGTGCGGATGGACCGGCCTTCCAGACAATAGTGGCCAGCGGTCCCAACGGCGCGTTTCCCCATCATTCGCCCACCGATCGGCCGATACGTCGCGGGGACCTTATCACCATGGACTTCGGCGCCCGGTTCTGTGGCTATCACGCGGACATGACGCGTACCGTCGCGCTCGGCGAGCTGGCCGGCTGGCAGCGGGAGATCTACGAGCTGGTGGCGGCCGCCCAGCGAGCCGGCATCGACGCGGCCCGGCCGGACGCGAACGTGGCGGACGTGGACGCGGCGGCGCGTGACCTGATCCGCGATGCCGGACACGGCGATCACTTCCAGCACGGGCTGGGTCACGGCGTGGGCCTGGAGGTGCACGAGGCGCCGATTATCGGGTACGGGAAAACGGGTAAACTGAGCCCTCGGGTTCCGGTCACCGTAGAGCCTGGCGTCTATCTGCCTGGTAAGGGTGGTGTCCGGATCGAAGATGTTCTCGTCGTGGGGGACAATGTCCATCTGCTCACGACGACCACCCGTGAACTGCTTGTTCTGTAACTATGGAGATCTGACGTGGCCACGACCAACGACTTGAAGAATGGCATGACGCTGAACATCGACGGTCAGCTCTGGAATGTCGTCGAGTTCCAGCATGTCAAGCCGGGCAAGGGCCCCGCCTTCGTGCGCACCAAGCTGAAGAACGTGCTGTCCGGCAAGGTGCTGGACCGGACCTTCAACGCCGGCGTCAAGGTGGACGTGGCCAACGTCGACAAGCGCGACATGCAGTACCTGTACCGCGAGGGCCCGGACTTCGTGTTCATGGACATGACCGACTACGACCAGCCGCACATCCCCGCCGCGGTGGTCGGCGACGCCGCCAACTACCTGCTCGAGGAGCAGATGGTCACGGTGGCGTTCAACGACGGCGTTCCGCTGTACCTGGACATGCCGGCCGCGGTCGAGCTGACCATCAGCCAGACCGATCCGGGGGTCCAGGGCGACAGGTCCACCGGCGGCACCAAGCCGGCCACGCTGGAGACCGGCGCGCAGGTCCAGGTGCCGCTGTTCATCTCCACCGGGGAGAAGGTCAAGGTCGACACCAGGACCGGCCAGTACCTCGGCCGCGCCTGACGTCCGCGTTATGCCGGCACGTAGCAAGGCGCGTAAGCGCGCCCTCGACATCCTTTATGAGGCCGAACTCCGCGGGCTGCCAGTACTGGATCTGCTCGCCGAGCGGATGACGCTTGGTGACCCGCCCGTGCCCGAGTACGGGGCCGCCCTGGTCCGTGGCGTAACCACGCACCGCGACCGCATCGACGAGCTGATCGCCGAGCACGCCGAGGGCTGGACCCTGGACCGGATGCCTCCGGTGGACCGGAACGTGCTTCGCATCGGGATCTACGAGCTGTTCTGGGCCGGCGACGTGCCCGACGGCGTGGCGATCAGCGAAGCCGTCCAACTGGCCAACGACCTGTCCACCGACGCCTCACCCGCCTTCGTCAACGGCCTCCTGGCCCGCCTAGCCGCCCTGAAACCCACCATCCCCGTCTTAACCCGCCCCTTTTTTTTTCACCTCCACTCCCGCCGCCCCCACAGCACCCACCCACCTCCGCCCACCCCAGCCCCCATCCGTCCCCGTCCCCGACCCGCGCCACGCCCCCCGTCCCCGACCCGCGC
>Ga0213881_10001658_pt1 | contig 10300 bp, 8 predicted proteins | sample BarmaccoBMER_R08_FD_160104 | JGI IMG/M metagenome (GOLD analysis project Ga0213881, IMG submission 160104) | Barbacenia macrantha exposed rock microbial communities from rupestrian grasslands, the National Park of Serra do Cipo, Brazil - ER_R08 ... | reverse complement strand
GGGGCACGACATGTAGCGCCCGGTGAGGCAGTAGTCGCAGGCCCGGCACGGCCTGAGGATCTCGACCGCGACGCGATCTCCTACCGAGACCCCCCACCGCTCGGCCGCCCGCTCGCCCACCTCCTCGATAACGCCCAGCGGCTCGTGCCCCGGAATCAGCGGGAACATTCCTTCCCGAACCAGATGACCGCGATACTGCTCGACGTCGGACCCGCACACCCCGCACGCCTCGACGCGCAGCAGACCCTCGTCCGGTCCGATCAACGGACGCTCGAACTCTCGGATCTCATACGCCATCGGGCCCGTCTGAACCGCTCCACGCACTCCCACTAGAACCCTCCCGGCATCGTTTCGTCCTCGTACAAGGGGATCAGCGGCAGCGGCTCCGCCTTCTCCTCCGGCGGCGTGTAGCCCCAGTACTTGGCCCGCGCGCCACCGTCGATCACGAAGTCGCAGCCGGTGATCAGCCGCGCGTAATCCGAGCACATCCACGCCACGCAGTGCCCGATGTCGGTCGGCGTGGACGGCGCCATTGGCATGTTCCCCCGCACGTCGATCTTGCCGGTGGAACGCCACCACGAAGGCCGGTCGGGCGGGGGAGCGAAATGCCGGCGCAATCCGCTTGACTCGCTCAGTTCGCTCAGCAACTCCGGGTTATCCGGCCGGGGCGCGGTGGGGGAGTACGAGTTGACCCGGATCCCGTACGGCGCCAGGTCCATGGCGGCGGCGCGCGTGAAGTTGGCCAGTCCGCCCTTGTGGAACGCGTAGGCGATCACGCCGGCGCACCCCTGCCAGGCGTTCGAGGACAGGATGTTGATGATGCTCCCTTTGATCCCTCGCTCGATCATCGAGATCGCCACGTGCTTGGTGTTCAGGAAGGTGCCGGTGCCGGCCACGGCGACCGCGCGGTTCCAAAACTCGAGGCTCTCCTCGAGCACGCCTCGGCCGCCCAGCAGCGCCGCGTTGTTGATCAGGATGTCGATCCGTCCCCACGCGGCGAGCACGTCACCCACGTAGCGCCTCACGGAATCCTCGTCGGTGACGTCGCCGACCACGGCCATTGCCTCACCGCCGTGGCGCTGAATCCGCCGCACGCACGCCGAAGCCGCATCGGCATCGACGTCGTTGCAAGCGACCCGCGCGCCATACCGCGCCAGCGCCAGCGCGATCCCGCTGCCGATATTCGGTCCCGCGCCGGTCACCAGCGCCACCCGGCCTGCGAGTGAGATCTCCACGCGTTTACGAGCCTCTCTGAAAATGACCGCGGCCTGCATCTGGCCGGATGAGCTTCGCGGATACAGCCCCGTCGATCGGCTCGCGTAGCGCTGCTACGCCACGCCGATCGCCGTGACCGTCCCGCTTGATCCCCGACCATCCCAGTCTCGCGCTCATATCGTTCGACGCTCTAGGCCCGCCCGTCGATGATCACGCTCTTGACCTGCGTGTAGTCGAGGATCGACTCGGCGCTCACGGTTCGTCCGAACCCGCTCGACTTATAGCCGCCGAAGGGCGCGCCGATCACCCCGCCCGACCACAGCGTGTTGATCGAGACCTGCCCGGCTTGAATCCGCCGCGCCAGCCGCACGGCGCGACCGACGTCGCGAGTCCACACGGACGCCACGAGCCCATATCGGGTTCCGTTTGCGATCGACAGCGCCTCCTCCTCGTCGTCGGACGAGAGCACCGAAAGGACCGGGCCGAAGATCTCCTCCTGGGCGACCCGCATCTCCGGCGTCACCGAATCAAAGATCGTGGGCTCGACGAAATACCCGCGATCAAACCCGGAAGGCTTGCCGCCCCCGACGACCACGCGGGCCCCCTCGGAGCGGCCGCTGTCCAAATAGCCCAGGACGCGCTCTTCCTGCTTGGCGCTGATCAGCGGTCCCATGTCGACGTCCTCGTACCACGGTCCCACCCGCACCTGCTTGAACGCGTCGGCGAGCCCCGAAACCACCTCGTCGCGGATCGCCGAGTCGACCACCACCCGCGACCCAGCCGCGCAGATCTGGCCCGTGTTCAGGGTGATGCTCCGCGCGATCGTAGGGATGGCCTTATCCAGCGGAGCGTCCCGCAGGACGACCTGCGGCGACTTGCCGCCCAACTCCAGGTGCAGCGGAATCAGGTGCGAAGCGCACGCCTCCATCACCCGGCGTCCCGTTTCCGGCGAGCCCGTAAAACTCATATGGCTGACCAGGGGATGAGCGGCCAATGGCGAGCCCGCCGCCGCCCCGTACCCGGTCACCACGTTGATCACGCCGGGCGGGATGCCGGCCTCGTGGGCCAGCTTCACCAGCAGCAGGCAGGTCAACGGTGCGTCCTCAGCCGGCTTGATCACGATCGTGTTGCCCATCGCGATCGCCGGTCCCGCGTCGTTCACTGTGTTCGGACCCGGGGCGTTCCAGGGGATGATGCTCCCGCATACCCCGTAGGGCTCGCGGAGCGTCATCCCGATCACGTCCGGGAAGTGACTCGGCAGCGTCTGGCCGGTGGCCTTGTCAGCCAGCCCGGCGGTGAAGGTGAGGATGCCGGGCATCGGCCCCGGGCCCCACTTTGGCCGGCCAACCTCGAGCCGCTCGAGCAGGTCGATCTCCGCGGCGTGCTCGCGGCACACCGCGGCCCAGTCGAGCAGCAGCTGCCCGCGGCGACTGGGGCTCGTGTCCCGCCACGCCGGGAAGGCATCCGAGGCCGCTGCCACCGCGTCCGCGACGTCGTCGGCACCGCTCCGTGGCACGTGGGCCAGGACCTCGCCCGTCGCGGGGTTCTCGACGGGAAGAGTGGAGCCGCCACGCGCCGGCACCCAATCGCCACCTATGAGCTGGGTGCCGTCGGCGAACAGCGACTGAACATCGAGGGTTTCTGGGGCTTCCTGGATGGCCATAAAGCGTTCCTCCTGCCTCTCAGTTGCCAAGCTGGTGTGGGGTCCTGCCGGCCGCGGGCGCGACGACGCCCGACTGGGCGCGGGCAACCTCCTGCGCGCTCGCCTCCGGCGCCGGCGCATCGACGGCGACCGGGAAGTGACAAGCCGCGTAGTGGCGGTCGGCAAGCCGTCGCAACGGCGGCTCTACGGCGGCGCACACATCCTGGGCGCGTGGACAGCGGGTGCGGAACCGGCAGCCGCTTGGGGGATCGATCGGCGAAGGCGGCTCCCCCCGGATCGTCTTCGCCACGGGCGCCCGCGGCGCCGCGGGATCCGGGTTCGGAATCGAAGCCAGGAGCGCGACCGTGTAGGGATGAAGCGGCTCTCGGTACAACGACTCGGCCGGACCGATCTCGACCAGCTTCCCGAGATACATGACCGCGACCCGGTCAGAGACCTGTTTGACCAGGGCCAGATCGTGGGCGATGAACAGATACGTGAGCGAGAGCTCGGAACGCAGGCGCTCGAGGAGGTTCAGGACCTGCGCCCGGATCAGCACGTCCAGCGATGAGACGGCCTCGTCGTAGATGATCAGCGCCGGATCGAGCGCCAGCGCCCGCGCGATCGCCACGCGTTGCGCCTGACCGCCGGACAGCGACCGCGGGCGGCGGTCGCCGTACCGTTCAGGATCGAGACCAACCCGGTCGAGCACCTCGGTGACCCGACGCCGGCGCTCGGGTCGCGCCCCGGTCCGGAAGGCGATCAGCGGCTCCTCGACGATCCGGGCCACCGACCACTTCGGATCGAGCGAGCCGAACGGGTCCTGAAAGACCATCTGCATCTGGCGGCGCGCGCGCAGCAAATCTCGTCCCTTGAGCTTGACCAGATCGACGCCCTCGAACAGCACCTCGCCGGCTTTCGGACGTGGCGCCTGCAAGATCGCCCGAGCCAGGGTCGATTTGCCTGAGCCGGTCTCGCCCACGAGCCCCAGCGTCTCTCCCTTCTCGAGCGCGAACGAGATATCTGAGACCGCCTGTACCACGCCGCTGCGAACTCCCCCTTGAGCTCGGACCTCGAACTCCTGCACGAGGTGGTGCACATCGAGCAGCGGGCCGTCCGTGCTCACAGACGCGCCTCGTCGGAACATGGATGCCAGCACGCCCACAAGTGATCCGGCTCATGCTCCTCGAACGCGGGCTCGTGCTCGGCGCAGTGATCGGTAGCGTTGGGGCACCGGGGCGTGAACGGGCACCCGAGCTCGCGGAGAGCGAGGTTCGGTGGCTGGCCGGGCACGGCGGCAAGCCGCGTATGGGACGCGTTCTCCAGGCGTGGAATGGCGTCGAGCAGCGCGCGCGTGTAGGGCATCCGGACGTGCGCGAACAGTTTGCGTGTCGGAGCGCGCTCGACCGCCCGCCCCGCGTACATCACCACCACCTCGTCGGCGAAGCTTGCGGCCAGCCCGAGATCGTGGCTGATCATGATGAGTGCCATACCCAACCGCTGCTGAAGATCACGCAGGAGCTCCATGATCTGCGCCTGCGTGGTCACGTCGAGCGCGGTGGTCGCCTCGTCGGCGATCAGCAGCTTCGGCTCGGCGGCGAGCGCGATCGCGATCATCACGCGCTGGCGCATACCACCGGAAAGCTGATGCGGGTACTGCTCGAGTCGCTCGCGTGCCGCCGGCAGGCGCACCAGCTCGAGCAGCTCGATCGCGCGGTCGCGCGCGGCCGCCCGCGAGACCTCCCCGTGGGTCTGGATCGCCTCGCGGATCTGCGCCCCGATCCGCATGGTCGGGTTCAGCGAGCGCGTGGGATCCTGAAAGACCATCGCGACGCCACGCCCGCGATGTTCCCGCATGACCTTCTCCGGCAGCCCGACCATCTCGACGTCGTCGAACCGAATCGATCCGGTGACCCTCGCCGTCGGGGGGAGGAGGCCCATGATCGCTCGGGAGCTGACCGTCTTGCCCGAGCCAGACTCGCCGATCACCGCCACCGTCTGCGCGCGGTCGACGGAATAAGTCAATCCGTCAACCGCTCGCACCAGCTGCCCGGGCTGGCGGAAGTCGACCCGCAGGTTCTCGACCTCCAAGACCGCTTCGCTCACTGAGCACCCCAGCGGGATCGCAGTCCCTCGCCCAGCAGGTTGAGCGACACGACCGTGATGAACAGGGCGGCGCTGGGCAGGAACACGTAGCGCGGCTGCGCCGACAGCGTGCTCTGCCCCTGCGCGATCATGTTCCCCCAGCTCGGCGCCGGCGGCGGGACGCCCAAACCGACGAAGCTGAGCGCGCCCTCCAGGATCATGATGATCCCCATGCCGAGCAGCGCATAGGTCAGCAGCTGGGGCACGACGTTCGGCGCGATGTGACCCAGCAGCATGCGCGGAAAGCTGGTCCCCGACAGGCGTGCGGCGACCATGAATGTCTGCTCGCGCACCCGCAGGGTGGCCGCCCGGGCGATCCGCGCGGTCGCCGGGACGCTGAAGAAGCACAGCGCCCAGATCGTGTGCAGCTTGCTCGGGCCGAGACCCTGTGCGATCGCCACCGCCAGCACCAACCCGGGGAAGGCGATCACCACATCGAGAAGGCGCATGATCGTTGCATCGCGCAAGCCGCCCAGATAGGCGGCCACGGCGCCGATCAGGCCGCCGAGCACGAGGCCGATCGCCTGCACCGCGAGCGCGATCTCGAGCGATGCGCGACCGCCGTAGAGCAGGCGGGCCCATTCGTCGTTGCCCACTGCATCCGTTCCGAGGAAGTGGCCGGACGAGAACGCGGCGAGGTTCGAGTCGAGGATGGTGCCGCCGGTCGGGCTGGGGACCGGTCCGATCAAGGGCCATATGAAGCAGAGGCCGAAGATGAAGGCGACCATCACGGCGGGCACGATCACCCCCAGCGAGCCGCGCCACCGGCCGCCCAACTTCGCGGCCGCGGCCTCGTCGGCGCGAGGCGCTACGCCGGCTACGACGAGATCACTCGGTAGGTCGGCCATAACGGATCCTGGGGTCGAGCACCGAGTACAGCACGTCGGCCGCAAGGTTGGACAGCACCACGATCACCGCGAACACGAACACGATGCCCTCGATCACCGGAACATCGCGGTTGTCGATCGCCTGGAGCAGTTCGTGGCCGATGCCCGGAATCCCGAAGATGTCCTCGATCACGACCGTGAAGCCGAGCAAGGTGCCCAGGTTCAGGGCCACGACGGTAATCAGCCCGAACAGCGAGTTGCGCAGCGCGTGGCGCGTGAGCACGCGCCACGGACGCACCCCCTTGGCCCGCGCCGTCACCACGTAGTCCTCCCCCTGCATCTGCTCGAGCAGGTCGGCACGGAGCAGACGCGTGTAGAAGCACAGCAGGCCCAGCCCGATCGACACCGCCGGCAGGATCAGGTGCTCGATGTTCTGCGACAGGCTCTGTCCCGGCGGGACCCACCCGATCGCCGGGAGCACGTTCAGCTTCACCGCGAACACGAAGACCAGAAGGAGCGCCAGGACGTACGGCGCGATCGACAGGCCGGCCATGCTGAACATCATGCTCAGCCGGTCTGTCACGCCGTTCGGCTTGCGCGCGCACAGCAACGCGATCGGCACGGCCAGCACCAGCGAGAACAGGAACGCTAGCGCCACGAGCTCGAAGGTCACCGGCAGGTCCGAGACCAGGATCGAGCCCACGCTCTGGCCGCTGGACAGTGAATGACCCAAATGGCCGATGACCGCGTTGTGCAGCCAGTCCCAGTAGCGGGTCAGGAACGGCTGGTCGAGGCCAAGCTTGACCTGCAGCTGGTGGATCTCGGACGGCGTCGCCTGGGCGCCCAGCAGCTCCTGTGCCGCGTCACCCGGCAGCGAGTTCATCACGACGAAGCTGAGGAAGGTCACCCCCAACAGCACGGGGATCGCCGCCAGCAGGCGCCGGACGATGAATCTGAGCGTGGGGGAGCCCGCGAGCCGGGCGCCCCAGCCGGCCCGCGCCGCCAGCGGTGTGCTGAGCGGCGCGGACGTACTACTCATCAGTCGCTAATCCCCTGGGTCACCGCTCACTTGATCTACCCGACCGCTCACTTGGTGTAACCGACGGACTGCCAGAGCGGCGGAGTGTTGACCACCACCGACGGGATCACCGTGGTCAGGCCCGGCCCCACCACGCCGTGCTGGGCGACGTTCCAGGAAGCGAGCGGGAATAGGAACGGCCCGTAGGCGTTCTTGGCGATGTATTGCGCAGCCTGCTGGTAGACCTTGTCACGACCGGACGGATCGACGACTCCCTGGCCGCCCAGGATGAGCGCGTCGAGCTTCGGGTCGTGCACGCCGCTGAACGGCGACTGGGACAGGAAGCGGAACCCGAGGCCGACGCCAGCTGCGGGGTCCCAGGCCCCGGCCGTCTGCAGCGCCGCCTGCCACGTCTTGGTGTCGAACTGCTGGATCAGCCCGGCCAGGCTGTAGAGGTGGATCGAGGTGTTGATGCCCGCCTGCTTCCACAGCTGCTGCAAGGCCACCATGAAGTTCTGATTGACCGGCGATCCGAGCGTGAAGAAGTTCACGTTGAGCCCGCCGATCTCCTTCACCAGGGACTTCGCCTTGTTCAGGTCGTAGGTCAGATATCCCGGCACGTTCGGGTAATAGAACAACCCGCCCGGCGCGGTGAAGCCCTGGACCACCTGGAATTGGTTGCCGAACAGCTTCTGGTCGATGAGCGCCCCGTCGGTGGCGTAGTAGATCGCCTGGCGTGCCTTTATGTTGTTGAACGGCGGGGCTGCGGTGTTCAGCTGGATGTCGTAAGGGGAGGTCGCCGGCTGCTCGGTGGTGGTGAAGTGCGACTTGTACGTGCTCACGAGCGACGGGGTCGCCATTCCGTCGTAGGCTTGCGCCCCGCCGGACTGGAGCGCCTCGAGCGCGGCCTCGTCGTCCGCCGTAGCCTTGAACGTGAGGTTGTCCAGGTAGGGACGCCCGCTCTGCCAGTAGCTCGGGTTCTTCTTGAGGACCAGCGTGTTCGAGAGCGTGTCGCTGACCACCATGAATGGGCCGGCCCCCACGGGCATGAGCTTGAAGGCCTGCTCGCCCATCTTCTTCAGCGCGGTGGGCGACGCGATCCAGTTCAGGTTGGCGACCAGCAACTGGTTCTGGAACGCGCCGTCGGGCGCCGCCATGCTGATCTGGACCGTCGTGGGATTCGGCGCGGTGATCGACTTGACCGGCGGGAGGATCGGCTTGCACGTGCACGGCGAGGCCAGGTCGCGCTTCCAATTGGAGACGACGGCGGCGGCGTCCAGCGGCGTGCCGTCGGAGAACTTCAACCCCGGATGCAGCGCGATCGTCCACGTCTTGCCGCCGGCTGACGGCGTGGCGGAGTTGGCCAGATCGGGGACCAGCTTGCTGCCCTCGGCGAGCTGGAAGAGCTGTCCGAAGATCGAGTTCATCTGATCCTGGTCGGCGGCCCCGTTGACGTTGGTCGCGGGGTCGAGCCCCGTAGGCCATGCCCCGGCGTACCCGCCCAGCTCGAGCACGGTCAGGGAGCCGCCTGGCTTAGGCGTTCCCGTGGCCCCCGAAGACGACGACGACGTCGTGCCGGACGACGACGAGGCCGACGATGCGGACGTGGAACTGGACTTCGAACTGCCGCACGCACTCACGACCGCGGCGATCAGAAATAGACAGGCCGCAATGGCTGCAAGCCTGCTCAAACGGATGGCATCGCTCATCCTGGGCTCTCCTCGCTCGTGCCGCTTCTCCCGGGCTACCGTCGGCCAGAACGCAACGTCTGACGGGGGCAGCGCGGGCGGATGTTAACACGATTGTCAACGATCCCGTGGTGCTTTCGGCGCGTCCTACACCGGTGGAATCGTGACCGTGCACTCACGGTCAACTCGGCGCTTTCTCCTAACCAAACGTCAACGTCGGAGATGCCCCGAGACCGCTCATAACGCGCCGCGCGGGGCTCGTAAACGGGGGAAGATACCCCGGCAGGGCTAACGATCCGCAGGGGGAGCGGGGCCACATGGTCGGCCGGCGCCGGGCGGCGCCTCGGCCAGCGGCAGGTGCGGGAGCCGGATGAAGTCGGGTTCGAACTCATCCAGGGTCAGACGTGGATGCCGTGGCTCGATCGCCGGCGCCGCGACCCAGTCCGGATCCCCCAAGCGCGTTACCCCTGAGGTAATCGACGTCACCGGCGGCGGCTGGGATCGTCCGCCGCATGACTACGCACGAACTTACATATACGGACGTGGGGCGGCGCTCGGGCTGGGCGGCGAACCGCTGGCTTGCACTGCCGATCGTGCTCGCGGGCACGTTCATGGTCGTACTGGATTTCTTCATCGTCAACGTGGCGTTGCCATCGATGCAGTCGGAGATGGGCGCCAGCGACACCGCCATCGAGTGGGTGGTGGCCGGATACGCGTTGACCTCGGCTGTGTTCGTGATCACCGCCGGTCGGCTCGGCGACCGCTTCGGCCGCCGGCGCATCTTCTCGCTGGGCCTGGCGCTGTTCACGCTCGCCTCGGCGGCGTGCGGTGCGGCGGCGACCCCGTTCCAGCTCGTGGTCGCGCGCCTGATCCAGGGTGCGGCCGCGGCGCTGCTCACCCCTAACGTGCTGTCGATAATCGGCGTGCTGTACGCGGGCGCCGATCGCCTGCGCGCGCTCAGCGCGTACGGAACGGTGATGGGCCTTGCGGCCGTGGGTGGTCAGCTGATCGGCGGCGTGCTGATCGCCGTGGACCCCGCCGGCCTCGGCTGGCGCAGCTGCTTTCTGATCAACGTACCCGTGGGTGTGGCCGCGCTGGCCCTGGCGCCCCGGGTTATCCCGGAGTCACGCGAGCCATCCTCACCGCGTCTCGACAAGATCGGGACCGTCCTCGCCACGGGTGGGGTGACCGCCGTGGTGCTGCCGCTTCTGGAGGGGCGCCAGCATGGCTGGCCGCTATGGACGTGGCTCTCGTTCGCGGCCGCGCCGGCGCTGCTGGGGTGGTTGATGGTCTGGCAGCGCCGGCTGGCCCGCCGCGGGGGAGAGCCCCTGCTGGACGTGGGATTGTTCGCGCACCGCTCGTTCAGCGCCGGCCTGCTGACCCAGCTGTGCTTCTGGGCCGGTCAGGCGTCGTTCTTCGTCGTGCTCGCGCTCTATCTCCAGAACGGGCGCGGTCTGCATCCGCTGCCCGCGGGCCTGGTCTTCACGATCCTCGCCGCGGCATACGTGGCGGCCTCGATGCGCGCGCCGGCGCTGGCCGCGCGTCACGGCCGAGCAGTCATCGGAGTGGGCGCGCTGGTGCTGGCCGGCGGGCACGGCCTGCTGCTCGCCGCGGTGTCCCACACGGGCGTGGGCGGCTCGATCGCTGCCCTCGTGCCCGGCCTTGTGCTGGTGGGCGCCGGCATGGGGTTGGTGCTCGCGCCGCTGGCCTCGACGATCCTTCAGTCGCTCGAGCCCGAGCGGGCCGGCGCCGCCTCCGGGATGCT
>Ga0213881_10001657_pt1 | contig 10303 bp, 10 predicted proteins | sample BarmaccoBMER_R08_FD_160104 | JGI IMG/M metagenome (GOLD analysis project Ga0213881, IMG submission 160104) | Barbacenia macrantha exposed rock microbial communities from rupestrian grasslands, the National Park of Serra do Cipo, Brazil - ER_R08 ... | reverse complement strand
TAAGCCGCGCCGATGTGAGAGCCGAAGCTGGTCAGCGCCTCGCTTATTGCCTTTGGCGCGTCGTTCAGTTTCGCGGCAAGTTGCGCCGCGACCGCAAAAAGGGTGGCAGTCTTAAGCTCGATGATGCGCAGGTATTCTTCGATGCTGAGATGCAGATCAAAGCGGCGCTGCGTCTGGACAATTTCGCCAGTACAGACATCGCGCGTCGCGCGCGCAATAGCGCGGCTGATCTCTGCGTCGTCGAACCGCGTCGAAAGGTCGAGCGCATGTGCGAAAAGCGCGTCGCCCAGCAGCACGCTGAGAGCATTGCCCCAGCGGGCATTCAGCGTCGGCTGATTACGCCGCCGCTCGGCTTCATCCATGATGTCGTCGTGGACGAGAGTGGCCAAATGAATTAGCTCGATGATGACGGCGAGATCCACGTGCGCGCTCGTGACGTGCCCGCTCGCGCCGCCCGCCAGAAGCGTCATCAGCGGGCGCAAATGTTTCCCGCTGCTTTGCAGCGCATAACTGACGTAGCCTTCAATTGCCGGGTCGAACGCCTCAGCCTGGCGAGTAATCCGCGCAACGACTTCATTTAACTGCGGCCGCACCAGCGAGCTCGCCCGCGTCAACGGATTGCGTTTCAGCGGGGCCGCACCGAGGGAAACTTCCACCGACTCAGAATAGAAGAGGCGATTTTAATGTCAAAGCTCCAGCTTAGCGGCGATGCAGCCAGGCGTCGCTGGCGTACTTGTCGCGCGCAAGCGTTTGAGCTTCGGCCACGAGCGTATCGCCGAGATTTTCCGGGTGCGAGACGTGCGCGAGGTTACGTGTAAAATCCTGGACGAATGGATCGTCAGGAGTTGCGCATTGAATGCTTCCCTGGTGCAACAAACCAGCGCCGCTCTTTCGGTGCGCCGCGCCGGCGATTTTGCGCCCGGATTGCATCACATCCGCGATTACAGGATTAGCAAAACAGATGTCTCCCTCGCGCGGGCAATTTTCGAGAGCGAGCGAGGCGCGTACTCCGGCGCTTTGTAATGACGTGACAAGCGCGCCATGCACGCGCGAGTAAATCGTACTCGACGGCAACGTATAGGTGCCGTCGCTGCTCGGGATGATCAGTGAATAAGTGAGATCATCGCCGTGTGCCACGATCCCCCCGCCGGTCCAGCGCCGAACGAGCGCCCGGCCAGCCGCAAACGCCAGCGCTTCATCGTACCTGCTGAAATAGCCGAAGGAAACCGCAGGCTCGCTCCAGCGATACCTGCGAAGAAGAGGCGTGCGCGCGCTTTTCAACAGCACTTCGTCGAGCGCCATGTTCAGCGGCGCAGCCCGCGGAATGGGGTCATCGAGTACGATCAGCTCGGCAAAAAGCGGGCTCAGCTTTCCATTTCCTCCAGCAGCTTCTGCGCGGCGGCCGCTGGATCAGGTGCCCGCGTTACGGGTCTGCCAATGACGAGATAATCTGCTCCCGCCGCAAGCGCATCCCGCGCCGTCATTGTTCGCTTTTGATCTTGCACATCACGGCCCGCGCGAATTCCAGGGACGATAAGTTTCACATCACGCCCGCAGAGTTGCCGCAAAAGCGGGAGCTCATGGGCACTGGCCACCAGGCCGCGTACTCCGTTGTCAATTCCGAGCTTCGCCAGCCGGCCGGCTTGCCGCGATAGGTCATCATCAATCCCGACGCCGCGCAGCGTAGCGGCGTCTGCGCTGGTGAGTACCGTCACGCCGAGCAGCAGCAACGAGCTTGGCGCAGCGGCGATTGCGGCGCGAATCATCTCCGTTCCGCCGAGCAGATGGAACGTAAGCATCTCCACATCGAGCCGCGCAGCCGACGCTACGGCCGCCCCGACTGTACTCGGAATATCGTGCAACTTTAGATCGAGAAAAACCCGGGCGCCGGTATCGCGCACCGCGCGCACCACATCCGGCCCTTCAAAGGTGAATAGCTGAAGCCCGATCTTCATCCACCCGGCAAAGTGGCGGAGGGCAAGCGCAAGCGAGATTGCTTCCGCTCGCGTCTCCGCATCAAGCGCCACGATAAGTTTATCCATCGTTGTCCGGCGATCGCGAGCGAGCACTTGAGGAGAAAGGCTGGAGCGGGTGACGAGACTTGAACTCGCGACGTCCTCCTTGGCAAGGAGGTGCTCTACCACTGAGCTACACCCGCGAAGTGGATGCAAATAATCGCGCGTGAGCGCCGTGGCGCAAGGGTTTTCGGAACTGTGCGCGCACGGCACCGGCGTTACGTCGTCCGTACTATAATTTTCTGAATCCAATTGCCGTGCTCGCCGCATCCCATTAGCAAATGAAGATCATGAAAGCATTCCTCCTCGGCAGCGTCGCTTCTCTCGTGCTAGCGCTTGCCGCTCATGCGCAAACGCCGGCGCCATCAATCGAAGTCACGGTCACTCCCGCTGCCGCTGCCGTGACGCCATCATCTGCGCCGGTGATCTCACCCAACGCCAGCGTGGCGCCGAGTGCAGCCGACGATCTCGCGAACAAAATCCAGCGAAGGGTCGAGCGCGAATTCAAACACAACCACGGTTTTGGGATTACCGTTGACGACTCGGACAACGACAGCCATGACGGCGTCAGCGTTCACCGTCATACCGATCAGATTCCAGGAAACGTCGTTCCCATCGTCGCGATCTGCATGCTAGCGGTTTTTGGGTTCCCCGTCGCGATTGTGGCAGTAATCATGGGCAGCAGCTGGGCGAAATCCCGCTCGCTCCATCGCACCGTGCGCATGATGGTAGAGAAAGGTCAGCCTGTGCCGCCGGAGCTGTTCGCCTCCCGCGCCGGCACGCCGCTGCGGCCCTGGTACGATCTGCGCCGGGGCATAATCCTGCTGGCGTTCGGCATCGGCATCATCTTCTTCTTCGGCGTGACCGCAGGATGGGATGTCGGTGTCTGGACCCTGGGATTAATCCCGGCCATCATCGGTCTCGGTTACATCCTTACCTGGCGGCTTGCTAACCGGCATGGCAATGGTGTGAAACTCTGACGTGGAGCTGAGTGATGCGGACCTGCTCGCGCGCGTTCTTGTTGATGGCGACCAGCACGCGTTTGGCGAGCTTGTGCGTCGGCATCAATCGCCTGTGCGCGGATTACTTCGTCAACTCACGCGCACTGATGTGGAGCTGGCTGACGATCTGGCGCAGGAAACGTTTATTCGCGCTTACAAAAACATCGCCAGCTTCCGTGGTGAGGCGAAGTTTTCCACCTGGCTTTACCGCATCGCCTATAACTGTTTCCGCGAGCACGCGCGCAAACGAACCGAGCTGGTGGGCATTGATGAGGAACAATGGGAGTCACAGCCCGATCCCAGCACGGCCGATCCCGCGCTGCGGCAGGATTTGATGAGCGCGCTGGCACAATTACCGCTCCACGAACGCACAGCCGTCGTACTTTGCTGCCAAAACGGTTTGTCGCACGACGAAGCGGCGCGCGTACTCGACATACCGCTCGGGACAGTGAAGACAAACGTCTTGCGCGGGCGCGAGAAATTGAAGAAAATGTTAGCGGCGTGGACGAAATGACAATGAACGACCCCCTCGATGAATTGCTCGACGCGCGACTGCGCGACGAGACGGCTTACATCGACGACGATGGCTTCACCGCACGCGTGATGAGGGAGTTGCCGGTCCGTCCGCGATCATTCCAGCTCCAGCGGGCCATCATCATCCTCGCTGCCGCGATTGTTTCAGTGGTGGTCGCGTACTTTGCATCGGGTGAGGCAACGTTCGTGCGCGAAGGATTTATGCGTCTGAGCGCGCTTCCAGCGGTTGAAATGCTCGCGCTGGTTTTCATTTACGGGCTAACAACCATGGTCGGCGGCGCGTGGGCAGCGCTCGCGCGAACACGCGACCCGCTCGGCTAACGCTCCCCAGCGTCAGAGTTAATCATGCTGCGCACAACGCGCGCGCGGTTTGCACGTCAGCCGCGATTTGCTGCGCCAGCGCTTCCACGGTGCCAAACTTCTTTTCCGGGCGCAAAAATTTCACGAACCGCACTTCCACATCCTGCCCGTAAATATCGCGGCGAAAATCAAGCAGGTGCAGCTCGATCAAGCGTTGCCCGTTTCGAGCCGCAACGGTCGGTCGCACCCCGATATTCACCAGCCCGTGGTGCAGGATGCCGCTGAGCCACGCCTCGACAAAGTACACGCCATCTGGCGGGAATTGTTCATTGTGCGCGCTCAAGTTCGCCGTCGGAAAACCGAGTTGCCGGCCTAACTTGTCGCCCTCGATCACCGTTCCTAGAATGGTGTAATCACGCCCGAGCATCGCGCCCGCGCCCGGGAAATCGCCGCGCTCAATCCGGGCACGAATGGCGGTGCTACTCACGACTGCGCCGTGTACTTTCACCGGCGGAATGCCGACGACATTAAACTCGTGACGTGTGCCGAGGTGGTGCAGCAGCGCGAGATTACCGGCGCGGTTGCGTCCGAACGACCACTCGTGGCCTACGCAAATCTCGCGCAGCGGTTTCGCGCTTCCGGCAAGCTGCGCCACAAAGTCGTCTGGCGCCGTTTCGCCGAATTCGCGGTCGAATTTCACGACAAGTAAATGTTCGACGCCGAGTTTAGTGATGAGTGCCAGCTTGTGCGGCGTGGATGTGAGCAAGTGCGGCGCTTTCTCGGGACGCAATACTTTCGCCGGATGCGGATCAAACGTGAGTACGACTGGCGTGCCATCGGCCGCATGGGCGTGGCGCGCTGACGTGGAAATCACTGCCTGGTGGCCGAGATGGACGCCATCGAAGACACCGATGGCGAGGAAAATCGGGCCTTCGAGTCTCGCCAGGTCAGCGATGCGATACAGAACTTCCATCAGCGGAATGACCAATGACGAACGACGAAGCAATGTCCAATGATGGCGTTTTCGCGCCTGTCATTAGTTCGTCATTGGTTACTAGACATTCGTGATTTCCCATCACGCTCCGCGCATCCGCGAAACCTGCGGCAGCGAAAGAATGCGCGCGCTGATTTCCTGCGGTGGCAGATTGGTCAGTTCGTTGACCGGTAGAGCGTGCGCGACATCGAATCGGCCTGACTTGGTGCGCCGTAACGCGGCCAAATGGCCCCCGCAGCCAAGCGCTTCGCCGATATCGTGCGCGTAAGTACGAACATAAAAGCCTTTGCTGGAGTGAACGGTAAAATCGATTTCCGGCAGCGAAATCCGGTCAATGCTGTAGCGATACACGTGCACCAGCCGCGGCTCGCGCTCGACCGTTTTTCCCTGCCGCGCCAGCTTGTACAGTGGCACACCGCCGCGTTTGATCGCGGAAACCATCGGCGGCACCTGGTAGAAGTCGCCGCGAAATTTTTCAAACGCCGCGCGGATTTGTTCTTCAGACAAAACCGGCACATCACGCGTCTCGGTGATTTCGCCTTCGCGATCCTGCGAGCTCGTGGTGACGCCAAGCACGATGGTGCCCGAGTATTCCTTGTCCTCGGCCATGAGCAGATCCTGGATTTTTGTTCCGCGTCCGAGCGTGAGCAGGAGCAACCCGGTGGCGATCGGGTCCAGTGTGCCGCAATGGCCGACCTTTTTTAGCTGCAAACGCTTTCGCACAAGCGCGACGACGTCGTGCGAAGTCATGCCGGCGGCTTTATCGACCAGCAGAACGCCATCAAGTTCTCCTGTCATTCCGAGCGTAGCGTAGCGAAGCCGGCGAATCCCGCGAGATCAGCTTTGCGATTCGCCGGATGGCTCGAGTTCGCTCGGGATGCCGGCAGTTTCGATCGCTTCGCAAGCTTTCTGCACGATCACTTGAGTGACCTCATCGAGTGCGCCTTTGACGCGCGCGCCGGCGGCCAACGTGTGACCGCCGCCTCCGAAACTCTTGCAGATCGCGCAGACGTCAACTGCCCCCTGCTTTGACCGCATGCTCACTCGTACTTTTCCATCGGGCAATTCCTCAAAAAAAATGGCGACAACCACCCCGCGAATCGCGCGCAGATGATCGATCAATCCTTCGTTGTCCTCAGGCAGAACACCAAGCCCCTTCGCAGTCGCCTGGCTGAGGCTGAACCACGCTAACTTGCCGCCGCACGCAAATTGCATCGTAGCGAGCAACTCGCGCAGCAGTTCGACGCGCCGTTGCGGGAAGTTCTCGTACAACAATTGACTGACGCGGCCGACGTTCACGCCGCGACGAATCAGCTCCGCCGCAATTTCGAAGGTGCGCGCCGTCGTGTTCGGATATTGAAACGAACCGGTGTCGGTGGAAATCGCCGCATAAAGGTTCTCGGCGATGGCGGGGCTGACCGGCATCCGCGCAGCGCACATCAGCTCAAAAATGATCTGGCCAGTGGCCGGCGCAGTGGGATCGATGTGGACGAGATCGCCGTAACGCGGGTTGCTTGGATGATGGTCAATGTTGATCCAAAGCCCCGAGCTACGGATTGAATTGAGCGGTGTGCCGAGACGATTATAGGTCGCGGTATCGAGAGCGACCACGACGTCGAAGTCCTCCGGCTCGCTCGGTGGCAGGGTCAGCAGATCGCTGCCGGCGAGGAAGCTGTACTTTTGCAGCATCCCTTCTTCGTTCCAGGCGCGCACCTCTTTGCCGAGCTGCTGGAGAGAAAGCGCCACCGCCAGCGTGGTGCCGAGCGCGTCGCCATCCGGCCGGACATGGCTGAGTACGGCGAAGCGCTGGTGCTCACGCAACGCGGCGCCGATTTGCTCGAAGCTGGCGTTTTGATCGCTCACGCGTCGTTAGTTTTGCCGGGATCAATTTCCTGCAAAATCTCGATCACGCGAGTGCCGCGAGCGATGGAATCATCCAGATGGAAAACGAGATGGGGCGTGTACTTAAGTACGACGTGCTTCGCCAGCTCGGATTGCAAAACGGCGCGGTGCGCTTCCAATTGATCTATCACCGTTGCACCTGCCGTGCCAAGTACGCTGACGAAGACATGCGCGCTCTTCAAATCGGCAGAGACGTCGACCTGATTGATGCTGACCAGCCCGCTGGGAAATGTGATCTCGCGCGCGATGATTCCGCTGAGTTCGCGTCTGAGCAGTTCGTTCACGCGTAAGAGCCGATGTTTCATTTCAAAAGTTGAAGGTTGAGAGTTGATAGTTGAGAGACACGAATCCGCCGTAGCGTGGCTCTCAACTCTTAACGAGAAACTCTCAAGGTTAGAGCTTCTGCGCTACCTGCTCGAGCACGTAACACTCGATAACGTCTCCAACCTGGTACTCGCTGAAGTCACCCAGCTTGATGCCGCACTCGAGTCCACTGCGCACTTCCTTCACATCGTCTTGGAAACGGCGCAAAGTCGCCAGCCCGCCATCGTAAACCGGTTGACGGCGCCGCAGCACACGGGCGCGAGCGGTGCGGGAAATACGTCCGTCGGTGACGAGGCAGCCAGCGACGATGCCTTTGCTCAACTGGAACACCTGCTTGACTTCGGCATGGCCGATGACCGTCTCCCGGTGCTCCGGGTCGAGCAATCCGGCCATCGCTTCTTTGATCTGGTCGATCAACTCGTAAATGATCGAGTAAAGCTTTACCTGCACGCCTTCGCGCTTCGCTGCACCCACGGCGAGGTTCTCGACCTTGACATTGAAGCCGACGACCACCGCGTTTGATGCGCTCGCGAGCAGCATGTCGTTCTCGGAAATCGGGCCGACGCCAGCATGCACAATTTCCAGGTCAACTTTCTTGCTCTCGATCTGGCTGAGCGCGCCGGTGAGCGCTTCGAGTGATCCTTGCACGTCGGTCTTCAGCACAATCTTGAGTACTTTTTTCCCGTCAGCCGCTTCGAGCAGCGTTTCCAGCGTGGCGCGCTGTGGCGCCGCCAGTTTGCCGGTGCGCTTGGCCTGGAGACGTTCTTCGCTCAGTTGCTTCGCTTCGCGTTCGGAATGCATGACGAGCAATTCGTCCCCGGCATCGGGAAGCCCGGTAAATCCCAGTACTTTCACCGGCACAGACGGGCCGGCCTTTTTCACCGGCTGCCCCTGATCGTCGATGAGAGATTTCACTTTGCCGCTGTAATCGCCGCAAATGAAAGCGTCACCCACACGCAATGTTCCCATTTGCACGATCACACTCGCCGTCGGTCCACGTCCCGCTTCCACCTGCGCTTCGATCACCGTTCCTCGCGCCGGCCCGGAGGGGGACGCCTTTAGCTCCATTACCTCAGCCTGGAGCAACATCATCTCGAGCAACTGATCGATGTTCGTGCCTTTCGTCGCCGAAACCGGAACAACGATGGTCTCGCCGCCCCAGTCTTCCGGTGTGAGCTCGCGCTCCTGAAGCTGCTTTTTCACCCGGTCGATATTCGCGCCCGGCAGATCGATTTTGTTAATCGCCACCACGATTTTCACCTGCGGCGCGGCTTTGGCGTGGTTGATCGCTTCGATGGTTTGCGGCATAAGTCCGTCGTCGGCCGCGACTACCAGCACCACGATGTCCGTCACCGAGGCACCACGCGCACGCATGGCGGTAAACGCGGCGTGTCCCGGCGTGTCGAGAAACGTGATCGGCTGCCCTTTGTGCTCCACTCGATACGCGCCGATGTGCTGCGTGATTCCGCCCGCTTCGCCCGCCGCCACACGCGTTTTGCGAATCGCGTCCATCAACGACGTTTTGCCGTGATCCACGTGTCCCATAAAAGTGATGATCGGCGCCCGCGGTTTCAGTTCCTCCTCTTTCGCGGGCTCCGGCGGCGGAGGAGCGACGACGACTTTCTCCTCCTTGTGAACGCCCGCGCCTTTTTCGCGGCGTTCCTTCTCCAGGACAAAGCCGTGCGCTTCCGCGATCCTGCTCGCGAGATCCGGCTCAATCGTCTGGTTGAGATTGGCGAAAATGTTATGCGTCATCAGCTCGGCGATGAGTTGATGCGGCTTCACGCCGAGTTGCGTCGCCAGTTCCCGCACGATGATCGGCGGTTTGATAACGATAACGTTCTTCGCTTCTTCGGGCGGCGCTTCGGGCTCTTGCCCATTAGGTGATGGCGGCGCCGCTGCGGATGCGGTCGGTGTTGCCGGGGTAAGTACAGGCGGCGGGGGCGGCGGTGCGGCTTCAACAACGGGAGCAGTCGGAGGCACCGGTGCAGCGCCTTTGGAAACAAGCCGCGAAATCGGCGGCAGAATTGTTTTCTTGATCTTGCCTTCCCCGTCAGCCGGTTTCGGCTTCGGCTTTACCTCATCGATGAGCGAGAGCGACTCCAGTTTTTTCCGAGCCGCGGGTTTTTCCTCGCTCTTCTCCGCCGCGGGCGCGGCATTCTCAGTGCGCTTCGGCTCTTTGCTTTTAGCAGCGTCGGTTTTCTGAGGGACAGATTTCGTCGGCCTGCGCTCGGCCGCGGGTTTGCGCGCCGGCGTTTTTGTCGTCGTTGTTTTCGTTGCCATTCTGTTCCTCAAAAAATCTGCTCATGGCCGAGCCCCTAACGCCGGGCCATATTCACGTTGCGGGTGCGGGTTGCGCCACCGCTTCGTGGATTTCACGGGCTTTCGCCTCATCGACACCCAAAATATCCACCAAATCCTGCACGTCCGCATCACGTAATCCTTCCAGGTTCGTGAAGCCGCTTTTCACCAGCGTCGTCGCCTGCTCGTCACTGATTGGCAAGGCGCTAGCCAGCGCGTGCGCGGCTTGCGCCACCTTCTGCTCAACCGCCGTTGTCGCGGACGTGTCCTTTTGGATATTAATATCCCAGCCCGTCAACCGCGATGTCAGCCGCGCGTTTTGCCCCTTTTTGCCGATCGCGAGCGAAAGCTGGTCTTCATCCACAGCAATCGTCACGCTTTTTTTCTCGGTGTCGAACGTCAGGTTTTTCACCTTCGCCGGTTTGAGCGCCTCAAGTACAAATTCCTTCGGGTCCGAACTCCAGCGGATGATGTCTACCTTCTCGTTGTTTAACTCGCGCACGATATTTTTTACCCGCGATCCGCGCATTCCCACGCAGGCGCCCACCGGATCGACTTTGTCGTTCGCGCTCCACACCGCGATCTTCGTCCGGTAACCTGCCTCGCGTGCAATGCCGCGAATCTCCACCGTGCCATCCGCGATCTCGGAAACCTCCAGTTCGAACAAGCGCCTGACGAAATTCGGATGGCTGCGCGAAACAATGATCTCGGGGCCACGCATCCCGTTCTCAACCGCGACCACGTAGGCCCGCAGCCGGTCGCCCACGTTGTAATCCTCGACCACCACGCGCTCACGCTGCGGCATGATCGCTTCAAACTTGCCAAGATCGAGAATGACATCGCTGCGATCGAAGCGCCGCACCGTGCCGCTGACGATCTCCCCCGCGCGATCCTTGAACTCCTCGTAAATCATTTCCTTCTCCACCTGGCGG
>Ga0213881_10001656_pt1 | contig 10315 bp, 13 predicted proteins | sample BarmaccoBMER_R08_FD_160104 | JGI IMG/M metagenome (GOLD analysis project Ga0213881, IMG submission 160104) | Barbacenia macrantha exposed rock microbial communities from rupestrian grasslands, the National Park of Serra do Cipo, Brazil - ER_R08 ... | reverse complement strand
AGAACATATCGACCACAGCGGCGTTTTACGCCTTCGCCACCGTGGACATGATGCGAGAAGCCGTCAACGCAGCCACCCCCGCGATCAACACATCATCCGAGCGACTCACCGAAGACAAGCTTCAAGCCCTTTACAGCCTCCGATAGCCCGCCGGATCGTTAAGCCGAGGAATCAGTTAGCCAACCCCACCAGCACAGGCCAGGACACGATCCCTCGGCTTAACGCAAGGTTCGGCATAATCATTATGGTGAATCAGTCCCGCCAGCGTCTTGACACCTTGTTGTTGCGTGCAAAGATAGCCTGATCGATCGCGGCCAACACTAAATCCGTGGTCATCGACGTCGCCACCTTCCACCCGAGAATGCGTCGGGCGTAGGCATCGATGACGAAGGCGACATACACCCAGCCGGCCAGCGTCGAGACATAGGTAAAGTCCGCCACCCACAGCCGATTCGGCGCGTTCGGCGCGAAGTCGCGTCCCACCAGGTCGCCGGCTCGCGCCGCGGCCGGGTCGGCGATGGTGGTGCGCTTGGTCTTCCCACGACAGGCGCCCACCAGCCCCAACTGCCTCATCAGCCGCTCCACCGTGCAGCGGGCCACCTCATGGCCAGCCTGACGCAAATGAAGCCACATCTTGCGCGCTCCATAACACCGGTAGTTCTCGTCATAGGCTTTCACAATCAACTCCTTAATCTCCTCGTCGCGGCTCGCCCGCGCCGACGGTTTCCGACCACGCGCTTCGTAATAAGTAGACGGGGCAAATTTGCACCCCAGCTCGGAGAGCTGGACACAAATCGGCTCGACCCCGAACCTGTCTTTATGCTGGTCGATGAACTCGACGATCAGCGCTGTGGGTGGTCGAGCTCCGCCGCGAAGAAAACAGTTATGCGGAATTCCGCATAACAGCTTTTATGCCGACCTGGTGATTATGCCGACAGTCGGTGGTGCTGGTGGGGATCGTGGCTGGTGGGGGTAGGTGGTGGCCGGTGAGGCGGTCGGCATAGTCGCGGTGTTGTGATCGATGCTTCTCTCTTCCAGGTCGGCCGGCATGAGCATCAAAGAGCGCGCGCTAGCCCACATCGCGCCAGCACAACTGCGGACACCTCGGGGCCTCTACCGGCCACCCGACGATCTCCTCGCCTTCCTCGAAGCCCTGCGATTATGCCGACCCACTCAGCCGCTGGCACCCGGCCTGAACAGCCACGATCCCTACCAGCACCACCGAGGGTCGGCATAATCACCAGGTCGGCATAAAAACAGAGGCAGCCTTTAAGATCTCATTCGCGCGGCGCAACTCGCGATTTTCCGCCCGCAACTTCCTCAGCTCCACCGATTCCTGGCTAGTCACACCCGCCCGACCACCCGAATCGATCTCCATCTGACGTGACCATTTCCGCAACGTCTCCGCCGATCCAATCCCCAACTTCTTGGCCACCGCCACCATCGCGGCCCACTCCGAGGCGTAATCCGCCCGAATCTCCCGCACCATCCCCACGGCCCGCTCCCGCAGCTCACGCGGATAATTCTTCGATGATCTTCCCATGACTCCAACCCTCCCAACAGATGGAGCCTCCGGACACGCCGGGGTGGTTCACCGTGTAGCTGGCCAGCTTGTCGGTGACCAGCACCCGAGGCACGTACTCCAGGCCCTTGAGCAGCTTGCGGAAGAACCTGGTGGCGGCCTTGGCGTCCCGTCGGGAGGTGACCAGAATGTCCAGAACATTCCCGTTCTGGTCCACCGCACGCCATAAGTAATGAGTCTTCCCGTTGATCGTGATGAACACCTCGTCAAGGTGCCACGTGTCACCGGGACGTGGCCGACGACGGCGCAACCCGTTGGCGTAGGCCTGGCCGAACTTCCCGGTCCACTGGCGGATGGTTTCGTGGGAGACCGTGACACCCCGCGCGAGCATCATCTCCTCGACCTCCCGGAAACTGAGCGGGAACCGGTAGTACAGCCACACACAGTGGTTGATGATCTCCGCCGGAAACCGGAACCCCTTGTACGACGGCGCACCGGTGCCCACCAGCCCAGCCCCCCTCGGCCCTCCACACAGACGATCCGCCGATCATCCCAGTCGCCAGGCCGCCGCCCAAGTTGACGATGCCCTGGAGCAAACCCTGACACCTCACCGGGGACCAACTCAAAGTGTGACCCAAACCGGAAAGACCGGATTATCCACAGGCGAACGAGCCACACCACAGTGGGAAACGGGAACGCGCACCGGGCTGCATCGACATGACCACAAACCACCGTCGGCAACACCTGCAGCCCACGCAGCCACCACGGCCCTAAACCGACATCAACCAGGCCGCCGCTGCCAACCATCCTGAGCGCAAACCCCCTAGCCCAGCTCACACCCGCCTCGCTAAGAGCCAACGCCGTCGTGCTTTCACCGATCTCAGGTCACCGAGCGGAGAAGAGGCTGGTTCGGCCAAGTCAGTGCCGAGTCCATGCCCAGTTCCCACCGAGTGGGCTCACTCAGGATGGGCACGACCACCCCAGGACCACCAAGAAATGGTCCTAAAACTGACGGGGAGCGAAGACTGGTGAGGACAATGGATTCGATCTTATATTGGAACGATGTCGCCCAGGAGGCTGACCGCAGGACGCATACCACGCTCGCGCCGGGTGAGGCCGGAGTCCGGGGCGCGGCGGGTAGTTCGCGGGCGTTCGCGATTGTGCATTTGGCTATGCACGATGCCTACTTCAGCATTAATCCCAAATACAGTACCTATCTGGCGGATCTACCGCCGGTTCCTCCAGGCGCCGACGCTGACTCGGCGATCGCCGGTGCCGCCCATGCCGCGCTGAGCGCGTTGTACCCGGCGCAGAAGGAGTTCTTTGACGCCCAGCACGCCGAAGCGGGTTTGCCTGGGGGTCAGTCTGGCGCGGATGGTCATTGCTTTGGTCAGGCGGTGGCGGCGAGGATGCTCGCCACGCGGCGGAACGACCCCGGCCTGAGCGATGAGGGATACGCGGCCTCGGTTGCTCGGGGGCGCCATCGGCAGGACCCGGACAACCCCCAGCAGGGTTTTTATGCGCCGTTTTACGGTGCCCGGTCGCGTTGTTTCACGGTGACCAGGCGCCATCACCTCGATCCTCCGCCGGATCTGGAGAGCGCGGAGTACCTCCGGACTCTGCGGCAGGTCCGCAGCAAGGGCATCGCCCCGCACCTGATCGGGACGCTGCCGGCTGAGCTGCTGCCCTCTCGTACCCCCACCGAGACCCAGGTTGGATTGTTCTGGGGCTATGACGGTGCTAAGGGTATCGGTGCGCCGCCGCGGCAGTATAACCAGATTGTTCGCCAGATCGCGGATCATCAGGGCAACGACATCATCGCGAACGCACGACTGTTCGCCCTGGTCAATGCGGCGATCGGTGATGCGGGCATCCTGTCTTTTGACGACAAGTACTTCTATGACCGGTGGCGTCCGGTGCTGGGTATCCGGGAGCACGACCCCTCTACGGGCCCGGCCGCGGTAGGCGGCAACGTCCTGGACCCTGATGCCGACCCCGGCTGGCTCCCGCTGGGTGCGCAGAAGACGAACGATGTGGGTCAGAAGAACTTCACCTCGCCCTTCCCGTCGTATCCCTCGAGTCATGCGACGTTCGGCGCGGCGGCCTTCCAGACCGTCAGATGTTTCTACGACAAAGGTGAGTACCACGCCGATGACCTCGTGGACGGTATTCAGTTCGTCTCTGATGAGGTTAATGGGATCAGTGTCGGCAACACCGGCGCCATCCGTACGCGGCACGTACGCACATTCCCCGGCGGTCTATGGCAAATGATCGAGGAAAACGGCTTCAGGCCCGTCTTCCTCGGTATTCACTGGCCCTCCGACGCGTTCGCCGTCACTGAGACTCACGAGATGGACATGACCCAGAACACTGGCGGGGTCCGGCTCGGTCTTGACATCGCCAATGACATCGCCACCCATGGGCTTACCGCGGCCGCCGCCGCGGGTCCCCGCCTCCCCTGACCAAACCATCCCGCGGCCGTCGGCCGGGCGGCGGTCGCCGCGGTCCGGATCCGCGGGAAAGCTACTCGAGCGTAGGACAATGTGAGTAAGACGAACTCAAGAAACACGTCGTAGCGGTCCCCTAGGACCGGCTCTTCGGTGAAATTTTCCGTGCTATTCCACGTAGTGGCTGGTTCCAGCGCCGCCAAGAAAGCGATAGATCTAACCCGATCGCGGCGGCAAAAGAACCCCGCGGATTGCACACGATTCACATCGTCTACATGTACACGGCCTAACAATGAGGGAGCACAGAACCATGATCTATATGGCATGGAAAGGCGCGAACAGTGATCAAGGGATCTACTGGAGCCAGTTCGATGGCTCGAGCTGGTCACCCCAGCACAATGTGCCCGGCGTCGCTACCAGCGCCGGACCCGCGCTCAGTGCCGCCAATGGCCAGCCTTACCTAGCGTGGAAAGGCGTCAACGGTGATCAAAGGATCTTCTGGAGCCGGTTCGATGGCTCGAGCTGGTCACCCCAGCAAAACGTGCCCGGCGTCGCTACCAGCGCTGGACCCGCGCTCGGTCTCGCCGGCGGCGTGCTTGACATGGCGTGGAAGGGCGCGAACGGTGATCAAAGGATCTTCTGGAGCCAGTTCGATGGCTCGAGCTGGTCACCCCAGCAAAACGTGCCCGGCGTCGCCACCAGCGCTGAACCCGCACTCGCCGGCCCCGGCGGAATCCTGCACATGGCCTGGAAGGGCGCCAGCGATGACCAAGGGATCTACTGGACTCGGTTAGACGGCTCCACCTGGGCACCCCAGCACAACGTGCCCGGCGTTGCCACCAGCGCCGGACCCGCGCTAGCGCCAATCCCTCAAAGCGGAGGCAGCCTGTTCATGGCGTGGAAGGGCGCCAGCGATGACCAAGGGATCTACTGGACTCGGTTAGACGGCTCCACCTGGGCACCCCAGCACAACGTGCCCGGCGTTGCCACCAGCGCCGGACCCGCGCTAGCGCCAATACCCCGAACCGCAGGCCACGAGTTCATGGCATGGAAGGGCGCGAATGGTGATCAAAGAATCTTCTGGAGCCAGTTCGATGGCTCGAGCTGGTCACCCCAGCACAACGTGCCCGGCGTCGCCACCAGCGCTCATCCCGCGCTAGTCAACATATAGCAAAGGGCGCTGTTGCGTTGTTGTGTAATGGGCACGGTTGGTGCTGTGGTGCGTCGCTCAGATGCAAAGGTGAGTTCGGCGAAGGCTTGCGAGATCCGATGCCGGAGGTCGACATCAACGCCGAGCTCGTAATGTCCGCGGTACAGGTTCTGGATAAAGGCGTGTCCTGCGCTGATTACTCGGACGGAGCGCAGCCGTTTCAGACCGCGCATCGGCCGCAGCCGGATTTCAGGCGGCTGTGATCTCCTTCGATCGGGTTGTTCAGGCATTGCCCCACGACATGACAGGCACCAGGCAGCAAGTCGTCGAGTACTCGTGGGTAGGCGGATGGGCACTAATGAGAGCTAGCGGGTCGGCCATGGGGCAGACTCGCGCCAGGCCGCTGGCAGGTGAGCACTGCATGGCACTGGACCCTGAGCCCTGTTGACAGATCGTGCCCCTGCTGGTGGGTCGGGAGAGTTGATCGCTGATGGGATGTCGTGCCTGCTGTGGTGTGGCGTGAGCACTGATTCATGAGGTCGCTGATGGTTCTCCCGCGGGCTGCGATGGGTGATCGAGGACGAGGAGGAGACAGGTTGTTGTTTGTGGGGGATGACTGGGCTGAGGACCATCACGATGTGGAGTTGATGGACCCTGCAGGGCGGCGGTTGGCTAAGCCTGGATCCACCGGTGAATTTGCGGTGTGAGGGGTGTCGCATAGGGGTAGATGCCCTCTGAGCTGGGATGATGTGACTTGTCAAGGATCCATCAGGCCAAGTCCGAAGGGCATCTACGGGGTGCGAGCTTCTCATACCGCTGCGGCGGTGTCAGCGAGGTTCGATGAACCGAACCTGGTGTCGTGCGCAGGGTTGGTGCCGGTGTTGCGGCTGGCTGAGCGTGCTGGGGGCGGTTTCAATCGGTCATGGCGACACAGTACTCCGCGATCAGCTTCTCGAAGACTTCGATCGGCTTCTGCCAGTTGAGCGTCTTGCGTGGTCTGCCATTCAATTCTGTCGCTACTCTATCAAGTTCTTCCTGGGTGTGCAAGGACAGGTCGGTGCCTTTCGGGAAGTATTGCCGGAGCAGCCCATTGGTGTTCTCGTTGGTACCACGTTGCCACGGTGAGTGCGGGTCGCAGAAGTAGACGGGCAGGCCGGTACGGACGGTGAACTCGATGTGGCGGGCCATTTCCTTGCCCTGGTCCCAGGTCACGCTGTTGCGCAGGAACTCAGGCAATGTCTCCATTTTCTTGGCCAGTAGCGCGGCGACGCGCTCGGCGCTGCGGTCGTAGGGAATCTTCACGAGCATGGTGAATCTGGTGGTCCGCTCGACCAGGGTTGCGATCTGCGACTTACCGCCTTTTCCGATGATGAGATCTCCTTCCCGGAAACCGGGTACCGCGCGGTCCTCGGCTTCGGCGGGGCGTTCGCTGATGTTGACCATGTCTGGGATCTTTCCCCTGCTCAGCGTGGCCCGTGACCGGGGCACGCGCCGCGCCCGGCCCTGCCGCAACGCAAGCTTCAGCTCGGTGCGCAGCTCGCCCTTCGCTTGCAGGTACAGTGTTTGGTAAATGGTCTCGTGGGACACTTTCATCTCCGGGTCATCGGGATACTCCTCGTTCAGTCTTGCACTGATCTGCTCTGGCGACCACTTCTGTTTCAGGCCCTCGTTGACCGCATCATGCAGCCGGGATGAGGCCACCAGCTTGTACTCCTTCGGTCGCGCCTTCAATGACTCATAACGCTCCTGAGCAGGTACCGCCCGATAATCAGCGCCGCCGCCGTTAGTAGCCGTAATGGAATAAGTTACTTGATCGAGTGAATTTTCTTGTCGCGCCGCGTGTCGTCTCAATCGACGAGATGAGCCCGTGAAAGAGTCGGCGCTGTGACCACTGATCGCGACCAGAAGTTCCGGGCGATGCAAGGGCGCTTGGCGGATTTGTTACCTCGGTTGAACGAACGTGATCGTCGTCTGGCGCTGGCGACCGAGGCGAAATCATGGGGCCGTGGTGGGATCACTGCCGTGCATGATGCTACCGGTGCGTCGCAGAAAACGATTCAGCGTGGCATGGCTGAGCTTTCCGATGATTCTATGGAAGGAGGCTCCGATCGAGTCCGGGCACCAGGAGGTGGTCGTAAGAAAGCAGAAACCACCAATCCGGATCTGGCGGACGCACTGGAGAGTTTGATCGAGCCGGACACGCGAGGAGATCCCGAATCGCCCTTGCGGTGGACCACGAAATCAACGCGCCACCTCGCTGCCGCACTGACGGAGATGGGTCATTCCATCAGTCACAGTGTTGTCGCGAAGATCCTCCGTTCCCGTGGCTATAGCCTCCAGGGAACCCGTAAGACGATGGAGGGACACCAGCACCCGGACCGGGACGACCAGTTCCGGTACATCAACAAGCTGGCGGGCGAGTTCCTCGCCTCCGGCGACCCCGTGATCAGCGTCGATACAAAGAAAAAGGAGCTCGTCGGGCAGTTTTCGCAGGCCGGCAGGGAATGGCATCCACAAGGCGAACCCGTCGAGGTTTCCACCTATAATTTTCCCGACCAGGCCGATGGTAAGGCCATTCCCTACGGAGTTTACGACCTGGCCGACAACAGCGCCTGGGTCTCTGTGGGAATTGACCATGACACGGCGGTCTTCGCCGTCGCCACCATCAGCAAATGGTGGGAGCGTATGGGCAAAGAGAAATATCCGAACGCCCGCAGAATCTTCATCACGGCCGACGGAGGCGGATCCAACGGACACCGGCCGTGGCTCTGGAAACACGAACTCGCGCAACTTGCCACCATGACCGGACTAGAAATCGTCGTTTCCCACTACCCGCCCGGGACCAGCAAATGGAACAAGATCGAGCACCGGCTCTTCTCCAGAATCACCCAGAACTGGCGCGGGCGACCCCTCGAGACCTACCAAACCATCGTCAGCCTCATCGCCAACACCAAGACCGGCACGGGACTGACCGTCCGCTGTGAACTCGACCCCAACCTCTACCCCACAAAAATCAAACTCACCGACCAACAGAAGGAAGCGATACCCCTCACTCGACACGAGTTCCACGGTGATTGGAATTACACCATTGAGGCTTATTCAGCGATCTTGATCGACGACTGATCGTTGCAGCTCAAGATAGGTCTCACAAGATCGATAGCGCTGCCCTGAATAAGCCTCATTGTGCCGAAGATCGAATAAGTTGATTCATTACGGCTGCTAAAGCATATCAGATCGAAGCGCAAAGCATTCCCCGGGATAGGAAAGGCCGGCCCGAGGTGACCCTCGACGGCTTAACGTAAGCTGAGGTTTGATACTTGACCTAGAGAACATGGGGGCCTTGCAGATCGGGCAGCCTTGCGGCTGCGGGGGCGCGTATAGTTTTGGCGCAGTCGCTGGCGCCTCTACCCAACAACCACGATTACTCTCTGGTAATGCTGGAGCAACGGCGATGCGGGCGTGCTGCTTGCCCAGCACAACGATGCGGTGCCGGTTCAGGGTGCGACCTAATCAACTAAAATATGATCAACTTTCGGGGTACGCCCCCTGCTGATCATGTTGGGTGCCGTGTTGCTGCCCCTGCGGTGGGCTTCGGCGTTGTTGGGAGAGTTTTGGTCGGTGGGCGGTGAGGTGTCGCCTACTACCGTCGAGCCCTCACGGTGGGGTCACTCAGGGCCTCCCGGCTGCCTATGAGTCTCACGCGACTCCTGCACCTAACTCGCGCTGGGCGACAGCGCGGACCGCCATGGCGGACCAGGACGCGGCGCGACGCGGCCGGTGACCCTCAGCATCGAGTGTCGCCGCGATGGCCCGGTAGGACTTGCCGGCCTGGCGAAGTTCCACGATGCGGGTCACGGCGCGTTGTTCGTCGGTGCGCGGTGCTGAGTCGCGGTCACGGCCTTTGCCTGCAGCGGTGTAGCCGTAGGGGTAGCTGCCGGTGACCTTGCGCCCAGTGCCTGCTTTCGCGGCCCGTCCCTCGCGCAGGCGCTTGACCACCATGCGCCGGTCCAGTTCGGCGAACACCCCGACCACCTGGCGCAGCGCGGTGCGCATCGGATCATCGGGGTCATCACGCAGCACCTCACCAGTATCGGCAGTGAACACTCGGCCGCCGGCTTGCCAGGCGATGGCCAGCGCTGCCTCCTGGACGGTCAGGGCGCGGGCGAGCCGATCCAGCCGAGCCACGATCAGCCCCTCGGCCTGCGGCGGGTGCTGAAGCGCCAGCAACGCCGCGGACAACCCTGGCCGCTCAGCAGCATCGGTCGCCCCCGAGACTCCCGCGTCAGTCTCGACACCGACAATGCGGTGCCCGTGCGTGCGCGCCCAGGTTCGGATGGCGCGTTCCTGGACGTCGAGACCGAACCCGTCGAGCTGGGAGTCGGAACTGACACGCAGGTAAGCCACGAGACGCACAAGGACAGCATAAAGCCCCTGACCAGCGGTGTAAAGAAACCTACGGGATTGCTTACGGTTCGTGGTGGGCGGGAGGGGTGAACACGTCCGTCCCGAGTGAGGGCGCCAGCCCCAGCACCGCCTCCAGCGCCGTGATGCCGCCCTCCAGCCGATGCCGAAACGCCGGACCTACCGGCAGTGCCCCCGACCGCGCCGCCTCCAGCAGCTCCACCAGTTGACCGTGCAGCACCCGGGCACGTTTGACAGTCACCACTTCATCCTGCCGCCACCCGACCCGACCCGAACAACCCAGGTACCCCAGGCGCCTATAGACCGACCGGCGGCGTGTTCGACCAGAGCTTCGGCGATGTTGGGAATGCACACTCGGACCGGTCTATGACATGTCGGTGGCCCACGACATCCCCGGATAGTGGCGCGCGCCCCACACGAACAGGGCGGCGCTGATGACATGCCTACGTGAGCGGCGGCTGCCACACGAGTTGGCTGTTCGCGTAGATCTCTTTGCGCTTAGGGCACCGGAAGCTACGCGGCGGGTGGGAGATCCACGTCGAAACCTTCCCGGATTTCCGTTTGCGGCATGAAGTTACCGAGTCAATACCTATGTGCCCATGAGGCTTATTCAGGGCGGCGCTATCGATCTTGTGAGACACCTGCTGGGCACTGTCAAGTTAACCTTGATCATGATCTGCTTTGCTAACACAAACACAAGATATAGTGGTCACACTCGCCAAATGATGGCTCATGTTGTGATTGCTTTAGCAAAGTAGATCATGATCAAGGTTA
>Ga0213881_10001655_pt1 | contig 10317 bp, 10 predicted proteins | sample BarmaccoBMER_R08_FD_160104 | JGI IMG/M metagenome (GOLD analysis project Ga0213881, IMG submission 160104) | Barbacenia macrantha exposed rock microbial communities from rupestrian grasslands, the National Park of Serra do Cipo, Brazil - ER_R08 ... | reverse complement strand
TAGCTTGCGCAGTAATGACCAATTGGTGCAGATATCAACCTCTTGCTGCTGGCGCAGGATGTCTTTGAGTACACTGCTGAAAATCGCACTTGCATAATTACTAAGGCTAAAGCCTGTCTGAGGATTAAACCCTTTTAAGACTTTATCGACCCGAGCGATCACCATTTGAAAGCAATCAGATAAGGTATACTGCGCCGTAGAAAAGCTAGCAATTGTTTTTTGAACAGCCCAGAAGCATACCTCTTGCAAATAAGCTGACAAATGTGCTTTCGCCAGACTATCTGGCTGGGTTTGCCACAGCTTGTACCAATAGAACACCCAAAAATCTTTAGAAGTCTCCGGTTGTGGTAGTTGAGCCTGACAACTGAGCATGCTCCGACGCAGTTTAGGGTCAGTTGCCCAACCACCTACCCTGTCCGCGTCAAATTGTAGGAAAGTCGAAAAAATCTCAATGATGGTTTGGCGGGAACGCATGAATCAACAGCTTATGTTGAGTGCTTAAGAGAGCCAAAGTAAACCTATTAAACCAATGGAGAGGCTTAAGTATCTAGACTTTACCCCAGTGTATGATAAGAAGTGATGATTATGATGAAAATCTTAGATTTACTAGGACTAGTTTACCTGTAGCTTGACACGATAGAGGTGCATAAATTTCTTTACTTTCAAGCTTAATGTAAAAATTTGTGAATTTTTGCAGAATTACTAAAGCTGAGCCTGATGAGTAAATAGAGGTTTGTAGTTTTTACCTTAGGTTACAAGATGAGAGTTTGCAGCCTTCAATCAAGGAATATACGAATGATAAACTCCAATCTGAGTCAATGAAAGCTAAGTAAACAACTGAATATTTATCTATCCCTTGCCACTCTTAAAAGTCAAGCTAAAAGCTTCCGCCATCTTTTCCTAGAGCAATGTTGTGCTGTAGTAAGATAGTATTCTCTACCTAAATAGAGTCCCCCATTGAAAAAACTCCTTTTATCAAAGTTGCTTTCACTTTTATGTTAGGCCTATGTGTCCGCTCGGTGTTGGTACTAGCCGCTCTACTTATACTCTGAAAACAGGGGAAGCCAAACTTTGGGTTTTCCTAGTGGGAGTTAACCAATACCAGGATGATTCTCTGTCTTCTCTACGCTACTCCGCTACAGATTGCCAGGGGTTAGGAGAAGCGCTATCCAAAGCAACGCAGGGATTTCCTCGCAAGGAAGTCATTATTTACCATGACTTTGCGGCACAGCCCCCCATGTTGGAGACAGTTCGTGCTAGTTTACAGCGAATTGTCTCAGAAGCCCAGTTGCAAGATACTATCCTATTTTATTTTTCTGGACATGGGGTGCTAGATCCGAAAACTCAGCAGGCTTTTTTGTGTTTAGCAGATACCCAGAAGGATAACCTGGTTGCCACAGGCTTGGGATTGCAGGAACTGTTGCAGATGCTGGGGGAGAGTTATGCCTATCAACAGCTAATTTGTCTAGACACTTGTCATAGCGGTGACATGAGGCTAGGAGGGGGAAGGGGTGCAGTAGAAATCCAAGGAAATAGCATATCTCCTCTACTCAATCCCACACCCCAACTGATGCACGTGTTACGTCAACGGGCAGCGCAGAGTAAGGGATTTTGTGCTTTACTTTCTTGTGACCAAGGACAACAGTCATGGGAGTTTCCTGAACTGGGACATGGAGTTTTTACTTACTACCTCATGCAGGGACTTTTGGGTGAGGCAGCAGACTCACAGGGTGTGATTGATGCAGATGGGCTTTATAAGTACGTTTATCGCCAGACATTGGAATACATTCAGAAAACGAATCAGCAGCTGCGTCTGATCAATCAGCAAAAGCGGAGCCGAGGGGAAACTCATCTCTATGCAGAGTATCCGCTACAAACTCCTAAACGGATTGTGGAAGGTGTAGGAGAGTTAATTCTCGGAATAAAACCGGCGATCACTGACTCTCGACCTCTCAGGCAAGCGATCCTTGTCGAAGGACTAGGCAGTGAAACTCTCTTGACCTTAAACCAAATACTAAGTGAGACTGGAGGCTTCAATCTGGAATACTGGCCACAACCTGCAAAAGCTTGGTCAGAAGTTCGGGGAGCGATCCAAGCATGCCTGCGCCGCTCTAACGCTTCAGAACGAGGATCGCTCACAAGCTCCTCGGAGGCAGAAGAGAAGGTAACAGCTTTGTTGTACTTGCGGGGGGAAGTTGAGGAGATAGAAGATGGGGAAGCTTGGCTAATTCTAGGACAAAAGGTCCGTATCAGTCGCTCTTGGTTGAGACAAGAGTTATATCGTTCAGGAATAGCTAAACAGATTGTTGTACTAGACTGCCCTGGAGCCAGTTCACTCTCCAATTGGGTTGAAGAACTACAACTCGATTCTGGCCAGGGACAATGTTTAATTGCGGCTGCTGCCCCCGTTGAAGAGCCAGAACTATTTTCCCAAGTGCTCCAAAACACGCTTGTGGCAGCGAATTCGCAAGTCGGTCTACCCGTTGCTGCCTGGATTGCCAAACTGCGAACGATCCTTGGAAGAAAAGACATTCCTCTTCATACTTGGCTATCAGGAACGCAAGGTGTGATAGAGATCTTACCTGGGAAGATAGCATCTGTCTTTCAGGATTCGCCGCAGCCAGAGCTCCCTAGTGAGATCGCCCCTGCTATGACTATGGTAGAAACTCCACCTGCTTTTATTCTTAGCTCAAAGCAGTCTTCTCACCTTGAGCAGTTGCTGATAGCACTGGCAGGACCAATCGCCTCTACCTTTTTACAAGAAGTTTCAGCTCAGGTAAGCAGCTCTCAAGAGTTGATCAATCGTTTGGTGATTCTCCTGCCGCAACATCAACGGTCGCAGTTTGAGCAGCAAGCCATATCCCTGCTTGAAAGCTCAACTGCTCAACCGCAAACTGAGTCATCTCTTATGCCCAGCTCGAAACATCTAGCAATCGATGCCAGTATGCTCCGTCAATGTGAGCGAGAGTTAGCTTATTTTGTAGGTCCAATTGCTAGCTTTCTGGTTCACGAGGTTTTGGAATCTCACCCTCAGATTTCGTTAACAGAACTGGTGAAGACTTTGGCAGCGGACATTCCTGATCCCCAGAAAGCTTTGAAGTTTTTGCAACGCTTACAGTCTTGATTGAAGAAAGTCTCTTTGTCCTCTTCTGCTCAAAGGAGCTTTGCTATAGCATTAACTTCCCTAGTCCAGGGATGATCGGGGTAGCACAGGCAGAAGATGTCTTTGCTTGCTAGATGAAACATCTCTTCGCAGACAGGCAGAATGCCACCCACCTTGGTGTTGTATGTTTTCTGCACTTGTTGACGTAAAGCCTCGAAATTCAGAGCTGGCAGTGCCTTATTGACCACCAGCAGCATTTTAGGAACCTCTAACTTACGGGCCACATCTACAGCCACCGCTGTACCGTGATAGTCCTGATGATCTGGACGCAAAATGATGACCAAGATATCAGAAATGATGATTGATAGCAGGGTCTCTTCGTTGATCCCGGGATGAGTGTCAATGAACAGATAGTCCAATTTTAAACGGCGAATCAGATTGCGCATGCCGTCATTCAGCCGACGTGCGTCGTATCCCTCGCGTAAGATCCGGGAAATCTCACCAGTCTTGATACTGGAAGGAATTAGGTAAACATTACCTCTGATGGCTGCGGTCTCCTGCCTCATCTTCAAAATCGGAGTGACTTCGTACGCAGCCTTTTCAACTGTACAACGGCCCCAGAGGTAATCATTTAGGGTGTAACTAATCTTTTCCTCTTTGAGACCAAAAAGGACATGGATACCAGGTGATTGAATGTCGGTATCAATAATGCCAACTCGTCGTCCAGAGCGAGCAATGATAGTCGCCAGATTACTAGTGACGTTCGATTTACCAGTTCCACCACGGAACGAATGCACAGACACAACTTTAGACACGATACATCCTTATGGGTGAGAGTACTTTTATCAAGCCGATAGGCTTGATAGCATCACATTTTTTGCAAGAAATAATTCACAGAATGACTAGGATGGAGATTTTAATTGAAATTTTAGAACCATATTATTGCCAACCAAGATTCCACTGGTAAAAACAGCGCTGGGAAGAGGACAAGTTCAGTCAAAATTTTAAAATTGCTTAACGTAGCATAAAATGTTGACTGTTCATGCGTTAGAGTTAGATAACATAGTTTTTTTTGACGCTTCATTCGTTTCATAGGGCAAAAAATATGATTTTATGCATTTGATAAAAGTTGATAGGGTATATGCAAAACTGTTAAATAAATTAACCTCCAGTACTGAGGATCTACGTACTTTAATAGTATGTTACGATTTGAAATGCCGGACAAATTTGTCCGGCTTTAGCTATTATTTTCACAGAGTTTATATGTCCTTACGTCCTCTATTATTACTGACACGGTTTTTGCTAATACTATGGTTACCCTTGAGTGGATGCAGTCAAGATAGGTCAACTCCGCCAGAAAAGTTAACTGTGGGTGTTGTGAGTTACGATACAGAAGCGCTCTCAGTAAATGACTATGAACACTTTCAGGAGTACTTGGCAAAACAGACCAGTAGTGTTGTTGAATTGGAACCCGCACTGAATGAACTGAACGCCGTTCAGCAAATTCACAGCAAGGCTTGGTCCATTGTTTTTGCACCTCCCGGTTTGGCAGCAATTGCAATAGGAACAGAGAATTACACTCCGATTTTTCGGATGGAAGGGGTAAACAATCTGCGCTCTGTTCTAGTAGTACGAGAAGATAGTCCAATCAAGAGCATTGGAGACATTGCCAACAAAGCGATCGCCTTGGAAGAGCCAGGCTCCGCTGCTGGGTATTATCTACCCTTGTATGACCTTTATGGTCTGACATTGGCAGAGGTACGCTTCGCGCCAACTCCGAAAACGGTCTTAGCATGGCTCAGTCAAGATACTGTCGCTGTTGGTGCTTTATCTGAGAATGACTTTGATCTCTATCAGCATGAATTTGGTCAAACAAAGTTTCGGATTCTGCACACTAGCCGATTTGTTCCTCCTGCTGTTGTGCTTCTTGCACCAACACTAGACCGCAATCAGGAGGAGCAAATTAAGGCAGTCATGAGGGGAGCTCCTTCAAGTATTACTGGGGATGCTCATTACATCCCTAATGCTAAGTTGCCAGACTACGATCAATTTATTCAAATCGTAAAAAAAGTGAAGCCACTGGAAGTCCGAGTACGGGAAAAACCAGTGGTATTGCTGGATCGATCGCTATGAGTCAAGCTGGCATAGTTACTGGAGTGTAGGCAGGAATCACAATCGTCTTTTTCACGAGGACACCAAAAAAAGTCTTTGAGCAGCAGCCCCAGCATATGCAGTTCTTGTTGTATCCTGGATTCCTAGAGGTAACACCGCATGCCAGAAGCAGAGATAGCCTTTGGAACTTTCATCAACCACCGCTACCGGATTCAGAGAGTGCTTGGAGAGGGAGGCTTCGGGCGAATTTACTTAGCGTCCGACGAACAGCGCTTCGGTGAATTGTGTGTCCTCAAGGAATTTATCCCGATCAGTGGGGCGGAATCTACGGTTCAGAAATCGCGCATCTTATTAGAGAGAGAGGCAAAAGTCCTATACGAAATTAATCATCCGCAAATTCCTAAATTCATGGCTTGGTTTGCTCACATGGGACGTCTATTCCTGGTACAGGAATATATTGATGGCAAAACCTACTCTCACCTGTTGCATGAGCGTCTCTCCCGACAAAACAATCTATTTTCCGAGGCTGAAGTCACTCAGTGGCTTAAGGATCTGTTGCCAGTTTTGGACTATCTCCACGAGCGTCATATTATTCACCGGGATATTTCCCCGGATAACATTATGCTGGCCCACGGTCAATCTCGACCAGTGCTGATTGACTTTGGTCTAGTCAAGCAGACGGTGGCGCAGATTTTGGCTATAAATTCTGAGACTTTAAGTAACCCAGGTCAATCTTTTGTTGGCAAGTTTGGCTATGCGCCTCCAGAACAGATTCGACTAGGGCAATGCTACCCCTGCAGTGACCTTTATTCACTCGGTGTGAGTGCAGTCGTCCTTCTAAGTGGTAAAGAACCAAGCTTGTTGCTAGATCAGAGGTCTTTAGAGTGGCAATGGCACTCCTATGTCAAAATTAGCGAGGATTTGGCTCAGATATTGAACAAGATGCTGGCGGAGAAACCGAAGGATCGTTACCAGTCAGCTCAAGAAGTTCTTGCTGAGCTACAGCTAATTGCTGGGGCGGACGTCCCCACACCACTTATGGATCTGCACCTTATCGAAATCGACCAAACCAAAAAAGAACGCCAAGTAGCTGAGATTGCAGAGGCTGACTACTTTCGACAATTGCAGAGAGAAGCCAAGGAACTGAGAGACAGCTTCACAACCAACTCTGAAACTCGACTCAATGCTGAAATTCCTCAACTTTCTTTGCCTGAAGCAACAACAGCGCCGAAACTTAATCCTGCATTTGTAGATCGTTGCCAGCAAGAACTTGCTCGGATTATGGGACCAGTAGCGAGGTACATACTTGTAGAGGCTCTAGCTCAACAGCCAGACATCTCCCCTTTGCAGTTAGTTGAAGCTTTAGTTGCTGCAATTCCCAATCCTCAACAAGCTCAAAAGTTTAGAAACAGTGTTAAGACCAGTCCCGATCAGCCGAAATCAAGAACTTCCCAGCGCTCTACAACCTCAGGCAAAACAGCGGTTGGTCGGCCTCCTGAATCGGTTAGGGCTTCCTCCCCAATCCTACCTGAAGCAACAATGCCACCTCAACTTAATCCTGCATTTGTAGACCGTTGTCGGAAAGAACTTGCTCGGGTTATAGGACCGATAGCGAAGTACATACTTGCAGACATTTTGGCTCAGCATCCAGAGATCTCTCCTTTGCAGTTAGTCGAGGCTCTAGTTGCCGAAATTCCCAATCCTCAACAAGCTATTGAGTTTCGACAACGTTTGTTACTGTGAACTATCGATGCTGCGACGTCCGCTACGCTTGTCAAGCATTTTCATAGCCATGGCTAAACTCGTCTTCATACGTGTAAAGGCTTCAGCTAAGATACCCACTTCGTCGTTAGATGCTCTTTCAAAATCAGCATCTGTGTCACCCATACTCACTGCTTCTACAACTTGGGCCATGCGATTGAGAGGTCGAATAACATAGCGCTTTAACCAGAAGTTGACCATCAGTATAGCTGCCGCAAAAATTCCAGCAACAATTCCCATGATTAACAGGAATGATTGTCGGATACTTTTGAACACACTATTTGCAGGGACAGAGATAATCTGAGCAGCAATAATTTGATTGAGCTTCCATCCAAACCCATTAGCTGTTCCGTAACGCTCAATCATGCTTTTGGGTGCAACATCTGGTGTACTGTGACATTCGAGACAACTGGAGTCAGAGACCGTTAGAGGACGAGCGATATAGAAGAAGTCACCACCAGGCAAGGAACGAAACCCTCTCAATTCTTTAAGATTAGTTTCTGAAATGAAACGGTTAACAATCCCTGTCTCAAAGTCATCAGCCCGGTCGCGAAGATTGGTGGGATTCAGCGTTGCTTCCTTATAAAAAAAATCACTGAACGCTTTATCGGTGCGCAGACTTTCAAAGACTTCTCGTGCAGAATAGGCAGGAACCACCTGTGGTAAAAATTCAGTTTGTAACTTATCAGTAAGCTCTGGCTTAACTTGAGTGTTTGTGTAATGACGAACCGAATTCATGGTTCCAATCAGCATCAGAGCTTTTGAGGTAATTTCATTTTGGGCATTGCGATTCAGAGCTGTGGCCAAAGCAACACCGCTAAAAATAACTCCTAAAGCAAAGACTATGAGTAATAAAATTGTAAACTTCTTACCTAGCTTCAGATTTTTTAAGGTGGGTTCAAAGTAACTTAACATACTACTGATGTTGGTAGAAAAACTGGACCGTAAAGATTAGTAGATAATCTGAGGATATTTTTATCTTTACTATATTATAAAGACTTGGCTCAAACAAATTACACAAATATTTATATATCTGTTTAATAACAGTGAAAAAACCTCGTCAGAGTGGCGAGGGCGGCAATCTTTTACCTGAGAAGAGCGTAGCTTCAGCAATGCCATTAATCGTTAGCTTCTTCCAGAGTTTCAATGACTGCTAAACAAAAGTTGGAAGCCGCAAGTAGCAGTGTCACTGAACTTACATGGGCAATGGCGAGGATCACAAGTAGCGTTTCAAAGGAAATGTAGGTGTTCATTGGTTGATCTCCGTTTTTAAACTAGTGCATGTGTTCAGCCTTCTAAATAGAAGTACGTCAGGTAGATTAAAGTTATGCAAGGCAGGCTTGTACAACTAGAGTCTTTACAAAAGCCAATTTTTCTATGCCTCTAGAATATTTATCACCCTTTCCTTTGGAATTTATGCAAGAAGTCTGTTGATGCAAGCTATAGCTACAACGCCCTCTCTGTTAAGTAGCCAGGGTCGAAGCAGCTCAGAGATAAGGTCGCCTCAATTTGCTACTCACATCCCACCATGTTCAGCTGTTGAATATTTACCCATGCACTGCTGCTAATTGAGAAGACTCCACTATTTTTGTTGCAACTGACAGTTACAGTATTATTAGAGCCATCAATAGTGATTTGGCTGTTAGGGTTGGTAATATCAATATTCCCTTGCGTGAGTGTAATTGTTTGTGGATTTTCCCCCAGATCGAATTTAATCAAAACAGGACCAGTTATCTTGTTGGCTAAAGAAATTGCTTTGCGCAAAGTCATGACACCAGTAGATGGATTTGGATTATCGCTGGTGCTATTGACAATGAAAGTTGTCGGAGCTGTCAAAGCAAGGGCAGAAGGTAGAGGAAGTCGAGCATGAACAATATTAACTCCACAAAACTTGAGTATGAGCAATGAAACAGTAGTACCAACAAGTTTATTAATTTGCCAAAATGATTGTTTCAACATAATAGTTGCTCATCCTTACTGTAACTACTGTGCAATGTCAGCTAAATAGGGTGATAGTGAGAGTTATTAGAATGTAAATACTACGTCATTAAAAGTAGTATTCCCTTCTACAATCAATTTTCCACTATTAAGGTGAAAAGAGTCGTGACTTAGTTTGTCGTTACTTAAAATCAGCACTCCTCCCTTGTTGACTTCAAATGTACTGTTTTTAATCGTAGAGTCACTAATCTCTACTGTTCCTCCGCCAACTACAGCTTCTAACTCTTCAGCAGACAATTCAAAACTTGTATTGTTCATTTCTTGAGACATAATTTCTCCAAAATATTACGAACAGAACTGATCTAGCCAATGTTACTGTTATTAGAGAAAGGGGCTGTTATGAAAAATTCAGCCCCTAGTATTAGTAAGCTATTTCTAGCTTATTTGGGTATTTAGGTTACTCAATGTAAAATTGGCTATCCTTGATGTCATCTTTGTTTGCATTAAGCGTTCCATTTCCCTTGACTTTAAATTTGTCATGAGAGACATCAGAGTTATCAATGTTCACTACTCCGTTGCCTCCGGTTACAGCTTCCAAGTCTTCGTAGGACAGTTCAGCAATTTTATTTCCCATTTCTTGAGTCATGATTGATGTTCCTTTTTTGGTTTTGTGTTCTTGTTTGTTGCGGTTGCAAAAACTGCTTTGTTTGTTTTTGGACTTTGAAAAAATATTCAAAGTTAATACAACTAAGTCAGTCTACTGAAGGGGAGAAGTGGAGGTTCCACCAGTCGCTCAATCAACCGCTCTATTTATTAATAGGGTGGTCTTTGCTGCTTTATGCACTTCTAGTAACCAGGAATAGATTTAATGCAAGATTTGGTTGAGAAAATATCCTAGAAACTCTTAGAATATGGCTCTATAGCAGTTTGGAATACAGTTAGATAATCCAAATTCCCCTTGAGACTGCGTAGAATAGGGAAGGGTGTCAGGGAAAACGGTGACGCTACCTCAGTCCTATTCTCTGTAGTCTTATAGGAGAATAAAGACATAAACTTATATCTCCAAAAACCTGCAATATCTAGAGGCTAGAAATACATACTGGGCTTGCAGTCATGTAGTGCAAGCCCAGTTGGAAATGGTATGGTAAACAAGATATCTAAAAAATAGGAATTACGTATAACCGCGATCACTGCCTAGTTAATCTGCTATTTTTCTATCTGGTCTAGGGCTCGCTTTGCTCTCAAAATTGCTTTTAAAAAGGTTAATTTGCTTTTCCAGGCTTCGCGAGGTAGGATGGGATATGCTTCAGAGCCATTTGTTAATGACTCAACACTAGCAATTCTTTCTTGGTGTGTTACTTCTCTCTCTGGAGTGCTGGCGGTGCCGAGCCCTTCATTCATTG
>Ga0213881_10001654_pt1 | contig 10325 bp, 13 predicted proteins | sample BarmaccoBMER_R08_FD_160104 | JGI IMG/M metagenome (GOLD analysis project Ga0213881, IMG submission 160104) | Barbacenia macrantha exposed rock microbial communities from rupestrian grasslands, the National Park of Serra do Cipo, Brazil - ER_R08 ... | reverse complement strand
TGCTCGACCAGGCCGGGTACATCAAGAACCAGACCGCGGCGCTGAACACCCTGCTGAACCTGGTCATCGCGCTGCTCGTGCTGGCGATCGTGATCGCCCTGCTCGGCGTGGTCAACACCCTGGCGCTAGCCATCGTGGAGCGCACCCGCGAGATCGGGCTGCTGCGGGCCATCGGGATGGGGCGCGGCCAGCTCCGCCAGATGGTCGCGGCCGAGTCTGTGATCATCGCGGTGATCGGCGCGGTGCTCGGGACCGTGCTCGGCCTTGGTCTCGGCGCCGCACTGGCCGCCGCGGTCACGCACCGGGCGGCGGTCTCCGTTCCGGGCGGCCAGCTAGTGATCTATATCCTCGCCACCGCGGCGGCCGGGGTGCTCGCCTCCATCGCTCCCGCCCGCCGCGCCGCGAAGCTCGATATGCTGGCCGCCATAGCCACCGAATAGTCCCGCACAAGTCCTGCTGGATCACCAGGCCGTTCCCGTCGAGGTCGCTCGCCGTGACGTGGCGATCACAGGGAGCGGTCTGGATCCCACCGCCGAGCTCGACGTCCGCCGCCCGCCCAGACTGCGCGCAGCGACACGCCTGCAGGATCGCATCGGATAACCACGTCCTGGGCCAGGCAGGTGATGCGGGAGTGATTGCCTGCGGCTCGCTGCCGGGCGCGTGCGCCGAGGCGGACCGCGGCGGCGGGCATGTACTTCGTGTACTTTCGGTACACCTTTCGTATACCTCCGATGGCTCCTAGCGGATCTGCAACCGGCGGTCGGGCGATCCGCGTCCACCCGAATGGAGCTTGTAGGGTTCCAAAACTAGGTACAGGCCGCTGAACTGCGAGTATGGCCGCGGCAGTCGTCGCAGACTTGGGCGGCGTAGATGGGGCGGCTGGGCAAGCGGTTCGTCAACGCGGAAGGCGTGATGTCGAAGCTGGCCGTCGGCGAGACCGCCGTGCGGGTGACCGAATAGGCAATCAGATCCCCGGCGGGCACGGCTACACGTGCGAATATCCGGTGAAGCGCTGGCACCGCGCCGCGAAGACCTTCACCATCTCGAGGGCACGTCGGAGATCCAGCGGATGATCATGGAGAATGGATGTTCTGCGCGCCAATGGACATACCTGCACCGCGGCCCTTGATGCACGCCGAGTCGGCGATCTATCGGCGCTCAGATACGCGAGAGGCATTGCCCTGCGTGATCCACGCCGGTGCTCGATAAGCGGGCAAGTATCCGATCTGGGTAGTGCCGAGGTCATGGGCGTGGCTCATGGTGCGGTGAGAGCATGAATCTTCTTCGTGCCGGGATGGCGCGGGTGTAACCATGCCTGCTGACCCGATGCCGTTGCACTGCGCTAGAGCGGGATATCCCGGGGAGTACCCGCCGGCGGCCCCCTGGCAGGCAACTGCGCCGGTCAAAGCCCAGCGCAGGGTGCCGCGGAGACCTGGGTGCGGGCCCAGGCCGTCGGTCCCGGCGCGCCGTCGGCCGCCACCCAGACGTTGCCGGCATATCCGCTGGGAAGGATCAGGTACGTGTAGTCGTCGATGTATCCGATCCAGTTAGTCTGAAAGTAAGCCGTGGCCAGTACTTTGCCCAGGTCGGGAGTGAGCGCCTCTATCCGGACGGTGGCGTCGGCATTGAAGCCGCCGCCGTCGATCTGGATCACGCAGTGGCCGCCGGCGACTGTGATGTGAGGTCCGGCCGCGTAGGCCGGGACAGCGGCCACGGCCAAGCCCGCCAGGGCCCCGGCGGCCGAAACAGCGCTGAGCAGCAGCCGCGGGCGGCACCACGATAGCTTCATGACTGGTTCCTTCCTGCGCGAGCCTGATGTCTGGTTTCGCGCAGGAGTACGCCGCGCGGCAGCGCACAGGTTCAGGTGCGTGACCCAGATCACAGATACCAGCCCGCGAACCAGGGCCGGCCTAGGTTCAGCCCAGAGGACAGCAACACGTCCGACGGCATCCACACCCGAACTGGTCGATATGCGCGCACGGGCCATCACCAGACCGCACCGGGCGAGCGATACCGAGTCGGCGATCTAATCACTGATGCTCGGTAGTGGTTATGACGCTGCGTCACGATCTGCGGGAGGCTCATGTGCATCGGTGCCGCGCGCCTCTCGGGCACTGTAACCGGCGCTGGCCGCACGCACGACGACCATGATCACTTACTGGTCCGCGCGGGGCGTTGCGCTGAAAGGGACCGTCGCACCACCCCAGACCCTGTCCGCTATAGGCGTGTATGCGCGGCCTGTCGTTGGCTGCCGTCACCGTGCCTGAGTATGCCCGTTGGACCGGTGCAGGGAGTTCGGGTGCTGAGGGTGCTCCTGCCTGCGGATTCGGGAACTGTACGGACCTGTATGTGGCTGTCCGTGGAATCGGCGGTGGAGGAGTCGGCGCGCACGTACATATGAGTGAGTGACCCTCATCGCCATCGTCTGTGGCTCGGATGACGCCAGAGTTGATGTTATGCGCTGCGGCATCAGCTTGTTCCGCAGGTGTCGGAGGATTTCCCGGTTCGCCTTGACCGCGGAGTTCCCGGTAGGTCACGGGTGCTGATTGGGTCAGGCTGCTTCGGTGCCGGGTTCGGTGAAGGCGAGCCGCTGGTCGCCGAAGTCAGCGATGATCTCCAGGCGCCCCCCGAGGGCTTCGGCGCCGAGGTGCTGACCGGCCCCCCGCCGACCGCAGGCAGGTGAGCAGGCTCGCCCACTGCCTGGAGGAATACGCCACGCTCTTCAGGAGCGAGGATCTGCCGGCCTGCGGCGATGTACTTCTACCCGACCTCACCCGTATCCCGCCCCGCGCCCATGTCCGAGGTCTGGCCGAACGACTCGATGAACGCTCGGCCGGCGATCCGGGTCACCAGGATCACCCGAGCGCCGACGCGAAGACTTCCTCCAGCAGCGTCCAGGCGCGGGCCGGGCTAGCTGGCAGCGTTACCGAGCAAAGGGCATAGCCCGGTCTGATGGTGTATGACCACACCTCGCCGACGTGGAGGAGTTGTACCACGCCGCTAATGGCGCCGAGCGGCACGCCCCGGTCTGCGGCCACGTGCTCAGCGGCGGCGCGGACGAACTCCCACGGGAACAGGGCGCTGTCGCCAGACTGAGCCATCTCGGCTGCCTGAACCTGGCTGAACCAATCAATGGCGTCTTGATGGATGCGCCGGGCGAGAGACCGCAGTTCCGGCATGACTGCCAGCGAAGCGAACCCCGGCGGGTCGAAGAGTTCCTCGCTGCGCTCGAGCGCCTCATCGGCATGTGACTGCGGGTCCTCGCCGTTCCAGTGTCTGGCCTGCTCCGACTCGTCCGCCTCGCTGTTGGTGAGCCGTCTCCACCATGTCGCCCACTGCGCGGAAGCGGCCATCGAGTCCACCGTGGGCATCGTGGGCATCGTCACGGCGCGGACCGCCCGAAGCCCGGTGAGGGGCGGCGGAATATCGTCCTCATGCTGCAGCGGGAGCGCCGCGGCGTCGCGGATGAACAGCGCGTGGTGCAGCAAATCCGAACTGCCCATCTCGAATCGCCACGAGGCTGATCCGCGGACATGCATCAGTCTCCGCCTCCACTCACATCGCCGGGCAATCCGGAGGGCCGCCCGGGGCCCCGAGCCGAACGATTTTGTATCAATGACATGATACATTATTGGTAATGACGGCACACCTTCCCATCCCGGACGCTGGTCAGCTGGGGACCGGTCTTCCTGGCACGGTCTTGTGGATGCGGGCGCTGCTCACCTTGGCCTACGCCGGCGTGCCGGCGCTGCTGGTGGCCGTATCGGTGTGGCGGGCGGCTCATCAGGCCCGCCGTGATGTGCCGGACGTCGTGGTCAGCCGGGTCCGGGCGGCCCGGCTGACCGGCCTAGGTGCGGGGCTCATCTTGGGTATCGCGGCGGTCTGGTCCGGCCAGGCCCTGCTGACGCCGGCCGCGGTCGCCGCAGGCTACCTGTTCGGCGTGCTGCTGGCTGAACTGCTTGGAGCACCCCGGCCTAGCGGATCGCTGCGCATCGCGTCACTGCAGACCCGGCGTATCCGCAGCTACCTGCCCGTATGGTCGATGCCAGTCGCGCTGTGCGCCGCCGTTCTCGCCATCGCCGCGCCGGTGATCCTCGCCATGCTGCCCGCCGTCCGCTACGGGTCACCGGCCGCGGGTGATCAGGGCTCCGGGCTCACGCTCCCGGCCGCCGCCCTGCACTGGCCGGTCGCTGCCTGCGTGCCGCTCGCGGTAGTCGCCGTGCTCGGTCTTGCCGCCGGCGGTCTGGCACTCCGCCGGGCGCCCTGGCTGCCCCCAGTCACGCCGGGGCAGCCAGAAGTGGATGAGCGCATCCGCCGCAGCGCTGCGCGTGCCGTTGCTGGTGCGGTCATCGCGATCGAGTTGTTCGTCCTGGCCGCGGAGGCGATCCTAGCCAGCGACGGCCTAGCCGTCCCCGCGCCCGTCAACGGCCATCTGTACCTGGGCTCACGGATTTTCGTCTGGTCCGGCATCAGCCTGGCTGCCATGGCTGTTGCGGTGTGGTGCCGTCTGGGCCGGTGGAAGGGCACGCTGGCCAGCCTGCCGGCCGCCACCCGGCAGGACTGACGGGCCCCGTGAGTTCCGTTCCGGCTAGTCATCCCGGGCCAGGCGCGGCAGCGCCCTTGCTACAAGTCGACCTGACCTCGCCGGTTCCCCCCTACGAGCAGCTGCGAGAGCAGATCGCCGGGCTCATCGCAACCGGCGGCCTGCAGGCCGGCCAACGGCTGCCGCCGGTCCGCCAGCTCGCCGCCGATCTCGGCCTGGCCAGCGGCACCGTGGCCCGCTCATACCGCGAGCTCGAGCACGCCGGTCTCGTGCAAGGACGCGGCCGTCATGGCACAGTCATCCGCACCGGAGCCGGGACGGACGCCGAGGAGCAGGCGCGCCAGCGCGCACTGTCGGACGCGGCCGGGCAGCTCGCCGGCATCGCACAGGACCTCGGGCTCACCGATGACGTCGTGATGGCCGCCGTCCGTAACGCGCTGGCACCGCTGAGATCGCGCCGGCCCTCCGGACGAGCGCTCCACGGCGAGATCTCACCCTGACGGCCAGCCGCCGCCCCGGATCGCCGCCATGACCAGCGGCCAGGTCTCCCGCCGCGACCGCGAGACATTACTCTTGCTTTGGCTCGAACTACCGCTCGCGAGGGATGCCAGGCTTTGTCACTGCAGCTCCTGCCAGGCATAGTGGCAGGCGGCCAGATGCAGGGGGGGTTGTTGCCGTTGCGCTCTGGGGGCTCGGGGAAAAGCGGGGGCGGCACGGCGGAGCAGTGCGCGGTGGCCCGCGGGCAGCGGGGCTGGAATGCGCACCCGGAGGGGATCCGAGCCAGGCCGGGGGGATCTCCGGGCAGGGCGGCGTAATGCACGACTGGACCGCGGTCGAGGTCGGGCACAGCGGCTAGCAGGCGCTGGGTGTAGGGGTGCCGAGGCGAGGCGAGAACGGCAGGGGCGGGCGCCTGCTCGATGATCTGGCCGAGATACAGGCTCTGCCGCAAATTCTGTGACGTGTTACGGATAGCGAGCTGCATGGCGGAGCTGTGTCGTTTGCGGCTTGTGCTGGGAATGTGACGATCTGAGATACCCGCGGCGTGCCGGCGTGATCAGGCAACGAGGCTCCGGTAAGACGCGGGTCTGCCAAGATCCTCGTCCCCGGGAGCCTCGTTGCCGCCTCAGTCTGTCATGCCGCCAGCGGGGGCGGCCAGTGCCCCGCGCCTTGTCTGGGACGTTTCTGAGCAGGGCGAAAGCCTGCTGGCCGTGTTGTTCCCGCATCTGGCGGGACTGCGCGTGCACCGGGTGGAAGACGCGGGAGACGCGGTGATGATCTCGGCGTCGTGCCGGGCCGGCCGGGGCGTGCTGCCCGCGGTGCGGTCAGGCGTCGGCGCGGGTGCACGGCGGGTATGCGCGCACGGTGGCGGACGGCGCGGCGGGCGGGCGGCCGGTGCTGATCGTCTTGCAGGTGCGCCGGTTCCGCTGCGGGAACCCGGTGTGCCCGGCGGTCACCTTCGCCGAGCAGGCCGCGGGGCTGAGCGAGCGGTACCGGCGGCGCAGCGGCCCGCTGCTGGGGATGTCGGCCGGGTTCGGGCTGGAGCTGGCCGGGCGGGCCGCCGCCCGGCTGGCCGGGACCCTGGGGATCGCCGTGCACCCGGCCACGGTCCTGCGGCTGATCGCGGCTGCCCCGGAGCCGGAGGTCAGCGCCGCGCCGGAGGTGCTCGGGGTCGATGACTTCGCGCTGGCCAAGGGCCAGGTATACTGGACGGTGCTGGTGGACATGCGCACCGGGGACGTGATCGACCTGCTGCCGGACCGGGAGGCCGCCACGCTGGAGGCGTGGCTGACGGCGCATCCCGGCGCGGGGATCATCTGCCGGGACCGGGCCGGCAACTACGCCGAGGGCGCCCGGGCGGGCGCGCCGGAGGCCATCCAGGTCGCTGACCGCTGGCATCTATGGCACAACCTGGCCGAATACGCCGAGAAGACGGTGGCGTGCCATCGCGGCTGCCTGAAGGACCACCCGGCCGGCGGCAACGATGCGCCGGATACTGCGGACACGCTGGAGCATGAGCTGCCAGGACCGGCCGAAGACGGGCAGATCACGCCGGACGGGTTCCTGGACGCGTGCGGCCGGGAGCGCCGCCTGGTGGCACGCACCCGGGAACGCTACGCCGAGATCTGGGGACGGCTGGACGCCGGCGAATCGCTGTCCGCGATCAGCCGCGTCACCGGACTGGACCGCAAGACCGTGCAGCGGTTCGCCCGGCCGGCAGCGCCGAGGAACTGCTGGTCAAGTCCACCAGCCGGGACTCGAAGCTGGATGAGTTCAAGCCGTACCTGCACCAGCGGTGGAACGAAGGCGTCACCGACGCCGCCGCGCTCCACGCCGAACTGCGGGAACGGGGCTGGGCCGGCAGCGAGCAGACCGTCCGCCGCTACGTCCGGCCATTCCGGCAGGCCCTCGCCCCCCCGGACCCGGCTCCGGCAGTCCCGAAGACCCGCCAGATCACCCGCTGGCTGCTGACCCGCCCCGACCACCTCCAAGCCGGCGAACAGGCCAGCTCGGAGCCATCCGCGCCCGCTGCCCGCACATCGACGCGCTCGCCGGGCACGTGACCGCATTCGCCCAGATGATGACCGCCCGCACCGGCAGCCGCGACCTGGAAGCCTGGCTCGCCGCCATCGAAGCCGACGACCAGGCCGGCCTGCGCTCCCTCACCGCCGGCATCCGCAACGACCAGCAAGCCGTCACCAACGGCCTCACCCTGCACTGGAACTCCGGCAGGGTCGAGGGCACCGTCAACAAGATCAAGATGATCAAGCGCCAGATGTACGGCCGCGCCGGCTTCGACCTGCTCCGCAAGCGCATTATCTTGCACCCTGCGTTACCGGGATCACGAAATTCGCGGCAGAGCCCGAAATGTACTACTCCAAGAACTACTGGACCGATCCTGAGTACAAGGGCATCAACACGCGCTGGGTGACCGCGGGGGGCCAGCGGTTCGAGGTGCAGTTCCACACGCCCGACAGCTTCCACGCCAAGCACCAAGTGACACACCTGGCCTACGAGCGGATCCGCGACACGTCGACGAGCAGGGCCGAACTCCGCGAGCTGCACGCGTTCCAGCGCGAGGTGTCCTCGTGGATCCAGATCCCCGATAGCGCCGCCGACATTCCCGACGTTAGGAAAGAAGGGTTCTAGATGCCGGACAAGATCACCTACTTTGCGGTCATAGCGGACGACCGCACGATCGACAACCCGTACGGGCTCGTCCGGCGACTTGAGCACGACGACGGCCCGTCCGATGAGGGCCTGCGCAAGGACTTCAGCTGGGCACATACTCCCGCGATCGTCGAGTGGGAGCGCGGCGACCTTGGACCAGAACTGGTCGAGGTCAGCCATGAGCAGGCGAGCAAGATCATCGAGTATTTCCGGCAGAAGTGGGGACCGTCCGGACAGCCGCTTGACTCCTGAGCCAGGACAGCTACACCGAGCCCGAGCAAGGGTACGACTTTCGCGACAACTGGCGGCACGAGCTCATCATCGGGACGGCCGAAGAAGCGCCGCCGATGACGCATATCTGGCGTGTACTGCCGGTGCGGACGCCTGCCCCGCCCGAGATTGCCGACAGCGCCGACGGGTTCGCCGACCTCAAGGAGATGGTCGTAGGGCCGCCCCGGCCAGGCACGCGAGGAGGCGCGGCCTCAGTCAGCGGCGTGCTCCTTCTCGGCACGGTGGAGCGACGTCCACAGCGTGTCCCGCCCGTGTTGCCTGGCGGGCGTGTTCGCGAGCAGCTCACGGTACCGGGCCAGCCCGGCCGCACCGAGTACGCGGGCGTACTTTGCGGGACCGTCACGGAACACTCCCCACCCGCTTTCCAGCGCGCCCGTCGCCAGGCGCTCGGCCAGCGCCTCCGGGTCGGGCGCGCCCGCCTCGCAGGCGGCCAAGTGCACGTCCTGCGCCTTCTCCAGCGCTTCGGTGATCCCCTCGCCGTAGCAGTTCTCGTAGTTCAGCAGCCGTTCGGTCCGGGTGATCACATGATCGGCCAGTTCCCGGACCGCATCGGGCTCGTCGGGCGCGAACTCCGCTGCCTCGTCAAGCAGCTCGTCCAGAGCCCCGCCGTCCGGGTACCACTCGTCATAGAGCCCCTGGCTGGAAGCCTCGGCCTCCAGCTCGTCGAGCACCTCGTCCAGCTCCGCGCGCAGACCTGCCATGTCCTGCAGCGCTTGCCCGTCCTCGGCTTCAGCCAGCAGCCGCCCGGCGAGCGCGGGGTCGGCCGCGGCGAGCTCCGCCAGCCGGGTGGCCAGCCAGTCCGGGTCCTGCATCCGCAGCACCTCGAAGAGGTCCGGGTCGTCCGCGTCTCTCCCCGTCCGCACCCAGACCAGCACGGCGGCAACCGCGTGCGCGCACAGCCCGTGCGCCGGGCATCCGCACTCCCCGGCGAGCCCGTCGGGGAGAATCCGCACGTTGACCGGGACGCCGTCCACCGTGGCGGAGATCACCGGGCCGCCGGGCCGCAGCCCGCTCACTTTGCCCACCCACTCCTCGGCCTGCCCGAACACCTCACCGCCGGCCGCGCGCCGCACCCCGTCCTCACTGACCTCGATAATCGCCATGAGGCCGATCCTCCCGCACCACCCGCCCCGACCGCGGTCAAATCCATCGGCCCAACGGGCGCGAAGAGGGCAGCGTTCCGCCTAGGCTCTCACTCGTGCTGGAACTGAGCGAGGAGCAACTGGACGCGCTGGTCGAAGAGGCCACAGTCGATGCGTACAACGACGAAGAGCAGCTCAACGGCTTCGCCGTGATGATCGAGGACAACCTGGAGATGCCCTTCGAGACCACGGTCCTGGGCGTCATGGTGACCGTCAACGGCGTCACCCAGGCAGAGTCCGGGATCGTCGCGGACTGCGTCCGCGACGGACAGCACCAGGCGATCTCCGTCCTTGACCTGCCGCTTCCCGAGCCACCACCGAAAGGTGCCGAGTGGATCGCCGCCTACCGGCACTGGGCCAGGCACGCGTGAGCGAGTATCAGTACTACGAGTTCCTCGCGCTCGACAAGCCGCTCACCGACAAGCAGCGCGCTGAACTGCGGAAGCTGTCGAGCCGCGCAGAGATCACCGCCACCAGGTTCGTCAATGAGTACAACTACGGCGATTCCCGCGGTAGCCCCGAGAAGCTCATGGATCGCTACTTCGACGCGTTCCTCTACCTGGCGAACTGGGGAACGCGCCGGCTGATGTTCCGCTTCCCGCGTGCTCTCCTCGACTTTTCGTCTTGGGCATCCAGTCGCCGGCCTGCAGATGCTGATATTCGCGCAGGACGCGGTCGGCGCGGGCGGAACCGGCGTTGTAAGGCCACGGGGATTCGCCCGGGCAGCATGCGCAGGTGCGAGCTCCTCGGTGTAGCCATCATTATCCTGGCTATCTGCCCTTTCCCGGCGGATAGATATCGCCGACGCCGCAGACGCGCCCCCGGATCGGTGGTGTGGCGGTGAGGAGCATGAGTTGCGGGTCAGCCTGGTCGGTGTAAGTTGCGTCGGCACCACGACGATCGGCCGGATCCTCGCCGACCGGCGAGGCTGGCCCTTCTTCGACCTCGACGAGGAGATCGAACGGCACTTCGGGCTGTCCATCGAGCGGCTTCAGGCCCGGTTCCTCACCGGCTACTCCTACCGGAAGGACTGCGCCGGGGTGCTGGAGCGCATCGCGACCGCTAACCCGGACTGCGTGATCGCGCTGCCGCCGAGCGGCCTGCGAGACGCCTTCCTCCGGGCCGTGCGGCGCGTGCCCGGCGTGACCGTGGCCGTCTACGACACGCCGGAGAACATCCTG
>Ga0213881_10001653_pt1 | contig 10327 bp, 9 predicted proteins | sample BarmaccoBMER_R08_FD_160104 | JGI IMG/M metagenome (GOLD analysis project Ga0213881, IMG submission 160104) | Barbacenia macrantha exposed rock microbial communities from rupestrian grasslands, the National Park of Serra do Cipo, Brazil - ER_R08 ... | reverse complement strand
TGGCTTGCCCGCCGGAGGACAGCGTGACCGGGCCGCGTATGATCGCGAGCTCGCGGACCAACCCAGCCAACATGGCCCGCTCTCGATCGGCATTCATGATCCGGAGTCGAGGTCCGGCCAGTCCGCGGCCTTAGGTTCCTGCGACGGCTCCGGCGCGCTGTTCGGGGCTGACCGCAACGCCGGCCCCGGACGCGCGCTCGCGTCGAGCGCACTGGCGACCTCGACCAGCTGGTCGAGTAGATCCTGCAACTGCTCCGGGGAGTAGTCCAGCGGGGCGGTGCACAGCACCCAGGCGTCCTCGGCCCAGAGCAGCTCGATCTCCTCACCGATCGAGTCGGCGGCCATGACCAACCGTGGAGTAATCATAGGTCGGATCAGGGCGGGGTCCGAGACGAACGCATAACGCTGCCCGACGGGCTCTAGCAGGTCGAGCCCAGCGTCGTCAGGCAACGGGGCGGAAGGCATGCGCAACTCCAGTGCGCCGCTGAGCGGCAAACGGCGCTGCACCGCCGCGATCGTCGAGGTCAGCCGACCGGCCTGCTCGTGGTCGAACACGTAGGCGAGCCGGCGACCCTCCTCGGTCGACAGGGACCCGGTGACCAGGTTACGGGCAACCCCTGGCCCACCCTGGTGAATGGTGCCGTAACGCCAGCGGCTTGGTAGCACGGGATCGTTGTCCGCGTACTCCCATTCTTTCAGCGCGGCCCACCGCCGCCGGTCGCGCAACTGCCCACCGCCACCAACGCTGCGAGCACTGATCCGCAAGAGGACCAGACCAAGAACGAACGCGATGCCGGCGATGATGAACCACACCGAGGTTGGGATACCCACTCGAATCAGAGTAGTAGGACGGCGGCCTGATCCGTCGCAACGCCACGGCTATCCGGCAGGGAAGGAAGTCCATTCGCTCCACTCTCTGGCTGATTTCGTCGACTGTTTGGCGGCTTCTATCGCGACACCACGACTCAACCCAGACCGCACAGTCGTGCCAGCCAGGTGTGCGCTGAGCAGTTCGCCAGCCTGGCCCGTCAACCGGGCGAAGTTGGCGGCGATCTCGCTGAGACGGCCGAGCAGCTTCGAGACAAGAGCGGCGATCTCGCTCGTCAGCCGTAACCCGGCAACCACGGCCTCAGCGGCGAACGCCGCGAGCGAGGCACCGGCGGTGGCCGTTGCCGAGGCCAATGCCGAGACCGCCCAACTGATCAGCTCACCGACCAGGTTCGCGATCAGGTCTCGGATCGTGGCTCGAGCTGTAGCGATGATGGTGCCGGCGTCCACGATGTGGCGAGCCAGATCGTTCCCCGCGGTTGACACCGTGGCCAATCCCCGCAGGTGATCCAGCGCGGCACCGCGGTAGCCGTCGCTGGCGGCGCCGCGCCAACCAGCGAGGTGCTTCACGTCCCCGGCGTTCTTGTCGACCAATTCCGCCATGCGGGCGGACACGTTATGCCAGGTCCGCGCATGCGCCACGAGCTGGTTCGGGTCGCCGGCCAGAGCATCCAACGGCTCGCGCAAGAACCAGAGGTGCTCGATGAGCCAGCCCACCCCGGCGCTGGCCAAGAGCTCGAGCGGATTTTCGAATGCGTATTTCGCTAACCCCATCAACAGCCCGCCATCGGCCGCGAGAACCTCGGTGCTACTCGGCTGGGCCGCGAGCATCGCCTCGATCACGTCAACGGCATTGGAGAACACCCCGGCCCCTTCGAAGGGGGATGTCTCGGGCACACCGGCAACGAGATCCGGAGCACCGCCCTCGACAGTCCCAGGGGCACTCACCGCTTACCCCGAACCTGAAACAGACCGGTGATGCGGACTTCCTCGGCCCGGTACGCCGACACCGACTTCCGTACTTTCCGCGCGTTGCGCTCAGCGGCGTGGGCGAGCGCGTTAAGCGCGGCCGACCAGCCAGACTCAGCCTCGACAACCCCGCTGGCGACGAAACGGCCGATGACCCCGTAAGCATCAGAGCTCAGTGATCGACCTGCCCGAGCACAGGCTCCCACCAGCTCGGCGTGCCCGTCCAGCGCATCCGCGTGGCTGTCCAGCTGGGAAAGATCTACTTCAAAGCCGCGGTTCATCGGACACCACTTGTCCATGCCCGGCCAGTGGCGAGATTATCGGCTGGCTCGGACAGCCGCGCACGCAGAAAACGCAGGCCCGCGCTGTCCTCCCCCAGCACCGGCTTCATGACTTCGATAGCGGCGCGGGCGGCTTGGCGGTGAGCTTGTGCGGCGGTGCGCAGCACAAGCTCGGCCAGCTGGGACCGAGTCAGGTCGTCAGCCGCCGCGCCGAACACCAACCGCCGAAGAGCTCCGGTAGCACTTGCCGTGACCGTCACCCCACCACCGCTGCTGACCGCCGTTCCCTCCACGTCGGCCAGCGTGCGGCGGGCCAGCTCGACTGTGGCCCCAAGCTCCTCAGTCCGCTGTTGGTAAGACGTCAACCATCTCTGCGTATCCATGGCTTGAAGGTTAAGAAGCCCGGCGTGCGCTGTGGGGCGGAATCGAGAAACTGGCCCAGCTTGCTGTTCAGCTCGCCGCTACTGGCAACGCTTTGCCGACCACCAGCGCGGTGCCGACGCCGGGCAGATCGCCAGACAGGTCAACCCGCACGGTGTCGCCATCGGTGATCTCACCGCTCAACAGCTCCTTGGCCAGCTGGTCGCCGATCGCGGACTGCACAAGTCGGCGCAGCGGGCGCGCCCCATACTGCGGGTCGAACCCATTCATCGCCAGCCATTCCTTCGCTGCATCCGTGACATCCAGGGTCAGCCTACGGGCCGAAAGCCGCCGGCTAAGGGACGCGAGCTGAATGTCCACAATCGAAGTTAATTCTTGAGTAGTCAACGAGTGGAATACGACAATGTCGTCCAGCCGGTTGAGGAACTCCGGTTTGAAATGCGCGCGCACGGCCCGCAGTACGAACGCGTTACGGGCCGCCTCATCAAGGCCGGCGTTCGCCGCGCTGTCTGACAGAGCCTGGCTTCCGAGGTTCGAAGTCAACACCAGGATGGTGTTGCGGAAGTCAACCGTGCGCCCCTGACCATCGGTCAAGCGGCCATCGTCGAGCACCGCGAGCAGCACATCGAACACATCGGGGTGGGCCTTCTCCACCTCGTCGAACAGCACCACCGTGTACGGCCGACGGCGCACCGCCTCGGTGAGTTGACCACCCTGGTCATAGCCCACATAGCCAGGGGGCGCCCCGACCAGCCGCGCGACATTGTGTTTCTCGGAGTACTCGCTCATGTCGATGCGGACCATCGCGCGCTCATCATCGAACAGGAACTCCGCCAGTGCCTTGGCCAGCTCAGTCTTGCCGACCCCGGTCGGTCCGAGGAACAAGAACGAACCGGTCGGCCGGTTCGGGTCGGCCACTCCGGCGCGCGCGCGTCGCACCGCATCTGAGACGGCTCGCACCGCTTCGGGTTGGCCGATCACCCGCTTACCCAGCTCGGCCTCCATCCGCAGCAGTTTGCCGGTCTCGCCCTCCATCAGCCGGCCGGCCGGAATCCCAGTCCACGCCGACACGACGTCGGCTACATCATCCGGGCCGACTTCTTCCTTGAGCATGAGCTCGTCCTTTTTCGCCGACAGCTCGGTGGCGGCGTCCAGCTGCTTCTCCAGCGCGGGTATCCGGCCGTAACGCAGCTCCGCGACCCGACCAAGATCTCCATCCCGCTCCGCCCGCTCAGCTTCGCCACGCAGACCTTCGAGCTGTTCCTTTAGCTCACGGGCTGACTCGATGGCGTTCTTCTCAGCCTGCCAACGCAACGTGAGCGCGGTGAGCGCGGTCCGTTTATCCGCCAGCTCGGCCCGCAAGGCGGTCAGCCGAGTCTGCGAGGCAGGATCATCCTCCTTGGCCAGTGCCATCTCCTCGATCTCGAGACGACGGACCGCCCGCTCCACCTCGTCGATCTCCACGGGTCGTGAGTCGATCTCCATCCGCAGCCGGGACGCCGCTTCGTCGACTAGGTCGATCGCCTTGTCCGGCAAGAACCGAGCGGTAATGTATCGGTCCGACAATGTAGCCGCGGCGACGAGCGCCGCGTCGGTGATGCGCACGCCGTGATGCACCTCGTATCGTTCCTTGAGCCCACGCAGGATGGCAATCGTGTCCGCCGGGGATGGCTCGCCGACCAATACCTGCTGAAACCGACGCTCCAGCGCCGGGTCCCTCTCGACGTGCTTGCGGTACTCATCAAGGGTGGTGGCACCGACCATGCGCAGCTCGCCCCTGGCTAACATCGGCTTGATCATGTTGCTCGCGTCGAGCGACCCATCGGTACCGGAGGCTCCCGCCCCCACCACGGTGTGCAGTTCGTCGATGAACGTGATGACCTCGCCGGCCGAGTCGGTGATCTCCTTGAGCACCGCCTTGAGCCGCTCCTCGAACTCACCCCGGTACTTGGCCCCGGCCACCATCGAGCCGAGGTCCAGCGCGATCACCCGCTTGTTCTTCAACGACTCCGGCACGTCACCGGCCACGATCCGCTGGGCAAGGCCCTCCACGATCGCGGTCTTGCCGACACCAGGCTCGCCGATCAGCACCGGGTTGTTCTTGGTCCGCCGGGAGAGCACCTGCACCACCCGGCGGATCTCCGCATCGCGGCCGATCACCGGGTCCAACTCACCGGAGCGGGCCCGGGCGGTGAGGTCCAGGCCATACTTCTCCAGCGCCTGGTAGGTACCCTCCGGGTCAGGGCTGCTCACCCGGGCACGACCGCGTACTTGAGTGAAGGCGTCACGCAGTGCGTCCGGCGTGGCGCCATGCCGGCGCAACAGGTCGGCTACCGGGCCGGCGGTCTGAGCTAACCCGACCAACAGATGTTCGACTGAGACATACTCGTCGCCCATCTCCGTGGCCAGCCGCTGGGCCGCGGTAATCGGGGCCAGCCCCTCCCGGCTCAGCTGCGGGGCGCTCACGGTCGCGCCCGCCGCGGACGGCAAGCGGTTGCCCAGCTGGGTCAGCTCGGTCCGAATGGCCCCTGGATCGGCTCCGACCGCTTCCAGCAGCGGCACGGTCACCCCGTCGGACTGCGCAAGTAGCGCGCCCAACAGATGCGAGGGCCCCACATCTGGGTTGCCGGCCAGGGTAGCGGCCGCAACCGCCGCTGACACAGCCTGCTGAGTCTTAGTGGTGGGGTTGAAGGAGTCCATGACTCAGGTTCCTCCATGCGTCGTCACAGTGCGTTGTCGTCCCCGCGGTACAGATCCGACCGCGGGGACCAGCCGCGGGATTGTTACCACATTCAACGCACTGAAAGTTGAGCCTGTTCCACTCAGCTCACTGAAAGGTTTCAGTACGGGTTGCCGCGTCCAACGGCACCCAGACGCGGTGCCACAGCAAGAATGAACCGTGACGACCAGGGCCGCACGTAATACCCTCGACGTCCGTATCACCAGCTGTCTACTACCATCAGTCACGTTGAATGCCTAGACGAGTGAATGAGGCATGATCATCCGGTGAACCGATCTATCGTCATAGGACCGGGCGGCCAGCATATGATAGGCCGACTCCCCACCGGCCATCGACGGATCTCACGGAAGAGAGCGCGCAGCGAACGATGAGCGCCGAACCAATACCGACCGAGCTCCCCGCCGAAAAACAACCGCCCGCTCGCCGGGCCTCGGAGATGGTGACCATCATCCGCACCAGCTTCGCGCTGGTCGAACCCGAGGCCGACGAGCTCATCAAGCATTTCTACGCGGTGCTTTTCGCCGCGGCCCCGGAGACTCGTGACCTGTTCCCAACGAACATGGAGATCCAACGCGGCCGGTTCCTGCGCGCCTTGGTACACGTGGTCCAGACGGTGGACCGGCCAGCGGAGCTCACCCCATTCCTGCAGCAGCTGGGCCGCGATCACCGCAAGTTTGGGGTCATCGCTCAGCACTACAACGCCTTCGGCAACGCGCTGTTGTCCGCTATCGAGAAGTTCGCCGGGCCGGAATGGACACCGGAGGTCGCCGCCGCCTGGTCTGAGGCATACGGGCTGGTCTCGCGGGCGATGCGCACCGCCGCCGAGGCCGAGCGCGGACCAGCGTCCTGGCTCGGGCGGGTGGTCGATCATCGCCGGGTGAACTGGGACGTGGCGATAGTGCAGGTGCAAACCGGGCAGCCGATCCCGTACCGAGCAGGTCAATACCTCAGCGTGGAGACCCCGCGCCGGCCTCGGCTATGGCGTTATCTCTCGCCGGCCAATGCCCCGCGCGAGGACGGCGTGATTGAGTTCCACGTGCGGGCCGTCGAGGGGGGTTTGGTTAGCCGGGCGATCGTCGCGCATACCCAACGCGGGGACACCTGGCGACTTGGCCCCCCAATGGGTCGTATGTCGGTCAACCGAGAATCCGGGCGCAATGTACTAATGGTCGTCGGTGGTACCGGTATGGCGCCGATCAAGGCCATTCTGGAAGACATGTCGCAGTTCGGCGAAAATCCGCGAGTCGAGGTGTTCCTAGGTGGCCGCAACTTCGCCAACCTCTACGACCTGCAGAGCCTGCGCCAGATGTCGTACACCAACCCGTGGCTGAACGTGGTTCCGGTAGTCGAGGATGACGATGGCGGGTCCGGCGCCGAAAAAGGAACCCTCGCCGACGTGGTGACCCGCTACGGCGCCTGGGCCGACCATGACGTGCTGGTCTGTGGCTCGCCGGCGATGATCAGAGCAACCGTGTCGCGGATGCTGGTCGCCGGCACGCCGCTGGATCAGATTCGCTACGACCCGTTCACCATGGACTGAGCCAGGAGCAGCCGATCGAGCGAGTGGACCTCTCTCCGACAAATCGGCACCCAAACCGCGTTAAATGCACGCGGATGCTCCTGTCAAAGCGGTCAGCGCTCAGGCGGCGGTGCGGCCCGCCACACCGTGACCGAGGTCTGCCGACGTATCGGAACGAGGTCACGGCGATACGAGGCGTGCACCGCGGCGGCCGCCTGCTCCGCCGCCGCACGGGCGGCAACCAGCTCATCCAGCAGCTGAGCCACCTGAGCGCGCAGCTCGTCGACCGTTCGCTCTAACTCGATGATGCGCTTCACTCCAGCCAGGTTCACGCCCTCGTCCTGGCTAAGCCGTTGCACCTCGCGCAGCAACGCAATGTCCCGCGCGGAATACCGCCGCCCACCGCCGGCCGACCGACCAGGACGGACCAACCCCAGCCGGTCATAGCCACGCAGCGTCTGGGCATGCAGCCCGGCCAGTTCAGCGGCCACCGAGATCACGAAGATCGGGCTGTCCAGATCGGCGCCAGCCGGCAATCTGGGCATCGTCGACTCGCTGTCAGCCATCGTGGATCACCCCGCTGTGCCGTTTCACCGACCGCCGCCGAGCAGATCAGACCTCGGGTCGAACGACTTAGTTGACTCAGCGTACGTGCGCAACGCCGCGCTCGCCTCTTCATCCAGCGACGGCGGCAACGCCAGCTCGACGGTGACCAGCAAGTCACCCTCGACACCGTTGGGCTTGCGCACCCCTCGGCCACGCACCCGGAAGGTACGGCCGCTCGCGGTGCCGGCCGGCACCTTCAGGGTGACTCTCCCATCCAGCGTCGGCACTGTGAGGGTGGCACCCAGAGCCAGTTCCGGATAGGTCACCGGCACCTTCAACGTCAGATCATCCGGGTTGCGCTCCGAGCGACCGAAGAGCCGGTCGGCATTGACGTGCACCAACACGAGGAGATCACCAGCCAGCGCGCCACCACGTCCAGGCTCGCCCTGGCCCTTGATCCGGATCTTCTGGCCGTCGGTCACTCCGGCCGGAATCCGCACGCTGAGCGGGCGGGTGCGTGGGCTCACGCCCTCGCCGCCGCACTCCGGACACGGGTTATCAATGATGCGCCCGGTTCCTCGGCAGTCTCGGCACAGTTCGGAAAACGCGAACGCACCCTGGTTGCGAGTGACCAAGCCAACGCCGCCGCAGGCCGGGCAGGTGCGCGGAGTGCTCCCCACCTGCGCACCCGTGCCGCCGCAACGCTCGCAGCGGCCCTGACTAGTCAGCCGCATCGGGACCGTTGCCCCGCGCACCGCGTCAACGAAATCCAGCCGGATCTCGCTCTCTACGTCGGCACCCCGCCGGGGCCCGGTGGCGAAGCGGCCGCCCCGGCCGGTTCCGCCGCCGAACAGCCCACCGAAAAGGTCGCCAAGCCCGCCAACGCTGCCGCTGCCACCTGGCGCTCCTCGGAGCAGGTCCTCCAGGTTGATGTCGGTCGAGCCGCCAAAACCACCGGAACCAGCACCGAACCCACGACCGAATCGAATGCCCCCACTTCCGAACAGCCGCCGGGTCTCGTCGTATTGCCTGCGCTTATCGGCGTCGGACAGCACGCTGTATGCCTCACCGACGGCTTTGAACCTGGCCTCGGCCTTGGCGTCCCCAGGGTTCTTGTCCGGGTGCAGGTCACGGGCCAGTTTGCGGTACGACTTTTTGATCTCTTCCGCGCTGGCGTCCGAAGAGACGCCCAGCTCGGCATAGAAGTCCTTCTCAATCCATTCCCGCTCGGTCACTGGACGCCTCCCCTCGCCGGCTTAGCTTCGTTGCTCGTTCTGATCTCGCTCCCCGGCCGTTTGTGACCCGGTGTCGGCGAACCCGCTCATGCCGCCGACCGGGTCGGGCAGCTGCGGTGCCTCAGCGCTGGTATCGCGGTCGCTCACCTCGACTATCGCCGGACGCAGTACCCGCTCCCCGATCCGGTAGCCCTGACGCATCACCGCGCTGACGGTCGGGCCGCTCACCTCGGACGAGATGGTGTGCGCAACCGCCTCATGCACCGAGGGATCGAACGGCTCGCCCTCGACCCCGAACGGCTCGAGCTCGACCTGCTTCAGCGTGGCGACCAACTTGTCGGCCACCGCCTTGAATACACCGGTCAGGTCACCGTGTGCCCGCGCGCGGTCCAGATCGTCGAGCACCGGGAGCAGCTGCCCGACCAGCTGGGCCCGAGCAGCGACCGCGACCGCGTCCCGGTCACGGTCTACCCGCTTGCGGTAGTTCGCGTACTCCGCACTCACCCGTTGGAGATCGGCGATGCGCTCATCAAGCTGGGCCGACAGGTGGGCGAGCTTGTCATCGACCGAGTCCGGCGCGATGTCCAATCCCTCCTCGACGCTCAGACCGGGCCCGGGATCGGCCACCTGCGCGGCAGCATCCGCTTCCGGCACTCTGACCTCACCGGTCAGCGGGTCAATCCGCCGCCGATCCCGGACCACGACGCGCTCCTGCTCGGCATCGTGGCTGCTCCGCTCAGTCACTTCTTGTGGTCCTCATCGACAATCTCGGCGTCCACTACGTCGTCCGAGCCGGTCCCGCCCGGAGCACTCGAACCACCGCCGGCGCCAGCCGCGCCCTCGGCACCTTGTTGCTGCTGGTAGAGCGCCGCCCCGAGCTTCTGCGACTCGGTAGCGAGCTTCTCCATGGCAGCCTTGATCCGGTTGGTGTCGGTGCCCTTGAGCGCTTCCTGCGCCTCACCGAGCACGGCGTTCACCGAGTCCTTGACGTCGGTTGGCAGCTTCTCGCTGTTCTCCTTGACGAACTTCTCCGTCTGGTAGACCAACGTCTCGGTCTGGTTGCGAGTCTCGGCCTCCTCCCGGCGCTTCTTGTCCTCCTCGGCGTGCTGCTCGGCGTCGCGCATCATCCGGTCGATCTCGTCCTTGGACAGGGCGGAACCGCCGGTGATCGTCATGGCCTGGCTCTTGCCGGTGCCCATGTCTTTGGCGCTCACGTTCACGATGCCGTTGGCATCGATATCGAAGCTGACCTCGATCTGCGGCACGCCGCGCGGAGCGGGCGGTAGCCCGGTCAGCTCGAACATGCCCAGTTTCTTGTTGTAGGCCGCGATGTCCCGCTCACCTTGGAACACCTGGATCTGCACCGAGGGCTGGTTGTCGTCGGCCGTGGTGAAGATTTCGCTGCGCTTGGTCGGGATCGTGGTGTTGCGCTCGATGAGCTTGGTCATCACCCCGCCCTTGGTCTCGATGCCCAGCGACAGCGGCGTAACGTCCAGCAACAGGACGTCCTTGACCTCGCCCTTCAGCACACCCGCCTGCAGGGCCGCGCCGACCGCGACGACCTCGTCAGGGTTGACGCCCTTGTTCGGCTCCTTGCCGCCGGTGAGTTCCTTGACCAGGTCACTAACCGCCGGCATCCGGGTGGACCCGCCGACGAGCACCACATGGTCGATCTGCCTCACGGAGATACCCGCGTCCTTGATCACCTGATGGAACGGGGCCCGGGTGCGGTCCAGCAGGTCGGAGGTGATCCGCTGGAACTCCGCGCGGGACAGCGTCTCGTCCATGAACAGCGGGTTCTTGTCCGCGTCCACCGTGATGTATGGCA
>Ga0213881_10001651_pt1 | contig 10333 bp, 11 predicted proteins | sample BarmaccoBMER_R08_FD_160104 | JGI IMG/M metagenome (GOLD analysis project Ga0213881, IMG submission 160104) | Barbacenia macrantha exposed rock microbial communities from rupestrian grasslands, the National Park of Serra do Cipo, Brazil - ER_R08 ... | reverse complement strand
TTGGCAGACGGCCAGTCATGTCTTCGCAGACACAACCATCCAAGTTGCTCTACCACAGCGGGGTCGGTGGGATGGTCCTGCCGGAGAGATTGGAGAAGATCCAGAGCCCGATCCGAGCGGTCCTGCCTTAACATCAGATCAACCCTGCTGAAATGCATGGGAGTCCACTGGGGCATAAGATCGATCGCACGCTGGAATGCATCGTCAGCTTTCTCCCATTCATTGCGCTCCAGCCGAATGCTCCCGATCTCGGTGAATACGCCGGGACTGTCGGAAAGCTCCTTGACCGCCTCCTCGGCACAACCTATGGCTTGATCGAGAACACCGAGAAATCGGAGAGCGCGTATCTTTCCGATCCAAAGAAGCGGCCGCGCTGATAACTCGTAAATGGATCACTCGGGTCCAACAAATCCAGCCGCGCTTGAACCCGATCCAAATGCCCTTCTGAGCGCATCTCCTCGAACCATGTATCGAGTTGGAGCCACTCTTCGTCTGTGTATGACATACGCCTAGTCAAAACAGTTAATCACTTTTTAGCGGCGTTCACAACCCTCAATCAGCGAAGCGGTTGAGGCGTATGAGTGGGGCCGGGGGTTTTCGGCCCCTCGGGAGTCCAATCAATCGGATCGATACACATTTTCCGGCTGCTCATGCCTACATCCCAAGCGTGATAGACCAAATACTCCGTACTACTTCCAGGTCCGATCACGATGGACTTGTGTCCTGGGCCGATTACTTTACCGGGAATAGTGCGTGACAGGCGTGGGCCCGCAGAATCATCGCCGCATGGCACATAGGGTCCAAGAACGTTATCCCCCACAACGTAATCGAGACCATAAGTGTTATTTTCCCAGCGGCCGCCGCTATATAGACACCAATATCTTCCGTTGCGCTTGCGAACGCAAGGGCCTTCCATGGTGTGCCAATCGAAGACTGCCCCGTACATGACGCGATTTTTCATGAATCGCTGCCAATCGTATTGTGGACGAGCTACACATCGAGTTTCTCCCGCGAGCTTCTTAGGCGCGATGAGCCGGTCCACTACGATTCCTGTTCCGGGGCGAGCACCGTCATTCGAATGGAGAAAATCGCGAGCGTAAAAGAGATACCAAGTTCCATCCTCGTCCTGAAACGGAGAGGGATCAATCGCGAAAGGACAGGTAAATGGATCGGTGAGCCGCGTTCCCGTATCTACATACGGGCCGCCCGGGGCAGCACTGACGGCAACGCGAAGATGGTGCCATTTATCACCAAAACCCACGGAATAATACATCCAAAATTGGGTTCCGCAGAATGCAATTTCAGGCGCCCAGTATGCTGTTCCGTACTCGGGAGCGAGTGCCGCGAGAGCTCTTCCTTGCTTTCTCCAATCCACCAGGTCGTCAGACTGAAGGACCGAAAACACGCGCGGCTCCCCTTCGGAGATCCCCCCTCCGACCGCGTAGTATTCACCGTCGTGCTTCCAAACGAATGGATCCGCGAAATACTCTTTGTGAACAGGGTTTTGATATTGTCCGGGCAAAGTGTCTCCTTTGGGTTTTCGTGAAACGGGGGGCTGAATACACTGAAGCTCGCGTCGGGTGTCAGCTATCGAGCTACCCGGCCTTGCCACGCGAATTTTGCCCAACGCGTAGTGGATGTTCGCATGATAAGGTATCAGCCGGTCCTACGTTCCCGATTTACCCGTCGAAAACTACTCTTCCCTATCAGGTTTCGAGAACAAAGCTATGGCGGATTACTGAATCCTGCTAGCGGCTTTTTCGATCCGATATCGTGAAAGATAGTGGATCTGGAAAAGACGATTCTTCGGCGTGTCGGCGAGGCGATTGCCCGTTTTCGCATGATTCGGGAGGGGGATCGCGTGGCGGTTGGCGTTTCGGGGGGGAAGGATTCGTTGACGCTGCTCGAAGCGCTATTGCTTTTACAGAAGCGCGCGCCCATTCATTTCACAGTGTGCGCATTTACGATCGAGCAGGGAAAATTCTTGCGGCCGATTGAGCCGGTGGGCGCGTATCTGCGGGAGCGTGGGGTGGATTGGACCTATGTCGAAGACCGGCCCTCGGTTAAGCTTTTGACGGAGCAGCCGGATCACGGGTGTGATCTGTGTAGTCGATTCCGGCGGCGGGCGGTGTATGAGGTTGCCCGGAAACTTGGCGCGAATGTTATCGCTTTCGGGCATACGGCGGATGATTTTTGTGAATCGTTTCTTCGGAATGCCATGTTCACCGGGCGAATCAGCGCTTTGCCGGCGAGCACCTGGTCGAGCAAGCGCGAATTTCGGCTCATCCGGCCGCTGGTCTATGTCACCGAGGATTTGACGCGGGCGTTCGCGCACAGCCTGGGGGCGCCGGTCATCCCATGCGGTTGTTCGCAGAAGACCGGAACGGTGCGCCGCAGCCTGCGGGACGTGCTGGCCGAATTGGAAAAGGACCATCCTTTTCTGAAGGAGACGCTGCTTGCCGCGATGGGGAAGGTGGAAACTGGAAGATTATTGGATACTCGCTTTCTTGATCTGGACGGGTGTAACGAAGAGGCCCACAGCGTCACCAATCCGCAGGAATTCGTAACTCTGGATCGCTGATCGCTTAAAATTTCAGCTAGGCCGAGACCTCCCTACCATGAGCGCGGAGCTAATTGTCGTCAATGGGCCGTTGGCCGGAACGCGCTACGCGCTGCCCAAGGGTGAAATTTTCATTGGACGCGCGCCGAATTCGAACGTGGTCCTGAACGAGCCTGAAGTGGGGTGGCGTCACTGTCAAATCCGGCAGCAAGGCGACCGTTTCCTAATTGCGGACCTGCGGAGCTCGCTGGGCACTTACGTGAACGGCATGCGCTCGGCGGAGCGGTGGCTGGAAGACCGGGATCAGATCGGCATCGGGAAAAGTATTTTGATGTTCCGGTCTGCGGAGGCGGGCGCGGACAGTTCAGCGGCGCCACCTGCGGAAGAGGTTAAACCCGTTTTGCTCGCTGCGTGCTCTCTCGTATTTCTGTTCCGGGCATTGGCTGCCACGCTGGGAAACGGGCAGAGCCGATTGTTGCAGAATCAGATCCTCAGCCTGGTATCGGACTTGATTCCGGTGGAAGAAGGCGTGTTGCTGCTAGGCGGTTCCTGTTCTGAGCTGCTGAGCCGCTATCGCGAGCGCGCGTCTCAATTCAAGTCAGAGTTCGGCCCTGCTCTTTCGCGGGTTTGCGAAGAAGGAGCTTTCGAAGATCCGGAGAGTGGCATGGCGGGGGTGCCGCTGTATCTTTCGGGCGTTTTGGGAGGGGCACTCATTGTGCAAACACGCGACCGGGCCGGCCGTTTGACTGCTCATTTAGAAACTCTGACGGCGGTTGCGTCGCTTGCTTCGATCGGGTTTGAAGCAAATCAGGAAATTGAAACTTTGAAAGCGGAGAACGCGCTGCTCCAAGAGCAGATCGCGATCAATACCGGCATTGTTGGGAACAGTCCGATTATCCGGCGGCTTTTGGAGCTGGTGGATCGCGTGGCGCCACGGGACACGACCGTGTTGATCACGGGAGAGAGCGGGACTGGGAAAGAGCTGATCGCGCGCGCGCTTCATCAGAAGAGCGCACGGCGGGAGCGGCCGTTTATTGCCGTCAATTGCGCGGCTTTGAGTGAAACGCTCTTTGAAAGCGAGCTTTTCGGGCATGAGAAGGGTGCGTTCACGGGAGCGATCTCGCTGAAAAAGGGAAGATTCGAGCTGGCGCAAGGCGGGACCATTTTCTTGGATGAAGTGGGCGAGCTGGCGCCCGGACTGCAAGCCAAGCTGCTGCGAGTGCTTCAGCAGCGCGAGTTTGAGCGGGTCGGTGGAACCCACGCGCATTCTCTGGATATCCGAGTGATCGCTGCCACCAATCGCGATCTGTTCGAAGACGTGCGCGAAGGAAGATTTCGAGACGACCTGTATCACCGTTTGAATGTGGTGACTCTCGACTCTCCTCCTCTGCGCGATCGAAAGGAAGACATTCCGCTGCTTGCGCAATATTTTCTGCAGCGTTCCGCTGAGCGATGCAAGCGGCAGGTTCAGGGGCTTTCGCCCGAAGCCGAGGAGATGATTATGCAGTATTCGTGGCCCGGCAATGTGCGCGAATTGGAAAACGCGATGGAGCGAGCGGTCGTGCTTGGAGTTTCTGAATGGGTATTGCCGGAGGATTTGCCGGAGACGCTGCTGGAAGCCGCGCCTCGCGATACGGCAGCTAAGTATCATCACTCAGTCGGGCAGGCCAAGCGCGAGGCGATTTTGGATGCTTACGTCCAAGGTAACGGCGATTATAAGCAGGCCGCGCGGGTTTTGGGACTGCATCCGAATTACTTGCTGCGACTGGTGCGGAATTTAGGGCTGAGAGATGAAATTAATCGCAGGCCTGGGAATGCAGCGGCAGGGTAGCTATTCGTTCGTGACCCTAAGCGCGGTCGACTTTCTTGCCAATATGCAATGCGGCGATACCGCCGGTTAACATCTCGAATGTTGTTTCTGTGAAGCCGGCGGCCTCCATCATTTTTCCAAGCTCTTCGGGTTGCGGAAACTTGCGGATAGAATCCGGCAAATAAGCATAGGCCTCTCGCGAACCGGAGATCAGAGCGCCGATGGCGGGAAGCATCATTTCGGAATAGAAGCCGTAAGTGAGTCGCATGAACCACGCCGTGGGATGCGAGAATTCGAGGATTGCGAGAACTCCGTCCTGCTTCAGGACTCGATGTAATTCGAGCAGTCCGGCGCTGTAATTGGCTAGGTTTCGAAAGCCAAAGGCGATTGAAATTGCATCGAGCGTGCTGTCGGAGAGGGGAAGCTGAAGAGCGTCGGCTTCGAACAATTGTGCTGGATAGCCCTTGTGAGACGCTTTAGCGCGCGCTTCGACGAGCATGGGATGGCAAAAATCCGCGCCGAGCACCGGGTTGCTTGCAACTTTTTGCATATCCAAGAGCACATCGCCGGTTCCGCAGCATAAATCGAGCACTTTGGCACGGGGACGCTGCAAAACTGTTGTGAGGCGCTCGATGAGGGCTTTGCGCCAGAAGCGGTCGATGTTGAAGGAAAGCAGGTGATTGAGAAAATCATACCGGGGTGCGATGGCCGCGAACATTCGCTGGACCCAACGCGCGGCTTGTTCTTCGTTTGAGGCGCCCGGAGGCGTTGTGCCGGTCGCCGAAATCACTGGAAGGAATCCATGATGGCTTGACGGATCAACGATTGGTCTATGCCGGAAACGATTTTGACTTGCCCAATGGACGACGGCAGTACGAAATGCACTTTGCCTTGGAGCGTCTTTTTATCGCTGGCAAGTCTGCTGATGAGGCAATCCGGATCGAGATCTTGCGCGACTGGGAGAGGTCCGTAACGGAGGACGGTGTTTTTTATTCGGGCGGCTTCGGTACGGTTCAAAATCGCGAGCAGCTCCGCCAATCGTGTGGCGCAGAGCATTCCCCAGGCGACTGCTTCTCCATGGAGGAAGCGGACGTATTCCGTCACTGCTTCGATGGCGTGGCCGATGGTGTGTCCGAAATTCAAAATTCTTCGAAGGTCGGTTTCGCGCTCATCTGTCGAGACGACTTCCGCTTTGATTCTTACCGCAGCGGCGATCAATTGATCCAGCACCTGGGGATTGCGGTCGAGTACGTCCGGCGCGCGATCTTCGAGTAGTTCGAAAAGCGCGGCATCGCGGATGATACCGCACTTCAGTACTTCGAACAATCCGGCGCGATACTCGCGATCCGAGAGCGTCGAGAGAACTTCGGGATCGATCAAGACGGCGAGCGGTTGATGAAAACTGCCGATGAGATTCTTCCCGCTTGCCAGATTCACTCCTGTTTTGCCGCCTATCGCGGCATCTACTTGCGCCAGCAGCGTGGTTGGGATTTGGAGCACAGGGACGCCTCGCATGAAAATAGCCGCGAGAAAGCCGCTCACGTCGGTGACGATGCCGCCGCCGAATCCGATGACGATGCTGGTGCGATCGGCCCCGTGCGCGACCATTTGTTCGGCCAGTTCTTCCAGGCAGCTAAGCCGCTTGTTCTGTTCCCCTTGTGGGAAGAACAAAATTTGGGAATCGTGCTGATCCAATGCGTTCTGGATGCGCGATCCGTGCAGATCCCAAACGTCCTTTGTCGTTACGACAAAGAGCTTACCGGCGGTTGCTGGAAGGAACTCGAAGAAATCGCGGAGAATGCCTCGCTGCACTACATTTTGATAGGCGTGATGCTTTGTTTTGACCTCGAAGCGCGGCACGTGATCCCGTTGTACCATTGGTTGTCACTGGGGAGACTTCAGGGCACACCTGCGATTTCGAAATGGGAAGTATCACATCCTCGATAAGATATAGAAGACCTCGTTATGGCCGAAAACAATTTCGCCACAAAGGCAGATCTCAAGACGCTGGAGCAGGATCTGAAGCAGCATTTTAGCGATCAAATGCAGTTTCATATCCACGAACTTCGGAATTACATAGACGAACGTACGCGTGATATGCAGACGGGACTGCTTCGGGCATTCGAGGCTTACGAAGAAAAGGGGCTCTGATTTGAAATTGTGGCCGCTACGCAACCCATTCGCACCGATTTTGTTGTGGTCGGAGCTGGCGTTGCGGGACTCCGGGCGGCTATTGAACTTGCTCGCGCGGGCCGCGTTCTAGTCATCGCGAAAGACAGTCTGCGGGAGTCGTCCTCCGAGTATGCACAAGGCGGCATTGCCGCCGCTCTGAACGACGACGATGAAGTGGAGCTGCACGAACAGGACACGATAGCAGCCGGGGATGGGCTGTGCAACCTGGATGCAGTTCGGACGCTGGTGGAGGAAGGGCCTCGGGCAATCGAAGAGTTGATCGAGTGGGGCGCCGCGTTCGATCGGGAAGGTTCACGGTTATTATTTGCCCGGGAAGGCGCGCACAGCCGCAATCGCGTGCTGCACGCCCATGGCGATTCAACCGGACGCGAAATTGCCCGCACACTTGGCCGGCGCGCCAGTAGCTTCCAGAATGTGACCCTTTACAGTTTTGCCGCTGTGACTGATCTGATATTGAGTGGCGATGAAGTGATTGGTGTATCGGCCTTTGACGCGCGTTCCGGTTCAACGGTGCTGGTCGAAGCACGAGGGGTGCTTCTCGCTACGGGCGGACTCGGCAGAGTTTTTGAAAACACGACCAATCCGGATGTCGCAACCGGAGACGGCATCGCTTGCGCTTTTCGCGCGGGAGCGGAAATTGCAGATATTGAATTTGTTCAGTTTCATCCAACGGCGCTGTATCTTCCGTCTGCTCCGCGCTTCTTGTTGAGTGAAGCGCTGCGGGGAGAAGGAGCTTATCTTCGCAATGCGAGCGGCGAACGCTTCATGGAACGTTATCATCCTCTGAAAGAGCTTGCTCCGCGCGATGTCGTGTCGCGGGCCATTGTCATGGAATTACGCAACACGGCAGACGACAGCGCTTTTCTCGATTTGACGCACCTGCAACCCGGCTTCGTGCGAGAGCGTTTCCCACGGATTTATCAGACCTGTTTTCAGTACGGCATTGATCTGGAAACGACGCCAGCACCGGTACGTCCGGCCGCCCACTACGCGATGGGAGGCGCAAGGACGGATTTATTCGGGCGCACGACGATTTCCCGCCTTTTCGCGGCGGGCGAAGTAGCGTGCACGGGCGTTCACGGAGCGAACCGGCTTGCTAGCAATTCGTTACTCGAGGCAGTGGTATTCGGCGCGCGCGCGGGACAGGCGATGAGCGCTCTCCCTGAATTGCGGTCTAGCCCGAAAGGCAGTTGTGGGCCGGCGCTGATTCCGAAGATGTCGGAAGCTGAGATACGCTCGATTGCGTGGGAAAAATGCGGCATTATTCGTGATGGGCCGAATTTGGAGTCGGCTTGCGCGACGCTTCAGGCATGTGGGATGCAGGAGATGGAATCTGATGGACGGGCCGCCTTCGAGCTCCGCAACATGCATCAAGTGGTTTCGGTGATTTGCAATGCCGCACTGGCGCGCCGGGAAAGTCGCGGGGCTCATTATAGAACTGATTTTTCATCCAAGGATGTCGCGTTCGAGAAGCACTCCATCCTGAGGCGTTCGTCGGCCGGTTCCGATGTCGAAATTGCGTTCGAATAGGGGGCCGCAACCGCAGTTCGTAACCGTTTTTGCGCTCCTATTTGCAGCCGCGCCGCTGCATCGGTCCAGCCCTTTTGCCGCGCTCTGGACCACGCCTTGCATCCTGATCGCCTCGTTGCTCATAACCTGGGGTGCGGAATCGGCGCAATTCTTCGTTGCACAGGGCTTTGCTCTGGCCATTCTTGCATGGATGCAAACCGTTCCTGAATTTGCCGTGGAAGCCGTGCTTGCCTGGAGGCAGCAGACGGCCTTATTGCTTGCGAATCTTACAGGCGCGTTGCGCTTGCTGACGGGTCTGGCGTGGCCAATGATTTACGCGACGGCAGCGGTTGTTCATCGCAGGAGGACCGGCAGGCCCCTGCGCCTGATTCGGATAGACCCACACCAGAGCGTTGAAATTATCTGCTTAGTCTTTCCGGTGTTATACGCGCTGATCATCTGGTGGAAAGCAAGCCTTCATCTATACGATGCGTGTATTCTGATTGCTCTCTATGGCGGATATCTTGCGCTGCTATCAAAACTTCCGCCCGAGAAACATGAAGGCGTGGACAATCTGGAAACGGTTCCCCGCAACATTGTTCTTGCGCCGTGGCGTTGGCGGGTGTCCGCGATTGCGGGTTGTTTTTTGGCCGGCGGAGTGCTTATCTACTTCTCCGCAGAGCCCTTTCTAGGAAGCTTGATCGCGGTTGCCGGCGCCATTGGCATTCCGAGCTTTCTTGTCATTCAATGGTTCGCTCCTATCATTTCTGAATTTCCGGAGCTCGCTTCCACTTTTTATTTCGCCCGGCAAGAAGAGAACGCGTCCATCGGCCTGATGAACATTGTCTCAAGCAACATCAATCAGTGGACCCTTCTGGTGGCCATGTTGCCGATCGCTTTTTCATTGAGTCGTGGGGCATCCTCGCCGATATTGCTCGATGGTCAGCAGCGATCGGAGCTGCTGCTCACGATTGGGCAGACTCTAGTCGGGATGATTTTCCTTTTGAATATGGAGTTCGCGTGGTGGGAGGCGCTGGCGATGTTTTTGCTGTTCGGCGCGCAGTTTGTGCTTCCGGTATTTGTGGGAAATCAGGGGCGAGTGTGGGTCACGGGCGGTTTTTTTCTATGGACCGTCGCGGCTGTTATAGGGATTCTGTTTCAGAAACGCCGGCCGAGGGCTCTAGAGATGTTTGTGGAAACTTGGCGCGCCTTCTAAGCGTTTCCGAAATTGATCAAACCTACGCCGAAGATAATCATCATGAGTCCGGCGATTTTCGCCATTGTGAAAGGCTCCTTGAAGAAGAGGCGAGCCCACAAGATGGTCCAGATGTATCCGAGCGAGACCATGGGATAGAGCACCGTAAGCTGACCCTGAGCAACGCCCATCATGTAGAAAACAGAAGAGAGTAGATAGAGGACAACGCCGGTAGCAAGCCAGTAGTTGCTCAGCAGGCGGGCCAGGCTGCCCTTCATATGCTCAGCGCCGATCTTCAGAAAAACGGCGCCGAAGGACCCGATGAACGAGCCGAAGAGCACGAGAATGATGGAGCTTAGAGGCGTGGTGTTGGCGTTCATGGCAGGTTTGCGCTATTTCTTCAAGCCCAGAATGGAGACGCCAGCGACTATGAACGCGATCCCGATACTGCGGAAGAAATTCATGTGTTCGCCAAGAACGACCAGCGAGAGCAGCGTTACCCAAACATAAGTGAGCGCGATGATTGGAAACAGTCTAGAAAGTTCACGGCCTTTCAGAGCCAAAGCCATTAGAAACGTAACCACTCCGTAGAGGCAGTACCCGCAGAAAAGCTTGAAGTTGCTAATAATGGCGAACGAAAAACGGAAAAAAAGGGCCGGGTTACGCGCCACTTCGCCGAGAGTGAGGTGAGACCCGCCCAATTGCCCGGTACCTAGCTTCACCAGAATCTGGGCAAGCGCCCCGATCAAGGTGCAGGCAAAGACGAGCAGGAAGGAGTGCCTCGCTTTGGCTCCGGCCGTTACAGGGGCCTCGAGGACAGTGGAAGAGGTCAAATAGGAAATTCCAGTGGCACAGCGCTAAATCCTATTCTAGAGCATTGTGCGAGGTGCTCGGAATTCCGGGGCGGCCTATTGGTGAATCAGTTCGACTCTGCGATTTTGGGCTCTGCCACGCGCGGTGGAGTTGTCCGCGACAGGATGAGATTCCCCATAGCCTTTGACGGTGAGCCGGCTGCGATCTACGCCGTGATCGGCCAGCCAGCTCGCAACCGCATTAGCGCGGTCCA
>Ga0213881_10001650_pt1 | contig 10339 bp, 8 predicted proteins | sample BarmaccoBMER_R08_FD_160104 | JGI IMG/M metagenome (GOLD analysis project Ga0213881, IMG submission 160104) | Barbacenia macrantha exposed rock microbial communities from rupestrian grasslands, the National Park of Serra do Cipo, Brazil - ER_R08 ... | reverse complement strand
GCCGCGGTCAGCGCGATCCGCGCCGCGCACCCGGTGTTTCGTCGGCGACGGTTTTTCGCGGGGCGGGCTCTGGTGCGCGACGCGATGTCTTCCGCAAAAGCCGACGTCCCCCACGACATCGCCTGGTTCACCCCCTCCGGTGAAGAGATGACCGATCGAGACTGGTCGTCTGGTTTTGGCCAGGCCATCGTGGTGTTCCTCAACGGCGACGCCATCCCGGACGTGAACGAGCGGGCCGAGCGGGTGCTGGACGACTCCTTTTTGCTGTGTTTCAATGCGTCGTCAGCGGATATCGAGGCCACCCTGCCAGGACCGCGATACGGGAAGGCCTGGGCGGTAGTAGTGAACACCGCCAGTGGCAAGGTGGTGACCCTGGGCACAGGCCCAGGCATGTTCACCACCGAGCTGACGACCCACCAGCCCGGCAGCACGGTGACCGTGCCGTCGCGATCCTTACTCGTGCTGCAGCGGACGGAGTGACGTGTCCCCCATCCCCTCCTCAACCTACCGGCTGCAGCTGCGTACCGGACAGACCTTCTACGACGCTGCCGCGCTGGTCGATTACCTGTCCGCGCTCGGGGTGGGCGCGCTATACGCATCCCCCATGCTGGAGTCCGCCCCGGGCTCCAAGCACGGCTACGACGTCGTCGATCCGACGAAGGTCTCCGAGGAACGCGGCGGTGAGCAGGGCCGCCAGGCCATGGCCACCGCGCTGCGCGAGGCCGGGCTCGGGCTGGTGGTGGACATCGTGCCAAACCACGTCGGAGTTTCGGTACCAACCACCAACCCGTGGTGGACGGACGTGCTCATAAACGGATCGGATTCACGGTACGCGTCGTTTTTCGACATCGACTGGAGCAGCGGACCGCTGCTGATACCGGTGCTCGATGCCGAGTCCGAGGCCGACGAGCCGGCTGAATTGGACCGATTGGTGGTGGTACGCGATGAGCGAGGCAACCCCGGGCTGCGCTATTACGAGCACCTCTTTCCAGTGGCGTACGGCAGCGCCGATTCGGGCAGCGCGCGCGAGGTATACGACCGCCAGCGCTACCGCTTGGTGGCTTGGCGCCGGGGCCACGCTGAGCTGAACTATCGACGGTTCTTCGACGTCTGGACCTTGGCCGCGCTGCGGGTGGAAGACCCCGCGGTGTTCGAGGCCACGCACCGCGAGATCCTGCGCTGGTTCGGCGGCAATGACGGCGACGTGTTCGTCGGGCTGCGGGTGGATCATCCGGACGGGCTTACCGACCCCGGAGGCTACCTGCGCTCGTTGCGCTCGGCGGTCGGCCCGGATCGGTGGCTGCTGGTGGAAAAGATCGTCACCGTTGGTGAATCACTGCCGGCATCGTGGCCAGTAGACGGCACGACCGGGTACGAGGCGCTGCGTGAGGTATGCGGGGTCTTTGTGGACCCGGCTGGCGCTGGGCTGCTCACCCAGTTCGCCGCCGAGCACACTGGGCAGCGGCTGGCCGCGCATGTGATCGAACGACGTTGCCGGCGGCTGGTGGCCGACACCATCCTGGCCTCTGAGATCCGTCGGGCCGCCGCGCTGCTAACCGCGGAATTTGAGCGGTCGAAAGCTATCGACGCGGTGGCCGAGCTATTGTCGTCGTTCCCGACGTACCGTTCCTATCTGCCGGAAAATCGCTCGGCGCTGGACGTCGCGGTGTCTGCGGCGTTGAGCAACCGACCAGATCTTACCGAGCCGATCGAGCTAATCTACCGGCGGATGCTCCAGGAACCGAACGGAGAGCTGGCTCGGCGGGTACAACAGACCTCCGGCATGGTGATGGCCAAAGGGGTCGAAGACACCGCGTTTTATCGGTGGAACCGATTCGTGGCGCTCAATGAGGTGGGAGGCGACCCGACCCGGTTCGGGGTGTCGGTGGCCGAGTTTCACGCGGCCGCCGCCGCGCGCCAGGCCGGCACACTGAACGGCATGACCACGTTGTCTACCCACGACACCAAGCGCTCTGAAGACGTTCGGGCCCGGCTGGCGGTGCTCGCCGAGATCCCCAGCGAGTGGATCGCCGTCATGCGCCGCTGGGCGTCCGCGCACCCATTGCCGGAGCGGTCGTTGGAGTTGCTGGCCTGGCAGTGCCTGGTCGGAGCGTGGCCGATCTCAGCGGACCGGATGACGTCCTACCTGCTCAAGGCCGCCAAGGAAGCCAAAATAGCGACCAGCCACACCGACCCCGTGCCCGAGGTGGACGAAGCCATCGCTCGCTGGCCGTCCGAGGTGTTCGCCGATCTGGAGCTAGTGGCCGAGATCGAGGCTTTCGTGGCCCGAATCGCGCCGCCGGGCTGGTCGAACTCGCTGGGTCAGAAGCTGCTGCAGCTGGCCGGGCCAGGAATTCCCGACGTATACCAGGGCACTGAGTGCTTCGAATACTCCCTGGTCGACCCGGACAACCGCCGTCCTGTGGACTTCGCGGCCCGCCGCGCCCTGCTCGCCAGCCTGGACGAGCACTGGTTGCCCGAGATCGACGCCGACGGCGCGGCCAAGCTGTTGGTCACCGCGACCGCGCTGCGGCTGCGCCGATACCGGGGGGAGCTGTTCGACGGCTACCGACCGCTGGTAGCCGACGGATCAGCGGCCAAGCACCTCGTGGCGTTCATCCGGGGCAAGGGTCGATTGGTTGCCCTGGCCACCCGGCTGCCCGTCGGGCTAGCCGCGCAAGGCGGCTGGGGTGACACCTTGCTGGCCCTGCCCGACGCCGCCGACGACTGGATCGACGTGATCACCGGCGAATCGGTGCGCGGCGCGACCCCGCCGCTGGCCGAACTGCTGGCCCGCTACCCCGTCGCTTTGCTTGTCCGTCCCGCCTGAGCGCTCCGCGCATGGACGCGCGCCTACAGGTCAGTCCGGTGGACGCGCTGCTCATCACCGGTGGGTTCCCGGAGATCGTCCAGTCATGGTGGCTGGGGACGAACCGGGGATCTCCTGCACGAGTCGGTTGGCAACCCGTTGTCGCCCTTGCTAGCGGCTGAGCAGCTCACCGTGCTAGGGGAGTTTCCGGACGCCACGCACTCACGCGCTGTCATGGAGGGCGGTAGGAACGGCGAGTGCACTCTTCGCTGAGCACTTGATCGCGCTGAAGGAGAATGGGCGATGGGTTACGTTCGCTTGCCCCGGTTCCTACCGTAAGCGCCGCCTACTCTCCATGAGGTAGACCGAGAGCGCGGGGTTCACCCGGTGTGCCCGAGACTCGGCGGCGTGATGACACATGATGGCGAGGATCGGGCGCGATACCCTGGCCGCTCACGGATGGCTAGAGTGGCCGGCGATGACTGATCGGGCGCGCGCCGGGGTGATCGGGCTCATCGACCGTTTCCCTCGCCGTGAGGGCGGGGTTCGTGATGTGTTGCTGGTCGGCGCCGACGGTCAGCCTTTGGCGACGCTTTCCCCGCTATGTGTCGAGGTCTCCTTGCGGTCTCCCTGCCTGTGTGTTGGGGCATCGTGGTGAGGCCGGCGGGGTCATGGATGGGTCGGAAGGGGGCGACAATGCCGCAGGATCGAGGAGACGGGCCGGTGCTGCAACGCGGGCGACGCCGGTCTACCTTCGTCGCTGTTTTTCTGATAGTGGCCGCGTTGTTGTCGGTGGCGGCGGTAGCCGCATCGTCGCGGCTGTCGGCGAGAGGCTTGGCTCGGACGCTCACGCTCGGCGCGGACGGTTGGCGGGTGCAAAGCAGCGCTAAGGCCGCGCAGTCTGGTGAGGTAATTTCCAGCCCTGACTATTCACCGACAGATTGGCTCCCTGTTAGACCCGATGATGGCGGGGCGCCGGGTACCGAGATTAACGCTCTACTGCAGAACGGTGTGTGCCCCGACATCTTGTACTCGACCAACATGAAGAAATGCTTTGACGGGGACGCGATGTCGATGTTCCAGGTTCCGTGGTGGTTCCGCACCAACTTCTCGCCTGATATGCGTGTCGGCGAGGCCGCCCTGCTGACGATCAATGGTGTGGTGGGACAGGCCGACGTGTGGATCAACGGACACCAGATTGCTACCCAAGATGTGGTTCAGGGCGACTACACGCGGCACACGTTCGACATCAGTCGGCTGATCCGGCCGGGACAAAACGTGTTAGCGCTGAAGGTTTACGAGAACGATCCCGACACGATGTACACGATGGACGATGTGAACTGGAACCAAAGGCCGCCCGATCACCAGACGGGCATTCAGTTTCCGATCACGCTGCATATCGTGGATGCTTTGGCTATTTCGAACGCCTATGTCACTCAAGAAGACAACACCGACGGCGGTCTCGCGAAGTTAACGGTCAACGCCGATGTGACCAACACCAGGGCCATACCGCAACAAGGCACGATTACCGTGCTGATCGAGGGACCCGAGGGCAGCGCAGTGCTGGGCCAACTGAGCCGGCGCGTCACTGTGGCTCCCGGGCAGACATTGACCGTGTCGTTCGTCCCGTCCGACTACCCGGAACTCACGATCCACCACCCTCAGCTGTGGTGGCCCTATCAGATGGGCGCCCAGCCGCTCTACCGGCTACGCGCCACGGTGACAGTTGGTCAAGACAGTTCCGACAGCATCACGAGCACGTTCGCGATCAGAATCATCACCACAAGCCTCATTGGTCGTTCGAGCGTGGCCCCCGACGGCGCGCGTGTATTCGCGGTCAACGGACGTCCGTTCCTATTTCGCGGCGCTGGATTCGCTGACGACATCTTCCTGCGCTACTCCGCCGACGACCTGGGTAACCAGATCGACATCCTCAGGAGCATGGGCCTCAATGGTATCCGGCTGGAAGGACACGTGATGCCGGAGGATTTCTATCAGCGGATGGACCGGGCTGGCATCATGATTGATGCCGGCTTCCAATGCTGCGACGCCTGGCAGCTGCAAGATCACCCTACGCCCGTCACCGACCACGAATACGACGTGTTGTATCGCTCAGCGGTGAGCATCGGCGAACGTCTCCGCAATCACCCCAGTGTGATCAACTTTAGTTGGAGCGATGACGAACCCGACGCCCGCCAGGAGAAGCTCACGCTCCAAGGGTTCCGCCAGGCTGGCTTTCAGGAACCAGTCGTTTCCTCGGCTGAGTACAAGGCCTCACCGGTGTTAGGCCCCTCAGGGGAGAAAGAGGGACCCTATCAGTGGGTTCCACCCAGCTACTACTATGACACCAGCCATATCGATAGCACAGACCCAACCCGGACCAACGTCGGAGGTTCCTGGGCTTTCGACAGCGAGGAAAGCGCCGGCCACACCGTCTCGACGCTAGACTCACTACGTAGGTTTCTGTCGCCTGAAGAGCTCACCCAGCTGTGGCGGGACCCCACCTATAACCAGTATCACGCCAACAATCAGGACGGAATAGGTAACTACAAACTCGCCTCACTGTACTTTTTGGATCAGGCCATCGCTCACCGCTACGGACAGTGGTCGAGCCTCGAGGAGTACGTCCAAGAAGCCCAAGTACAAAACTATGAGGACACCAGAGCACAATTCGAGGCATTTATCGATCACTGGGACAACAAGCCCACCCCGGCGACGGGGATTGACTATTGGATGGCGAACAAAGGGTGGCCATCACTGCTGTACATCCTCTACAACCACGATTACGATCAAGCCGGCTCTTATTTTGGGGTCAAAAAAGCTAACGAGGATGTACATGCCCTCTACACTTACGACGACAACACAGTCGCGGTGGACAATCTGACCGGACAAACTCAGCGCGATCTATCGGTGGGGACCACGGTGCATAGCCTAAGCGGCGCGATACTCGACACCCAGAGCGTCGATCACATCACGCTGCCAGCACAGGGTGTCCGCACAGCGGTCCTAACCCCGAAAATCCCGGTTCCTACCACGGCTCCAGGGACGGCCTCCACCTACCTCGTCGAACTGACACTCCGCCAGGGCTCGAAGATCATTGACCGGAATGTCTACTGGCGCTCAACTCAACAAGACGTGATCGACTGGCCAGCAAGCGTAGGAAATACCCAGGCCACCATGGCCCAGTACGCCGACCTGCGAGAATTGAAAACCCTTCCTGCGGCCACCCTATTGGCCACTGCGGCTAGCAAGCGGGGCACCGGTACCCAGCAGGGCAAGACCATCACCACTGTGACCATCCAGAACACCTCCGCAACGCCGACAGTGGGATTCTTCCTACGAGCCGATGTCCGTCGCGGCAGCCGCAACGGTCAGCCACAACCCGGCGACAACGAAGTTCGCCCAGCGATCTACAGCGATAATGACATCACACTGTGGCCAGGACAATCACAAACGGTGCAAATCACCTACCCGACAGCGCAACTACAGGCCCTTAACCCAATCGTGAGTGTCGCCGGCTGGAACGTGAAGCCTTTCACAATACCAGCCCCGCTGTTGTAGAGCGGCTTTGATCGACCTCGCCGGTCGCGGCAATGACCGGGAGTCGGGTGGCCTAGCCCGTCGGCGGGTCAGCTCCCGATGCCGTTAAGTTAGGGGTGGGAGTCTTGTTGCGGGACGCACGTACGGTTGATAGTTGAGCTGACTCTCCGCGTGTTTAGTGCGTGTGAGTAAATCTGTGCCACCATAGTGGACGCCGGACGTCAGGACTCCGCCCCCGAACGGCGGGCAACGGGAACGGTCTACCGCCGCACGCATCTACGGGCGTTCGGTGGCAGCCCTCGACAACGGGATTGTAGCGATTTCTCGCCAATAGTACGAGCGCTCCGTTCGTTCCAACAACACGAGAACTACATTGCTGACGGTAAAGTTGACGTACGAAAAGATTCTTAAGCGATCTATGGCCGAAATAGCTCGTGCGGCCGGGACGTCCCTATTACAATATGCGATAGTTACATGAGGGTGGAACGGCGAACTCTTTACGTCGGCGCGGGGATACGCCTGGATGGTTGCCATTCGTAGAGCATTGCGGAGGTAACTTATTGATTCGTCAGGAAATGCTCGAAATCCAATCGCTCCTGGCGTTCCCCCGAGGGCCCCGATTGTGATATCGAACGAAGTGATTCGTTTCACGGCATCACGCGCAATGGCCTCGACTGAACTCAACGTGTCAGACATGATATCATTTTTAGGCCCGATCCTGTCGAGCGTCATATGGAGATCTTCGGGCGATGTGAAATCATAGTAAGGAAGCGCAAGCCTATTGCGGCACTGTTCGACCATCGCGTGCAATGCGATGCAATCCTTGAACGTGATGTACCAGTAGTAGGCCGGTTTGTCGGTTGCGCGAGCCCAATGGTCATGGAGATGTTCGATCGCGTGGAACTTTTCTAGCTCTTCCGCGATAATCGCCTGAGCAGTCGATGTGTTCGATCGAGAAAAGTCCACGGTCAGTTCTCGCCTCTCGTCAGAGCCTCGCGAACGGACCGGATTTGTTTATTGTCTCCCCACTGCGCAACTGCGTCGCGGAGAAATTCTGATGCTCGCTGATGTACAGCGACGATCGGACGGCCCGCCGAAATCTCAATCGCGTCCATCGCGAGACGAGCCGCATGCTCGAGGTCGCCGTCACGCGACAACACGAGCGAACTCGCCTGATCTAGCATAATAAGGGATCGACTCCACGGTGACGTGGAATTTACTAGACCGGGCAATGCCTTATCTATATACGCTTCGGCCTCGCGCCACATTCCAAGCGAAACGTATGCCGTGGCGGCATTGCTCGCCGCCTGGGCAGCGCTATAGCATTCAAGCGAAACGCTAGAGGGAAACCCGTCCGGAACCTGATTACACGACAAGCACGCATATGCATGATCGACTGCGCGTCGCACACCGTCCGCGTCGCCGAGCTTACCCATCGCGCGCGCAACGCCGTTCGCCGCTAAACGCACACTCTGTGGGCCCGATTTCGCATGAGCAAGACCGTCCTGCGCAAACCGTAACGCTTGCTCGTAGTCACGGGAATAGTACTCACAGAAGCTTTGCAATCCGCGAGCCCACGCTTGCAAATTGCCGCTCTCGGCAACCTCACCAAGCTTGAACGCCTCCGCACAGTATGCACGAGCCAACTGGAAATTGCTTCGACCGACCGCCAGATAGCCGAGTAGACCAGAGGTTTCCGCAGCAATCTCAAGGAGTCGCCGCCTTTGGCCGAGATGATTGGATTCCCCGATCAGCTCATCGACCCACGCACGCTGTTTCACGAGCAGAGGCAGGATGTCTGCGTGAATTAGTTCCTCGTAGCGACGAATAAGTTCCTCAGCCATGACGCTCAACTGACGTGTGATATCCGGGTCTATTGTTCTACTCAGCTGGTGGACACGCTTCAGAACGCCTGTCGCGTCATCGCCGGACGGGCTACCGCCGGGGACGCTTCCGTAGTAAGAGCTCGCTGCCGGTGCGAGCCACTGTGGGCCGACAATACCTTCTGATATTCCGGAAAGCGATGTGACCGGGTGCAACGATAACCCCAAATCCATTTCTGATGCCGAGTATATTCTGGTGTAGATCCGGCGAAGCCTTTCACCTGGGTATGCCCGCCCACTTTCGTGTCGCCTCACCATCTCGGCAGAGATCCCCAGCCGCTCGGCGACCTCTTCTTGGGTAAGCCCAAGCCGCCGTCGATGCTGCGCGAGAAGCGGATCAAAGGCCGGGCGTTTGGGGCGGGGCACGCGCCGTCCTCCAAAGTGTCAACGTGTGACCGGACTCCCGCTCGGGGTTCCGGTCGAGGTTTCAGTTGGGGTTCCGGTTAGGGTTTCGGTTCCTGGTCTGGCCGACATTGTGCTGGTTGTCTTATCAGCACGCCGGATTCTTCTAACTCGTAATGGTAGTCGATTTACACATTCAACATGAGGTCGCTCGCACGCGCGAGTGGCCCCGGCTGGAGCCCGGACGGGCCCAGGCGCCAAATCATACCGGGGCGGTCGGCCTGTCACCGCGATCGGCGGAGTCAGGCCACATGACTTCCCCGCTAGCACCGATGAGCTGGGCTGCGGCCGACGCGAGGTGAGCGCGGGCGACTTCGTTCGTCGCGTCGCCCGGTTCCACGGCAGGCAGGCCACGGATCACGACGGGAGCGATAACGAATGTGCTCGATAGATAGCCCTCGATACGCCGGGCACGGGCAGCGGACAATCTATGGACGGCGCCCGCTTCGGAACCGAATGCCGTGCCAGGATCGAGCCCGTTGCTGTGCATCGCGGGCGACCGTGTGTAAATCGTGGAGTCAGGCCTGCGAATGTATGTGGCAAGCCGTGGCCTGTGTCCAGCCCCGATTCACTACGACTTCGCGTACGGCCACTTCACCGACTCTACCAGCCACTCGCAGCCGTACGCGAATTCATCGAGGTGATTCATGTGGTGACTAGACATGCCCTTCTGCGCTGTCTACCTTTATGGACTACTCACACTCCCTGCCCCGATAATTACGGCCTGGGTTGTTGTCATCCGATATCGCGGCAAGCGCTGCGGTCAGCACACTATGCGTCGACGGCGCCGACGGCCGGGATGGTGGACCGCGCCGTCAATTCGCTCAAACCACCGTCGACGGCGGTGACCGCGCGATGTAACTTTGGCAGGTGTCACGTCGTGCACCTTAGCCGATCTTCACTCGTTCGGACGGCCGTGCTGACACCGAAGGTTACCGTCAGTCGATTCGTCAGCTTTCCGGCCGAAAGCGTCCAGCGGCGACTCAGGGTAACGTCAAACATCACGGGATCAGGGACACGAAGGCATAAGTGTGGTAAGTCGCGGGGTTGTTTCGTCACGATTGACGGGCTGAGGCCGTCGGTAGGACAACAGCATGTCCGAAACCTTGAGTTAATCATGTGCGACCGCAGTCTCTTGGTGCGCATCACTTCAACGCCGTCGCCATCGATGCTGGGTTCATTTATCTCTCCAGGAGTCACCTTTCCGCCTCAGATTGCGGTCGATGAGATGTCCATTGGCTGCGATCCGTCGGTCATCGGACAGGTGTGGTACCTGTTGTCGAGTACCGTTGACATACAGCGCGATGGGTGTGCGTTCTCCAGGGGAATTCAGCACGAACCGGGTCACTGCGCCAGCGAGCACACCCGGGTCTGTCGACAAGTCTTATGCGTATGCTTCAGCATTACCTTGCGTCATCCAGATAACCTCAGTTGCACAAATTTCGCCTGGCTGCACCGCATGCACCGCGAAGATGAAATGCTTCGTGCTCATCGTATCGCCACGTACCTTCCAATGTATGTTTTGCTCCATGCGACGCCAGGCCGGAGACGAGCGCCGTCACAACATTGGCCCGACTGACCTACAGGAAGATGCCGAAGCGGCCCGTAAATGCATTGCCAGTGGTGCCCGTACTCTTGTTCCAAAGGGGTGCGGTCGCACAGCAAAACCGTCGGTTCTCGCGTCATCGCGTCTCACCCTGGTTGC
>Ga0213881_10001649_pt1 | contig 10339 bp, 11 predicted proteins | sample BarmaccoBMER_R08_FD_160104 | JGI IMG/M metagenome (GOLD analysis project Ga0213881, IMG submission 160104) | Barbacenia macrantha exposed rock microbial communities from rupestrian grasslands, the National Park of Serra do Cipo, Brazil - ER_R08 ... | reverse complement strand
GGTCTTGCGGTCGAGCATTGGCGGCTGGGCGGGCCTGACGGCCTGCCATGCCTCGATGGCCTGGCCGAGGAGCGGGTCGACGGGCTTGGTGAACGCGGTGCCGGTCTTGTGGGTGGGGACGTCCAGCAGGCAGACGGCGTCGCGGGCGAGGACTTCGCCGGAGTCACCGGGGATGGGCATGCCGTCGTGCTGCCAGCGGATGCAGCCCACCCGGAACCGGGCGATCTCGTCGCTGCGCTGACCGGCGAACAGCCAGGTCAGGGTGATGGCACGGATCAGCTCGACGGGATAGGTGCGCCCATCGCCGGTCGGGAGATCGCCAGGTTCGATGTTCAGGCCCGCCCATAGCAGCTTGGCCCAGATGTCGTCGGCGATTACCCGCGGGTCTGGTCCCAGCAGCGCGCGGACACTGCGTGGTGTCCGCAAGGCATGAGCGGGGTCGAACCGGCGCGGTATCCACTCCCATTCCTGCAGGTCGCGGAAGAACGCGCGCGGCACCTTCAGGTAGCCGGACTTCGTCTGCGGTGTCAGCGGCTTACCCAGCCGACCTTGGGACCGCATGCCATCGGTCCACTGCGAGAAGTCGCCGACAGCCATGCGGTCCACCGCGGCGACCCAGGCCACGCAGGTCTGCCGGGTCCAGTCGGCCGGTGCGGCGATCTGGGGGTGCCCGGCGGCCAGCCAGCGGCCGATCTTAGCCAGCACGCTGCGATAGCTGGCCCGGACCTTCGGAGTCAGCGTCGAAGTGGCGTACCAGCGTTCGACCCATTCCGCCCATGCGTTGTTGGTGCCTGCGATCTCGGCCGGGCCGTCTCCGTGTCGTGGCCGCAGTGGCGGGTCAGCGTGCCCGAGCGCGGCGACCGCCCGGTGAATGCCGTATAGGTCCTTTGCCCAGTGGGGGTCCATCGCCGGGTCAGCACGCAACCGGGTCAGCACCTCGGCGGACAGGTCTTCCAGCAGCGGACTGCGGTTAAGCAGCAGCAACTGGCAGATCACCGCCGTCAGCCGCCCGGTGTCGCGCTGGTAGCCCCAGCCGGCGAGGACCTTGCAGGCCTGCCCGACGGCGTCGTCGACTAGTTCGCTGCCGAAGACCCGCCGGGCCAGCGCCAGCCGCCCGAAGCGGCCGAGGTGGCCAAAGGCCGTGAAGCTGCCGAGCAGGTAGGCGTAGGCAATGAGGAAGGGGCGGGCGTTGGGGCCGACCTGGCCTGGCCAGGCACGCCGGAATGTGGCGGCATCGCCGCTGATGAGGTTCACCCAGTCCTGGACCGACCAGCCCCAGACGGCTCGCCGCAGCTCGCCGCACCGGATTAGCACCAGCCCGGCCGCATCCCGGGCGAATCGCCGCTGAGGGCGGCTGCCGGGCGGCCAGTGCAGGACGGCGATCACGTCCGCCATCGGCCGGACGAGCCGGGCGGCCGGGCGCAGCGCCGCTGCGCCGGGAGCCAGGCCGTCCCGTCGCAGCTGGCCAAGGCCGAGATGGCGCAGGGTCTCGGTCTCGGCGTCGCTGAGCAGGGTCCGGCGGTCATAGCGGTCCAGGTCAACAGGCCACGACCATGCCGGAGCACGTGCCGGCCCGACGGCGGCCGCCGGATGCGCGGTCACTGGCCGGCCGTCTGCGAGGCGTGACCAGCGCGAGTCAGCATGTCCACCCGCCAGGTGTGGATCTGCTGCATACCGCGGTTCAGTTTCTCCGCCAGATCGCGGCCGGACAGGTGGATGTAGGTCAAGGCCGACTCGGTGCTGCGGTGCCCGGCGAAGGAGGCGATGGCATGCAATTCCCAGCCCATCCGGGCCAGGTCGGTCAAGCACAGGTGCCGGGTGGTATGGGTGGAGAACCGCGGCAGGTCAGCGGCCCGCGCGACCCGCCTGACCACTTTCGACCAGGTCCACAAGGTCAGCGGCTGGCCGTAGTTGCGGCGTGACTCCGACAAGAACAGCGGTCCGCGAGACCTGCTGACCGAAGCCCGGTGCGTGAGATAACCGGAGAGCAGCACGCCGGTCGACGCGGAGTACGGCACGACGCGCTCACGGCGGGTCTTGGTTGTTTCGGCACGTACCCGGATGGTGCGATGGGCTGGATCAAGGTCGTCGGTCCGCAGCGAGCACAGTTCCTCGCGGCGCAGGGCCGCGTCGTAGGCGAGAGCGAGCATGAGCCGGTTGCGGTCTGGCTCATCACGGACGACCTCCAGCAGGTCCAGCCACTGCCGTTCGCTCGGGATCCATGGCAGTTTCGCCAGCCGGGGCACCAGACCCCGGTCGTGACCGCCGCCACGGTCGGGGGTGTAGCGGCCACGGCCGACCGGATTGGAGTCCCGCAGCCCCTCCTCGATCAAGTAGTCAAAGAACAACCGCACCGGCACCAGCCGCTGCTGCAAGGTCGCGTTCGCCAGACCCGATCCCGAGTCCAGCACGATAACGTTTGCTCCCCGCTGACCCGGCCGTGTGGTCAGCTCCTTCACGAACGCAGCCACCTGCAACCGGTTCGCGGTAACCGGGTCGATCCCGTCCCGTTCGCAGACCAGCAGAAACTCCGCTAGCCCCCGCGCGTACGCGTCGATCGTCCTGCTCGCCCGCCCCAGATCCGCCCACACGTGCAACCACTCGGCCGCCCGTTCATGCCGGCCCAGAACCGGCCACTTCTCCTCCAGCACCCTCGTGCCCAACAGGCCTCCTCAGCTCGTGGTGACGCCGCAGGATACGAGATGGATTCTGCGGCGTCTGATTCCACGTAACTGATAGGCGGACGGTGTACGGGTACTTCGCGGCCTGGCGCGATGACGGCACGCTGGCCCGGCTGCACGACGCGCTGCGCGCCCGGGTCCGGGCCGCCGCCGGGCGGGACGCCGAGCCGACCGCGGCAGTGATCGACTCCCAGTCCGTCCGCGCCGCCGACACCGTGCCCAGGGCCAGCCGCGGGTGGGATAACGCCAAGAAAGTCAACGGCCGCAAGCGGCACATCGCGGTGGACGCGCTGGGCCTGCTGCTGGCCGTGGTGATCACCGCCGCCTCGGTGCAGGACCGCGACGCCGCCCGGCCGCTGCTGTGGAACCTGCACCGCACCTGCCGCCGCATCCGGCTGATCTGGGCCGATGCCGTCTACACCGGCAAGCTCAGCGTCTGGGCCGCGGCCATGAAGATGAACCTGCAGATCGTCACCCGCCGCAATCCGCACGCCTTCGAGGTGCTGCCGCGCAGGCGGGTGGTGGAGCGGACCTTCGCCTGGATCAGCAAGCACCGCCGCACCGTCCGGGACTATGAACGCCTCCCGGCCAGCCACGAAGCCATGATCTTGTGGGCCATGATCGCCCTGATGACCCGCCGCCTGGCGGCCCAGCCCGCCCATTTATCAAACACTCACTTAGTGTTTAACAGGGATCACGGCGATGCGATCGGAACGCTGCTGGCGCCGACAGGCCGGGATTGACCGGATCGGCTCCTCGCCAGCGACCATGTGCGTATTCTGTCTACCAAGTGGCAGAGAAAAGATCTTTCTTCCTAGCCCTTGACAGAGCGCCTACTTTGGCATCAGCTTACAGCTAAGCGTCTAGCGTTAGACGGTGTGGGAAGTATCCTGGGCAAGGCTAGCTTGCTTCCGTGTTGCGGGCAACCTAGGAGGGGAAGGTCCGCGGGAGCGGACCACGCAAATTTGTCAATCGCCCAGTGTTGCCCGGGCGTCAGGTGCGATAGTCAGATAATAATTCACGCTGCGCTAATTCCCTGCCTGTCGGTCGTGAATCCAGAATCACCGAATCGGGAACCCATCGGGGATCCAGGAGCCAGAGAGGAGACAAAGATGTCTACCCAGTCCCCTGTCCAAGAAGATCGCCCCGACATCACACCGGTGCACGCGGATCCTGTTCGCGTCGTCCCGCTCAGCGTAGCCGACGAGCTGCTTCGCCCCACGGAGGCGGTCGCGCCCGCAGCTACACCTCAGCTGACCTACCGCGGTGGTCCGCTGCTCACGAATGCCGAAGTGTTCACGGTCTTCTGGGGCACGACCTGGAGTAACCCGCCACTTTCGGGCACCGCCGACAAGCTGAATGCCTTCTTCGACTTCATCCTAACAAGTTCGCTTATCGACCAGCTCGCCGAGTACAGCGTGCCTGGTACGGATATCGGGCATGGACAGCGTACTGGCACGGCGGTTGTCGTATCCCCGACGATCCGCCGGATCACATCAGACACTGCCGTACAGCACATGCTGCAGCATGAGATCGTAACCAACGCTGCATTTCCGCCGCCGTCGGTTAATACGCTATACTTTGTATATCTGCCACCTGGCGTCAGCATAGTCCAAGGGGGCGGCCGATCGTGCCAGGTATTCTGCGGATATCACAACGACATCAACGGCCAGATCTTCTACGCGGTCATGCCCTATCCAGGTTGCCGCGGCTGCCTCGGTCAACTCACCCCGTTCGACGCGCTCACGTCCACCAGTTCACACGAGCTATGCGAATCCATCACAGACCCGATCCCTGGACGTGGCTGGTATGACGACAACAACGGTGAGATCGGGGATATTTGTGCATGGAAAGTGAAAACGGTTGGAAACTACCAGGTACAGCAAGAATGGTCGAATGCCAAAAATCAATGCGTATAGACCTAGTGCGCTGGCCACGAACGTTCACCGGGCTGGCTGACACATCGCGGTGATTGCTTCCACATTCGATCGTGTGGTGACAGGTCGAGTGGCGGAGGTGTGATGGCTGAGCCGGTCCGGGCGCGGCTGACTGATGGGGAGGGCCAGCGGCTGCAGCGGATCGTGCGGCGCGGCGGGCACGGGTCGGTCCGGGTGCGCCGGCGATGATCATCCTGGCGTCGGCATCAGGCACGCTGGTCCCGGCGATCGCCCGGCTCGTGGCTGCGGATGAGGACACGGTGCGGGATGTGATCCACCTGTTTAACGCCAAGGGGCCTGGCCGCGCTGGACCCTCGGTGGGCGGGAGGCCGTCCCCGCCTGATCAGTGACCAGGACATCGAGGTCATCGTCACGGCGGCCACCACCCGGCCGGAGAAGCTGGGCCAGCCGGATCCGCGCCGGCCAGCACGCCGTCACCGCCGAAGACCCGCTCCGGCCCGACCTCCGCGACGCCCTCGCCCTGATCAAGTAACCCGCGCGAGGTGCGCATGCGGGGATTGGATCCGGATGGCCATTTGCGGATAGCTGGCCACGCGCCCGTTCGCCGGGGAGGGGTCCGGGGCGGGCGAGGAGCCTTCGTAACGCGAGCGCCCGTGAGCGCGCCGCGCCGTCACGGCGGGCGCGGACAGCATGGAAGCCGTCCGCGCCTTCGTCCCGCGGCCTCTCACAGCGCCCACGGCAGCGGCTGCCGGGCATCGCTGCCGGGGACCGTCGCCTGTCCGCCCGCGGCCATGCAGACGATCGCCTCGGCTTGCTGTGTGCCCGTGCCGCTGACACGGAACTGGCGGGTGGCGCCGCTCGGCACGGTCAGCGCCTGCCCCGCCCCCACCACGGCGGTCTCGCCGTCGACGGTGAACTCGAACGCGCCTCGCAGCGGCATCCACACCTGCTCGCGGTCGATGACGTGGACCGGGGAGTTGCCGCCGGGCGTCATCCGCACCCGCCAGGTGCTGAGCTCGGCGCTGCCCTGGCTCGGGGCGGCCAGTCCGGTCATGACGCCCGTGGGGGTCTGGATGGTGCGCTCGGTGGTCTCGGTGATGACTCGCATGACCCTCCTAAGTAAACCTGCTTTACTCACTGCGGTAAGTAAAGCTTGTTTACTCATAGACTGTCAAGGGGCCGACAGGGAGGTGCGGATGGACGGACACAAGCCGGTGACCGCCGGCGGCCCGCCGGGCGAGCGGGATCCGGTACCGGCCCGCGACCCGCTGGCCAGCACGGAACTGACGTTCCTGCTGGGCATCTCGTTCCAGCTCGTGCTGGCCGAGTTCACCCGCAGGCTCGACGCCGCGGGTCACGGCGACGTGCGCCCCGTGCACGGCATGATCTTCCAGGTCCTCTCCGGCGACGGCGCGACGAGCAGCGAGCTCGCCGAACGCCTCGGCGTCACCAAGCAAGCCTCCGGGCAGCTCATCACCGACCTGGAGAAACGCGGCTACGTGCGCCGCGAGGACCATCCCCGGGGCGGCAGGAGGCGCCTGATCGTCCTGACCGGCAAGGCGCTCGCCCACCTGGAGGCCGCGGGCGCGATCCTGCACCAGCTCGAATCGGAGATCGCCGTGCGCGCCGGAGGCGGCACCCTTCCCGCGCTCCGCACCGAGCTCGCCCGGCTCATCCGGGCGATGACCGGGGATGGAGACATACCGCCGCTGCGGCCCCTGTGGTGACCCGGCTGACCAGCGCGAATCGCCACGAGTGGCCAACTACCCCAAGACCGGCCAAACAGTGGCCAAACACACCGGCAAGTGACCATGCATGCGCGATCCCTGCAGCGCACTACATTGACAAAACTCAGGTTCCACGGCTGCTACAGCATCGGCGATGACCAGCCGCATGACCAATCCGGTGAACGTTCGTGGCCAGCACTAGCCCCCGGGTCCCCGCCAGCGGCGAGCCGCCCGATTCCGGCACGCGAACCGGCGGCTCGCCGCTGTTTATGCTCGCAAGCATGACCATTCAGCGGATGGACAACGTCGCCATCGTCGTCGAAGACCTCGATGCCGCCGTCGCGTTCTTCGCCGAGCTCGGCATGGAACTGGAAGGCAAGGCGCAGATCGAAGGCCTTTTCGCCGACCGCACCGTCGGACTCGACGGCGTCCGGAGCGACATCGCGATGATGCGGACCCCCGACGGCCACAGCAAGCTGGAGCTGACCAAGTACCACACCCCCGCGGCGGTCGGCGCCCAGCCGGACAACCCGCCGCCCAACACGCTGGGCCTGCATCGCGTCATGTTCGCCGTCGACGACATCGACGACACCATCGCCCGCCTGCGCGCCCACGGCGCCGAACTCCTCGGCGAGGTGGCGCAGTACCAGAGCATCTACCGGCTCTGCTACCTCCGCGGCCCGGCGGGCATCATCGTCGCCCTGGCCGAACAGATCGGCTGACGCGAGCCTGCCCCGGGACGACGGCCGGACCCTGACCGGCGCGCCAGGACGAAGGCCAGCTCGTGCGAAACGCCTGCGGAGGGACCGTAAGACTCAGCCCCACTGGGCGCGTCTCGGCGAACCAGGAACCCGGCACCGTGCTGAACGCAACCCGCGGGACTCCAGGACACCCGGGCCCGGGCCGACGGGTGACCGGAAAAGGGACGGGGAAAGCGAACGCGGGGCCCACACCGGTTTGGCGAGGGTCCCGCGTTTCGTGCTTTAGCTGCCGCCAGGCCAGCTAAAGGGAGATCAGCTGCCGCGCGCGGCCCTGATCGTCTCGCGCAGCGAGCTCATCGTGGCCAGCACGGCCGAAGGCTCGTAGCCGCAATGTGCCATGCAGTTGGCGCAGCGGGGGTCCTTGCCCCGCCCGTAGGAGTCCCAGTCGGTGGTCTCGATGAGCTCGGAGTAGGTCTTCACGTACCCGTCGTTCATCAGGTAGCAGGGCTTCTGCCAGCCGAACAGCGAGTAGGAGGGAATCCCCCAGGCCGTGCAGCCGAAGTCGGTCTTGCCCTCGAGGAAGTCCAGGAACAGCGGCGTGTGGTTCAGCCGCCACTTCTTCCTGCGCCCCTCGGCGAACGCCTTGCGGAACAGTTCCCTGGTCTCCTCCACGCCGAGGAAGTGCTCCTGGTCCGGCGCCTTCTCGTAGGCGTAGGCCGGCGAGATCTGCATCTCGTCGATGCCGAGGTCGTCGTTGAGGTAGTTCAGCACCTCGATGACCGTCTGCGGGGTGTCGGTGTTGAAGAACGTGGTGTTGGTGTTCACCTTGAACCCGCGCGACTTGGCCAGCTTGATGGCGGCGACCGCGTCGTCGAACACGCCTTCCTTGCAGACCGACTCGTCGTGCCGCTCGCGCAGGCCGTCGATGTGCACCACCCAGGCGAAGTAGGGGGACGGCTTGAACTTGTCCAGCTTCTTCGGCAGCAGCAGCGCGTTGGTGCACAGGAAGACGAACTTCTTGCGTTTGATCAGCTCGGCGACGATCACGTCGATCTGCGGGTGCATCAGCGGCTCGCCGCCGGCGATGGACACCATCGGGGCACCGGACTCCTCGATCGCGGCCAGGGCCTGCTCGACCGGCATCCGCTGCCTGAGGATGTCGTGGGGGTGCTGGATCTTGCCGCAGCCCGCGCACTTCAGGTTGCACGCGAACAGCGGCTCGAGCTCCACGAGCAGCGGGAACTTCTTCTTGCCAGTCAGCTTCTGACGCATCAGGTAGGACCCGACGCGCAGGGACTGACGCAGTGGCATGGGCATTATTGCCGTACCTCCTTGGGCAGGCCGAACCGGATTGATTCCGTGGTCGTCACTCGCTCGGAGACCGACAGGGGGCCTAGCCCTGAAAGCGCCGAAATGATCTCCTCCACCACGGCAGGAGGGGCGGAGGCCCCGGCGGTCAGGCCGATCGTCGATACCCCCGTAAGCCAGCCGAGCTGGATGTCCGCCGCACTGTCGATCAGGTGCGCCGGGGTCCCAGCCCGCTCGCAGGTCTCCACCAACCGGACCGAGTTGGAAGAGTTCGCCGAGCCGGCCACGAGCACCAGGTCGGATTCGGCGGCGACAGCCCGCACCGCGGCCTGCCGGTTGGTGGTCGCGTAGCAGATGTCGTCGCTGCCGGGCGCGCGCACCGCGGGGAAGCGTTCGCGCAGCGCGCCGGACACCTCCGCGGCCTCGTCGACCGACAGCGTGGTCTGCATCAGGTAAGCGACGCGCTCCCCGTCGCGCGGCCGCAGCTTGGCCACGTCCTGCGGCGTCTGCACCAGCACCGTCGAGTCCGGCGCCTCGCCGAGGGTGCCCTCGACCTCCTCGTGGCCCGCGTGGCCGATCAGCGCGACCGTGTACCCGTCGGCGGCGAACCGCCTGGCCTCCGCGTGCACCTTGGACACCAGCGGGCAGGTCGCGTCGATCACCGCCAGGCCGCGGCGGGACGCCTCGGCGCGGACCATGGGCGACACGCCGTGCGCGGAGAACACCACGGTGGCCCCGTCGGGCACCTGGTCGAGCTCGTCGACGAACACCGCGCCGCGGCCCTCGAGCTCGCCCACCACGCGGGTGTTGTGCACGATCTGCTTGCGCACGTAGACCGGCGCGCCCTGAAGCTCGAGCGCCCGCTCGACGATCTCGATGGCCCGCTCCACGCCGGCGCAGAACGAGCGCGGACCGGCCAGCAGCACCCGGCGCGACCCGCAGGCGGCGGCCCAGCGCTCGATCACGGGCGCGGCGGCGCGCAGCGACCGCAGCGCGGCAATGCCGCCGGAGACGATGCCCGCCACCGGGTGGTGCGGCGTGTCGGACACGGCCCGGACCACGGCCACCGGGCGGTCGCCGGCCGCGGCGGCCAGCGGCGCCGACTCCATGTCGGCCAGCAGGCTGCCGTCCCCGGCCAGGCTGGCCCGCTCGGACCGCCGGACCAGGTGGTCCACGGTGGCGATGCGCCCGGCCCGGGCCGGCAGCCCGGCCCGCCGCAGTTCGCCCGCCAGCAGCGGCGCGGACAGGCAGGTGGCCACGCCCACCTCGGTGCCGACGACCAGGTCGCCCGGGCTGAGGTCGGTGGTCAGGCCGGCCCCGACGCCCATCACGACCAGCTGACCGAACGAGGCGGCTTTCAGCTCTCCCGCACGGTCCGCCGCCCGGCCGGTGCCGTAGCCGGTGCGGAGCACGCGCGGCGGATCGGTGCCGGCTCGCACCCCCTGCCGGATCGCGCGGGCCTCGATACGCATGGGGGCACAGATGATCGTGTCGGTCATGCGGTATCTCCGTTTACGTATCGGCCGAGGGCACTGACCGGGAAGGCCAGCCGGTACAGGTGGTAGTTGATGTAGAAGTCGCCGGGAAAACCGGTGCCGGTGTACTGCGGCTCATCCCAGCTGCCGTCGGCCCGCTGGGTCTGCGCCAGCCAGCGGACGCCGCGCTCGGTGGCGGCGCTGCCGCGCTCCCCCGCCGCGAGCAGGGCGAGCAGCGCCCAGGCGGTCTGCGACGCGGTGGACGTGCCGTGTCCGGCCAGCACTGGGTCGTCGTAGGAGCGCAGGTCCTCGCCCCAGCCGCCGTCCGCGTTCTGGTGCCGCTCCAGCCAGGCCACGGCGCGGCGGATGGCCGGCTTGGACGGCCGCACCCCGGCCGCGACCAGCGCGGGCACCACGGCGCCTGTGCCGTAGATGTAGTTGGCGCCCCAGCGGCCGAACCAGGACCCGTCCGGCTCCTGCGCCCGCAGCAGCCAGACCACGCCGCGCCGGCAGGCCGGCTCGGCGGCGCGCCCCTCGGCGGCGAACGCC
>Ga0213881_10001647_pt1 | contig 10340 bp, 11 predicted proteins | sample BarmaccoBMER_R08_FD_160104 | JGI IMG/M metagenome (GOLD analysis project Ga0213881, IMG submission 160104) | Barbacenia macrantha exposed rock microbial communities from rupestrian grasslands, the National Park of Serra do Cipo, Brazil - ER_R08 ... | reverse complement strand
AGGTTCAGAGCGATCACAAGTGTAAACTAAAATATTAGTGTCTACAAAAACCTTATCACTCATACAAATCCTCTCGTCGCCAGGTGCGTGCGCCTGGAACAGGTCCTTGCTCAATTAACCGTTCGATTCGCGATCGCGCCCTTTGCCAAGCACTTAGGTCACGCTGAGGATAGTTTAGGGACTGAGCATATCGAACGATTGCTTGCCGCACGATCTCTGCTTCACTAATACCGCTGTCCTTAGCCAAACGCTTAAGTACAGCTTCTTGCTCGGTATCTATATAAATCTGCTTCCGCACTTTAGTCGACATATATCCACCTTGCTGTTTATACATTACATTATACATTACCTATATAACTCTCTTTTTCCTGGTGCAATTGGTAGTGAAAGTGAGGTAATCCTTTAACTTGTAAGCAGTCTGAAAAATATTTGTCACAAAATACCAACGATGACTCAACCGCCAAATGAGCGCCTGACAAAAACTCATTCTCTGCAATGGCTGGTACTAACACTTCTCTCTGCCACACAGTTTGTAGCAGTGCTAGACTTCTCAATCGTTAATATTGCGCTCCCGTCCATGCAGCGTGGTCTCGGCTTCTCTCAAGAAAATCTACAAGTGGGTTAAGCTTACACTAATGATGCGATATGGTTCAAAATAGGATTATAGAAGCCTTATTTGAAATTTCCAAAGAACCAGGTCTATGACATCCTACGTAACCCCCTCTGCTAAAGCTGACATGATTGAACTTCGGCGATTGAAAGGCTTGCTGCCGCCGGAGTTACAGAGCTGGGTCTCAATTGAAGGTACAACTGAAGTCAACCCACCTCTGATTCGTACTGAGGAAATTGGTAAAGACCAGGTGGAGATTCAAATCGACTTGGTGAAATGGGACCAGTTAGCAATGGATCAGCGCAATTTGCTGTTTTGGCATGAGGTGGCTCGGATTCAAAATGACACCATTCCCAAAGATGGCTGGGAAATGGCAGCGCTGGCGATCGGATTGGGTGGTGCTGTCGGTGAATTGTGGGTACAGGATGTGTTGCTACTGTTGCTAGCGGTTGCGTTGTGCGGAGTATCAGGCTATCGGCTCTATCAGAAGAATAATGGGGAGAAGCAGCTTAAGCAAATGCTCGATGCTGATGAGAAGGCGCTTGGGCTTGCCACTCGCTTTGGCTACAGTCTTCCCAATGCTTACAAGAGTTTGGGCAGCGCTTTAAAAACCCTGATTGACCAAACTCCTAGCAAGCGCCAACGGGGAAAATACGAGCGGCGGCTGCAAGCCCTAAAGCGTAGTGCAAATAAAGCCAAAAAGGCGAATGCAATGCGCGAGGTAGTCGAGTAGGTAGATACCCATTCTAAAGCTGACCAATCATCTTGTGAGTCTGCGGCACAACACGGACTTGCTTCAGCTTTTGCTTCATTGCGGCTTGCCAAATTAGAACCTGAGTACTCGACGGCGGTAGCATAGGGGTTTGAGCAAGCTGTGCGGTTGGTTCAAGCGGCGTTACTGGCTGTAGAAACACCGGAATTTCGGAACTAACATCTGCAATCAACTCTGCTGAGCGCTGTAATTCTGTAGGATCGGTGAGGCTAGAAACGATAAGTTTGACAAACACTTCCACTGAAGCTTGATAGCACAGCCGTAGAAATTCTGCGTGTTCCTGCCAGCAATTTTCTCCGCTAACACTAGGTAGCTTCAAGTCCATGCCAACAGAGTCTAAGTAGGGCAAGATTGTCGCTAACTGTTCTGGGCGATGACCACCGCTTTCTAAATAGATGGGTAAACCAGTCCAGCTTCGCACTTGAGGAAGAAACTGCCTCAGAAAGGGAGCGTGCAGGAGTGGTTCACCACCAGTGAGACTAATGCTATCGTGCAAATCCGGTAGATTCTGCCGCTGCACCCATTCCAATAACATGTTGAGTGGCACAGGATTGGGGTGAGTTTCAAAGTCTCGTCCTCCAGGGGATCGCTCGACTCGACAAGTGGCTGGAACACTCCAAGTATGGGAACTGTCACAAAAATGGCAACGTAAATCGCACAAAGCAAAGCGGATAAAAACCTGACGGCTACCAACATTAAGTCCTTCCCCTTGAATAGCAGAAAAGACCTCAATCAATCGTGCAGTAGGTAGTTCAGATGTTTGAGCAGTCATATAAAGTTGCGTTCACTCTGCTTAGTCACTATGAGCAAATCGCTCTTGTTGCCTCTGACTCTATTTTGAACTATATTTTGCAGCTCCCCAACGCGCTACGCCCATGCTCCGAAACACCCTATCCCTCCACCATCTCCATCTCTCGCTAGGATAGAAGCGTGGTACATATCTTTAAGTTATGCGCGATCGGGTCTTAGCCTGGTTAGCAGATAACGTTCCTCCGCCCCGGCTCAATCATATTCTGAGGGTGGAGCAGATGACTGTGGAGCTAGCTAGGCATTACAAGCTTGATATCGAAAAAGCGGCGCAAGCGGGGTTGATGCACGATCTCGCAAAATACTTTGAGCCGCAACGGCTGCTAGAGATGGCTCGAACAGAGGGTTTAGAGATTGATGAGGTGATGATGGCAACTCCTCATCTGTTACATGCAGAAGTGAGTGCAATTGTTGCTAGAGACACATTTGGCGTAGAGGATGAAGAAATATTGCAGGCGATCACGAATCACACCCTCGGTAGACCCGGAATGAGTTTACTCAGCTGCATTGTATTCCTGGCTGATAGCCTAGAACCCGGTCGTGGCAACACCCCAGAGCTAGAAACATTGCGACAGATGAGCTATCAAAATTTAGCTAGGGCCGTTTGGCTGACATGTGACTATTCTCTGAGATTCTTGCTCAACACTCAGTGCTTGGTTCACCCTAGGACAATTGCAACCCGAAATTGGTTTCTGCAAATGGCGAAAAGTGAGCAACTAGAAGCTCAAGTGACATCTGCATGAAGCTAATTTTTTGCTAGGATCAAAAGCAAAATTTCAGTAACTCCTCCACTGGTATTCCAGTCGATGGGAAATCTTTCTTAAAAGTCAACGATTGTAGAAGCAAACAAACAAAATCACTGAGGTTTAATGTCGGATTATTCCCAAGCCAATTTACCCTCGAAGTCTTCCCTCGCCCTCGATGACCAAGATGCGAGTCGAGAATTAGCTATAACCATTGCCCAGGCAGCAGAAGAACGCAAAGCTGGAGATATTCTTTTACTACGAGTGGCAGAGGTGTCGTATTTGTCTGATTACTTTGTAATGATGACAGGCTATTCAAGGGTACAGGTACGGGCAATCGCTGGGGCAATTGAAGACAAGGTTAAGCAGGAGTGGCAAAGACGCCCGATCCGAACAGAAGGACAAGCTGATGGCACTTGGGTGCTACAGGACTACGGTGACGTGATAGCCCATATCATGATGCCTAAAGAGCGAGAATTTTATAATCTGGAGGCCTTTTGGGGTCACGCGGAACAGATAGAACTTCCCGCTGTATCAAACGTTAGTGGAGGAGTAAAGGCATGATGGAGTCACCCGTGTCCGTTTGCCCCGTCCCCTACGAGCAGCAACCAATAAATGAATACGAGGGGTTAAAGGAGTCCTGGTTCTTTAGCTATTGCACTCTTGACTGGCAAAGATATCTGACAAAAATTTTTTGGCTTTGGGGATTATCGTGGTTTGTAGCGGGACCTGTAGCAGCAGCAAGTTTCCCTCCCCAGAAGTATCCTGCGCAATTCTTCCTCATTGGAGCAGGGGGAGCAAGTGTAGGAGTGGCACTCGCTCTATTGCAGCTGTATTTGAGCTGGTCCTATATAAGGGATCGACTGGCAAGTCCGACAATCTTTTACGAAGAGTCAGGTTGGTATGACGGTCGCACGTGGGCGAAACCGCCAGAGATTTTGGCACGGGATCGCCTGATTGTCACCTACCAAGTCCAACCGATTCTGCAAAGGCTTTCTCGCTCCTTTGCTTGTCTTGCTCTAATACTTCTTTCAGGTTTATTAGTGTGGAATTTTCTGTAAATCAACCCTTAAAGTCCCCTTAGGTGATACAGTCTTACCCATGACAAGGGGAAAACGCACTCAAGCTGCAGCACTGGAAGTCAGATTGCTGCGAGAAGGTATTATAGAATCTCGGCATCAAGTCCAGGCAGTTTTATGTGACAGTCGGGGCAGGGTTTTGTCCGTTGCGGGAAACGCAGAAACTGCTACGTTCGCCCGTTCTGCTCTCAAGCCATTTCAGGCTCTCGGTGTCACTACAACTGGTACGCTAGAGCGCTACAACCTGACGGACCGGGATTTAGCGATTATCTGTAGTTCTCATAAAGGGGCAGTTGAACAGGTACGGCAGGTGTTTAACATTCTGTGGCGGGCTGATATCGATCCCTCTGCCCTCCAATGTCCGATCCCACCTGGTGGGAGTAGTCCATTACAATACAATTGCTCCGGTAAGCACGCAGGGATGTTGGCTGTCTGCCAGCAACGGCATTGGCCTCTAAATACTTATTTACAGCCAAACCATCCTGTACAACAGTTGATATTAAGCAAAGTAGCAGAACTACTGCGAATGCCAGCCGCGGAGTTTATCCGCGCCCATGACGACTGCGGCGTGCCTACCTACTTCATGCAACTCGGACAAATGGCAGCGCTATACGCGCAGCTATCATCTGGGAGCAACTTGGATATGGAGCGTATTGTCCGTGCCATGACTTACCACCCAGCTTTAGTGGCAGGAGACGGGGAATTTGATACCGAACTGATGCGCCTAACTGGTGGGGAATTGGTTAGTAAAGCTGGAGCGGAGGGAGTTCAGTGTATTGGTCGAGTTGGTGAGGGCATGGGTTTGGCAATTAAGGTTATGGATGGAGCGAAGCGAGCTAAGTCGGCTGTAGCTATCCAGTTGCTTAAGCAGATGGGTTGGGTTAGTCCAACTACAGCCGAATCTCTGGCTGAAAACTTTATGAACTTGGGTAACTTCAAGCGCCTAGAAGTCGTTGGGGAATTATCACTGCTTTAGTTGTCAACTTGCCCAGTTTATGGTTATACTAGACTAGTTGACGCGGGATAGAGCAGCCTGGTAGCTCGTCGGGCTCGAAGTCAAGATCAACTAAACGCTTGAAGGTTGGTTTTGAATTGGGCGGTACGCAAGGAAACTTACGTATGATCACCTGTCAAATTCGGGGAAGCCGTTAGCGCGGTAATCCCGAGCCAAGCTCCAGTAGAGGAGAAGGTGTAGAGACTGGTTAGGCAGGTACCCTAACGATTAGGTCGAGGGTAAAGGGACAGTCCAGACCACAAACTGGTTAACCCAGGCAGCGAAAGCTGTAGATGGTAAGCATAACCCGAAGGTCAGTGGTTCAAATCCACTTCCCGCCACCAAAAAGAGACAAAACCTTGTAAGCCCACACAACTTACGAGGTTTTGCTTTATGCTAAGCTAATAGCTATTTTGAAAGGTTAAATTGGATACAAAGCTGAATGGAGATATAGCAGAACAGGCTGCCATTCTTCATGCTCTGAAACGTGGATGGGGAGTCCTTAAACCAGTCGGGGACAGGCTACCATACGACTTGGTCTTTGACATTGAGGGAAGTTTAGTCAAGGTTCAAGTAAAGTTTGCCTGGTTTGATGAACCGTCTGCTAACTACGTTGTAGACAACCGTCGAACTAAGACAAACAGGCGGATCATGCGGCGAGAAGCTTACAAACAGTCAGACTTTGACTTCGCCTTGGTGTATGTAGAGAAACTTGATCTGTTCTATGTATTCCCAGTAAACATATTCATTAGCTATGGCAGTGAAATTCACTTAGTTGAATCTGAGAAGCGGCAGCGGAAACCCCGTTCTGCGGAATATCGCAACGCTTGGGCATTAATCTTGCATTGGGCAGTACGTGGGGAAACTTGCGTAGAGTCGCCTCTCCTGTTTAAGGAGACCGTTATTGAGGCAATACCGAGCCAAGAGCAAATATCTAGATGAAGAAGTCATCGATCTACAAGCCTAACCCAACCGTCTATTAAATTTATCACTTACATTTTAACCATCAGATGGTTCCGTATTGCTGTAAATAGATACCAACCTAGCAACAACAATTGCTAGGAAAATTGCTCCTAAAATTGCTTCGAAGATAGCAAGTACCATAATCCATTTACCTGCCGGAACAATATCTCCATAGCCTAATGTTGTGAGTGTAGAAAAGCTGAAATACATGACTAAATTCCATGGCTTATAATCAAAGTCTCTCGCTACTGAAAGGTGCAAAGCATGGGGAAAGAATTGCCAGATAGTGAAGTATAAGGATGCCCAGTCAATCCCGATCAGTAAGTAAGCAGAGAGAGCAGTTGCGATTGTCTCAAACGTGACTTTTCTTTCATGCAGAAGAATATCTAGTAATAGAATCCATCCACGTGTCAAGACAAATATTCGAATGCCTGTACCGATAATTAAGAAAAAAGAATTTAGATGCGAAATTAGATTAATGCAATAAAAGCTGTAAGAGATAGCAGAAACTCCAGTTAATATCAGAAAAAAATAATAGATTTTGGAAATCGCATAATTTCTAACATAGAATATCTTAAATCCAATTAAAATCATTATTGCAGACAATTGCAAGACCACAAAAACTTCTTGAATTGAAGTATCATTAACAATTATCAAGATAATATTGATAATAATAGCAATAAAAAGTAAGTAACTATTTGTTAGCTTTTCTATCATAAAAACTCTTCTTTAGTAGCCAACTATATCTTTTTGTAAACACAAGCTCCATCACACACAACCTTAAGGATGATCGCCAATGTATTAAAAGTTAATGTAAAGCTTGTTCAATGTTGTAAAACAAGATCAAGAGAAACAAGGCTAACCAAAACCAAAGCTGAGGTGGCTCACTTAAGAATAGAAACAGCAGGATTACCAGTTCAGCTAGCAACCACCAGAGATTTAACATTGATTGCTCCTTACATTGCACTATCTGTAAATTCCCGTCAGCCAGCGGATTCCTTGCACCAGATACGAGACTGGGGTGCGCCGTTCTACGATGACTCTCACGGTGGCTGTTGTTCCCTCAGAAATCTTCAATTGTGGTCCCTGACCAAAGGTCCAACGGTAACGGCTGAAGGTCCTGGAGTCAGGTTGAAGGGTTGCTACCATCTGCACGACGGCACCCTTACTGGTTAATTCTTTGGCTATCTCCTCGTTCCCCACAATCCGACTGATATCCTGAGCAGTGGTAGGAAGTCGAGACACCGAGCGGACTTGACCAACTATGTCACCAAAACGGTGCCGCTGAAACAGGTCGGGCGTAATTTCAACTGCCATGCCAGGAAGAATTCGCTTGGCATCCCCCACAGTGAAATAATTAATTGCTACTAGGAAGTGAGTAGGCTGCTTCTGTTCGATCGTGCCCAGGCGAGTTCCGGCAGCTACAAATTGCCCTGGTATAATCGACAAGTCTAAAATTCTCCCGCTGGAGTCACTAACAACCTTTGTCTCCTCGCTTAACTGGCTCTCCTGCACCTGAATCTGGCGCTTGAGGTCGTTAATCTGGTTCTTGCGGACCAGGGTTTCTTGAGTATCTTGCAAACGGACCTCCCGAGCCTGAGTCTGAAGCTGGTCCAATTGCGGCTTAATCTGAGCGATCTGGTTGAGATTCTGTAAGTAGGTGTCTTCAACCCGGTCTCGTTCTACATTAAAGATAGCGATCGCTCCTTCCTCCGCTAGTTGGTTAAGCCTTTCCAGCTTTGTCTTGAGTACAGGTGTGAAGATCTCCAGGTTCTCAAGTTGCTGATGTAGGGATTGAATCTGGCGCTCAATGGAAAGCAGATTCTGGCGAGTCCGCTGGTTTTGCAGTCCACTGACAGCAACATTTTGCTGCTGAAGTTCCAATAATTTGCTCTGGAGTTGCAAGAGTTGCTGTCGCAGCACGGGCTGGTCAATTTCCGCGAGCACCTGACCATTACGAACCCAGTCACCCACTTTGTTCTTGACCATTAGCACCTGACCAGTCACTCGGGATTGCAAGGCTACTGCTTCTTGCGACCGGATAAGGGTCCCACGTCCCTCCAGTCGGACGGGGATCTGAGCAAACAATCCCCAATACAGGACGGCTGCCGACAGCGATCCCAAAGAAAGCCATTTGTAGATAAACCGAGGATTGGGGTGATCTCGCCCTTTGCCAGAGAACAAGGGGGCTGGTTGAGGTCTAAGCAGAACTTTCGCCTGTCCACCTGATTCCACTTGGGGTTGCCCAGGAGCCGCTCCATCAGCCGTATTTTCGGACACCTTACCTTCAGGATGGTTTATGTCCATAGAAAATGAATTAGGTGAGTAAAAAACAATCGGCTATACCTACTTTTGCGCCTTCAGGAGGTGCTGTCAAGTCCTATCATTGACTGCTGAGTCGGCCAATGCTGCGTCATATGATTAAGAGTTTCAGTGATTTCCTTCAAGGTGGATACAACACTCAAAAAGCTAATTATCTGTTCTAGACTGTATTGTTGCATTGTTCCTAACGGTTGTAATTGTTCCAGCTTTTGTTCGAAGACAATATACGTCTCATAGAGAGAGGCTAAATAGGGAGGATTTGTTTGAGAATTAACTGCAATTGCTATTTGCTGTAAACCTAAGACGATAGATTGTTTTGAGTTCTGTAATTCCTGTAAAAACAAGCCAGCTACACCCTGAGAATTCTCTGGAATAGTAGTGGTTTGATAGAGCAAGAGAAGATTTGTAAATATAATCTTTCCATAACTAAGGATAAAGTTCCATCTTCGTTCAAATGTGGCAGCTTTAAAGTTATCCATCAATTCAGACTTCGATTCTATTTGCAGTGTAGTTTGAGTTTGAATCGCCTTGCGAATGTCGGCAATTAACTCAGTAATCTCAGTTTTTGAAGCGGTTCTCTGAAGGTAATTGTCAATAATTAGTTGATAAAGCTTTCCTAGATTACTGAAAGTCAAGGATAAATTGGGATCGACTTTCTGTGATGCGGTTTCTGGTGGAACTATTAGGGAGAAAGTCATAGCAATGATAAATCCAAATAATGTTTCGGAAAAACGACCAAAAATGTAGCTACTTGGTTCATTACTATGCACCATAATTGTGATGATTACAATAAAACATCCCGGCCTATAACCGCCCAAACTTAAACCACAGAAACTACAAATTAAGATAGTGAAGATGACTCCCAGACCGACGGTTAATGGATTCCCGCCTAGCGTATTTACCACAACAACCGCAACCAGTGCCCCGACCCCAGTACCCAGAACTCGCTGCCTTCCTGCATCGATTCCCTTACCTAAACTGGGTTGCATAGCGACAATCAGGGCAATGACGGCATAGTAACCATAGGACAAGTTGGTAACTTTAATGAAGGCTAGGGTAATTCCTAGCGCCATCCCCACTGTGAGAAAATGTTTAACTTGTTTGGCAGGCAATGGATATGTCTGAAAACGCCAGGGCGGTTTGGGTTGGGAAATAGCGATTGCTTGCGCTCGTAGTTTAAGGGCAAGTTGATCTAAATCTTTGGTGAATCGGGTGACGGTACTAAGTAAATCATAAAACTGAATTGTATGCTGCAAGGAGTAAGCATCAGTTTTACCGATACTCCACATCTGATTTAACTGACTGATTATCTTAGACAGAGAATCTTCTGTCAAGTTGGGTTGCTCCATGTCTAGTTTCTTCAAGCCAATCAAATGAGACAAGCTTTTACATGCAGTTGTAACTGTTTGAGTTAGTTGCAGCAATTCCTCAGAAAATGTCAGTAATAGGGCATTTTCTTGCTCATCCCGCAGGATGCGAGTCATGGCAAATAAATGACGGCGCAACCTGCGTTCAGCAACAATTTTATCGCTCCAGTTATCCTGTATTAGCTGTCTGCCTAAAAAGCCGTATAAGGATTTATTCAGTATATTTTCGCTCTGCTGAGCTAGGCTAGATATCTTAGCAAGTATCTCGTCAACCTCTGCTGAGCTATTTTTGCTAACTACACTGCCAATTATAGTTTCAAAACATTGGCTAGTGTAGTCCAGAATTGTCTCCAAGTTATCTTGTAATTTTTGACGTGGGTTTTCCGGCCAGAAAAAAGCGGTAACAGCTGTACCAACAATCACTCCGATCGCATTATCAAAAACTCGACTCCATGCATAGCTTCCTGGATCTCGACTCAGGTTCGGCTCAGCAGAAATTAAGGCGGAAATAGCCCCGGCTTGACCCGTTAGTGCTTTCCATTGAAACGCTTCACAAACGAGTGATGCCAGAATGAAGGTCATTGCACCCGTAATTGGGCTTGCACCCAGAGTGGTATAAACTAGGGTTGCCGATAACCCGGCGATCGCACTGCCGCCTAAGCGTCCCCAACCCGCTTTCACTG
>Ga0213881_10001646_pt1 | contig 10345 bp, 10 predicted proteins | sample BarmaccoBMER_R08_FD_160104 | JGI IMG/M metagenome (GOLD analysis project Ga0213881, IMG submission 160104) | Barbacenia macrantha exposed rock microbial communities from rupestrian grasslands, the National Park of Serra do Cipo, Brazil - ER_R08 ... | reverse complement strand
CGGGCGCCTTTCTTTTGTTGTGCGGGAGGGCTTGTCGTGTGCAGAAGGCCGTCAGACTGCGAGCAGCCGGTGTAACTCGGTGAGCCACGGCACGGCGAGCGCGATCGTCGGCACGACCAGCACCGCCGCGGCGGCCAGGTACGCGCAGCCGGCCAGCAGCAGGCTGTTGGGGCGGCCGCCAAGGCGGCGGACCCGCAGCACCGTGGACGGGCCGCCCGCGGCCAGCGCCCCCGACGGGGTAGGTCCCGACGCGCAGGCGACCAGCGCCCGGGCCAGGGGAGCAGGACCGGCGGCGCGGACGGCGGCGTCGTCGGCGAGCAGCTCGACCAGCAACCGCACGGCGTCCAGCGCGCTGGCGCTGCGCACCCAGCGCGGGAACGCCGCATGCACGGCGGTGAACATCTCCAGCACCAAATCGTGGCGGGCCCGCAGATGCGCCCGCTCGTGGCGCAGGATCGCGGCGATCTCATTGCGCTGCAACGTTTTCAGGGTGCCTTCGCTGACCACCACGCGGCTGCGCACGCCGGGCAGGCAGTAGGCCAGCGGCTCGGACACGCCGAGGATGCGAAGACCGCTGGCCCGGGGCCAGGCGGTGCCGCCGTCACCGGTGCTGGCGAGCAGGTCGACGAGCATCCGGTGATGAGCCCGCCGCCGGCGGGTGGCGATCGCGACCTGCAGCACGGCGACGGCCAGCCGGGCCCCGATCAGCACCGTCACCGCGAAAACCCCCACGGCGGCCAGCCACAGCGGCCAGCCCAGCACGGCGATCTCGCTGGTTGCCGTCGCGGTGGGGCGCCCGTCGGGTCCGGGCACGAGCAGCCGGCTGGCGATCGCGATGCCGGCGCTGAACGCCGACAGCACGGCGGCCAGCGCGATGGACTGCCACAGCACCACCGCCGCGCGCGGCGCGCGCATCGGCCAGGTCGCTCGTGCCAACAGCGTTGGGATCGGCCCGACCAAAAGCAGCGCGACCAGAGTGAAGGCCAGCCCCGACATGCCCCACGTCACGCTGTAAGTCTCTCTCAGCCGGTGTCGGAACCGCTACTTGGTGGCGGCATGCGGTGTTTGGCCTCCAGCTCGGCCAACGCCCGCCGCAGCGCGGCCGCCTCGTCGGCTCCGACGCGTTCGACGAAGTGCACGAGCGCGGCCTGCCGGCTGCCGGAGTCGGCGGCCTGGTCGAGCGCATCGACCATCAGCCCCGCGACCAGCTCGTCCCGGCCGTGCGTGGGGGCGTAACGGTGCGCCCGGTCGTCGCGGTGCTGCACGACGAGGTTCTTCTTCGCCAGTCGCTGCAGCACCGTCATGATCGTGGTGTAGGCCAGCTCACGCTGCGCCGACAGTGCTTCGTGCACCTGGCGCACGGTCTGGGGCTCGGGCGCCGACCACAGGTGGTCCATGACCGCTCGTTCGAGCTCTCCCAATCGAGTCAACTTGGCCATGTTCCGTTCATCTCCTGCGGCGATGGGTCAAGCCTACTACTCGGTTACTACTGCGCGTCGTATGCAACCGCCACCCGTGGCCGTCACAACCGCCCCGCTCGCGCCGGTGAGTCCCCGGCCGTGTAGACACAGCAGGGTGTCCTCGCAGCTATCCGATCTCGGCCGGGGTTTCGACACCGAACTCGGACTGACGTACCTCGACATCACCCCGGACGGCGCCCGGGCGCGACTTCAGATCACCGACCGGCTGTTGCAGCCATGGGGCATCGTGCACGGCGGGGTGTACTGCGCGATCGTCGAGAGCCTGTCCAGCGTCGCCGGCCAGACCTGGCTGTCCGAGCACGGCGGCGGCACCGTCGTGGGGGTCAACAACAACACCGACTTTTTGCGTTCGCTCTCATCCGGCCCGGTGTATGCGGCCTCCACGCCGATTCACCGCGGCCGCAGCACCCAGCTGTGGCTGACGACGATCACCGACGACCAGGACCGCATCGTGGCGCGCGGCCAGGTGCGCCTGCAGAACCTGACCCACGACTCACCGAAGAACCCCCGCAGTAACCCGACGGCCTAGCTTGCCGCCTTCTCCTCGCTGTCGACCGTGGCCGCGATCTCCTCGAGCTGCTCGATGCGGGTCCGGGCGAACGCCTGCTGCTCGGTGATCGTCAGCTGGCCGCGGTGGGTGCTCAGGAACGTCACCGTCCACGAGATCAGTGTGGTGATCTTGGTCTTGAAGCCCACCAGGTACACCAGGTGCAGCACCAGCCAGGCCAGCCACGCGATGAAGCCGCCGAACTCCAGCGGGCCGACCTGGGCCACCGCGCTGAACCGCGACACCGTGGCCATCGAGCCCTTGTCGAAGTACGAAAACGGCTCCCGCTCGGCCGGGTCGGCGCCCCGCAGTTCCGACTTGACCACCCCGGCAACGTATTTCGCGCCCTGGATGGCGCCCTGCGCCATGCCGGGCACGTGATCGACCGCGGCCATGTCGCCGATCACGAACACGTTGGGGTGGCCCGGCACCGACAGGTCGGGCAGCACCTTGACGCGGCCGGCCCGGTCCAGCTCGACCGCCGACTGCTCGGCGAGCTGCTTGCCCAGGGGGCTGGCCGACACGCCGGCCGACCACACCTTGCAGGTGGATTCGATGCGCCGGATGGTGCCGTCGGAATCCTTGACGGTCAGCCCGTTGCGGTCCACGTCGGTGACCATCGCGCCGAGCTGGATTTCGACGCCCATCTTCTCCAGCCGCTCCTGGGCCTTCTTGCCAAGCTTCGGGCCCATCGGCGGCAGCACCGCGGGCGCCGCGTCCAGCAGGATCACCCGGGCCTTGGTGGTGTCGATGTGCCGGAACGCGCCGTTGAGGGTGTGATCGGCCATTTCGGCGATCTGCCCGGCCATCTCCACGCCGGTCGGCCCGGCGCCGACCACGGTGAAGGTCAGCAGCTTCTCCCGGCGCTTGGGATCGCTGGACCGCTCGGCCTGCTCGAATACCGACAGGATGCGCCCCCGCAGCTCGAGCGCATCGTCGATGGTCTTCATGCCCGGCGCGAACTCCGCGAAGTGGTCGTTTCCGAAGTACGACTGACCGGCCCCCGCGGCCAGGATCAACGTGTCGTACGGGGTGATGTAGGCGTGCCCGAGCAACTCGGACTTCACGGTCTTGGCGGCCAGGTCGATGCCGGTCACGTCGCCGAGCAGCACCTGGACGTTCTTCTGCCTGCGCAGGATTACCCGGGTCGCCGGGGCGATCTCGCCCTCGGAGATGATCCCGGTCGCCACCTGGTACAGCAGCGGCTGGAACAGGTGATGCTGAGTGCGGGCGATCATCTTGATGTCGACGTCGGCGTGCTTGAGGGCCTTCACGGCGGTCAGACCGCCGAACCCGGACCCGATCACGACGACCCGATGACGCTGCTGGGCTGCAGCCGCACCGTCGGGCTGGGCGCTCATGCTGGCTCCTCGTCGGGCGAAGACTGCGGACAGTTCTACCGTAGTCTGGCGGTTGCCGCCCGACCGCGCGAATGGCTGTGGCGTTTGCCACCGCCACCCTGGGGCTGTTCAGTCCCAGCGAGCCAGGGCGCCGTGGCTGGCGTGCAGGGTCTGGCCGGTGATGTGCCGGGCCGCCGGGCTGCTCAGAAACAGCGCCAGCCGGGCGATCTCGCCGGCGGCGTTGGCGGCGATCCCGGTCGACAGGCCCTCGTAGCCGGGTTCGGCCCCGCGGCCTGAGGCGACGGTGTTGATCGTGATGCCGCGGGTGCCGAAGAACTGCGCCTGCCCGGCCGTCCAGTCCGACAGCGCGGCCTTGACCGCGGCCTGCACGCTGCCCGCCGACGGGTTCTCCGGCACCACGCTGATGATCGTGCCCCCGGAGCGCAGGTTGTCGCCGATCGCGTTCACCATCAACACCGCCGACAGCACCGTCGCGTCCAGGTTTTTCCGCCACGCCGCGGCCCGTTCGGCCAGCGTGTAGGCACGCGGATCACCGGGGGTGAACACCGGCGCCGGGACGCTGACGATGGTGTCGAGGTGGTGGGGCAGCAGCGGCACCGCCTCGGCCAGGCTGTCCGGGTCGGTGCTGTCGCAGACCACGCCGTCGACGTCGAGTTCCTTCGCCGCGATTTCCAGTTCATCACGCCGCGCGCCGGCGATCAGCACCCGGTGTCCGCCGTCGCGGAAGTTCTGCGCGATCACGCGTCCCAGCTCGGTGTCTCCACCGGTGACCAGCACCTCCATTGTGCCCTCCTGTGTTCAGGTTGATCGTGACACACCGTGACGGTGCCGCCCGGGATTGGCGCGTCGGTTCGCGACGATGTTACTGGACGGTAGCTAGCGGCGAAAGTTCGGCCTGCTTAAGGTTTGGCATCATGACGCGGCGCCGGCCTTGAACCAGCGGTCCTGGCTGCCCCGGTGGATCTACGTTCCCGCCGCACTCGGCACGCTGTTCGTCGCGCTGCCGCTGGTCGCCATGGCGGTCAGGGTGAACTGGCCGCAGTTCGGCACGCTGATCACGGCCCGCTCCTCGCGGATCGCGCTGTTGCTGAGCCTGCGCACCGCGGCCGCCAGCACCGCGCTGTGTCTGCTGCTCGGCGTGCCGCTGGCGCTGGTCCTGGCCCGCAGCGGCGCCCGGCTGGTGCGATTGCTGCGGCCGCTGATCCTGCTGCCGCTGGTGTTGCCGCCGGTGGTGGGCGGCATCGCGCTGCTGTACGCGTTCGGCAAGCTCGGCCTGCTGGGCCGCTATCTGGACGCCGCCGGGGTCCACATCGCGTTCTCGACGACGGCGGTGGTGCTGGCGCAGACGTTCGTGTCATTGCCGTTCCTGGTCATCTCCCTGGAGGGGGCCGCCCGCAGCGCCGGCGGCCGGTATGAGGCGGTGGCGGCCACGCTGGGTGCCCGGCCGACGACGGTGTGGTGGCGGGTGTCGCTGCCGCTGCTGGCCCCGGGGCTGGTGTCGGGGGCGGTGCTCGCGTTCGCGCGGGCGCTCGGCGAGTTCGGCGCGACATTGACGTTCGCCGGCTCCCGCCAGGGCATCACCCGCACGCTGCCGCTGGAGATCTATGTCCAGCGGGAGAGCGACCCGGATGCCGCGGTGGCGCTGTCCATGCTGCTGGTGGCGGTGGCGGCGGTGGTCGTGCTGGCGGTCGGTGCCCGCAGGCTGAGCGGATCACCGGGATGACCGGGCTGGCGCTGCGCGCGGCGGTCGCCGACCGCGGCTTCGATGTGGCGTTCGACGTGGCCGCGGGTGAGGTCGTCGCGGTGCTGGGTCCCAACGGGGCCGGCAAGTCGACGGCGCTGCACGTGATCGCCGGTTTGGTGCGGCCCGACCGCGGCACGGTCCGGTCGGGGTCCACCGTGCTCACCGACACCGGCACCGGGGTGTTCGTGCCCAGCCACGCCCGCCGGGTCGGCCTGCTATTGCAGGATCCGCTGCTGTTCCCGCACCTGTCGGTCGCCGCCAATGTCGCGTTCGCGCCGCGCAGCCTCGGCCGTGGCCGGCGGCCCGCCCGCGAGGCCGCCCGGCACTGGCTGGAGCGGGTGGACGCCGCCGAGCTGGCCGACCGCTCGCCGCGGCAGCTTTCCGGTGGACAGGCGCAGCGGGTGGCGATTGCCCGGGCGCTGGCCGCCGAGCCGGACGTGTTGCTGCTCGATGAGCCGCTGGCCGGCCTGGACATCGCGGCGGCCGCCGCGATCCGCAAGCTGCTGCGCGGCGTGCTGGCCCACGACGGCCGTGCCGCGCTGCTGGTCACCCATGAGCTGCTGGACGTGCTGTCGCTGGCCGACCGGGTGCTCGTGCTCGAATCGGGCCGGGTGGTGGAGGACGGGCCGGCCAGCCGGGTACTCGCGGCCCCCCGCAGCCACTTCGCCGCCAGGTTCGCCGGCGTCAACCTGGTCACCGGCACGACCGGCGCCGACGGTGCCCTGCTGGCCGCGGGCGGAACCCGCTGGCACGGCACCAGCGAGGCCCCCGCGGTGGGCACAGCCGCGGTGGCGGTGTTCCGCCCGGCCGCCGTCGCGGTGTACCGCGACGTTCCGCACGGCAGCCCCCGCAACTGCGTCGGGATCACCGTGGCCGCGCTGGACGGCCGCGGGCCGGGCATCCGGGTGCGGGCCGAGGACCAGACCGACGGCGCTCCCGGGCTGGCGGCCGATATCACGGCCGAGGCCGCCGCCGAGCTCCGCCTGGCCCCGGGCGACCGGCTGTTCTTCGCCGTGAAGGCCCAGGAAGTCGCGATCTATCCGGCCGCGGGAGGCGCAGCATTCTAAGGGCATTTCTCATGTCACTTTGTCAGCAGAGCGCACTTGCGTCACGGCGGTAACACGGTAGTTTCGTCGTCATGCGACAGCCGGACGAGACCACAGACCGTAAGGCCCGGTGGACAAAACTGGCGATGACGGCGGCTGCGGGTGCGACAGCGGCGGCGCTGACTTTGCCCGCCACGATCGCCTACGCCGACCCGGTGCCGGCACCGCCGCCTGGCACCACCACGCCAGCCCCGCCGCCGGGCGGCCCCGACGCCGCCCCGCCGCCTGGCGATCCGAACACCGCGCCGCCGCCCCCGGTGGACCCGAACGCGCCACCCCCGCCGGCCGCGGATTCGAACGCCCCACCGCCGCCGCCGCCCGATCCCAACCGGGTGAACGTCGCGGCCGGTGGCTTCAGCTACGACCTGCCGCCCGGTTGGACGGTCGGTGACGCATCGAAGATCAGTTATGGCCAGGCGCTGCTGACCAAGGCGCCGGCCACCCAGGGTGGCCAGGTCCCGACGGACACCAGCATCCTGATGGGCCGGCTGGACCTGAAGCTGTTCGCGGGAGCCGAGCCGGACAACACCAAGGCCGCCATCCGGTTGGCCTCCGACATGGGCGAGTTCTACATGCCGTTCCCCGGCACCCGGATCAACCAGGAGACCGTCCCGCTCGACGCGAACGGCATACCCGGCGCCGCGTCGTACTACGAGGTGAAGTTCACCGACACAAACAAGCCCAATGGCCAGATCTGGGCCGCGGCGCTGGGCTCCACCACCCCGCGCCAAGGCAACCAGCCGGCGCAGACCAACCGCTGGTTCGTCGTCTGGCTCGGCACCGCCAGCAACCCGGTGGACAAGGCCGCGGCGAAGACCCTGGCCCAGTCGATCCGGCCCTACACACCGCCGCCGCCACCGGAGGCACCACCGCCGGGCGCACCGGGCGCGCCACCCGCTCCCGGTGCCCCGCCGGGGCCCGGCCAACCCGCGCCGGTCGGCGTGCCGGTGCCGGTCGCGCCGAACCCGGAGATGATGCCGCCGTCGTGATCGGGCGTCCGGCCTGACCGGCTACATCGTCATCGGCGCGATCGCGGGACCGCGATCCTCGGCTCGATCATCCTGCTATGGCGGCTGCGCCTGGTCCGGCGGGCATGGCCCCGTTCAGCTGCTCCACCACGTCCTCGAGCGGGCGGCGCGGCGTCGCAGGCAGCGGGTCGGCGTTGACCGGGGCCCATCCGACCCGCACCAGCATCTGCGGATAGCCCTCGTCGGCGAGCACGGTCGCGCGCACGGTCTTGCGGATCGACTCGATCTCCAGCGGCTCGGTCACCGCGCAGGTCGACAGCCCCAGCGCCGTGGCGGTCAGCAACACCACACCGGCGGCCTCGCCTCCCCGCAACTGCGCGACGGCGTCGTCGGTCGCGGTGGCCAGCACCACGACCACGCCGGCGTCATCGCGCGCCTCGGCACCGCGCGGCTGCGGCAGCACCGGGTTGGCGAACGCCCGCGCCGGGATGGCTGCGTCGACGTCGGGCGCCGGCGCGTTGTGGGCCGGTACGCCGGCCAGCGAGTCGTATCGCCCACTCCAAATCGACAGCTCGGTCAGGTACTCCGCGTCGGCGGCGTGCTCGCGGACCGCGTCGGCCATCAGCGCGGTCAACGGACCGGGCACACGCCGCAGCGCGACGCCCGCGCGCGCGGCGCGGGCAGCCATCAGCGCGAGGTCGCCGGGGGCCACCGGCCAGGCGCTGTACCACCGGCGATCGGTGCGGCGGCGGGGGATCGCCGCGGCGAGCGCGATGTCCTGCTCACTCGTGCCCCGGCTGCCGATCTGCACGGTGGCCAGATGCTCGGGGTCTGCGGGGTTCGGGAACCGCTGGACGTGGCTGTGCCAGCCCAGCGCCGCCAGCGCGACGGTGAAGTGCTGCAACGCGACACCGCAACTGACCAGCATGTCGCGCCGGTCGGGGTCGGCGTGCGCCAGCTGCCGCTCCGGGTCGGCGTACAGCTGCACCGTCTGCTCAGCCACCCGCCAGCGCCACGGTTGCGAGTTGTGCACCGATGGCGCCCGGATGGCCAAGGCGAGCGCCGCCCGGATGGTTTCCTGGTCCGGTGGAGCAGCGTTCATGATCGGGCCCCTTGTGTCCCCCTGATGTGGCTATCAGCTATCACGCTGACATCGAACGGGTCCCCACCATAGGACCGAATGGCCCTGGTAAAGAGGATTTGGTCCCAACTTGGCGGCCGGAGCGGCACGCACCGCGGCCGCGCGGGACGATGGCAGCATGGTTCCGGACCGCACGATGACGGCTTGGCGGGTGCGCAGGCCCGGCCCGATGAGCAGCCATCCGCTGGAGCGCGTGACCACCGAGGCGCCCCGTCCCCAGGCCGGCGAGCTGCTGGTGGCGGTGCGCGCGTGCGGCGTCTGCCGCACCGACCTGCACGTCACCGAGGGCGACTTGCCGGTGCATCGGCCCCACGTGATACCGGGGCACGAAGTCGTCGGCGAGGTCCTCGACCTGGGCCCGGACTCTGGCGAGTTGTTCTCGGTCGGCGACCGGGTCGGCATCGCGTGGCTGCGTCACACCGACGGAACCTGCCGGTTCTGTGTCCGTGGCCAGGAGAACCTGTGCCCGCAGTCGCGCTACACCGGCTGGGACGCCGACGGGGGCTACGCCGAATACGCGACGGTACCAGCCGCTTTCGCGCACCATCTGCCCGGCGGCTACTCCGATGCCGAGCTGGCACCGCTGCTCTGCGCGGGCATCATCGGCTACCGGTCGCTGCTGCGCGCGCAGCTGCCCTCCGGAGGCCGGCTCGGCCTGTACGGGTTCGGCGGCAGCGCCCACATCACGGCCCAGGTGGCGCTGGCCCAGGGCGCCGAGGTTCACGTGATGACCCGCGGCGAGGCGGCACGGAAGCTGGCGCTGTCATTGGGCGCCGCATCGGTTCAGGGCGCCGCCGACCCGCCCCCGGTGCCGCTGGACGCGGCGATCCTGTTCGCGCCGGTTGGCGAGCTGGTGCTGCCCGCGCTGGCGGCACTCGACCGGGGCGGCACGCTGGCCGTCGCGGGAATTCACCTCAGCGACATCCCGGCGCTGAACTACCAGCGGCATCTGTTCCAGGAACGGCAGCTGTGTTCGGTGACCTCCAACACCCGGGCCGACGCGCGCGAGTTCCTGGGTTTCGCCGAGAAACACCACATCGAGGTCAGCACGCCCGAATACCCGCTGAGCGGCGCCGACCAGGCCTTGACGGACCTGGCCGAGGGCCGGATCGCCGGCGCGGCGGTGTTGCTGGTGTGAGGTCAGCGGCGATGCGCCGGGTTTGAACATTTGCCCCACGGTGAATCAACAGTGGGTCGAACACGACGGCAGCCCGGGGAGGTGTTCGCCGATGAGTCAACCGGATTATCGCCGAGACGAGCCGCAGTTTCTCGAATACGACCACGGCGGCGCCCCGCCGGTGATCACCGAGAGCGGCATGCACGCTCCGCTCGCCCACCTGGTCCGCCAGGTCCAGACGGAATCACGACCGCACCCCGAAGAGGTGCTGGAACAATTCGCCGCCCTGGCGCCGGAATACATTCCCGGGGCCGACGAAGCCGGCGTGCTGCTGACTTCCGGCAAGCGCGGCTCCCGGTCCGCGGCGGCCGGCGACAGCTGCCCGCACAGCATCGATCGGATCACCGACGCGTTGCTGGAGGGTCCGGCGCTGGACTGTACGACAACCAACCAGACCGTCCGGGTGGACGATTTGACCACGGAAACCCGCTGGCCGCGCTTCGCCGAGGCCGTCGTGGCCCAGACACCCGTGCGGTCGATGCTGAGCTTTCAGCTCTACACCCACCTGCGCAACTGGGGCGCGCTGAGCCTGTACTCACACCGCGTGCGAGGTTTCGACCGCGGCGCCGAGAAGTTGGGTCTCATCCTCGCCACCCACGCGGCGTTGACGCTGGAGGCGGTCGAGCGCGGCAGGCAGTTCCGCTCCGCGCTGGGTAGCCGGGACATCATCGGCCAGGCGAAGGGCATCCTGATGGAGCGCTACGACATCGGCCCCGGCGCGGCGTTCTCCCTGCTCACAAGGCTGTCGCAGGAGTCCGCTAAGCCGGTCGTGGTGATCGCCAAGGAGCTCGTGGACAGCAAGCTGAAGAGCGCCAGGCAC
>Ga0213881_10001645_pt1 | contig 10350 bp, 10 predicted proteins | sample BarmaccoBMER_R08_FD_160104 | JGI IMG/M metagenome (GOLD analysis project Ga0213881, IMG submission 160104) | Barbacenia macrantha exposed rock microbial communities from rupestrian grasslands, the National Park of Serra do Cipo, Brazil - ER_R08 ... | reverse complement strand
GGGTCGGAAATGCCGGACGGCAGCATTCGCCGACCATGCTTGGCCAGCTCGGTCAGGCACCCATTAGTGGCGATCTGATACAGCCAGGTACGCACCGAGGACCGTCCCTCGAACCCGCCGTAGGACCGCCAGGCCCGCAGGTATGTCTCCTGGACCAGGTCCTCCGCATCCTGGATCGAGCCGAGCATGCGATAGCAGTGCGCGAGCAGCTCACCCCGGAACGGCTCGGTAGCCTCGACGAATCCAGCGCTATCAGGCACGGCTCACACCGCGCGGCCGAGGAAAGCGGTGAGCTGACCGGCCAGTCTGGGATCCAGATCCGCTGCCCACCAGCGGGCCATGCCGTCGAAGTGATTGCCGAGCGCGAGCGTCCCACGACGCGCACGCAGCCGGCCTGCCCAGATCACTGGGCGGGACCTTGGCCGAGATGGCCAGGATGCCCTGGAAGCCCTGGCCCAATGGGCATTCCATCAGTTGCGACCCTCTCCCGCATGATCCGCCTTCCAGTATGCAGACCTGGCAGGGGCGGAAAAGGAATCGCTCTGGAACCTTTCGTCTGCAGCAGTGCTCAGCGCGAACTCGTCGGCAGCAGGCGGACGTGCTGGCATCGCCGCCGCCCACCGCGGCCTGTCGGCCACCGGGCCGCGCTCTTGATGCTTCCGCACCACCAGTACAGCGCGAGACCGCGATGAGCCTCATCGCGGCAGAAGCGTGCGGCTTGACACCGGCAAGAATGCGGGGATCATGATGCGTCACGAGGGTGCTTTCGCAAGTCGAAGCCGCGTGCAGATCCCTCCGGCGTCAAGCTGTCCTGCGGCCACGGACATGGTTAGATCGAATACTTCGTCGTCGGTCAGGTCGAGGACGTAGCCGTTGATTCGCAAGAACACCACGGTAGCCAGCAGAGCGAGCCGCTTGTTGCCGTCAACGAGCGCGTGATTGCACGCCAGCGAGTGCATAAGCGCGGCTGCCTTTCCGGCCAGCGCCGGATACGCCTCGTGGCCGAAGAGGCTGGCCTGCGGGCGGTGACAGGCTGAATCGAGCAGGCCCAGATCCCGGACGGGCCCAGCGTCCAGCGCGGTCACCAGATCCAGCAGATCCTCCAGGCTGAGGTATTCGGTGCCCGGAGCCAGATCAGTCACGCGTGGCCGAGCCTGTCCAGGACCTCGCCCCATCGGCCGAGCATCTCGGCCGTGGCCTTGCGCACGCGATCGGTGTGCGCGAGTTCGCGGGCGCTGCGCCGGATCGCCCGCAGAGCTGCCTCGTGGAGGGAGACGTGCTCTGCCTCTGCCAAGGCCTTAAGTAGTGCGCTGTCTTCGTCGTCAAGCCGCAGGTTCATGGCCACGACAATATGGTACCAGAGTGGTACTACATCGATCCCGGCACGCTCGGCAGTACATGCACTCATCGGCATGAGCGGAAGCCCAGCCGGGTCCTGCAGCGGTCCTATTGCGCGAGATCGGCCCAATCTGTGTACCTCGGCTGATCAGTGCCGCAAGTCTCATGGCCACGCCGAACGGCGCCTCCGGGCTGAAGGGAGCAGCACGATGCGTTCCCGCCCGGCCCAGGAGGCTGCCCAAGGTAAGCTTCCAGCATCGGGGACCAGCCGAGAGCCTTTACCAGGCACAGACATCGGAATGAGCGCGCCGCGGAACTGGCATTACCGTTCGGTCGTGGCCGGTGGCGCATCTAGCTCCAGTTCTCGCATTCGAACCAGAGTTTATGTCGAAAAGGCGAATCGCTGATCGCCTGAGGCTTGACATCTTCTCAGTCTTTAGGGATGGATGGATGGATGGATGGTTACGAAACCGCGATGGATGTTACGAAACGAGACGCCTTTCACGAACGTCGACGTGTAGCCGATGAAGGAATGTCTCGATCCTTGCGCCGGCGAACTCGTCGGGTACATCCAGCTCTTCGACGGCGATGCCTGGTCGCTCGACAGGGCGGTCTGCTCCTCGCGGTCCGGCCTCAGCCGCTGCCACGATGCGACCCCCTTCGTCGTAAGCCACAACGATTTTCGTCATAACGATGCCTCCGGCTAGAAATTTGGCGTTCTGACAGCTGCACGGGTAAAGAAGGTATCGTTATTAGTGTTGTTCTGAACAACGAATGTAAGGGATCTCGTACCGGCTGCGTCGGACGAAACAGTCACGGGGCCGGGCAGGGACACGCTGTTATTAGTTCCTTGGACCACTATAGAAACGTCCCAGAAATTGTCATCGACTACTCCGCCGCCGAATAGTGTGAAGATGAGCGTCTGGCCGCCCCCGATGAAGTCCGTCGCGATGAAAACGTCAGATTCTACGCTCATAGTCCACCCCTCCTGTCGGCACACAGGGGAAAGTGGGAAAGCTGCCACATGAGCGGATCCCGATCTTACCCCCAGTGAGGAACGTCGCGGGCTGCGATAGCTGGTCATGTGACCTTGGTCACGCGCCGCCTATCTGCATTCCTAACATCGTAGGATGTAGAGGTCAAGGGGTATGACGATAAAAGCTACTCTGGTTGTTCAGAGGGATTGCCTGCATTCTATGTTTTTCTAGTTACGTCAGCTGTATGCTGTGATTTAGTGCCGCGTGGCTGCGCAATTCGGGTCGGCTCCTGGTGCACATGAGGCTGAAGAACGGGGAGGCGGGCGGGTGTTCGCCGATGGCCTGACGCCAGCCTGTATGCAAGCGGCTGCTGACGTCAGCTCGGCACAACGGGCGCTCACCCCTTCGCGGGCGCCGCGCCAATCGGCTCGATGACAACAGCGCCGTCGTCGCGACCTAGTGCCTTAGCAGGTCACGTTTGCCCTGCTTGAGGCTCAAGGTATCGAGGAAACCGCATCCCGCTGGGCTGCGGGGACGGGCAGTGCAGCTGGTGTTCGGGGTACGGGCGGAGACGGGCAGCGAGCGCGGCTCGATCGCCCGGGCCGGCAGGCAGCCCGGCATAAACACCGGGACACTCCAGGCCGCATCGGGCGACCGGCCGACGATGTGAATCGGGTGGGTGAGGGAGGCGGCACGGTTCGTTCGGGATGGATGAAGGACGCCAACCTGGCGGGGACGGTCCGTTTCGGAACGGCCTGCACGGGCTGCGGCGCGGCCATCCTCGACCTGGGTGACCTGAGGACGGCCTTAGGCTGCAGGCCATGTCCGACAATAGTGACTCGAAATTGACCCGGCGGGCAGTGCTGGCCGGGGCGGCAGGAGCCCTTGCGGCGCTTGGTCTCGCCCGGAGCCCGCTAGCGCGGGCCACGGCGTTCGCGGTCGCCGGCGAGCCGTGGCTGCTCCCCGCTCACGACCTCGCGGCCAGTCGCGGCGCGGGGGTGGCGGTCGGTGAGGTAAGCGAACGGTGGCGAGTCCATCTCGCCGGCGGCATCACGGGCGCGCCGCTGATCTCGCGCGACCACGTGCTGGCGGCGTCCTTTGGCGGCGAGGTGGGCGCGTTCGATCTGTCAGCCGGCCAGCAGCTGTGGCTGCGCTCGCTGGGCACCGCAACATACGCCGGCGACCGCGAGCTGGGCTTCTTTGGCGGCCCCGCCGCCGGCGGAGACAGGATCGTGGTCGCCTCCGACCACGCCCAGTGCCTCGACGCGCGCACCGGAGCCACGATCTGGCAGGCGGATCCACTGCGTTCACCCGGCGGAGACGACTACTTTTGGGCTCAGCCGGCGATCGCGGATGGGATCGTCCTGCTCGGGTCCGGTTCCGGAAGTGAAGACGAGCCGACGCGCGGTCGCCTCACCGCGTACTCACTCGAAGGCGGATCGCTGCTGTGGAGCACCCCGATGGTGCCGCCCGGTGGCAACGGGGGAGGCATCCTCGGGCAGCCGACCGTCGATTTGCGGCGGCGGCGGGTCTACGTCGCCACCGGCGCTCCGTATGTGCCCCAGCCCGGCACCGGGCCAGGAACCGACTCGCTGGTCGAGCTGCGACTGGACGACGGCGAGATCGTACGGGCCGACCAGGTGCACGCCGGCGACCAGCTTGGCCTCGACCTCAACAGCTCCCCCGTACTGGCCGGCGACCTCGTCGTCGCCGCCGGCAAGGACGGTTTCCGCGCCTGGAACCGGGCTAGCGGGACCCGGCTGTGGCATGTCCAGATCACGCCGGCCACGCCGTCTCCGGGACAGCCGGCCGGTCCGACGTCAGGCCCCGAGGGCGGCCCGATCGCGTTCGACGGCCGTCGCATCTACGGGCTCTCCAATGACGCCGCTGCCGGCACCTGCGTCGCTGTCGCCCTCGATCCGGGGAGCGGAACCGTCCTATGGCAAAGCGCGTTGCCGGCATTCTCGTTTGCAGCACCGGCCGTGGGCGATGACGCTGTCGCGGTGCCCGGGTCGGACGGGACACTGCGGCTGCTCGCGCCCGAAGATGGCAAGCTGCTGAGCGAACTGCCTTTGCTGGAGCCCAGCTCGGGAGCGCCGAGCCTAACGCGCCGCAGGGTGCTGATTGGAACGGGAGCAGGTCAGTTCCTGCCTGGAGACTCGTTGATCTGCTTTACAGGGACGGCAGAACGGCGGTGAGGGCTCCTTTACCCGGCCGGCGCACCTCCTTCAGACCGGCCGATGGGCAGGCGGCCTGACTCGCGCGATCGTAGTTCGGCTGGCCCTGGCGGCGGTCACGGTGGTCATCCAGTGCTCTGGTTCGCGGCCCTCGTGGCAGGATGAGACCTGGCAGCCGCCGGTCACTTATGAGCTGGCAGCCACCGGCAGCCGCGTCGCCCGCTGAGCATCGGCCGGCCAGAACCCATCACGGTGGCGGCCCCGGAGCGTGGCCCATGGACGGCAGGAGCACAAGGTGAGGAGGCTGGAGCCGTGCGAGTGGCGCTGGCGCAGCAACTGGGCGGGATCGGCAGCGTAAAGCTGGGTGAGCTGCCAGACCCAGTACCCGCGGCGGGACAGGCGCTGGTGCGGGTCCACGGCGCAGGTGTCGGCCCGTGGGACGTCGGGTTCCTCGGCGGCGGCTTCCCGGGGATTGCGTTGCCGTTCATCCCGGGCCAGGAAGTCGCCGGCGTGGTCGAAGCGGCCGGCGACGGGGCCGGTGTCCAGCCGGGTGAGCGGGTGTATGCAGTACTGTTCCCGGCTGGGGGCGGGTTCGCCGAACTGGCGCTGGCGTCGGCGGAACGTCTGGCCCCAATGCCCGGCCGGGCGAGCTTCGCCGAGGCGGCCGGCCTGGTGATCGGCGGTGGGACCGCCTATCAGGGCCTGGTGGACCGGGGGCGGCTGCGGGCCGGCGAGACCGTGCTCATCACCGCCGCCGCCGGCGGAGTGGGCAGCGCCGCCGTGCAGATCGCGGCGGCCCTGGGCGCCCGCCCCCTCGGCGTGGCCAGCCCGGGCAACCATGACTACCTGCAGGGCCTGGGCGCCGGTGCGGTCTTCGACTACCACACCGCGGACTGGGTCCAGCAGGTGCGGGCCGCGGTTCCCGGCGGCGTCGACTTGCTGCTGGACTGCGCCGGGGGCCAGACCCGCGACCAGGCCATCGGCGCGGTCCGCGACGGCGGCCGGATGATCTCCATAGTCCTGCAAGATCCGCCCGTTCAGCTGGAGCGGGGCATCACCGGCGAATCGTTCGCCGCCCACGGCGGCCGGGAGCGGCTGGAAGCACTCAGCCGCCTGGTCGACGCCGGCACGCTGCGTCCCCAGGTCGAGACGGTGCTGCCGTTGGACCAGGCCCGCGAGGCGCTGACCCGCGTCGCGGGCAGGCACACCCGCGGCAAGATCGTGCTCCAGATCGGGCAATAGTAGCTGCACCGCCTGTCAGCCAAGTCTCTAACCAAGCTGGTTTCGGCGGTTCCTAACGATGGAGTCGGCTCGGTCTCGTTCGGCGTGCTCGAATGCATGCTTCATTTTCTCGATCTCTGCCTGCGACAATTCGTGTGAGATCGCAGTAGTGCGCCAATGCCCGACTGCCCTAGCGACTTGCGCTAGCACGTCTGCTGCTTCCTGGGCATCCATGCGGAAGTACTCTGCGATCCCCATGAGAGTGTCGATGCTTGCGTAAAAGTCGTCGAAATCAACGGCGGTACTGAGTTCCTTCGGGCCAGGCGCCGGGTTGGGATTCATGTCAAATGCCGGCGATAGTCTCCAGGATTCTGCTCGCTCATGCAGGAATCCGTGATTACGGAGGTGGTCATCGGTATTCGATATCAAGATCGTGAAGCATATCCGCCGCCAGAGCTGGCGGAGTTCGTCCGTCACTGCCGGTGACCGCTCCTCGATCACTTGGGCGATCTCAAGGTAGCTACGCTGGTCGCCGTCACTGGCTTCGAGCATCGTCATCGCGCTGGCGTACCCGATGCGATCAGTGCCCTGGCGGTCAAAGCGGTCGACTATCAGAACTGCTCTGTCTCCTATCCGGATCAAGCGGGAGTCCGGGACAGTGATCCCCGCTCTGCTGGCCAGGTCAAGCGCTACTTTCTCCCACGCCATCACATTCCACGTATCCGAGTTTGCACTCGGGAATTTGGCGATGGCAATGCGGCCATTGCTATCCATGACATGCGCTTTCGGCCGGGCGCCCCCAAGGGAACTGCCCGCGCGAAACAGACGGTTGAGGTCACTGTAGTCAGCAGTGTCTGATTCGACTCGTTCGGCGATGTCAAGCAAAGCCGGGAGATCAGTCAGAATGGGCACTCCGGAATCCTGCGCGAGGTAAGGTCCGTCTTCGCCGAGCCGGAAACGCAGTGCTCCCTGACGAAGGTCGTCTCGCACGCCGAGCAGCACATCGGCCTCGCTCAAGGAACGCGGGGCCATTCCAGCGTCCTTCGCCCGTGCCGCTTCCCTGCGGGCCAGCAGTGTGCGCCCCCAACGGTCCGGCGCGCAGTCACTAAACGCCCCGAACAGGGCACGGCCTACCGGAGTCTGCAGCGAGCCAGTAACCAGAGGCAGCGAAGGGTCCAGGGCATAAGCATCCGGATCGGCCAGATAGCCGTCGTTGTAAATGAAGCTCGCCGACTCCGCGCCCCGGCGGTGGTGGGGATAGAGGCGGCCAGCAAACAGGTCCCGTTTGCCGACGGCGACATAAACGTCAATCGCGCTAGTCACGGAGTTCTCTTGGTCTTGGGCGTGCGGACCCGCTCGGGCAGGGATTCCTGAGCCCGGAGCTTCCCCAGGTCAGTCGCATATGGATCGAGTGCCGCGGTCAGCATGTCCAGCACACCCAGCGCTCGGGCCACCCTTAGCAGATTCTCCGTGCTGGCTCCCTCACCGCCCTCAAGCCGCATGACGGTGTAGCGAGATATTCCGGCTCTGTCAGCCACCTGAGCAGCCGTAAGCTGCCGAAGCTTCCGCCAAGTCGCCAGGTACTCGCCTATGCGGCGCTGGGCGCTGGCGACCGCGACCGGTGTCCTCGTGACAGCCATGACTACTCCTAAGGTGGGCAATCTGCAACACTACATAGCTTAACGTTGGACTTCCACCACCTTTGAATCCTCGAGCCTAGCCCGTCCACGAAACGGGCTTTGAGACAGGAAAGAGCGACAGCAACACTCGCCAGCAGGATCCATGCATGCCAAATGAACGCTTCGTGCAACTTTAACATACGTAGTGTCGCAAATCTGCGATCTAAAGCTACCGTTGCCGGTATGGCTGACAAGGGCCTGCATGACCGGGCTACCAATCGGGCGCCGCGTCCAGACGGCGTCGTACCGGCCGAGAACCGGGAAAGGGAAACCAGCCTTGGTGAGCCGGGCAGCCTGGCTGGCGTAGCCAGCGAAGCTTACCCGGTGGCCGACCCGGCGCAGCGCCCGCGCAACAGCTCATGACAAACGGTGTTCATCAACCTGTTCACCATCTGCTGAACGGCGCCGCGGCGAAACGAACGCCGGTCCGTTCGTACGGCAGGCCGCAACCGGGAATTGCCGGTGAACTCCGCGGCCGTCTCAGGTCCCGGAGAAGATCCGGAGAACAGGACTAGGGGCACGATCATGGCGAAGAAATCCGCTGCCGGCACGGACCGTGCGAACCTGCTGACCATGCTGTTGGCACACCGGACGTTCCGTAAAGAGTTCGCGGCGCTCGCCCGCGAGGCGGCCACGCCGCACGATCCGGCGCGCGGCGCAGCGCTGGACGACCAGCTCGGCCTGATACTGCGCGGGCTGCACCTGCACCACACCGGCGAGGACACCGAGATATGGCCGCTGCTCCTGCGGCGGGCGCCGCAGGCGGCACCGGTCCTGGACGCGATGGAAGCCGAACACCACGAACTCGACCCGCTCATCGCCCAGGCCGGAGACACGAGCCTGCCGCTGACAGAACGCGCCGGGGTGCTGAGCGAGCTGTCGAAGCGGCTGGGCGCGCACCTCGACAGGGAGGAACGGGAAGCGCTGCCCTTGATCGAGCGGCACATACCTGCCGCCGAGTGGGCCGCCATCGAAGAGCGGATCATGAAAAAGCTCGGCAAGGACCTGCCAGACGCCGCGGGGCTCCTCATGTGGTACGCCTCGCCGGAGGAGCGCAGGGAGTTCTTCGCAGGCATCCCGGCGATACTGCAGCTCATGTACCGGTTGTCGTGGCGGCGCCGCTACGCGCGCAGGGTGGCCAGGACCTACGGCGGCGCAGCACCGGCCGCCCACGCGACACCCGCGCCGGCGCCGGGCTGATAGCTGCAGAACGTGCCGGTCTTGACGTGCCGGTCAAGGTGCTCACCCAGGCGCGGGTGCGCTGATAGCTCCGGGGCTGGCTAGGGCCGCAGCCGTAGCTCCCATCGCCAGACCCGGCCTTCATCGGGATCGTCCAGTTCCGCGGTCCTGGTGAAGCCGCAGCGGGTGAGCACCTTGGCTGACGCGTTTTCCTCCGCGAGCGTGTGCGCGACAGCCACGCAGAGGCCGGCCCGCCGGCCGCGTTCGATCAGTTCACGCACGACCGCGGTGGCGATCCCTCGCCGCTGCCTGGCGGGGGCCACCGAGCTGGGTGCCCGTCCGCTGGAACTAGCCCTGAACGTGGCACTCCAGCACATGGCCGCATACCGGCGGCGCCCAAAGCAGGCAGGACGGCGCTGATCGGCGACCGGGCAAACGGCGGCCGCAGCCACGCGCTCAGCGCGCTGGCTGATAGCTGGCGGTGATCGCTTGGGTGATGTAGCTGATGATGGCGTCGGCGCCGTCGCGGCCGGGATCCAGGTCGGGGTTGTAGATGCATACCGACCAGCCAGCGCAGCCGTCGGCGGCCAGGGCCGTGGTGGTGAGGTCGGTGAGCTGGCCCCAGGTCAGGCCGCCCGGCTGGGGGTAGTCCACGGCGGCAAGCTCGACGGTGGCGAGCACGTCGAGGTCGGTGTGCAGCCACCAGGCCGGCGGCAGGCCGGCCAGCGCGGCCGCATACCGGTCCGCGGTGAGCTCAGACGGGCGGATCAGCGCGCCCAGCTGCCCATCCAGGCTGGCCACGCCCGCGGCGGCCAGCTCGCCGGTATCGCGCGGGCCGACGGCGGCGACATCTGCAAGATCGATCCGTGGCAGCACGGCGCGCAGCTGCGGGCTGAGGCCGGTATCGAACAGCCGTAGCGCGAGCCCGAGTTCGCAGTCAGCTGCTTCTCCGGTCGGTGACACCCGCGGCGGCCAGGCATCCTCGTGCCCGTCGATGAACAGCAAGCCGGGACGATCCCGCTCGGCTTGCAAGGCGGCGAGCGCTCCGAGGAGCACCGGGCAGTCCCCGCCGAGCAGCAGCGGGAACCACCCGCGGCCGCGGGCAGCGCCGACCGCCTGCGCCACGCGCCCGATCATCGCCACCAGGGCGTCCTCGGCCAGCAGGCCGGACGGGCCGCGCACCGGGACGGGAACCGGCAGCACCAGATCGCCGGCGTCGGTGAAGCCCGGATGGCCGGCCAGCGCCGCTGCCAGGCCGCGCTGGCGCAACACGGCCGGGCTCCGGGCAACCCCGTCCACCGTGCCACTGGAATTAGCAGGCACGCCGATCAGGGCCAGTCCAGCCGGTGTCATCTGGGAATCACTCATCCAGGGGAGCCCCGTAGCGAGCCGCCGCCGCCCCTTCCCGAGCACCGCGCAGCCGACGCTGCACCAACGTGGTCGTGCGCAGCAGCGGACCGCTGATCTCCGCGAATTCGCGGCGTGTCGCCAGCCGTGAGGTCGGCATCGCGATCGCGATCGCCGCAGCTGACCTGCCGGTGCTCAGCACCACGGCCGCGGCGATGGCGCTGACCGCCTCGTCGGTCTCCCCGACGCTGTACGCCCACCCACGCGCCCGGATCTCAGCCAGCTCGTTGGCCAGGCACGCCCAGCCGGTGATGGAACGCGGGGTGAGCGCCTCCAGTTTGTGACCGCGGTAGCGTTCGGCGAACTCCTCGGCTGTCTCGTAGGCAAGCATGGCCTTGCCGGCCGCGGTGCAGTGCGCGGGATAGGTCTCGC
>Ga0213881_10001644_pt1 | contig 10356 bp, 9 predicted proteins | sample BarmaccoBMER_R08_FD_160104 | JGI IMG/M metagenome (GOLD analysis project Ga0213881, IMG submission 160104) | Barbacenia macrantha exposed rock microbial communities from rupestrian grasslands, the National Park of Serra do Cipo, Brazil - ER_R08 ... | reverse complement strand
TCTTAGTTGCTGGGATTGGTGTACTGCGGCCGGATCGGCGGGCTTTAGTTGCGCAGGAAATCGAGCAGCGCCGTGTTCACCCGGTCGGCGTGCGTCCACGGGATGGCGTGCGGTCCGCCTTCGATGACGACGAGCTGTACGTTCTTGATCAGGCCAGGCAGGCGCTTGCCGGTCTTGTCTAACGGCAAGACCTGGTCAGCGTCGCCTTGCACGACAAGCACCGGCACATCGATGTTGGGCAGGTCGGCACGGAAGTCGGTTGCCCACGTTGGGATGCAGGCCACTGCGGCGGTGGCCGACGCGGTGACGGCCACGTTCCAGCTCGCCTGGTAGGCCTGGTCGCTGACCAGCGTGCCGCGGAGGGTGTCGATGTTATAGAAGTTGTCCAGGAATGCTTTCATCCAAGCGGGGGTATCGGCCCGGGCGGCTTCGGCGAACCCGTCGAACAGGCTTTGCGGTAGTCCATCGGGATTGTCGTCGGTCTGCAGCAGGTATGGCGGAATCGGGGAGACGAGCACGCCACTGGCCACTCGCGCCGATCCGTAGCTGCTCAAATAGCGGGTGACTTCTCCGGTGCCCATCGAGTGGCCAACTAGAACGGCGTCGCACAGGTCAAGGTGTTCCAGGAGGGCGTTGAGGTCAGCAGCGAAGGTGTCGTAGTCATACCCGGACGTCGGCTGACTGGACTGGCCGAATCCGCGCCGGTCGTAGGTAATGACCCGGTGCCCGGCGTCCAGCAACACCGAAAGCTGCTTGTCCCACGCGCGGCCGCTGAGCGGGTAACCGTGAATCAGCACGACCGGCTGGCCGACGCCATGATCCTCGTAGTGGATCTGGATGTCTGTGTTGTTTTCCTGGCCGACAGTGACCGTGGACACGGTATTTCCTTCCGGTATCCGTTAGGGCCGGCGCCCACGCTTGGCGGCAAGGCCCTGGCGGGTTTGATCTGCAACCTGGTACTGGCATTAGGCTCGCGGGCCGAGCGGTCGCGACGCGCCCGTCGAAATCACTGGTCCTCGGTCCGGAAGCGCCGTCGCGCCCGTGGAATCCCTGGTTTCGGCGCAGGCCGCGCTAGTGCCCGCTGCAAAGACCATGGGCAAAGCCGGGAGGAGACCGCGGAGGCCACCCAGATACCCGGGTCTGCGCGGTCATCACGAGGCGGACCCCGGAAGGTCACGATCCGTCCCGGTCCCCAGGCCCTTACACGAGGCGCCAGTCATCTTCGCGTTGCGCATCCGCAACGCACAAACGGCGACATCCATTTGGTGGCATGTCCCCGGCCCCCGCCGAGGTTGCCCCACCGCGGTCTGTGGATGCAGCGCCGCGACCAAAGCCAGACGAAACACCTCGGTCGAGATCGGCCCACACCCCGCGCACAGATACCCGTGCTCATCCCGCAACACCTCATCACCCAGACAGCTGGGGATCGGCCCGGCCACGCAGTCGCCGTCAGCAAGAGGTTTGCCGCGTAGAGCCGATGGACGTGACACCAGGGACTTCTACGGGCTCGACGCGCCATTCAAGGCGGGAGGGTGATTTCAGTACCACCGGGTTGGAGCAAGGAGTCTCTTCGATGCCCAAACACAAGAGCATTCTTTGGACGCGTCCGTGACGATTCCTCACACTGATCTCCCAGCGATTGGCCGTGGCTTTGCCGCAATTAATCCGCTCGGCCCGCTGCCCGTCGAGCGTGTCCCTGTGCGAGGTGGTCGACTGCAATGCCAGCAGTGGAGACTCGCCGGATGGTGATGGGTTCCTGGTTGGCGGCGCAATTGACGCGATTGGCACGACGTAACGTGGAGACCTCCGTGCAACTGAGCTTCGATTCCGCCGATGACTTGGGCGAGCCCTCGAGCGCGCCGCGGCAGCGCGGGTCGGGCGCGCTGCGCCGGACTCGCCAAGCGGGTACGCCCCGGTATCTCCAGCACCAAGCGGTGGGTTGGCAGGCCCAAGCCACGCAAGTCGTCAGCCCATGACACGCCACCTGGTGGTCCTCGGCGGCGGACCCGTCGGTGTCGAGCTTGCCCAGGGCGTGCTTCGCCTAGGCGGCGAGGTCGCACTCGTGCCAGTAACAGAGCGCGTACTCGCAAGCGAGCCCGCACCGCTGGGTGAGGCGCTCGGTGAGGTTCTGTGTCGCGATGGCGTCGAGCTGCGCCTCGGCGCGCACGCGACCGGCGCGCGGCGCGACGGCAAGAACCACGTCCTGGACTTCGCCAACGGTCACGAACTGCGCGGCGATCGCCTGCTCGTCGCCACCGAGCGGCGCCCGCGGGTCGCCGGGATCGACCTGGAGACGGTCAGCGTCCAAGCCGACCGGCACGGCATCCCCGTCGACGCCCACCTACGCGCCGGTGAGCGCCTGTGGGTCATCGGCGACGTCAACGGTTTGTGGCCACCGACCCACGTTGGCAAGTACCAGGCCGACGTCGTCGTCGCGAACATCGTCGGTGAGCCGCGGGAGGCCAACTACCAAAAACCTTCTAGCGCCCAGCGGACCAGTTAGCCCCCACCACCCGCAAATCCGAAGTCAAGGAGCCAACCGTGGAGTTCCTGATAACCCTCACGATCACTGTGCCGGAGGGCACACCCAGCCAGACCGTCGACGACACCAAGACGCGCGAGGCAAGGCGCGCCCAGGAACTGACCGAGCAGGGACACCTGCTCCGGCTCTGGACGCCACCGGCCAAACCCGGCCAATGGCGCATATTGGGCCTGTGGCGAGCTCAGAACCCTGCCGAGATGCAGACGATCTTGGAGTCTCTGCCTCTGTACTGCTGGACAACGGTGCAGACCACGCCGCTTGCCCCGCACCCAAACGACCCGGCGATGATCAAAAGCTGACGATGTCGGTCCGCGTGCGTCCTCTACCAGCACGCTCGGCTGAATATCACCCTCATGCAGTCATCGCGGTTCGCTCATCACCGTTCCGCATCACTACCCGAGGAGAATCATGAGCGCGAAGGAACAAAAGGCGCCATCATCACCGGAGGCTCTCAGGGCATCGGCGCCGGCCTGGTCGCCGGATACCGTCGGCAGGATTGGGCGGTGGTAGCCAACTCCCGCACGATCAAGCCCTCCGAGGACCCGGCTGTGCTGGCCGTCGATGGAGACGTTTCCGAGCCCACCACCACCGACCGAATCATCGGTGAAACACTCGAACGCTTCGGACGCATCGACACCCTTATTAACAACGCTGGCGTTTTTATCTCTAAGCCGTTCACCGACTACACCGCTGAGGACTACGCATCCGTTGTCGGCGTCAACCTCACTGGCTTTTTTATACTGACTCAACGCGCCATCGCCGAGATGCTCAAACGAAACAGCGGTCACATCGTCAACATCACGACCACGCTGGTTGATTACGCAAATTCCAGCGTGCCATCAGTACTGGCCTCACTGACTAAGGGCGGTCTCGCTGCGGCCACCAGGTCGCTGGCGGTCGAGTACGCGTCACGCGGCATCCGGGTCAACGCTGTTTCACCAGGCGTCATCCAGACGCCGATGCATGCGCCGGAAACCTACGACGCGCTCGCTGGGCTCGAACCACTCGGGCGTATGGGCCAGATTAGCGACATCGTTAGCGGCATCCTTTTCCTCGAATCATCACCCTCCATCACCGGCGAAATCCTGCACATCGACGGGGGCCAGATCGCCGGTCACTGATCGGGCCGCGATAAAGGAAATCGACATGATCAAAGGGCCGAGCAGGCCGCAAATGAATGCTCACCTTCGCCTGGTTTACCCGGTTATGCCCGGGCCGCGTGTTGAGGAGGGACGCTGATGGGGCAGATACGACAGCGGGTGGCAGAGTTCTGCGACCGGTTCGGGTTGCGGTTGCCGATCCTGCAGGCACCGATGGCCGGGGCGTCCCCTCCGGAGCTGGCGATTGCCGTCGCCGAAGCCGGTGGGATGGCTGCTAGCGGCGTGCTACGGGACTCCCCGGAGCGCATCGCGGAGTGGGTGGACCAGTTCCGGGCGGGCTCATCCGGCCCGTTCCAGCTAAACATTTGGATTCCCGACCCGCCGAGTCACGACCAGGGCCGAATCAACGCCGCGCGCGAGTTTCTCGGGCGCTTTGGGACTGCTGGTAGCCCGGACAGCCCACCAGCTCCGGTGTTTTCCGAGCAGTGCGAGGCAATGCTGACGGCCCGTCCGACGGTGATCTCCTCGATCATGGGACTGTTTGACCGCGACTATGTCCGTCGGCTGCACGAGCAGGGCATCGGCTGGTTCGCCTGCGCCACCACACTGGACGACGCGCTCGCCGCCCAGCAGGCAGGCGCGGATGCGATCGTGGCGCAGGGCATGGAGGCCGGCGGTCACCGGGGCAGCTTCGACCAGGATGCCGCCGACCAGATCCAGGTGGGACTGTTCGCTTTGCTTCCCCGGTTTGTCGACCATCTGCAGGTGCCGGTCATCGCGGCCGGCGGGATTGCCGACGGGCGCGGCGTAACGGCCGCGCTCGCGCTGGGTGCCAGCGCAGTGCAGGTGGGCACCGCGCTGCTGCGCTGCCCGGAGACGGCAATCAGCAAGCAGTGGTCGGCGGCGCTGGACGAGCTGGCCCCGGAAGCCACCGTAACCACGCGCGCCTACACCGGTCGGCTGGCCCGGGCCGCTCCCACGCCGTATCTGAGTGCATGGACCGAGCCCGGCGCGCCGCGTCCCGCGCCTTTCCCCGACCAGCTACGGCTGGTCACCCAGTGGCGGCAGGGCAAGGCCAATGGCCTGGACAAGGAGAACTACTGGGCGGGGCAAAGCGCCGCGTTGGCAACCGAAGAACCGGCCGGCGAGGTGATCACTCGGATGTGGCGGGATGCCTCCGCCCTGATCGCCTGACCACGCGAAGATCACGACGGTGGTCCAGCAGGCCCCGCACCTGCCGCAACAACAATCGTCGATGGTGACCTCATGACCACCCGCACTCCAGCCACACCCAACTACCAGACCATCACCAAGCGCCAGCAGAAGACGTGGACCGCGGGAGGCTTTGCTCGAACCGGATCGCTTGGCATCCTCCACAGCGAGCTGCTACGCGCGGGTGCCGACGTCCACCCCGGCGAGCGCGCCCTCGATGTCGCCACCGGCAACGGTGGCGCCTCGCTCGCCGCCCGCGGCTGGGCCGATGTAACCGCCACCGACTTCATCGAGCACCTTCCCAGTCGGGCCAACGCCTCGCCGACACCTACGGGCTGTGCTTATCCACCCAAGCCGCTAACGCTCAAACCTCGCCATTCGATGACGACAGCTTCGACATGGCCCTGTCTACCTTCGGCGCCATGGGCAGCTTGCCTTGCCGCTTTAAGCCATCGCCGAGGAAACCCTTCGCCTTGATGCAACAGCTCCCACGGTGGCACTGTTGCATTGAGGGATCGGCCCGCTCGAAGCTGATCTCATCTGCCCGCCAGAAGCCCTCGACCAAGCCTCAGATGCCCGGTTTGTCATAGTTATCTACGAGGCGTGGAGAGCCTGTCTTGCTGCTTTGAGCCACGGCGGGCACGTCCTTTGGCTCAATGCAACTGTGAGGATCGGCGTGTGTCACCCCAGGTCGCCGGTCCGACTGTGAAGATCGCCGACGTGCTGTCCCAGGCTGTGGTCTGACCCGCAACGCAACTGGCTGATATGCCTTGGCGCTGATCTGTCGGCCGTGGCTTGGGGTGGTGCTTGCTGCCGCCGGACCGGGTGGGCGTGTCCCGATAGGGGCCTTGCCGTCAACAGGGCACCGTCACAGTTCTGACCGCCCACGCCGGCCCGGCGATGGCCATCGGTTCCGTTGGCGATCAGGAGACAAATGACCATGTCCAGCATGCCTCAACCGCTTTCAGAGGACCAGGACGACAGCGCCGCCAACGAGGTAATCCTCGGGGTGGATACCCACAGTGACGTGCACGTCGCCGCGGTCATCACGGTGCTGGGGGTGCTGCTGGACACCGCCAATTTCCCGGCCACCGCGGCGGGCTATCGGGCGTTGCTGGCCTGGGTGGGTAGCTTCGGGGTGCTGCGGCGAGCCGGGGTGGAGGGCACCGGGTCCTACGGTGCGGCGCTGGCCCGGCACCTGCGGGAAGCCGGGATCGAGGTGATCGAAGTCAACCGGCCCGACAAGGCCACCCGTCGCCGACGGGGCAAGACCGACACCCTCGACGCCGAAGCTGCTGCCCGGGCGGTGCTCAGCGGCCGGGCCAACGGCAGCGCCAAGGCCGGTGACGGGCCGGTGGAGATGCTGCGGATGCTCAAACTGGCCAAAGACTCCGCCGTCAAGGCCCGCACCCAGGCCATCAACCAACTCAAAGCCGTGCTCGTGGCGGCCGATCCAGCCCTGCGCGAGGCGCTATCAGGACTGACCACCACCATGCTCGTCCGTCGTTGTGCGCAGCTCGAGACGACCACACCGCAGGATGTCACCAGCGCGGCGGTCTACACCCTGCGGTTGCTGGCCCGGCGCGTCCAGGAGCTCTCCGCGCAAATCCACGACCTTGTCCACCACATCACCGACACGATCACCAGGCACTGCCCGAGGTTGCTGACCCGCCGCGGCGTCGGTCCGCACAACGCCGCAGCCCTGCTCATCACCGCCGGCGACAACCCCGATCGACTACGCAGTGAGGCCTCCTTCGCGGCGCTGTGCGGCGTTAATCCGCTGGAAGCCTCCTCCGGCAAAACCAGCCGTCGCCGGCTAAACCGCGGCGGCGACCGCCAAGCCAACTGCGCGCTCTACCGCATCGCCATCTGCCGACTACGCCGCGACGCGCGCACCCGCGACTACCTCGCCCGCCGCACCACCGAAGGCAAAACCCGCCGCGAAGCCATCCGCTGCATCAAGCGATACATAGCCCGGGAGATTTATCAAATCATCACCTCCCCACCTCCAGCCGAGCCGTCAGCGGCTTGACATCTATAGGGGCATCAGTGCCAGTGCCAGTGCCCAGTGCCCACGCAGTTCAGAGGCTGAGGCCGACTTCTGGAACCCCGCACCCACCCAGCGACTTCACCGTGGGGCGTTCGTCCATGCCGGTGTGGACGGACTTGTGCACAAGGTTCCGTTCGGTTCCCCAAAGCGAACCGTCCGTTTGGGACGCGCGGATGCTTACAGCAGTGGTCGATCTTGGAGATACAGTGCAGCGCTGGGAGCTCCAACGTGACCTGCGTACGTGGCGTCTTGGCGGGCAATGAAGGGTCGGTGCGGGGTGGGCCAGTTTCGTCGCCTGTTGCGGGTGTCGTCTGTGCCGTTGTTCGTGGTTCGCTGTGCGGTTGTGGTCATCACCTCTGTGGCGGTGGGTCTGCACGTGTTCGGGGAGTTCGGGGATCCGGGTCTGAGCTGGCAGGTGGGTACCTATCGGTTCGATCTTGACGTGTACCGGCTTGGTGGGCAGCTGTGGCTACATGGCGGACGGCTTTATGACACCGTATTGGTGACCAGGGAGGGGACACCGGAGTCGTTTACCTACCCGCCATTGGCGGCGGTGCTGTTTAGTCCCTTGGCCCTAGCCCCGCTGCAGGTCGATGGTGCGCTGCTGGTCCTGATCTCGATCGCGCTGACCGGTATCGTGGTCGCCGTCACGCTGAACTCCCAGGGTTACCGGCCCACCGCGTGGGGACTAGCCGCTATCGCGTCGGTGGCGCTGCTGCTAGAACCAGTGCGCACGACGCTGGCACTGGGGCAGATCAACCTGGTGCTCCTTGCTGCGGTGGTGGCCGATGTCCTGCTGGCCGGCGTGTTGTGGCCGCGAGGGCTGTTGGTCGGACTCGCGAGCGCCGTAAAGCTGACTCCCCTGGTGGCGGTGCTGTTTTTTGTCCTGCGCGGCCAGCGGCGGGCAGCTGTCGTCGGCCTGCTGAGCTTCACCGGCGCCACCGCCCTGGGTGCTGCGCTGGCCCCGCGGGATTCCCTGCGGTATTGGACCTGGGCGGTGTTCGCGGTAGACCGCATCGGCAAGCCGACACGGCCGGCCAATCAGAGCCTGCGCGCCGTCGTGGCCCGGCTGGGCTTAAGCGGGCCGGTCGGCGTGGTGGTGTGGGCGCTGGCAGCGGTGGTGGTTTTCGGGCTAGCAATCGTGGCGGCCCGGCAGGCATTGCGAGCCAGCCAGCCAGGGCTGGCGCTCGTGCTGGTAGCCGTCGCAGGGCTACTCGCCTCACCCATCTCCTGGGCCCACCACTGGGTATGGTGCCTGCCCGCCTTGCTGATACTGGCCGACCTCGGGCGCGTCCACCGCATACCCCGATGGCTAGCCATCACCGGATTGGTGCTGTTCCTCACCCCGGCGTATCAGTTCCTTCCCTTTCCGCCCGACCATTGGGCGCTGTGGCAACAAGCAGCCGACGCTGGTTATGCACTCTGGGCACTGCTCCTACTGACGGCCACAGCCATTACAGGACACCAATGGTCGCGCCCGACAGCGCAGACGCCATCCCCAGCCGCAGCGCGCGATACATCCGCGTCCAGACCGTGCCCGCCCTAGAAAATCAGATAATAGGAGTCAAAGCCCATAACAAGACATCGGCATTAATCTGCTCAATCTATAGTTGATAACAAGTCGGTTTCTGCCCCACGGCGTGACACCATAAAATCATCATTACCCCTAGACCGCGTCCACAGGTGCGGACCCCTGTTTGGTTCCACGTGATGGGTACCGTGTCGGCTTCAGGTGATAGGTGACAGTGTGAGCCGGTTTGGTGGTTGGTGGTGTTGATCGTAGGCCTCGTGTGTCGCGATCAATTTCCTTTCAGCTGGCGGGGGAAACGGTCTGGATGAGAAGCCGCCGCCCAGCTCTCGGCCGATGGCCGGCAGGGCCACGTTAACCACCGACCCGTCCAAAAACGCCACTCCCGAGCCCAACGCGGCGGCCACGATCAGCCAGCGCCCCCTGGCGTCGACAAAGCCAGCGGCGCCGGCGAGCTGACCCCGGGAGTCCCCAATTGTTCAGGTCGGAATGGTGAGCTCGCGGCGGGCACCTCATCCACCAGAACCCCTCCGCTCGGATCTGTTGACGTTGGCTGTGGTGTGACCCGGTCGTCGTCCTGCCCTCGAGCGGGTCAGAGGGTCTTGACCAGCCCTCCGTCGATGAGGACGTCGGTGCCGGTGATGTTGCCGGCGCGATCACTGGCCAACACCAGGACCAGGTCGGCGACTTCCTGGGGGTGGGTGAAGCGGCGGGTCGACGTGTCCGCGACGGCCTGTTGGGCGACCTCGTCGGGATGGCTGTCGGTGGCCCGGGCGACGGTGGCGGCGACTCCGCGGTCTCCAAGCCACAGATCGGTCTCGACCGGCCCGGGACTCACCGTGTTGACCCGCACCCCTCGAGGGCCGAACTCCTTGGACACCGACTTACAAAAGTTGGTCAACGCGCCCTTGGCGGCGCTGTAGTCGATGACCGCCGGATCCGGCAAAAACGCGTTGACCGAGCTGACGGTCACGATCGTGGCCGGAGCTCGGTCAAGCAGGTGTGGCAGCGCGGCGCGGGTGGTGCGCACCGCAGCGAGGAAATTGATCGTCAGCGCCCAGTCCCAGTCCTCATCGGTCAGCGCCAAAAACCCCGCAAGCCGCGGGCGCACCGCACCAACATTGTTGACCAGGATGTCCAGCCCACCGAAGGTCCGAATCGCCTGTTCCACCAGTCGGCCCGGACCATCCCGGGTGGTCAAATCGACCAACACCGGCTGGACTGCGAATCGCCCGGCAAGGTCGGACAGCTCCGCGCTGCCATCACGGGCTCCCGCAGCCACACTCACCCCCTCACTGGCCAGCGCCCGGGTAACAGCCAGGCCAATCCCCTTGCTAGCCCCGGTGACAACAGCGACCTTGCCGGACAGGTGCAAATCCATGATGCACTCCTCAGGTGCAGTAAATCGCAGGTCCGAGGACCAGGACTTCGAGGCGGCGTTGGTGTGTAGTCGGTCAGTAGGTCAGCATTGCAGCGATCCGCTGGTGACCACAGCGCCTAAATCGCTTCCCACCGAAAAGGCCACTGCTTCGATCCCAGCACAAGGTGCTCATGCGCCTGTGATCTTCGGAACTTCGGACTGACATCAGGAGACTGCCACGCTGGCGTCCGAGACTTGGCCGGCGCCCACACGCCGGCACCGTAGCCGAATTGTCACCGCTGTCACCGCCGTCACCGCAGCTCGCTTACCTGCGCACATCCTGCTCAGAGACGGTGACAGCCCGGGGACAGCGGAGTAACGGCGCATTGTTTCCTGTATTCGCCCTCTCTAATTCCCTGTCACCGCGTCACTACGGCGGTGACGTCCTACTGTCCATGTAAATGAAGGTGGCCTGCTCGATCATGTCGGGTGTTGTGGACCGACGAGAGGAGCAGGCCAATGCAGAGGGTAGCCCCGTCACAGATCGCTCGGCAGCAGCTGCAG
>Ga0213881_10001643_pt1 | contig 10358 bp, 11 predicted proteins | sample BarmaccoBMER_R08_FD_160104 | JGI IMG/M metagenome (GOLD analysis project Ga0213881, IMG submission 160104) | Barbacenia macrantha exposed rock microbial communities from rupestrian grasslands, the National Park of Serra do Cipo, Brazil - ER_R08 ... | reverse complement strand
CTCGGGCTGGGTCACCGCCCGATGGTGGAAGTGGGACCGCGCGCATCGCTCACCGATATTGCGCTGAAAGAAATTATCGCCGGTAAACTCAGCTACCAGCAGCAGGACGCAGACGGCGACGGCACGCAATAACACGCCCGCCGAGGCGAGTTTTCGCGCCTGAGTTCCCCTCGTACTTTTAATCCTGCTCGCGATTCCGCGGAGGATTAGGAGCAGGATTAAGATTACAAGTGGCTGCGAATGCCGACCGAGACCATCCTCAATCGCAAAGCGCTGCGCGATTTCCACATTCTGGAGCGCTACGAAGCCGGCATCGAGCTCAAGGGCAGCGAAGTGAAATCCATCCGCGCTGGCAAGGCCAACATCAACGATGCGTTCGCACGCATCGAAAACGGCGAGGCATTTCTCTACAATGCCGACATTCAGCCTTACGAGCGCGCCAGCCATGAAGTACCCGCGGCAAAACGCGTGCGCAAGCTGCTCCTGCATCGCGGCGAGATCGACAAGCTTTATGGCGAAACCCAGGTCAGCGGCCGCGCGCTGATTGTGCTGAACCTGCACTGGAAAAATGGGCGGCTGAAAGCGGAGCTCGGCGTGGGACAGGGTAAAGTCGCGCGCGACAAACGCGCTGACATAAAGAAGCGAACGGTTGATCGCGAGACCGCGCGCGAAGTGGCACGTTTCAATCGCAAACACGGTTGAGGAATCGGTCGCGCTAGCGGCGTTCGGTGCCGTGCTCCGGTCCACGAAAGAACGCGCCATCATCGCCTTGCCTGCGTAATCTAATGGTATGAAATCTTCATCCTTGGCTCTGCTCGGCGGCGCAGCAGTCGGCGCGTGGGCACTCGGGCGCGCCTTGCGCAGCCGGTACTCATTTAGAAACAAAGTCGTACTCATCAGTGGCGGCTCACGCGGTCTGGCGCTCGTGCTGGCACGCCAGCTCGCAGATGAAGGGGCACGCCTGGCGTTGCTCGCCCGGGACGGAGCTGAGCTGCGCCGTGCCAAAGCAGAACTGGTCGAGCGCGGCGCTGAAGTTCTGATCATCCCATGCGACGTCACCGTTCCCGACCAGATCTCCTCCGCAGTGGACAAAGTACTCGGGCAGTTCGGCGCCATTGATGTTTTGATCAATAACGCCGGCGTCATTGAGGTCGGTCCGCTCGATCACATGACGCGTGAGGATTTCGAGAAATCACTCGCGGTGCACTTCTGGGCAACGTACGAGCTAACGACGCGCGTTCGACCGCATATGCGCGTGCGCGGCGGCGGCCGCATCGTGAACATTTCCTCCATCGGCGGCAAGATCGGCGTCCCGCATCTCGCCCCGTACTGCGCTGGCAAGTTCGCGCTGACCGGTTTCTCCGACGCCGCTCGCGCTGAGCTGGCACGCGACAACATTGCCGTGACGACCGTCGCGCCGGGATTAATGCGCACCGGCTCGCACGTGAATGCGGGCTTCAAAGGCGATCATTCCGCGGAGTTCGCCTGGTTTTCTTTTTCAAATGCGATGCCGCTTCTGTCCATGAGCGCTGAGCGCGCCGCGCGCAAAATCATCGGGGCATGCCGCCGTGGCCAGCCTTCACTTACGCTCACGTTCGCCGCCCGGCTCGCCATCGCCGGCAACGCGGTCGCGCCAAACCTGACTGGCTACGCGATGAAAATCGCCAACGCTGTTCTGCCATCTCCCCTCGGTCATCTCGGAGACCGATCACTGGCCGGACGCGAAAGCCGGGACAAGGAACCGCGCGTTTTTACCCAGCATCTGAACGCGGCTTCGGTGAAGAACAACGAGCAGCCCGCGTGACCCGACGGCTGTTCGTGGCGATCGACTTGCCGCGAGAGATCAGCGAAGCGCTCGCCGCGCTTGACCCGAATATCCGCGGTTTAAAGTTTTCGCCGCCGGAACAGATTCACCTCACCCTAGCATTTTTCGCGCGCGTCGAGCTAACGACTTCTGACCTGCTCAAAGAAAAGCTGGCCGCAATTTCCTTCCGTACTTTCTTTTTGCCGGTAAGCGGTCTCGGCACATTTACGCGCGGGGGCGAACCGCAAGTGCTTTGGATCGGCACCGGCAAGGCGCATCCGCATCTGTTCCAACTGCACAAGCGCGTGAATGAAGCCGCGCTCGCCTGCAATCTGCCCATCGTAGAGCGCGCATGGAAACCGCACTTCACCATCGCTCGCGCTCGCGGTCTTTCCGGCGCGGCGATGAAGCCGTTCTTGCAGAGATATCGCGAATTCGAGGCCGGCATGTTCCGCGTCGAGGCGTTCCATCTTTACTCCAGCAAATTGACGCCGGGCGGCGCGATTCATCAGCGCGAGCTTACTGTCAACGCGTTGTAGCGGCGGCTGTACTCAGTCGGGTGGCTGAGTACAAGCGCCTAAACTTTCGTCGGCACGAGAATGCCGTCGCGCATTCCGTGAATCAGCTTTTTGTCCGCGGGAACGATGGTCGTGAGCGCGCCGCGCATGTGCACGCGATCCGCTTCCACAAAAAAGTACGGGCACAAACGAACTCGCCCTTTCATCGTGCGCAGCTCTCCATTTTCTCCTTCAAAGTACGGGTGCTCGAACAACGCCCCCTTGTGAAACTGCTGCATGATCGTCGGCTTCGCATGAAAGTTCGAGAGCGCTTCATCCAGTCGGCGCTGCCATTCTGCCTGCGGCAAATCAGCCCCGAGTGCGACGCCGCGGCTGCCCCACCCGAGCGGCGAAAACCCGCTCACCTTCAGGAGCAGATCCCGTTGTTTCTGGCTGAACTTCGCCGCTTCGCGCCAATCATGAATCTCTACCCGCGGAATGACCGCGTGCTGCGGCAGCGGCGTCGGATCGAGCAGCCACGTGTACGGAATCACCTGCTGAAGTTTGATAAAGTACTTCTCGCCCAGTTCCCGCCGCCAGAACTCACGCAGGGGCGCTAGCCAGAAAAGCGCGAACCACAATTTCTCCTCGAGGTACGGCTTCAGTGGAGGCGTCACGCGCACCGCACCTTGCGCCGCAGCTTTCAGTAACGCGCCGCTATTCGGGATATTCGGCAGATCGAACAACTCGAAGAAGCGGTAAACGTCACGACTATTCTGCGGCTGGTAATTCTCCGCATCGCAAACGCGCCACGTATCCGTCATTCCGAGCGAAGCCGAGGAATCCCGTTGCGCTACCTGAAACGTAACTTCCCCGGCATCGCGCGATTGCGCTCCGGATGACGTCAGTTCGCGGGCCAGCCATTCCATCTCCGGCCGATACGTTGCTGATTCCTGCGAAACGATGATGTCGCCGCCATTCGGCAGAACGCTCCGAAAACCATCGAGCATCCCATGTTCACCCCCGATCACATCCTGTCCGAGACCGGCATAGGTGCGATTCAACCAAGCCGTCAGCCCGATGCCGCCCGGAATGGAATCAATCTCGGCAATAGTGTAACCGTTGTCCGCCAAGATCAGGTCTGGCCTGATCACGCGCGGCAGCTCGTCGCGGAAAATCTTCGCACGCGATAACTCGACTAGCTCCGCTGGCTTGCCGGCATCAAGATAACCGGCGATCCACGCCGGCTGCTTCCCGCGCGCGCTGAGCTGATAAAGCTGATTACACGCGCGCTGAAATTTGAACAAACGATGCCCAAGCTGCTCGAGCTCCGCCGCGACTTTTTCGGTGATCGCAAACGCCTCAGGCGAAATGAGCCATTCCTTCTCGGCGAATAAACCTTCGGCCGGAATGGCACTGCGGATTTGCTCGCGCTTGCGCTCGGCTGTTGTTGTCACTGGAATGGAGCGGTACGGTAGGCGTCGCGCCGAACTTGTCATCCCGAGCGAAGTCGAGGGATCCCGCGGCGTCACCCTAGCGGAGGCTCCCTCGGCTGCGCTCGGGATGAGTTGTTCACCGCCCGGCCGCCATCTTCTTCAGTGCCAGCTTGACCAATTCCTCCGCTGTTTTGCCCTCGCCTTCGCGCTGCTGCAAATCGCGCACGGTCTTGTGCGCATCGACCTGTTTGTAACCGAGTGCTATCAGCGCCAGCACCGCTTCATTCGCCTGCTCTTCTTCCGCTGTGGGAGCATGCGCCGCGCTCGCTGCTTCCCATGCCGCCGCCACACCCACCCTGTCCTTCAATTCGAGCACCATTCGCTCCGCCGTCTTTTTGCCAACGCCACTGATTTTTGAAAGCGAGACGACGTCGGAGTTTACCACCGCAGCTTTGAAATTGTTCACGCTCATCCCGCTCAATACCGCAAGCGCCAGCTTCGGCCCAATGCCGCTGACATGATTCACCAGCAGCCGGAAGAGATCGCGCTCAGCGGCTGTCATGAAGCCATAAAGCACCTGCGCATCTTCGCGCACGTGCAGGTGCGTGAGAATCTCGACCGGCTGACCAGGGCCCGGAAGTTTGTCGTAACTCGAGAGCGGGATAAAAACTTCGTAGCCCACGCCGTTGACATCGATCGTCGCCTGCGTGGGCAAGGAATGAATCAGCCGGCCATGCAGAAAAGTGATCACGCGCTATTCCCTCGCATTCTGCTCATCACTCGTCATTTTCCTTCGCAACCATCGTCACATCCACTCGCGCCGCTTTGGCGATGTCCCAGCCCTGTGCGCGAAATATCCGCCACTCCGGCTCAATGCGCGGGAACAACTTCGGCACCGATTTTGTCGGAACGATGATAAAACGTGGACCGCGTTGCCCGAAAAAACCGGCGGCCTCTTTCACCTTGAGCGGAGTCATGAAACCGTGCACGTCGCGCCGAAAGTACCACACCAGGCTCGGCTCAGTGTACTCGGCCGCGGCAAACTGCATCTCTCCGCGCAAAACAGCGCGGCTTGCATTCGCCAGCATTTTGCTCGGCGTTAACCTGGAGATAAACGGCGGCGCAATCAGTGCAATCGCGAGAAAAAGTACAGCCGCGCACCACGCCATCGCGCGCGAGAGTTTCAGCCTTTGCCAGCGGCGCGCCATCAGCAGCGCGAGCAGCGGAAATGCCGGCAGCGTGTAATGCGGCAGCTTCGTTTTCACCAGCGTGAAGATGAGAAAAATGGTCAGCGTACCGGCGAGGAGAAAATTGTCCGATGCATCACGATGGCCGAGCCGCATGTTACGCACCAGCGCCGGCAACTTGATCGACCACGGAAAAAAACTGGCGAACACCGTGACGAAATACAGCGGCGAGAGCGCCAGGTATGCGCCGAGGGAATTCGCACCATGTCCTTCCATCGGAGCAAAGGATCGCGCTATCACATGTCTGCCGATGCCGACGTAAAAGAACTCGCCGCGCGTGCGCTGGAGCGCGGGAACTGCCCACGCGCACACGAGCGCGATCGCGAGCAGACTGCCAGGGATGAAAAACAGCCGCTGACTTTCCTGAGCGACCCGCGCTATAGTCGGATCGCCGTGAAACGCGCGTTCGTATTGCTCACGTGGGCCCATTGTTGTCGCCGCGCCCCGGCGCTGCCGATCGAACAAATGGCGCGTACTCGCAATCGTGAGGAGCGGCGTCCAAGCGATCGGCCCTTTCGCTAAAAAACCAAGCGCCAGTGAAGGATAAAGTACCCAGAAAAATCGGGCGTTCCCGCCGCGCAGCAGTTCCCACCCCGCCCAATGCGCGAGGGTGACGAAAAGTACCAGCCACATGTCTGCTACGGCAGCTTTGCCATGCAGAAAAGTTTGCAAGCAGAGGGTGAAAAGTACTGCGGCCCATACTCCCGTAGCGCATGCCTCCGAGTTACGTTCGTAACGCATGCTTCCGGCTCGCCAACTGCCATCCTGCCCCAACGCCGCGGCATGCCCAACTCGCGTTCCCCACGCCATCAGCACCACAGCCACGAGCGCGCCCGCAATTGCGGTGGGAAATCGGGCAGCGAAATCGTTCTCCCCGAACACGCGATAACTCGCCACGTGAAACCAGTAGGTCAGCGGCGGCTTATCGAACCGGTACTCATTATTAAAAAATGGAACCACAAAGTCGCCGCGCTCGATCATCTCCCGCGACGCTTCCGCAAAGCGCGGTTCATCCCGGTCAATCAGCGGCAAATTCCATGTACCGGCGAGGTGAAACGCCAGACATCCAATGAACAGCAGAACGTAATTGCGAATTGCCGCCGGCACGATTGGACGGGAAACTAGCAGCCGTCGCCGTGAAAACCGAAGAGAAATGAGATTGCCCTCTGGCAACTTGCGCGTCCGAACGCAGCGTGTTTTCCGTTCGTTCTCCCCGGAGCGCGGGCTTCCAGCCCGCCACCGACGGTGTCCTGCCGTCGCGTCTTACAAGACAAACCGGTGCGTCCCAGCACTTCACCCACAAAAAGCCCATGCCCGCTAATTTCGCGGAACCGGAGCGCCGGCTTCCAACCAGCTACCGCCGGCATACTGCCGTCGCTTCGACAGCCTGGATCATCGTGGCAGCGTTAGTCTTTGCTGCGATTCTTCTCGCCTTGTTCGCTGATGCGCGATGCGCCGCTTACATAGCCGCCCACACGGCAGGACCATGGCGACACGCTGCTGCCATCACCAGCCGCGTCGGTGATTGGCCCGCGCACGTGCTCGCCGGCGTCATCGGGGTGGTCATAGCGTGGTTCAACCGCCGAAAAGATTGGGTCCGCATCTTCCTCGCCATGCTCATCGCTTGCGCCCTCGCCGGCGTTGCCGCGCGGGTGATCAAGATTGCCACCGGACGCGCGCGCCCTTCAGTGAAAACTGAACTGGCCTGGAATGGTCCGCGTTTCTCGGCTAACTACAACGCGTTTCCATCAGGCCATACCGCATCCTCCACCGCGTTCTTTGTCGCGCTCGCGCTCGCACGCAAACGCATCGGTGTTCCACTCCTCATCGTGCCATTCCTGATTGCCGCCGCCCGGCTTCTCGCGGGCGCACATTACCTTTCCGACGTCACCTTCGCCGCCGCGCTCGGCATTGCCTGTGCATTACTCGCGCGGCGAGCCATTCCCTCAACGGGATAACCTCTCACCTCCCACCTCTCAACCCCTCAGCCCCTCAACCCTCAACTCCTGTTGTCAGTCGTCCCGCGGCCAGTTAAGGTCGCGCGATGAAGAGAATCGTTTCCACCACGGAAGCCCCCGCCGCCGTCGGCCCCTACTCACAGGCCGTCCGCATCGGTAATCTCCTTTTCTGCTCCGGCCAGATCCCCCTCGACCCGAAGAGCGCTCAGATGGTCGAAGGCGACATCAAGGATCAGACGCGCCGGGTAATGGAAAACATCACCGCTTTGCTCCGCGCCCAAGGACTCGGCTTGGAAAATATCGTTAAGACCACCATTTTCCTCACTGATCTGGGCAACTTCCAAACCGTCAACGAACTCTACGGCTCCTACTTCAAGTCCGACCCGCCGGCACGCTCGACCGTGCAAGTATCAGCATTGCCAAAAGGAGCCCAGATCGAGATAGAAGTAATCGCCGCCGCAAAAACCGCGGGGGAGAAGACTGTGGATGCATGGGAATGAACTGCGTTGCGCACGCGGCGACGTCCTCGGAAAGTTGCTGCTCGAAGGAGTTCATCCTGAAACGCTATCGCGGCAATTTCGCCGTGCCTCCGATTAGCTATGGGACGGTGCGCGACTATTGCGACAGCTGTGACTATTTGCCGGGTCTCAGTACCGCGCAGAATGACCTAAAGGATCTACAACGCCCGTGGACTTTGAAAGCAGCTCTGGGGCTGACGCCGCCCGGCGGCTCACTACTGGAAATCGGCGCAGGTGAACCTTTTGTCGCGGCGTTGTTGTCAGACCTTGGCTATAACGTCACAGTGGTGGATCCCTACGATGGCTCGGGCCGCGGCCCGACAGCATTCAAGCACTTCGTTCGAAAATATCCCAAGGTCCGCATAGTTAAAGCGGAGTTGCGCGACGGGTTGATTGATCTACAACCGGGTAACTTCGATGGAATCTACTCGATAAGTGTGCTCGAGCACATCACTGAGCCATCTCTTGGCGCCATGTTCCAAGCTATCAAGAGCTTTTTGCGCCCGGGTGGCTGGTCGTTTCATGCCATGGATTGCGTAATCGAAGGCACCGACGCTGGCTATCACCGCCAACAATGTTTCAACATTGCCAATTACCTGGATCAACTCGCCGGAGGTGAAGTTGTTACTCACCAAAATGTCGAACACATTATCCAACAAGCCATTCAAGATATTGACACCTTTTATCTTTCGGCTGCTGGGCATAACCTGTGGCGCGGAGGTCTGCCCTACGAAAAGTTCCCTTTTCGCAAAGTAATCTCCATTCAATTTTTGGTCCGCCGCCCGCAAGATCATTCTTAGCGTATCCGAAGAGCTTCGTGACGTCCTGCGTCTGTTTCACACCAGTTTTGCATAATTCCCGGATTATGCGCTGGCTGCTATTAGCAAAACCCGCGCTGCGATGACCAAAGTACTCATCTCGGGCATCTGCGGATTTGCTGGTAGTTCGATCGCCCATGGATTGCTCGACGAAAGCTCCGCTTTTGAAGTGAGCGGCGTCGATAATCTAAGCCGCCCCGGCAGTCAGGTTAACGTGGAGCCTCTTCGGACTCGCGGCGTGAAGCTGTTCCATGGTGATGTCCGCTCCGTCAGTGACTTGGAGCTAATTCCATGTTTCGATTGGCTCATCGACGCGGCGGCAAACCCCAGCGTTTTGGCCGGCGTCAGCGATGATTCCACAAGCCGGCAGGTGTTTGAGACGAATCTCTACGGCACGATTAACCTGCTGGAATTAGCAAAGAAATTTCGTGCCGGCTTCCTACTACTTAGTACAAGTCGCGTTTACTCAGCGCGTCAACTTTCAGGACTTCCGATGAAAGTTGAGCACGATTCCTTTCGGCTCGATCTCTCCGCTGCTCTTCCAAATGGCGTCACAGCTGAAGGAGTTAACGAACAGTTCTCAACGGAGGCTCCGCGCTCTTTGTATGGGAGCTCCAAACTTGCGTCCGAGATCATCGCACTAGAGTATGGCGAAGTCTTTGAAATGCCTGTGTGGATCAACCGCTGCGGTGTGCTTGCAGGCGCCGGCCAGTTCGGCCGGCCTGATCAGGGGATTTTTTCCTTCTGGATCAACGCATACCTCCGTCGAAAAGCTCTGCGTTACATTGGCTTCGGCGGTGGCGGATACCAGGTTCGCGATTGCCTGCATCCGAAGGATCTCGTTCCGGTCTTGCACAAACAAATGCTCGACTGCGGCAACGGTCATCCTCGCATGCTTAACTTCGGCGGCGGTAATGAAAATAGCATGTCCCTTTTAGGGTTGAGCGAGTGGTGCGCGCAGCAATTCGGCCGCCATGAGGTGAAGAGCGACAAAACAAATCGCTGCTTCGATGTTCCCTGGCTCATCCTCAACTCGGGCCTGGCGGAGCGCACGTGGTCATGGCGTCCCGCCACAAAACTGGAAGCCATTCTCGACCAAATAGCCCGTCACGCTGACGCTCATCCCGAATGGTTGCGCTTGTCTGGCGTGTATTCCTGAGCCTCTCGATGCAAACCGATTCCGCCACAGTCACTGAGGAGGAAACCGCACATGAACTGCAGCTAGCGTACGAATTGCGATTCGGACCGCAGCAGGCATATCGAAGTCAGGTTTGGAAAGTGCTGGTCTTCGATTTTTTCCAGCCTCTCATCGGGCACGACTCTGTCGTCCTCGATCTTGGATGTGGCTGGGGTGAATTCATTAACAACGTTCAGGCAAAGAAGAAATACGGAATGGACCTAAACCCTGACGCGAAAAAGTGGGTGGCGGCTGACGTCGAACTTTTCGAACAGGACTGCGCAGAAGAATGGCCTCTGCCACCTGATTGCCTGAACTGGGTTTTTACCAGTAATTTCTTTGAACATTTGCGTGGCAAGGACGCTTTGCGCCGTACTCTTTTCCAAACTTACCGGTGCCTGCGGCGAGGTGGTCGACTCATGTGCATGGGACCAAATATTCGTGCATTGGGAGGCGCCTACTGGGATTTTTGGGACCATTATTTGCCTCTCACGGAATGCTCAATCGCCGAAGCACTGGAAATCGTCGGATTCCGGATCGAGCGCTCTGTGCCGAGGTTCCTTCCCTACCGAATGGCGCGCCGTAGGCCACTACCCGTTATTTTGCTGCGTTTGTATCTCCGCATGCCTTTGGCCTGGAAGATTCTAGGCAAACAGTTTCTCGTTATCGGCATTAAATAAGTGATTCTCCTTTACTCCGTGTTATGCCGGAAGCGCGCTGTTCGCCCCCGCTCCAACTCCTCTCGATAATCATTCCAGCAAAGGATGAAGAAGCTTGCATTGCTTCTACCGTCGAGCATCTCCATATAGAGCTGCGGCTGCAAAATATCCCGCACGAGATAATTATCGTGGATGATGGCAGCACCGATAGCACTCTGGCGGTCCTGGACCGCGCGAAGTTGCG
>Ga0213881_10001642_pt1 | contig 10362 bp, 8 predicted proteins | sample BarmaccoBMER_R08_FD_160104 | JGI IMG/M metagenome (GOLD analysis project Ga0213881, IMG submission 160104) | Barbacenia macrantha exposed rock microbial communities from rupestrian grasslands, the National Park of Serra do Cipo, Brazil - ER_R08 ... | reverse complement strand
ACCACAGCAAAAACAAATCTGGCAGACAAAGCACGGGGTTATGAACTGGTTTTGCAACGGGAACCTGAGAATCAGACGGCGCTACAAGGTCTTGTGCAAGCGCGAATCCAACTTCAGGAAATCAAAGGGGCGATCGCTCCAATGGAGAAGCTAGTCGCTTTGAATCCGGATCGGATGGAATACAAGTTGCTGTTAGCACAACTTAAGCAGTTTGATGGCGATCCGGATGGGGCTATCCAGGTTTACCGCTCAATGTTGGCAACCAAGCCGGGAGATATGGGGGCTTTACGAGGGGCAGTTAGTTTGCTGCTCCAGCAAAACCGCTCGGAGGAAGCAGTTAACCTGTTGCAGGATACTCTAAAAACAGCCAAACAGCAAGACAAAACTCAGCCTGCCACAGTGGATGTGGCGGCGGTACAGTTGCTGCTAGCTCAGGTCTATGTCACTCAGAAACATGATGACCAAGCGATCACCATCTACGATCGGATGATTGAGCAGAATAAACAGGATTTTCGCCCAGTGTTGGCAAAGGCGGTGGTACTGAGGCAAGAGGGTAAGACCGAACAAGCTAAATCTCTATTTGAAAGTGCTGCTACCATAGCACCAGAGCAGTACAAAGAGGAAATTAAGCACTTAGCAGCAGAGAAGCCTGTAGCTGAAAATTCCTCTACAACACCTGAGAAACCCGTAGCCGAGATTCCTCCCAAGCCTGAGAAACCACCTGTAGCTGAACCAAAGGTACAGGGAAATAGCACGTCTACAGACGAAAAGTAGGATAGTTTTTCCCTGTCTTCACTCACCCTGCATCAAAACAGCAATACCAAAGCAGAGAAACAGAAGTCCTCTGGCAAAAGTGAGCGTTCGCCTGGGAATGCATCGTGCTAAATTCCACCCTGCGACAACAGCGATCACTGTAGAAAACCCATGCCCCAAGATAGCACCAATTGCCACTCCCACCTGGTTATAGGAGATTGCTAAAGCAAAAGTGCCAACTTGGGACAGGTTACCCCACCCTGATGTAAAGGTGAGCCAAAAGGCTTTGAGAATAATCTCTAGACGGTGTGGTTTAGACACCAACTCAGTTTCTCTGACCACATCGACTGCCTGCTTGACGATAGCATCAGGGACGTTTGCTGGCATCCTCGCAGCCTGGTATAGTAATCTGACGCCACAGCCAATAAACAGAGCAATTTCAGCGTTATGAATGACTTCGAACTGAGGTACCACAGACACGGCTTTGCCGACTATGACAGCTAGGACAGTTGTTAATAACAAAGCAGCAGTTGCTCCCACATATATCAGCCATCGCGAGTAGCGCGTAGCCAACATAGCAGCAACATAGAACGTTTGATCGCCTAGTGCCACCAAAATTAGTAACAGACTTGCTACGGCTGACTTTAACACCTGTTTGGTTCAATATTTCCGTTCTTGTGGCTCAAACATAGTCAGCGTTACAGGTCGATACTGAATATCAAGCCCAGCAAGTGAATAATATGCCATTGTATGCTTAAGGAAATTGCCATCATCTCGCTGGGGATAATCTTCCCGATAATGAGCACCTCGGCTTTCTAAGCGATTGCAGGCTGATGTCAGAATGATTTGCCCAACAACCATCAGGCTCTGCAACTCCAGAGCTTCAACGAGTTCCGTATTCCAGCAACTCCCTTTATCATCCAAATAAATTTCAGCATACTGCTGCTGTAACTGTTGCAGCTCTTGCAACCCCTGACGCATTGATTCGTCAGTGCGGAAGACCCCACAATGCTTAGTCATGCTGTCTTGAAATGCCTGACGGACTTGAGCGATTCGGCGCTGCCCCGACTGCTGCAGCAGCATTTGAACTTGGAGTTGAGCTTCACGAATGTGCCATTCCTCATCTACTGTTGGTAATTTCCGATTTTGTACAAATTGCGCTATCGCCGCTCCGGTCCTACGTCCATAAACTACACACTCTAATAAAGAATTACTTCCTAGTCGATTGGCTCCATGCACTGAGACGCAGGCTGATTCTCCAGCCGCAAAGAAACCCTCAATCAATCTATCAGGACCACTGCGTACCTGACCATCAGTATTGACGGGAATTCCACCCATAGAATAGTGCACTGTGGGTCGTACTGGAATGGGTTGATGCACAGCATCAATGCCTACCAACCGATGAGCTTCCTCCCAGCAGAAGGGAATCCGACTCATGATTTTTTCTTGACCCATATGTCGCAAATCAAGATGGACAAAAGGACCACCTGGGTGGCCATTAGGGTAAATACCGCGATCACCTTGAATTTCACGAGCGATCGCGCGAGAAGTGATATCGCGTGGAGCCAACTCCATCCTGCTAGGAGCATAGTGAGCCATGAAACGCTCGCCCTCACTGTTGACGAGATATGCTCCCTCACCGCGCACTGCTTCAGAAATCAGCACCCCTACCGGGTACAGCCCTGTCGGGTGAAATTGGACAAACTCCATATCCTCTAGCGGGACTCCAGCGATCGCTGCCATTGCCAAACCATCACCCGTTGAGGCGTAATCGTTAGATGTGGTGTTATAAACTCGACCATAGCCACCAGTGGCAAACATAACTGCCTTAGCTCGTACCACCTCTATCTGCCCATCTAGAATGTGGTACATGACAATGCCCTTAGCCTGACCGTCTGACAAAATCAGACGCATGACATACCACTCCTCGTAAATGCGGATGCCATACCGCCGCAGATTGTTAACCAATTCGTGCAGAATTGCATGACCAGTTTTATCTGCTGCATAGCAAGTACGATTGTGGGAATGTCCACCAAAAGCCCGCTGCGCAATACGCCCGTCTGACAGTCGGGAGAACAAGACACCCATGTGTTCTAGATCGATAACCACGTCAGGAGCTTCACGAGCGAGGATTTCTACCGCATCCTGATCTGCTAAATAGTCTGAGCCCTTAACTGTATCAAATGCATGGGCTTCCCAGGTGTCAGTTGAATCCACATTTTTCAGCGTAGCTGCAATCCCACCTTGAGCCGCAACTGAGTGAGAGCGGATTGGATGAGTTTTGGCAACTACTGCCACATCCAGGTTAGGGTCAATTCTCGCCATCTCCACCGCAGCCCTGCACCCAGCCAATCCCCCCCCGACAATAATGACATCGTGTTCTAACATCAATCAACTTATACTTAATAATTTCTCTTGCTCTATCTTGACGTAAAAGAGGACAGGGGAGGCAGAAGAGAGCTGGGGGAGCTGCTTCCCCAGCTCTCTTCTCTCCCTCAGCTCGTTGCTTGTACAGGCTGTTGATTGGATACGTTGCCAGGTATGGGTTCTGTCTTAGTAGCCGCATCAACTGAAGTAAGCTCGATATGATTGAGTAATGTGGTGACGAAGGCGAAGAGTAAGAAAGGCAGTGACAGCACGATGATGAGTCCTACGGTAGCCAAGGCGTAGTACGGACGTCTAGCGCCCATTAATGCCATTGCCGAAGCTAGACTTATGGTAATGGTGATGAGCCAAACGATGATTTGACCATAGATATCACCAAAGGTTAAGGTACAGACAAAGCGATACTTTTGGATGTTATTCATGACATTTCCCTCAAGATTTTTGTCACTGGTGGACTCTTGCTCATATGCATGGACATGCAGTGCATCAGCTGCCCTGGCAGCATTTTGATTAAAGCAAGTTACCGTTTATGTTTTCCTTACTACTAATTCTAAGGTACTGTTTTTTAAAATCTCTTCAACCTCAGCTTTTGATGACTCTCCTTAACTATTGATACAATGGCTAAACGCATAGAATAGTTGGCGTATTGTTCAAGCACAAGGTCAGTAGCAGCGCCGATTACCGTGACAGAATAGTCCGTCTTACAATAAGGAACGCATCGCTATGGGCATGACCCTCACAGAAAAAATCTTGGCTAGAGCTGCTGGTAGGTCTGTTGTGGAGCCGGGGGAGAATATCTGGGTTGAGGTTGACCTACTGATGACCCATGATGTGTGTGGTCCCGGCACTATTGGCGTTTTCAAGCGGGAGTTTGGAGCTAATGCCAAGGTTTGGGACCCCGAAAAGATCGTCTTGATTCCAGATCACTATATCTTTACTGCTGATGAACGCGCCAACCGTAACGTTGATATCCTGCGCGAGTTTGCTCAAGAGCAAGGAATTAAATATTTTTACGATATTACCGACCGTGGTAATTTTAAAGCGAACCCAGACTACAAAGGCGTTTGCCACATTGCCCTAGCCCAAGAAGGCCATACTCGTCCGGGAGAAGTTTTGTTTGGTACCGATTCCCACACCTGCAACGCTGGTGCATTCGGTCAGTTCGCAACTGGGATTGGAAATACCGATGCTGGATTCATTATGGGCACTGGCAAGTTGCTGATCAAAGTTCCAGCGACTATGCGGTTTGTCTTGAATGGGAAGATGCCAGATTACCTGTTGGCAAAGGATTTGATTCTACAAATTATTGGGGATATTGGGGTTGCTGGTGCCACATATCGAACCATGGAATTTGCCGGAGAAACGATTGAGCAGCTGACAATGGAAGAGCGGATGACGCTCTGCAATATGGCAATCGAGGCTGGGGGGAAGAATGGCGTCGTTGCTCCAGATGCAACCACATTTGAATATGTCCGTGCCCGGACCAGTAAACCCTTTGAGGCAGTCTATACCGACGCTGATGCCCAGTTTTATAGTGATCGCTGCTATGATGTTTCAGAGCTAGAGCCAGTTGTCGCCAAGCCCCATTCTCCAGATAATCGCGCTTTAGCACGGGAGTGTCAGGATGTCAAGGTTGACCGAGTTTACATCGGCTCCTGTACAGGGGGTAAGACTGAAGATTTTATCCACGCTGCTCGCATTCTTAAAGGGCGTAGAGTTAAAGTTCCGACATACTTAGTACCAGCTACGCAAAAAGTTTACGAAGACCTCTTTACCCAAAAGTATGATGGTCAAACACTATCAGAGATTTTCTTAGGTGCAGGCTGTATCGAACCAGCTGCGCCATCCTGTGCAGCTTGTCTAGGTGGTCCCAAAGATACCTTTGGGCGGATGAATGAACCTGAGGTTTGTGTATCCACAACTAACCGTAATTTTCCTGGTCGTATGGGTGAAAAAACAGCGCAGATCTATTTGGCTTCGCCCTGCACTGCGGCTGCTTCGGCACTCACTGGCTATATCACCGATCCACGCGAGTACCTGGCTTAATGATTATTTTGGTTATAGGGGTTTCTGGTTCCGGCAAGACGACTGTAGGAGAACTTTTAGCGCAATCGCTGGGTTGGGAATTCAGGGACGCTGATGAGTTCCATCCTAAAGCCAATATCGAAAAGATGAGTCACGGTATTCCTCTGAATGATGCAGACCGGATGCCGTGGCTACAAGCAATGCAAAGCGCAATCGATCGCTGTCTGCAAGAAGAGCAGAACATGGTGCTGACTTGTTCTGCTCTGAAAGAGGCTTATCGTCAGATGCTCCTGCGAGACAAGGAACGCGTGCGGCTAGTTTACCTCAAGGGTTCCTTTGAGCTAATTAAGCAGCGACTAGAACATCGTCCTCATCACTACATGAAGGTGGACATGCTCCAAAGTCAGTTTGACACTTTGGAAGAGCCTCAAGAAGCGCTTACTGTAGATATTACCCAGCCACCAGAGGCGATTGTGCAGCAAATTAGAGCAAGTCTTGGTATTTAGAGGTAATTTGTGGCTCGTAAGCGCTTAATTATAGAGATGGGTATGGGAGTCGATCAACACGGGCAGGAGCCGACGGTTGCAGCAGCCAGGGCTGTCCGTAATGCCATTGCTCATAATGCCCTGCCTGGTGTTTGGGAAGTTGCTGGCTTGAGCGATCCAGATCAAATGATTGTTGAAGTCCAGGTCGCAGTGCCTTATCCAGAGCAAGTTCGGGAAGCTGAGGTGTTAGCTGTACTGCCTTTTGGTCGCAAAACCCTTAGTGTAGAGCAGGGCGGGATGATAGTTCAGGGGCGAGCGATCGCCTCGCTCAATGACCGCAATGACGAAATGCTACTAGCTGTTGCTGCTGTTACAGTTTTGGTCGAAACTGATTAGTTGCTCAAAATTGCCCACATTCTAACCTTATTGCTGGCTGGTTCTAAAGGTTGTGCCTTACATTGAGCCTTTTATCGGACTGGTACGAATCCAGCCTGCGCGATCGCCTTTTGTCCCTGACTGGTCAGTAGCAGTCTAGCGTATGCTTCCCCAGCCTGCTGTTCGCGACCTCTGTTTCGCTTAATAATCACAAACAAGTTGGGGGTGATTGGATAAGTGCCATTCTCAATTGCTGCTACATTGAGCTGGTTACGGTGCTGTGGGCATTGGTTAGCCAGCACCAAGGGTTCGCGGTAGACGGGAACTAGCTGTCTAGGACTATGACCTAAGGATAGCGGCTTCACGATGCATTGAGGCACTACTGCACGAGCAGAGGCGTAATACAGCCCGCCAGGGGTTCGATTGACTTGACGCAGGGCTTCAGTAGTGGAATATACATATCTTATCCTACTGTTATGCGTTTGTCGTTGCGTGCCTGTAGTAGAGAAGATTGTTGCGTCTGCGGCTTCGGGATACTGAGAGAAAGGAGTAATGGGTAGGTTGGGTCCGCCCACCTGGTGCCAGTTAGTGATCTGCCCTAGATAAATCTGCTGCAACTGGTCAATAGTCAAGTCCGACACCTTGAGTGATGGGTTAACAACCACAGCTAGTCCGTCAATTGCAACCTGAATTTGCTCTAGCGCAAAGCCGCGCTGCTTTGCTAAAGCGTATTCTGCAGTAGTAAGAGGACGGGAAGACTGGGCGAAATCTAACTTGCCGTCGAGCAACATACGAATGCCTGAAGTAGAACCAGGACTACTGGTATCTGGATTTACATATCGTAACTGGAGTTCTGGACGAGCGAGTTGCAGCTGAGAATCTACTAGTAGCCGGATGGGAGCCCAGGCTGTGCTACCACCATAGTTGAATGAGCCAGTTGGAACATTAGTAACTGTCTGAAAGGTTGAAGCAGGATGAGCGGAGGCAGTGTTTGAAACTTGGCTATAGGCAGGGGTAGGGTTGCTACTGATCGATAGACGTGGTCTCAGCCACAACCACAGTCCAAAGATAATCATAATTGATAGTATTTCGCCGACAATTAGTCCCCTAATTAGCTCTACAGCGTCTTTGCCGAGCGAAATACGGTTTTTATCGTTGCTCATATTGTCTCTTCCTTAATTCAGTTTCTGACAAGAATTTTATCGACGTGACTCAACACAATCTCTCAGCGGATAGGTATAAAACCCGCTCGGTCTATCAGTTGTTGTCCTCGATCGGACAACAGCAAGTTGGTGTAGGCTAAACCTGCCTGTTCATCGAGTGTTCCATCTTTTCTCCAGATGACAAATAGCCTTGTAGTTAAGGGATAAGAACCATCAAGCAAAGCAGTATTATTTAGCGCAGTTTGGTTAGAAAGGTAGGGAGACACAAAAGCTTGATCATTACTCTGAGATAATGGCAGAAGATAAATATCATGCTGACCTGCTACCTCTGAAATTGCAGCATAGCCAATGCCTCCGGCAGTTTGAGTGACTTTGGATATAGACTCCCTAAGATTGCTGACTGTTTGCACATTTGTTCCCAATTTTTCTCCATGCAATACTTTCTCTTTCAACATACTGCTAGTCCTACCAGACTGGTCGAAAGTGTAAAATGGAGTGATTGGCAGATCAGGACCTCCTACTTGCCGCCAATTTGTAATCTTGCCAGCAAAGATGTCTTTCAATTGCGATAGGCTTAAACCAGGAATAGATACCTGAGTATTTACATAGAAAGCAATGCCATCAATAGCAACAGGTATCTGTTCGAGAGTGAACCCACGCGCCTTAGCTTCGAAAAAATCAGCGTCTTGTAAAGGTTGGGATGATTGTACGAAACTTAATTCTCCTGCAAGCAACATATCGATGCCTGTATGACTGTTAGGTTGGCTTGCAAGTGGTTCAACAAACCGCAATTGAAATTGTGGTTGAGTTTGGGTGATAGCAGAAACTATAGTTGAAGACTGCAAAGCCATAAATGCTGGAGGACCCCAATAATTGAATAATCCCTGAGGAGCGTTGGGCACAGTAGAGATGACTTTTGACTCTATGGATGGCAATATGATTGTTTGAAAAAATCCATAGGTTATAACTGACACTACTAAAGCAGTGATTGCACCAATGCTGATTCCAAGCAGAGATAAAGATTTGCTAGATAACTGCCAAGAATATGCATTTTTCTCTGTAGCAACTAACTCTGGAAGTTTGATTTGCTCGCTGAGCTTACCGAATGTTTCCTGAGCATTGACTGGAATAAATGCATCTAGCAACATATCCTGTTTAAAAGCCACATGGAGTTGCTTACGAACATTCAAAGAAATTTCTACCCCTGGTCTTACCCCCTGATAATGCCCTAAGTCGGGAACACTTATACTTTCTAAAGAAGTTGAGAGATAATGACGGTCTACTGAAGCTATGGGTCCCTGATGCAAGCAAGTACAAATATTTTCGAGGAGGAAAGGGTACAGTGGTTCCGCTAGGTAATAGCAGATGAAATAAGGCACGTGTTCGCGACCCCACTCATCGTCACCGTCATCATACACCCAACCAAACAGGGTATCTTCTGGGGTGACCTGGTGTATGTAAGCAGCGTGATAGTCAGGATTTGGTATACTGCAGGCATTCCAGTATTGGAAAACTATTTGTTTAACAAAGACTTGCTGGATTTCTTCTGGCACCTCTTTACTTGCAAGGGTTCTATATCCTACTTCAGGGAAGCTTGTATAAATAAGTTGACCTAAGAGTACATCCATAACTAATAGCCAGAAGCAGGTTGCCTTCTAATTGCGCCTCCTGATATCAGCAAATAAAATTATACCATTACTTCTCAAACACTCTCTTTCTTTACTGTTTTTAAATTCAACCGTTGCGTCTATATTCCTCCAAAAAATAAAGCACCAGGAGAACAAAAATATTAAATAGGGCTTTCATGATAATATTAACTTTAAAGTCAGATAGAAGCAAGACATAATTTACGCGTTATGCAAGAAAGATGAATCTATCAGTTGAAGATCGCAAAAAAACTTTTAGCATATTGAGTATAGGTCAGAGAGGGGTAGGTAAGACAGTCTTTCTAGCTGGCAGCTACACGGAGTTACACAGCAATAATCAAACCATACGCTCTCAGAAGTTATGGTTTGATTGTAAAGAATTACAAGAGCAGGAAAAAGTTGAAAATCTCCTCAACTATATAGCCAATACTGGTCATTATCCACCTTCGACGATGAAGATTACGGACTTTAACTTTAGTTTGAAGAGTCGTAGCTTCTGGGGTGAGCGGACAATATGTCATTTTCGCTGGTGGGAAATTCCTGGCGAAATTTGTCAAATGAGCGAACAAGACTTTCGAGAAATGGTGTCGGCCTCACACAGCTGCTGTATGTTTGTTGATGCTGACGCACTCATGCACGATCAAAAATATCCACAAAGGCTAGAGGAGATTTGTGAATTAACGCTTCGTATAGCTTTCTTAGTCTCTCTGAACGATTTAAATGACTATGCTTTTGCTGTGATTCTCACCAAGTGTGACAAACTTGACCCTAGCTCGTTCAACCATCAGCAACTTGAGCAAAAACTACAATCCCTAATTGAGCGCTTCGATCAGATAAAAGCAAATTATCGAGTCTTTTACTCACATATACCCATTGTCTGCAAGCAAGGTACTTCAACTCTAGATGCTCGTGGCGCAGCTGCTCCACTTGTTTGGTTAGTTTGGGAGTTAAGTCAAGCTCACGCTCTAGGCTTGATGCAGGACTTCACTAATTCGGTCAGTCACTTATGGTCAAGTGATTTGAGAATGGAGCCACTGCAAGATGGTTCGCTACAGAGTCTGTTCAAACCACAAGTCAAGAAATTGAATAAGCAACAAGCTCTTACTGCCAAAAATCTGGCAGCTGCCCGCAGAAACCGCTTGTTTCTTATCCTGGCAATTGTTGCCTCGGTAGGGTTTATTGGGCTTTTCTCCCTCGGCTACAGTCTGCTTGGCCGAAATTCTCTGACAAATAGTAATATCTTGCAGCAAAGAGGGTTAATCAGTCTAGCCATTCCTTTAATGGAGAAACTCGTCCAACGAGAACCTAGTGACATTGAGTTGCGCTTACAGCTAGCTGAACTTTATCAAAGCACGGGTCAATTGACCAAGGCAGAAACAATTTATGATTCGGTTCTTGCACAACAAAAGGACAATCTTAAGGCTTTAGTCGGTAAAGCAACGACCTGTGCCTCTCAAGGTGATATGCGAACAGCGAAGACCTTGTTTGCTCGGGCAGAGGCAGTTGCTCCGACCAATATCAAGGCAAAAG
>Ga0213881_10001641_pt1 | contig 10364 bp, 10 predicted proteins | sample BarmaccoBMER_R08_FD_160104 | JGI IMG/M metagenome (GOLD analysis project Ga0213881, IMG submission 160104) | Barbacenia macrantha exposed rock microbial communities from rupestrian grasslands, the National Park of Serra do Cipo, Brazil - ER_R08 ... | reverse complement strand
TCGGGCACTGTGACCGCGGGCGGGGCAGGCGCTGCGGGTGCAGGCGGGGCGGGCGCTGCGGCCGGCTGCTGCTCCGCCGCCGCTGCCGCCTCGGCCTCCATTCGCGCCTGTTCCTCGGCCTCTATCCGCGCCTGTTCCTCGGCCTCTATCCGCGCCTGCTCCTCGGCCTCGCGGCGAGCGCGCTCTTCGGCCTCCTGCCGCTCACGCTCGAGCCGGGCACGCTCCTCCTCGGCGCGGAACACGCTGTGGCCGCGCGAGACGACCTCGCCGATGGCCTGCGTGATCGCCGCGCAAGAGCGGATCGCGTCGTCGTTGCCGGGAATCACATAGTCGATCCCGTCGGGATCGCAGTTTGTGTCGACCAAGCCAATGATCGGGATCCGCAGGCGCTGAGCCTCCCGAACGGCGATCGCCTCGGTCTTGAGGTCGATGACGAACACCGCATCCGGGACGCGCTGCATGTTCTTGACGCCGCCGAGGTTGGCGCGCAGCTTTTCCAGGTCGGCCTCCGCGGCCATGCGCTCCCTGGTTGGCAGCAGCTGCAGCTGTCCCTCGGACTCATAGCGCTCGAGGTCGTGGAGTCGCTTGATCCGCAGCGAGATCGTCTGGAAGTTCGTCAGCAGGCCGCCGAGCCAGCGGTGGTTGACGTAGGGCATGTCCGACGACTCGGCGGTGTCGCGGATCGTGTCGCGCGCCTGCTTCTTCGTCCCTACGAACAGGACCGTCCCGCCGCGACGGGACAGCTCGGCGGCAAACTCCCGCGCGTTCTCGAGCAGCGTCTGCGTTTGCAGAAGATCGATGATGTAGATGCCGTCCCGCTCCCCATAGATGAAGCGGCGCATCTTGGGATTCCAGCGGCGCGTCTGGTGGCCGAAGTGGACGCCGGCCTCCAGCAGCTCCTTGATTCCGATTTGAGCCAACTAATGCTTCTCCCTTTTTGGTTGTGTTGTACTGCAACCCGCCGGCCGATACTCGCGAACCTCGGCCAGGCCAAGGCAGGGCGCGGTCTGCGCCGGCGGGGTCGTAGGCATTCTTTTGAAAAAAGTTTACGCAAGTTTAGGAAAGACGGTACGTTTTCAGGGTGTAGCGGACATCACCCTTCCCCTACCTTCGGGTGACGTTCCGCTCGCGAGCCGAACCTCCCTTCCCCTACCTCCGGTGGCTCGGTTCGCACGTACGGCGGGGCGGCTGTGGACGGGCCGCCCCGTCGTCACGTCTGGGGGGCGGATGCGGCGTCGCTGTGCTCCGTGTCCTCGATCCGCCACCCGTGAATGGTCGAGCGCAGTGCGAAATAGCCGATGATCCCAGGCAGAGTGGGGAGCCAGAACGAGATCGCCCGATACGCCAGCACGGCAACCACCGCCCGGCCGCCCGGCACCCCGAAGGCCGCAAAGGCGCCGATCATGCCTCCCTCGACGCCACCGATGCCCCCGGGGAGCGGCAGCAAGCTTCCGAGAGTGCCGAGAAAGTAGCCCATCACGAGCACCGCGACCGGCACCGCCCCGCCGAACGCGCGGAAGCACACGCCGAGCACCGCGATGTCGAAGCCCCAGTACGCGACGGCCCCAAGGAGCCCCACGCGGCGCTCGCGAACCAGGGTGAGGGCGGTCCGGACCCCCGAGCCAACGGTCGCTGGAGCGGTGGCAAACCGCGCCGCGATCCTCCCCACCCGTCCGGAGCGCTGGGCGAGGCGCTCGAGACGGCGCTCGAAATCTTGTGGAACCAGGCCCATGCTCAAGACGAGCACGATGACGGCGGCGCTGAGCACCGCCGGCGGCACTGTCAGCGCGAACGGGGCTTGGCCCGCGAAGAGCCCCGTGCGCAAGCCCAGTCCGCAGACGATCAGCGCCCCCAGATAGACCGAATACTGGATGGCGTAGCTGGCCACCATCCGGCATGCGATCACCCTCGCGCTCATGCCCGCGCTACGCAGCGCCCAAGCGGTCACCGCGACGCCCCCCGCACCGGCCGCGGCGAGCAGCCGGATCGCTGCGATGCCGGCCAGCGGGATCTCGATGCTCGCCCGCCAGTTGATCCGGGCGACTCCGCGACCGAACACCGTCGCGAACAACGCGGCGTACCCGGCAATCGACAACGCCTCGAACACGGCGCCCAGGAGCAGCCAGAAAGGGTCGCCCTGGCGCAGCCGGCCCCAGGTCTGATGCAGACCGGCGAGCTTCGGGAGGAGGAAGTACATACCGGCCAGCGCGCTCAGAACGAAGATCCCGCCGAGGAGCAGTCTTCGCCGATTCAGGGCACTCGTCGGCTCCGCCGCCTGGGTTTGCGGCGCGTCGGTTTCGCTCGCGCTCGCGCCAGCGCCGCCGGCGTCGGCGCCGTCCCCGGCAGGCGCGAACCCGTCTCTACGTCTAGGCTCGCGCAGGGGAGGCGACGGGCTTGTCCCTTTGCCTTCGAATGGACCGCTACGGTCAGACGGCTCGCTCATACGAGGTTGTCTCAATGATTGAGGCTACCTGGACGCCGGAACCGGCCGGCAAGCCACGCTATACCAATCCGTTCGGTCCGCGCCCCGCCAATGGGGCTGGTTCGGCAGCCACAGCTCCGGGCTTGGCCAAGGTCAGATTCCGACTCTCCATGGGAAAGATCCAGACTTCTTGGATCAGAATGCGGATCGTGGCGAGGATCGGCACCGCGACGATCAGCCCGATGAAGCCAAAGAGCCGGTCGATGGCCACAACGCCTACCGCGACCACGGCGGGATGCAGCTTGACGGCCCGCGCCATCACCAGCGGTTGGATCATGTTGCTCTCGACCTGATGGGCAAGGATGTAGATCGCCGCCACGATCACCGCCTTCCCCGGCGAGATCGTCAGCGCGTAAAGGATCGGCGGGACCGAGCTCACGAGCGCGCCGAAATACGGAACGATCATCGCGATCGCGGTCAGAATGGCGAAGAACGCCGCGAATTGGAGGCCCACGATGCGCAGGCCGAGATAGGTCAGCACCCCCAGGATCACCATCCCGACGATCAGCCCGCGCAGCCACCCCAGATACGCGGTGCCCAGGCGCTCGAGGATGTGCATGGCCTGCGATCGCCGATCCACCGGGACGATCCGGACCGTGCCCTTGACCAGCGGCTCGGGCTGTATGGCCGTGAAGACCGCCGTCAACAGGACGACGACGACCGCGGCGAGGGCTGCCGCGACGCTGGTGCCGATCGATGCGATCGGGCCAAGCAATTTCGACGGTTGGTGGGTGTAGCCATTGATGAACTGCTGGATCTGTTGGCCGGTCTTGGTCGGGGAGTTGCCGGTCAGCCTCCCGAGCTTGTGCCGCAGCGAGTCCACTATTCCCGGCAGTGAATTCGCGAACCTGTTGATCTCGTGCGTGAACACGGGGATGATCGCGAACACGAGCAGCGCTAACGCCCCGATGGCAATCGCCAGGCCGAGAAGCACCCCGACTGGGCGGGGAACATGAAAGCGCTCGAGCAGGGTCGCGAACGCCGCCAGCGGCAACGCGATGATCACCACGATCAGCACCGCGAGTACGAGCGTCGCCAGCTGCTCGAAGATGAGCCCGGCGACAACCAGGCCGAAAGCCAGGAGGACCGCGCGGTATATCGCGGTGGGGGTCACCTTCGGCTCTGCCATCTTCGCTTAACTTCCCGCTACACGCGCATTTTGACCCTGCCCGCGGACGACGCGGCAGCGGGTGGTCACGGTGCCGTATCGGACTCCGCTCGCGCCAGCGCCAGCGCGAGGTCCGTGGGCAAGAGCGAGTGCAGGTCGATCGAGGTTCCGGTCACCGGATGCGGAAACGCCAACCGCGCGGCGTGCAGGAACTGACGGGACAGGCCGTATCGCCCCGCCACCCCGTACTGGGGATCACCACACACCGGGTGGCCGATCGCGGCCATGTGGACGCGAATCTGGTGCGTGCGTCCGGTCTCGAGCGTCACGCGCACCAGCGATGCGGCCGGGAGCAACCGCTCGATCTCGAAATGGGTCCGTGCCTCCCGCGGCTCGTCGGTGTCGATCGACATCAGCACCCGATCCCGGCGATGGCGCCCAATCGGCGCGTCGATCGTTCCGGTTCGCGCGGGCGGATGGCCATCTACGAGCGCCAGATACTCGCGTCGCATTCCTCGGGCGCCGAGCAGCGCCTTCAGGGCCCTGTGGACAGCGTCGTCCTTGGCCACCACCAGCAGGCCGGACGTGTCTCGGTCCAACCGGTGGACGATCCCCGCTCGCCACGGCTCTTCGCCGCCGGTGCCAATTCCGGATAAGGCTTGAGCGAGCGTTCCGGTGCGGTGACCGCGGGCCGGATGCACGACGAGCCCCGCCGGCTTGTCGACCACCAGCAGATACTCATCCTCGTAGGCGACCTTGAACGACGGCGCAGGAGCGGACCGCGGTGCGGGCCGCTCCTCCTTCTCCTCCTCGACCTCGACCAGCTCACCCGCCTGGAGCAGGTACCTCTTGGGGCGTACCTCTCCGTCCACGCGAACGCGGTGCGCGTCGATGAGCGCCTGGGCCCGCGCCCGCGACCCGAGCGGCTCGGCCAGGAACCGGTCGAGCCGAGTTCCGCCCGCATCCGCCGGAACCGGGATCCGGACCGCGACCGCGGCGCACATCGGATACTCAGTGCGCATCCCGGCGCCGGCCTTCGATCACCCACACGAGCAACAGCACGCCGAGCGTGATCGACATGTCGGCGACGTTGAACGCGGGCCATGCCGGCAGCTTGATGAAGTCGGTCACCGCACCGTGCGCGAGCCGATCGATCAGGTTGCCGATCGCACCCCCGATCAGCAGGCCGGTTGGCAGCCAGAGCCACGGGCGCGAAGGATGCAGGGCGAAGTAAACGACCAGAGCCGCGAGCGCTACCAGGGTGAACACGAGCACGAGCGTTCCCCCACCGGAGAAGAGGCTGAATGCCACACCCGTATTGCGAACGTGGACGAGTTGCACGCCCGGCAGGACCTTGTGCGTCGCCCCGGTCTGGATGCCGCCGCGCACCAGGTGCTTGGTGAGCTGGTCGAGACCCACCACCACGGCCGCGACGACGCCGGCGCGCGCAAGCGCGCTCACGCGAACCTTCGGCGATGTAGCCGCTCGGGTCACCATCTACCGCGCCGGCGATTCAGCCGTGGATCGCGTTGTAGATGATCCGGTCGGCAAATATCAGGACGAAGATCGCGATCATGGGGCTGAGGTCGAACATCCCGATCGGGCGGATGAAGCGCCGGAAGATCCGGAGGTAGGGCTCGGAGACGTCGCGCAGGAAGTTCAGCAGCGCGTCCGTGAAGCGCCCGTACGGAAGGCGAAGACCGAGCGAGAACATGATGTTGAACAGGATGTAGACGAAGATCAGCAGGATGTAGACCTCGAACAGCGCGTTCACGTAGTTCGCGATGTCCACCCGGGTGATGGCGAGCAAGGCCATCATGTACCGCCCAGGACGACGGCATCGATCGCGGACTGAAAAGCGCTTCGCACTCCCCCGCGCTCGAGCGCGGCCAGGCCTCGCGCCGTGGAACCGGCCGGGGAGGTCACCTCACGCCGGACCGCGAGCGTGTCATACCCGCGGGCGGCGAGCAGCGTGGCGGTCCCCGCCATGGTCTCGACCACCAGTCGGCCGGCGAGCGCGGCGCCCAGACCGTGACGCACCGCAGCGTCGACCTGCGCCTCGGCCAGCAGCGCCTGGTAGGCGGGCCCCACGCTCATCACCGCGGCCGCGACCTCGATCAGCCGCTCAGGCACGCGGACTACCGAGCCCAGCCGCTCGAACAGCGCGACTACGTCGTGCTCGACCGCTTCCGGCACCCCGGGCGTTGGCGCATAGCAGATCACCCCACGGCGGACCTCGACCGGGGTGTTGGGCATGAGCCGAAACACAGGCACGCCGGGATAGGCGTCCTGGAGGGCGCCGCTCGACACGCCGCCGAGCACTGAAGCGACCGTCTTTACCTCGCCTGCGATCTCGGCGGCCACCTCCGTGAGCTGTCCCGGCTTGTGGCACAGCACCACCACATCGGCGCGCCGCGCAACCTCGACGTTGGAACCAACCGCCTCGCCTCCCAATTCACGCGCCAGCTCGCGTGCCCGCCCGGAGCCGTCGTCGGAGCACATGACGGATTCGCCCCACCCCCGGGCGAGAGCGCGCGCCATATTGCCAGCTCCGATGAGGCCGACTTGCATGCTCTGAAATCTAGCGGCGCCGGAGCAGGCCGAACGATCGTAACGCTAAGACTGGTTGAAGAACCCCTTCTCCACGAGCCGCGCGCGCTCCTCGGCGGACACCTCGACGTTGTGCGGCGTGAGAAGGAAGACTTTGTCGGCGATCCGCTGCATACCTCCGTCGAGCGCGTACGTCAGACCGCTCGAGAAATCGATCAGGCGCTTCGACAAGTCGGTATCGGTGCCCTGCAGGTTGATGATCACCGGGATGGAGTCCTTGAACTTGTCGGCAACGTCCTGGACGTCGTTGAAGCTCTTGGGCGCCACGAAGTGCACGCGCACGTCGGTCGAACCCCCGCCGTTGCCGCGTCCGCCGTTGCCCCGACCTCCACTTCCGACCGGCCGGAGCGACGCGGTGCGGCGCTCGGGTTCCGAGTCGTCGGCGAAGATGTCGTCGATCTCGTCGCGACGCCGGCGCGCGCTCAGGCGCCGGACGTTCGGGCGCTCGCGGTAGGTGTCCTGCATATCGACCTCGGGCTCCTGATAGGGCTCGATCTCGTCCTCATAGGCATCGTCTTCGGCGAGCCCGAAGTAGACGAGCGTGCGGTGCCAGGTGTCTCGTAAGGCCATGGTCGAGGGGTCTTTCGCCTGCCGGCGGGATTTCCCTCCGTGATTATGACGCTATGGCGCCCTCGCGAGGAGCGTACAAAATTGTGCCAAGCCGCACAATTGTGGCGCCCTCCTGCACCGCAACCTCGTAGTCCTGACTCGTTCCCATCGAGAGGTGGGGCAGACCCGCGCGCTCGGCCAAGTCGCGGAGCGCGGCGAAGTACGGTCGACTGGCCTCGGGGTCGGAGGTCAGGGGCGGCATCGTCATCAGCCCCACCACCCGCGCGGGGCAGCGCTCCAGGAACGCGGCGAGCTCCGCCGGCGCGATCCCGGTCTTCCCCGCCTCGCCGGCGACGTTGACCTCGACGAGCACCTCGGTGTCGGGCGCGCCGTGGCGGGCCAACTGAGCAAGCACGGAATCGCTCGCGACCGAGTGGACGTACCGCACGTACGGAAGGACCTGGCGGACCTTGCGGCTCTGCAGGTGACCGATGAAGTCCCATGTGAAGCGGCCCGCGTGCTCCTGCGCCTTGGCCGCCAGGTCCTGAGCTCGATTCTCCCCCAACAGCTCGATTCCCGCGGACGCCAGAACGCCGAGCTCAGCGGCCGGCACGTACTTGACGGCGGCGAGGATCTCGACCTCGTCCGGTTCGCGTCCCACGGCCGCACTCGCGGCGGCGATCTCCGATCGGACGCGGGCGAGATTCGACCGCACGTCCTCGGCCCGCAGACCGGTGATCAGATCAGCCACGCGATTCCCGCCTGGCGACCCGTGACGCCGCCGTCCGCGCGGTGGGAGAACAGCAGCGAGCGGTCCGCGCAGATCGTGCACAGGCCGAGGTCGTGGACGTCCTGTACGCCGGCTCGCCGCAGCTGGGCCGCGGCGATCGCCTTCAGATCGAGATTGTGGCCGTTGCCGGCGTAGTCACCATGAGCGGCAAACGCTTCGTGGACCTCCGAGCCGACCTCATAGCAGCAGCGACCCGCGCCCGGCCCGATCGCCGCCGCCAGCGGACCGGCGCCGCCGAGCTCACGCACCGCGCGCACTCCCTCCTCGATGATTCCCGCCGCCAGGCCCCGCCAGCCGGCGTGCAGCATCGCAACCGCGCCCCCGCCCGCGATGGCGATCGGGAGGCAATCCGCGACCAGCACCACCAATCCGATGCCGGGCACCGCGGTCGCCTGCCCGTCGGCCAGCGGCAGCTCCGCGCCGGCCGCGGCGTCGGACGCCGAGCGGATCCGCCGAACATCTGCACCGTGCACCTGGCGAATCCACGCCAGCCGTATCCCGAGCCTCCCGGCCATCAGCTCGCGGTTGCGCTGCACCGCGTCGGGAAGGTCGTCGGTCAGCTTTCCCAGGTTCAGCGTCGCGTACGCCCCGGACGAGAACCCGCCCCGACGGGTCGTGAATACGGCGCGCGCCTCGGGGAGGCCGATCGCGAAGTGCTCGTCCCAGGTCTCGAACGTCACTTGATCATCAACTCGACGTCGCGCACCGGATCACGGGTCCCATACTCAAAATGCGCCCTCCCTGGGCTGACGAGCGTCTCCCGGTGAGCCCACCCGCCGACCTGGTGTGCCCGCTCGTACAGGTGCACGCGCATTGACGCGGTCTCGCTGTTGTAGCAGTAGGCGAGCTCCCCGTCGGGATCGCGGTAGGTGACGCCGACCAGCTGCTCGCGATCGGCGTCGATCTCACAGACCAGCTTGCGCGCCCGCTCGGAAGCCTCGAACCGCCAGCCGGTGAGGGCAAACGTGCTGTGGTTGGCGAGGATTCGTGGCAGCGAAACGGAGCGAAAATCGCGATCGTCGATTCGGGCGACGGCCGGTGTGGTCGCTCCAACGTGGCGCCCGAATCGCGGCGCGAACGCCGACACGGCGTCGACGAATGCGCCCTCGGCCGCGTCGCCGGCGAGGGTACGTAGATCGTTGCAGTGGGCCCACACCCAGGTGCCGGCGTGCTTGGACCCCCACATGTGGGCCTGTCCCCCGCGCGCGTCCGCAACCTCGAGGCGCCGGCCGGCGAGCTCGACCCTGCCGTCGATCGACAGGTCCGCGTGCGGCAGCACGAGCACCGTCGTTGCCACTCCCAGGCGCCCGAGCATCGGGTGTACGTGCTGATAGCGTCGGTCCGACGGAGTCCATCGGAGGTCCCACGCCACGTCCTGGAAACCCCCCGCGGCCCGTTCGTCGCTGAGCACCGCATCCGCGATCCGCAACTCGAACGGGTCCGCCTGGGCACTCATCCGGTCGATGACGAACGTCGCCTTGCGGGCGATCGCGCGGACCGCCTCGGATCCGCCGGCGCCCGGATCCACGGCCACGAACCACAACGCGCACGAGGCACTCTGCCCGGCCTCGCGCGCCGGAGCCAGCATGGTGTAGCGGATCCACAGGCCTACCCCGCTCCCGCGATCGGTGAGCGTCAGGTAGTACACCTCATAGTGGCCGGGCTTGCCGTCCCACCGCAGCACATTCGGGTTGCGAGACACGGCCGCAGGCTACTCGGTGGCCCGTGCCGCGCGCAGCGCCTCGGCGAGCTCCGCCGCACGGCCGTTCACCGACCCGTCGAGCTTCGCGGCCAGCGCCGCCCGCAAGCCACGACCGACCGCCGGGCCCTCGGATATCCCGGCGGCCAGCAGGTCGTGCCCGTCGATCTCGAGGGAGACGTGGCGCAGCCGTCGCAGCCAATCCTCGGCCTTTGGCGCCGGGCCGAGGGCCCCGGCCAGGGCGACGAGCTCGGGCCCCGCGCCCTCGACGGCGCGAGCGATGTCCGACGGTGAGCTCGCCCCGGAGAGCGCGGCGGCCAGGTCGTCCGCGCGAGTGGCAGCCGCGACGATCGCGTCTCGGTCCTGCGCGTCGAACGCAAGCGTGTCCAGGGTCTCGTGCAGCTCGTCGCCCGGTACGTTCAGCGCCGCGACCGCCAACACCAGGCGGTCGCGGCGGCCGTCACCCCCGAGCAGTCTGACCGCGCGCTCGGCGAGCTCGTCGTCGCGCAGCCCGAATGCCGGGTGGATCTCGCGGTCGAGCCGTAGGGCGTGCAGGCACCGAAGCGCCGCGATCGGGTCCGGCTCGCGCGCGAGCAGCCTCAGCTCCGCCCCGATCCGCGGACCGCTGACGGTGTGAAGCGCCCCCGAGCGGACGGCCTCCTCCGCGAGCCGGCGGGTCCTCGGCTCGATCGCGAAACCGAGCCGGCTCGCGTATCGCACCAGCCGCAGCAACCGGGTGGGGTCGTCGACGAAGCTCCGGTCGTGCAGGACGCGGAGCCGACGCGCCTTCAGGTCATCGAGCGCGCCCGGCGCCGCGTGGAGCCTTCCCCGGTGCTCCCCGCCGAGGACGATCGCCATGGCGTTGACCGCGAAGTCGCGCCGCAGCAGATCCTCGGCCAGCGGGGCCGGCTCCACGTCCGGGAGCGCCCCCGGCCGGGCGTAGGTCTCGCGCCGCGCGCGAGCGATGTCGTAGTCAAACCCGTTGAGGGTCACGGTCGAGGTCCCGAAGCGATCGTGCACGACGAGCGACCCGCCCAGCCGCGCGGCGAACGCTCCGGCGTCCCCCTCGATCACCAGGTCGAGGTCGTACGGCGTGCCGCCGAGCAGCAGATCGCGGACCGCGCCC
>Ga0213881_10001640_pt1 | contig 10369 bp, 1 predicted proteins | sample BarmaccoBMER_R08_FD_160104 | JGI IMG/M metagenome (GOLD analysis project Ga0213881, IMG submission 160104) | Barbacenia macrantha exposed rock microbial communities from rupestrian grasslands, the National Park of Serra do Cipo, Brazil - ER_R08 ... | reverse complement strand
AACCGGCAGCTGCAAACATTGACTTTAACGGTGACGACAATAGCGGCGACACAGGTGCCACAAGCGCTATCGACGACGGACCAAACGGCGACGATTTGCCCGACGACGGCGACGACTTCGCCGACGATCCCAACACGAAAGACACAGGAAATAGGGATAACGGCAGCGCAGGTGTCTGGCCGACGGTTCCAGACGGAAGCCCACCGCTGGGCTCACTACCTCCCGGCACGACGAACCAGGTTGTATACGCTGAAGAGACGGAGGTGCTCCGCGGCGGCCTGCGCACCTACCGCTTCGAGCTGTCGACCGCTCCAATCGAACTGCCCGAGGACGCCACCTGGCGGCAGTTCACCGCCACGTTCGCCCGCACCTACTACGTTTCAGCGACCCTTCGTGTCGCGGGACAGTGGACCTATATCCGGCAGCGCCTCGGACTCGGGCCTTCGGTCGACCAGATCGCGCTCAGAACCCCATTCGAGCTCGGCACGCAGGCCGAACTCGTATGCTTGTCCGACTTCCCCTCCTGGGCCGAGCAGAGCGAAGGCGCGATGCGCACCGTCGCCCACCAGCTCGCTGGCTACAGCGCCGAAATTGTCCGTACCGCTGTCAAGATCGACTTGCAAGGTGCCAAACCTGACACGGTCGACCAGGCCGTCAGCGGCACTACTCGTGGCGGGTTCGACGGCGGCGCGATGGTCCTTACGACCGCCCGCAGCACCGCTGGTGGCATCGCCAGCTATCTACTCCGTGAGCTACGCGCCCGTAACGATGACACCAACGTCATCAGCACCCTCCTTCGCGGCAACAACCGCGCCTTTCGCGAGTTCACCGACCCTGAATACGGCGGCGGTTTCCTCGTTGGCACCAAAGGACTGTGGCAGGGCGTCGACGTGAGCGATGAACAACGGCTGCGTCTAGTTTGGATCAACAAGCTGCCGTTCGCCCCGTTCGCCGCCCCGATCGTCGAAGCGCGCCGCGCCGTCGTCGTTGCCCGAGCCAGCAATGCCGGAGCCGAAGACCCCGACGCAATCGCTACGGAACGCTACTACCTCCCGCTCGCCGCACTTCAGCTCCGACAGGCGGTCGGAAGGCTCATCCGCTCCGAACGTCACCGCGGCGTCATCGTCGTCAGCGATCGCAAACTCGCCGGCCAGACCGCGCTTCGCCGTTCTTACCGACGAACCTTCCTCGGCAGCCTCGACCAGGACCTACTACGTGACGATCCCGACACCGGCGAGTCCGGCGGCGGCAACGTAGTTCCGATGGCCGAAGGCTGGGCTCGCATCTGGCAGTTCTTCGCCCGACACGGCCTGCTCGACCAAGCCCGTGCTGACATGTTGTGTACGCCCGATGCGCTTGAAGAGCACACTCTGCTTCCGCAGACTCGCCGCATTCGCCAGCTCGCTATGAGTCACGATGAGGTCGCGGTGCACACCGCCGCTGGTGTACTTGAGACCCGGGTACTCGAGCGGGCCGCCCAAATTGGTGGGCTACTGCGCCTGTCCGACTGCCCAGCCACGTTGAAGGAAAGCCAGAAGCGCATTATTGGTGCAGTTGCGACTGGTCAGGACGTCCTCGGATTGCTGCCGACCGGATTCGGTAAAAGTTTCTGCTTCCAATTGCCCGCTCTTGTGCTGCCCGGCGTCACCCTTGTCATCAGTCCGCTTGTAGCACTCATGACTGACCAGGCCCTCGAACTGAATCGCAGCATCGGCGGCGCAGTTCGCGCACTTGTTGCCCCGCTGCGCGAGTCAAGTTCGCGTGCCGGTAAAACTGAAGTCGCCGACCAGTTGCTAGGCCGGGCCGACTACGGCATCCGCATTATTTACGTCAGCCCCGAACGGTTGTGCCAGCGCCGCTTTCAGCAAGTGGTCCGTGATGCCGTCGCCGCCGGACGCATCAACCGCGTCGCGCTCGATGAGGCGCACACCTTCATTCAGTGGACCGAGTTCCGCCCCTCGTTCAACCGTGTCAGACGCTTCCTCGGCGGGCTCCGTCGCGACTACGCGCTCAAGATCACTGCACTAACCGCGACGGCAAACCACACTGTCCATGCCAGCCTGCGCGAAAACATCTTCGGGCTACCCGGCGCTTGGCCAGTCGTCGGCAACCCTGAAGCCGCCACAGAGCCGCTCGTAACGGTCCTGGAGAACCCGATCCGACCCGAGCTCGCCATCTTCCGCCGCACCATTAGCGCTGCCAACCCCACACTTATCGCTGGCCTCGCCGAGGAAGTCCTCGAGGGCATCGCCGACCACGCCATTTTCTACTGTCTGACGGTGAAAGAGGTCGTGGCGCTACACGCGCAACTGGTTGATTACCTCGGTGACGGCGGCCGCGTCCGGGTTCGTCGCTTCCACGGTCGGCTCACCGAAGCGGAGAAGTCCGCTGTCCTTACCGAGTTTCGCGAAGCTCCCAAGCGGACCGAGGAGGACTACATTCCGCTGCTCGTCGTCGCCACTTCCGCCTTCGGGCTTGGCATTAACCGTGACGACATCCGCACCGTGTTCGCGGTTAGCGCCCCTACCGACCTGTCCGCACTTTACCAACAGCTCGGCCGCGCTGGCCGTGACGTGGCCGGCTCTTCCACCACTGGAACCGACCTCGATGCACCGGAGCCGGCCAACGGATCCTCAGGCAAATCCGATGCTTCAGAAGCAGTCCCGAATGTAGGTCTGGCCCTGATGACGAACCGAGGGTTGCGGACTGTGCAGTTTATGACGAGCAACGACCTACACCCCGCGCTGCTCACGCGCATGGCGCAGCAGGTTCTGGCAGCTGGCGCAATCCTGGATGCTGGCACGATCGCAGACAAACTCATCGGCGAGGACCTCAGCGCCGGACGACTCAGCCTTGACCAGGCTCGCAAAGCCCGCACTGCGGAGGAGTACACCACCGGCGTCGTTCGTGCCTTCAGCGCCCTCGCCGATCTGGGCGCGGTCGATGACCTCGGCGACTTCCCTCCGTTAGCTGTAGTAATGGCTGGTGAGCTGCCATCCCCTCCAGAAGGAGCCGAGCCTGGCAGCACTGATGACATCTTCGAACGCGTCGTCGCAGCCGTCCTTGCCTTGCCCGCACGGCCGACTTCGGGACGCCTCGGCCGGTCTCGCTTGGACGTGGTTGCTCTCGACAAGCACCTCGCCCGCAGTGTCCAGGAATACCGCACGGTAGCCTCTGACCCGGCTGGAACATGGCAGCTACTGGCCGACCTCAACGACCTCGGCCGTCTCGACGTTAGCGCCGCCCCAAGCCGCAAGCTCGTCACCGGAATCCTCGTGCATAGCAGTACCGTCCCGCTCGGCTTCATTACGGCGGTCTCCGGTAAGGCTGCGCGAGCCGCCGTCGAAGTCGGACACCTGATCGGCTTTTTCGCCGACACTGACGTCTGCGCCAACCGCAAGTTCGCCGACTACTTCGGCGTTTCCGACCTGCCCCCGGGCTGCTGCACCACCGCGGAGAACCGCTGCTCCGCATGCTGGGACTTCACAGATACCTGGCCGGCGGGCCAGACCAAGCCATCAGTCGCCAGGCGCCTCCAGACGCCCCGACCGCGCCCGGCGGGAGCGCGCATCGACGCCGCGCACCGCCAGCGACAGCTCGACGACCACATATTCAAGCTCGTCCATCACGTGTTCCGAGGCGTGCACCCACTGGACCTCGTCCGTGTCCTGCGCGGTGTGGACTACCGCTGGGACCCGCGCGCCCGCAGACGCCGTTACCTCCCCACCAGCCTCACGACAAGCCGCTTCTTCGGTTCCAAGCCTGGTGTCACCGAGGCTACTATTCGCGCGAGCCTGGACCGACTCCAAGCCGACGGACGCGTGGTCCGTGAAGGTGTCCTATATCGCGAAACCGGTAACGTCCGCCGCGCAGCGCGCGCAGCGAGTGCCTCCGCAGGAGCAGCACCGTGACGCAGACGCAGCGTAGAACCGGCTGGCGGCCCTACGAGGACGCACCGCTCTTGACCGCGCCGATGACTCTCGGACCCGGTCACGCCGAACCCACCGAAGAACAGGCACTCATCACCTACCTCGGCCAACTCGTCGCTGAACGCCAGGCACCTGTCCACGTGGCCGTCGCCTTCAATGCCGCGTTCTTCGGCTACGACCTAACCGAGCGCGCCTATGTCGGCGGTCCGCTTGAACTTGACCACTTCCCCCCCGTCACGTTCGGAGAGACAACCGACGCACTTCCCGTCGGGGCGATGATCGCCGTCACAGCCGGCGCCACACCCCTCTACGCGGAAGTTGTGTACAAGGAAGGCGCGCACCCTGACCTTGGCAACGACGGACATGTTCCCGCGTGGCTGTCCGGAGCTCCAGCGAACGCGACCGGCCCTGGCCATATCGACGACACCTTAACCGAGCCGATCCTTGCAGAACGGCTCGTGTGCGACTTCGACGCCTTCGGCCAAGACTTCAGCGTTACCAGGGCCCGCCTGGACGCCTGGCGGGCACGCGGCAAGCATGTCAACACCGCCGGCCATCTCGTGCTGCGCTCGCGTTACACCAGCGTTGGCCACGCGGAACTCAATGACATCGCCTTTTACACCGAGTACCTGCTAACTGCCGTCCGCGATAGGTGTCTGAGCTTCGCCGCACCTCAGCCGCTGCTCACCATGCTTACCGACGCTGCCGGTCCCGAGCAGATCGACGCTGCGGTTCGTGGACTGCTGCGTACCGTCGCTCACGCTCTCGCCCGCGCACCTGGTGTCCGAATGTGGCGCTCGTACGCTTTCAGCGCTGATAGCCTTACGCGCCGACTTGTTGACGCTGGCGTCCTCGGCGGAGCCGACCTCACTAGGCAGGCCCGGGCGCTCGGCCGTGCACCCGCCATGCGAAGTACACGGTTCGCGGCCGCCGGTCCGACTGTCAGCTACACAGCAGTCGCCCGATGCCTCGAGTCCCTCGAAACCGCCAGCACACAGATGTCCGGTACACGGTATCCACTAGTTGTTTGCCACGCGAACACTGTTATCGCCGACTACCTGGCTGATCACGCCGTTGATGCGGTGCTACCGACCGGAACCAGAGTCAGCCTCGACGACGACTGGCAGGGTGGGGGAGTCTGGCGCACCGAACATCCTGCCAACCCGGAAACGGGCACCGACTTGCTCGCTGCCGATGGTCTCGGCTGGTCGAGCACCTTGCCACAGCCAGATCCCGAAGAGCTAAAGACGGGAGTCCATAACGATCCGGACGGCGAATCACCAGTCGTCATCACCGATAGCCAGGTCTCCTGGGTGGTACCGGTCAGACTCGTGCACCTGGTCGAAGGGCGGAGTCCGCTGCCGCAGTACGTTGCTGATCTGATCACTGACAGCGGCGCACAGCCAGGACGGACCGTCCGTCTTAGTCTTGTCCACGAGGGCGTTGAACTCGCCAACGACGAAGCTTCGCAAGATGGAATCGGCGTGCATTTGTCGGCGGCCAATCGGCCCCAGCTTGGCCCACTGACCTGGCCGCTCGAGCTGCTCCCCGCCGTCAAGGTCACATTCGTACTTCCACTAAACGCGTCCGGCTCTTCCGCCGGCACGCTGATGAGCGCATCCACGACGAGGCTGGACATGCCCGTCGACATCGACGGCATCGTCTACGGCCACGAGTTCGATCCCCGCATTCTTACCCGTGATGCCGCGGCCGGCAGCCCCAAACGGCATTCCAGACAGCCGAGGCCGCTTAGTCTGGCCGAGCGCATCGTCCGTGCCGTCCGCACGCAAGGCTGGCTCGAGAACGACGGGACCGCCGTGCTCGAGACCTCAGAATTGCCCGCGGCCGTATACAGCGACACCCTTCACGACAAAGCCATGGACGAGCTATTTACTGCGCTGATGACGCTCGTAGGCGCCGGGGTTCTACGCATCGCACGACTTACCCGCACGCCTGACGGCCTACGCTACCTGCCTAAATCCGGTCAAATTGGAACAGTCGAAGTCATTTCTTGGAGCCCGTCCCACAGCGCAAGCGCTAGCGCGGAGACGTTGCCGCCTGCGGAGCTATTCAAGCCGTCTGTTCTGCATGGCTACGTCACGACCCAGAACGTCCGCTGGTTCCTGCGCCGCATTAAGGGCACCCCCAGCGACGAGGCCGAACAGGCCTGGACCGACCAGCTGCGCCGCAGTGGACGCCCTATCCAGCCTTTACCAGAGGGGTACACATACGTCCGCGAGCACCGGCGCATACGCCATTGGTGACGGCGTGATACCAGCTCGCGGAACCTCAGGATGCTTCTGCCCGACTGCGAAGTTGTCCCGACAAGCGACGCAAACCGCCACGAGAGCCCCAGTCCATGGGCCGAGAAAGGATGCCGATGCGCAGGCCACACCCGCCCGAGCCGGTTCCCCCCTCGGAGTACCAGGTGCGAGGGGACAACGACGGACCGCTGCCTTCCAGCTCCGAGCAGCTGGAAGCCCTCCAGCACCTCCGTGACGTGCTCAACACGTTGCCTGACCCCATCGCGGCCTGCGTTGATGACCTCACCGGTAACGACGTTCGACGCATGCTCCGAAGCATCAGCGTCCCCTATCGCGAGTATGCGATAGCCAGCTTGAACATGCCACGTATGCAGCCTCGCACCGTCAGCGAGAGACTTAGCACCGACGTCCGCGCTGCCCTTTCACGGGCTCGGCCCGTTTACCGCCGCGAGGTGCTCACCATCCTGAGCTCCTCAGCCTGGACTGAGATTGTGCACGCCGTCGCACTTCGTTATACCGAGCATCCGGACCACCACTTCGATTCGCTTGAGGAGCGCTGGCCCCACTCAGTGTTGCGTTCCGCCGTCTGGACCAACCTGCAAGCCAGCATCGACTCCGCGTACGTGTGGCAGTGGGTCGCTGAGCAGACATGGTGGCTGCCTCCCGGTCTCAGTTGCATCCACGGTGATGCAATTCGGGGCGCTGCGGGCAAGGTCGTCGCGCTACACGACGGAAGCTCGCCGAGCTTTGTGGCCGACTACGCCAAAGAGATCATCTCGGTCGGGTCCGATCGGCTTGACGATGACGTGGATGGTGGGACTGTCCACGTAGAGGTGGATTATGTTCCGGCACCGACGAGTGACACGACGTCGACAGTCAATGCCGCCACTGGCACCGCGGCCATGCAGCAAGAAGAGGCAAGTTTGCCCATTTTTAGCGGTGGCGTAGCGACGTCATCAGCTCATTCTCTTCCTGGGAAAGTCGAGACCACGGACTGGCGGATAAACCTTGACAGTCTCGCTCGCGCCGTTGAACAGCTCACTGCTGACGTCGCGGTGGTCCGAGAACACGCTGCCACCGCCGTAATGGCTCACCTCACCGCAGGCGGCCGACCGCGCGACGTCGACCTTGCGGCGCTGACCCGGCTCGCAGCGCAGTTCGACAGCATCGCCGCTGCTTTCGAAGCAGCAGGCGAACAGATCCCGACCCTGACCCTGACAACGGTCCACAAGAGCCTTAGCAGGCTGCGCGCCGCCTCGGCCGCTGCCGCCACCCGCCACCAGCAGCAACAGCGTCTGAGACGGCTGCTGACACTCACTCAGCGGGTATACAACGAAACTGTCGCCGCTCAGATCGAGACCGTGGTTGACTCGGTGCGGTCACTTCTGGCTATTGACAACTGGGACCCCGCCAATCACGAGTTCGCCGATGTACTCGACAAACTGTCACGCATCGTCGAAATCGATCCAAGCGCCCCAGGCGTCGATATGGCCGAGCTCGCCGATATGCAGACCTGCGCAATGGCCAGCCTGCCCGTGGCCCTTGTCATGTCTGCAGTCACCGGGCAGCTCTACTTCAACAACGAGGTGCCCTCGACGTCGACCGTCCCAAACCACGTGACCACCATCCAGCTGCAGTCTAGTTCACCGACTGCTATCAACACCGCCCACCGTACACAGACATCACTCGAACCGTCGCAGGGCGAACCTGCACTGGAACCGACCCCGAGCCCGATCGTAAGCCCGAACGCGGATCGAGAACTCGACAACGTCATTGCCGGCGGCCCGAGCGACGTCGAACGAACCGCCGCCAATCGCGCGAAGATCGGCGCCCTCATCAGCGACCAGCGTTACGGAATGGCCGCTGTCGTCGCCGACCGCCTCGGTCTCGACAACTCGTTCTGTCGTATCCTCAACGTCGCCGCCCTCGCCGATGCCGTCCGCAGCGAGACAGGACAGTGCGCAAGCGGTTTGCTCCAACTACTCAACGAACTCAGCAGCGAAGCCGTAAGCGCAGACAGGATCAGCCACTTACTTGCTGTGCCTGCGCTGCTGCGTACCGCTGTTGTTACGGGCCAGCCGGCAGCGGGAGCTCTGCTAACCGACGTCAGCAGCCGCCTGGAAAGCAATCTCGGCACTGTCGCTGTGGAGATCGGCCGACGCGCCGTTTCGAACGTTTTCGCCGGCGGAGCCCTACGTCGCCTCCTGTCTGACCTACCCGCGCTCGAGCGGCGGGTCATAGAGGCACAGGACAGTGCGCGGAAGTTTAACCGCGCTCGCCGCCTGCGCTTCGCCCGCGCCACAGAGATCGCCAAGCGCTGGCTCGCCCACGACGGACTACTCGGCTCGATGCTAGAAGCAGCCGCGAACAACGACGTCAGCGCGGCGACCGAGACCGCCGCGACGATGGTCCGGCTCTCAGATCCGAGCGAAATCGACCGAGAGTTTGACATGATCGACCGAATGCTGCGACGACGCAGCGCCAAGCCTCTCGATGGCGCTGGTCGGCACGACCTCAGTAACCTGATCAGCGAAGCCCGTCGTCCCATCAGTGCCTGGGTCGAGGCCGTCCTTGCCGTGGCCGAGCACCAGAGGGGAAGTGGCAACAGCTGGGCTGCGCAGGAGCTATCCGCCATGCGGGCAGCTGTGCTCTCCCGCGCCGACGCCGTCCTGGATGCTCTGAAGGAGGACACTGGCGACCCGCTGTGCGCTGCAGCCGCACACAGCGCGGCATGCTCCCTGTCGGTAACGTTTGCACTGATCGACGGCGCTACCAGCCTGTCCATTACGGAACCACTGGCCGCACTTGTCCTGACGGGCGAGCTCCTCAAGGTTGAGGGAGCCACTGTTGAACAGGGGCTTGGCAACGTGACCGTACCCGAGGAGGTCGGAACCGACACTATCTTTCTAGCGGTGGAGCAGCCATGGGACGAGGCTGTCCGCGCCCAAATTCGTGCCGAGAACTACCGCGCCGCTCGGTACATCCTCGACTTAGCTATAGACGGTCATCTGCCAGGCCGCAGAAACGACGCACAGCTAACCGTCGCCGCTGTTGAGCGGCTGCGACACGAACTTGACCGGGCAGAAAAAGTCAGCCACGACGAATTGGTGACGACCGCCGAACAGCTCAAAACAGAGCTGCGTCGAGCGCGCTTACAAAACGAGGTCTCCGAAGAGCAAGACGGCGAACTCACCAGCCTGCTCGCGGACGCGAGCCTGAACAGCTCCCGCCAAAGGAAAGATGACCTCGCGACTATTCGTAAGCAGCTTTCCGCGGTCGCTGAGCGTCTCCCGGACTACCGAGAAGAGGCCAAGCACCGCCTTATCGCACGCTTGGACCGGCTTCAACGAAGCGACGACATCGAGCACATCAGGCGCCTTATCGAAGCTGGCGATCTGTCGACCGCTGAGGAACTGATTTACTACGGCGAGATCGGGCTGCCGATGCCGACGCAGCAGAACCGGCGGACCGATCTCAAGGACTTTTTCCCTGCTGTGTCGCTGGCCCTTCCTGATGGTATTACCGACGATGTAATTGATGCCGTCCGCGGCGGCCAGATGTACGCGGGCACGCGTGCCTTGGACTTCTCGGCGCTATCCACCGAGGCGCGAGAAGACGCCGCCTCGGCACTGCTGGCGTGGCGGCGGCTGCGAACTACGCCGCCCGACGGAAGGGCCAGTATCCGGCGCGGAGAAGAACTTCTACTCGTGCTGCGCCTGATCGGTGTTGAAACACGCGGCACTGCCAAGGATCTCGACGTACAAAAGACCAAAGACCGACGCTTTCTTGAGATTGCATCGGTCACGATTAACGGTAAGGCGATGGTACCGGCATTCGGCAGCAAGCTGAATGGGCGTTTGCGAACATTACTCGTCTGGGGAGAACCGACCGAGGACCTGCTCCTGTCGTACGCCGACCACGACAAGTCCGGAGAGAGCCTGCTTGTGCTCTTCTTCGGCACCCTGGGGCCCAACGCCCGTCGCAAGATTGCCCGGCGAGTGCTGCAAACCGCCGCCCCCGTGGTCATACTCGATGACGCTGCCATGGCTTACCTGGCTGCACACGGCGAGCGTCAGTTTGACGCAACGATGGCCGTCATGCTGCCGTTCAGTAAAGTCAACCCCTATGTGCGTGTCAAACGCGGCCCTGTCGCGCCTGAGATGTTTTACGGGCGGA
>Ga0213881_10001639_pt1 | contig 10372 bp, 6 predicted proteins | sample BarmaccoBMER_R08_FD_160104 | JGI IMG/M metagenome (GOLD analysis project Ga0213881, IMG submission 160104) | Barbacenia macrantha exposed rock microbial communities from rupestrian grasslands, the National Park of Serra do Cipo, Brazil - ER_R08 ... | reverse complement strand
CGCCACCGCACGCACTGCGCCTGTAGTTACTACATCCCGAACATGCACCTAAACGAATAGCACCTACTCAGGGCTGTATATAATCTGGCTGATTAAATAGATTAAATATGAATCTGAATCCGTGTCCGATTATGATTCACTGAATCAAACCCTGAGATGCAGTGCGGGCGCTGTTTGGGTGCAGGTACGCGCCCTGTGCGGGCACTGCATGGCGGGTACGGGGCGAGCGCTGTTGCAGGCGTTCTGGATGGATTCTGAGTGGACGCAATTTGGGTGCACTTTGAGCGCTATAGGCGCCGGCAGCGGGCACGATATGGGTAAAGGACCGGTGAGGCCTGCGGGGGTAGTGAGGGTACTGCACTTCGAACAAGTGCACTCGGGCTGCACCCGTACTGCACCGAACAGCACCCGAACAGCACCCGAACAGCGCCCGCACTGTAGCAAGGTAATTAATCAATGAGAATCTATGAATCTAATCAAAATCAGAGGATACGATTCACAATTAATCTGAATCGAGACATGATTCAGATTCAAAAGATTGTATACAGCATTGATTAGAACACAGATTTCAACCTCTGATTGCCCTTTTTTCCCTTGCGCGACCAGGTTTAGAAGGACTTTTATTATAATACTCGATTGCCTTTTCTTCTGCGTCCGGAAGCTTTTCTGTTCGTTTGGATTGTCTCCCGCTTACTGGTTTTCTTGGTGCAGCTGGTTCATTTGACGGTGGCTCTACTTGGGAAATCTCCTTAAACTCGAAGCGGCTGGTTGTTGGATTGACTTTGGATTTTCCAATTTGACGCGATGTGCAATCGGAATCTTGGCCTGGCTTTTCAGATGCTATCAGGTTGATAGGACCATCTTCGAAAGCTATTTCCGACTCTTCTCCGATCGCCATCTCAACCTTTTGTTTGAGCTTGAGCGCATCCGTGGCACCATTTCGATGTGGTACCACCCGAAGATTGATATTTGGTCGGATCTGGCTTCGAGGAGTGCAATATTTCTCATTTGGATAAGTCCTAATCGGTCTTGAAATCGATATTGGCCGCCGTTCTGGAGTTCGATGTTTTGGCGTTGCTGGAGCTCGCACCGTTTGGATCTCCCTCTTCATTCTATTTTTTTCCAACACCGATGCTTTCCCTTTCCTGACACCTTTACGCGCTTTCTGGTTTGCTTTCATCACAGCAGCACGCTTGCGGAAATTTCTTAGATAGTCGGTGCCATACCGTTCTCTGAGACGCTCTTCTCGATTTTCTAACGCTTCCGTTTCCGATGTTTTATCTTGAGCTTTGGATTTTAGCTCTTTATTCTTTGACAAACCATCAGGCTTAAGGATTTTGGAACATTCCTTTGCAATTAAGACAATATCCTTCGCGTACTTCTCACAGCCATCCCAGTCTGGAAAGAAATGCTGCACAATCCTTTCAGATTGACAGGCTACATTCATCTTAACCAGAACTTTGAGAATCTTGTCGGGCAGAACCAATTTGGGCCTGGGGCTGAACCAGACAGCGTTTTTAAATGCATCTGCGGCCTCCTTTTCACGCCATTCCTCAAGTTTTTCTTGCATCGTCCCTGTCACCCAAGGCCATCCTCGTGGAGCCGCAGACGGAGCCCGAGGCAGTTTAAGCAAATATGCTTCTGTCTCTGCAATATCAGTTGCCTTTCCTACTTCTTTATCGAACTTGTCCACCAGTCCCGCTAATTCATCTCTGCGTTGACGCGGTGATTTCGATTGACGGGATTCCCACCGAAAACCTGGCTGGCAAGACTTCTTATTGCAACAATATGGGTAACGCGGATACTCCGTCTTATCCCACAAAGGCTCGGCCAAAAAAGCTAGGAGTGTTTGACGGATACATATCGTAGGATTGAATAGCTTCTTAAAAAATGCTGTCATTGAAACATACTTCTTGTTCGTTGCGACTCTCTTCGACACCTCTTGTGTATGTTCGACCCAATCCGGAATGATCCAAATAAAATGGCCAGCTTCATTTGACCCTCTTCCTGCTCGGCCCAATCGCTGCACCACAGTCTTGACGGCAGAGTCATCGTCCACAAGTTTCTCAACTCCCCACTGGATCACTAACTCCACTCCGCGATAACTTACCCCCATTCCCATAGCATCGGTGGCTAATATAATGCGGCCGGTTGAATCCGCTTCACGGAAATCTGTCGTAGTCACCAATTTCTTTCTTTCGCTCATCCTACTGTAATAGGGACGTACGATCTCAGCAGCTTCTAACTCGGCCAATCCGGCTTGTCTCAACCAGGCCGTCAGCTTCTTATGCGCGTCTCGAATAGCTTTCGTTGTATCGAGATAGATGATGGTCTTGGGGAGCTTCTTCGCTTCATTGAATGTCGTCTTCTCTGGCAATAGGAATCGCAGATCTTCATACGTCTTCTGCTCGACCTCGAACTTACGGAATTCATAGAAGATCTCCGGACGGTCCACCGTCGTGCGCAGGATTACTGGAGTGGTAAAACCTGCCGCCTCCTTTGCTGCAATCAATGTGGAAGGATCAAGAGTCGCTGAAGTCCCAAACCATGGAACTGCCTTGGGAATACGTGTGCGAAATTTGTGCAGTTTCCCGTATTTATTTCGGAATGTCGACCATTGTTGGGCAAGGTGCATTTCATCAAGAACTACCATCTTAAGACGACGCAGAAATATATCCTTTGACAACACCTCGGTTCTGAATTCTACCGAATTCAGAATCTCTGGACTTGTGATCAAATGAGTGAGCTTCTTATCCAGTGCTTGCTTCCGTGCGCTGGGTCCGTTGTTCTTGCCGTCGAGGACTAATGCTTTCACACCAGCACCAGAGTCTTTCAGACGTTCGATATCAGCGGCTTGCTCGGTCGACAGTGCATTTAAGGGCGAGATAATCACACAGAGGCCACCGGAAAGCACAGGTCCCAAATGAGAGATGATACTTTTGCCAAATCCTGTCCTCGCAATCAAAATAGTGTCAAGCTTTCGAACACAAAGATTGTATAATGCCCGTATTTGACCAGCCCGTGGCTCTACATGCTCCAGCTTCCCATCCTGAAACTTGCGTGGCATCACCGGCACCATACTGGCTCGCAGGTCCTTTAGCTCTTCTGGAGTTGGTTCAAACCGCTCGTTCTCAATCCAAATCCAGTCTCCTGCTTTCATATTGTCCCTAATCCATATCTCCTGGTCTTTCTTCCAGTCGTTGTCAGGCATGTTACCCAAGGTCAACAGGCAAATGACAGGAAACGTTCAGGGGGTGGTTAGACTCCGCCGTACACCACAATATTGTTGTGTAGGTAGGGAGGGAACTGTAAATGGCGGGTGAACGGAATTGAGTGTGTACAATTGGTTGCATTGAATATCTGTATGTAAACGCCGTCCCTCACAAGGTAACGTATTGTGAGGGACGGCCGGAGAGGACGTTGCACGAAGAGAAGAGGAAACCAAGAAGCGAGCAAGCGAGCGTGTGCAGTTAAAGAGGGGTTCGATAAGCAATCTCCGTGTGATTGGTCGGCCGAGAGTTCCACCGAGATCAACCTGTAAACGGGAGGAATCCCGTTACACCTATAGCATGTTGACACTTAGGTATGGCGAGATCACATGCATGTGAAGATGATGTTCTTGACAGCTGAGGTGAGGGAACCTGTATAGCCACGCCACTCGCCCCACTCGCTTGTAGGCTGTAACGGGACGTGCTCATGAACCTAGTGTACGCCGGACTTTGCTCGTGCTCTGAGATGCCTCCAAGTATTTAGACCCGATGACGTGCTCAGCGCTGCACCAATAGTCGCTCACCGCCAATGCTGCAAGTATGCGGGTGAGCTGGAAAATGGATCACATGGATCACTGGCCCAGCAAGCTGAATGGTCAGCGAGCGAGCCGATGGCTCTGCAATCTGTACAAATATCTCTGCTCACGAGCCACCGAGCCCACGGGACTTCAACGCCACTTCAATTGTGACCGTACACTCTGTTCTTTCCTCAGCTTGAAGTCATTCCGTGAAGTACTGTGTCCATTCGTAGCGTGAAGACAGGGACCCTCCCGTCAAAACCCTTATCCACTGTTAGCCGTAGCGCCCGGTTACATAGGCATCATGCATCCTTCACGCATCACGGGCACCACAGATAGCCGAATGCCACTGTATTGCCCCCATCGCTCATTCTATCATGATGAAGAATGGTGCAGTAACTATGTTAACTTTATTTGCAACAGTCTTCCCTTTCTAACAGTGTAGATGTTACAGGGCTCTTTTGGCACAGAAGTCCAACTAGCACCAAACCGGAAGAGTTGGCTTGGTAAATCACATGTGATTGGTATATCGCTACGGGCCGTGCTCAGCAGCGCTCTTCACTGTCCGTGGATAGCTCGAATTCCGCCTCACTGTCCGATGAGAGCTCGAACTCCGCCTCACTATCGAGGAGAGCTCGAACTCCACCGCACTGTCCGAGGAGAGCTCGAGTTCCGCTTCGCGGTCCGTGGTGAGCTCGAACTCCTGCTCCGTTTCACTGTCCGTGGAATGCTCGAGTTCCGCCTGACTGTCCGTGGAGACTTCGAGCTCCGTCCGGGTCACTTTGTCATTAACTCTTCTTCCTTTTGGTGCTAAGTCCTGTAAAGGATAAAACGGATGAAGATCCCTTGGAAAGAAGGGCACCTTCCAGATTCTTGTCGATTGTGCCTATGCAGTGGAGCTGTCATTACGTCTCGCGTTTGATAGAAGAATACATCTCTTTGAACTCACTCCTCTGTTTTTCGTAGCGCGTCACACATACGTTCCCGTTCGGATCACTACTTCAGCCACGTCTCGGAAGAGTTTTATGAGGTACCGGCATGTAGCATGGTTGTCTCTGGTTCTTCTTTCACGTTTCAGTATTGTCTCGGGCTCTTTTCCTGTTTCGCGATGCTTCAGTGCTGCCAGTAGCTCTACTTCTAGAGCTGTCTATGTCCTCGAGTTAGGAGCTCCATCGCTCACCTGTCTGTCTTGCCCGAGACCTCTCTGTCTATTCATCACCTTCTCTTATTAGATTGGCTGGCCGATCTGATTGCCTGCGCTTCTTTTTCCCGCCTCGCCCTCCCTTACGGTTTGTAGATAGAGATAGTTAGATAGTTAGCTCTGGTACTGTTTGGAAGCAGAGCTGTGCTTAGCTTCGAGCAGCACCTCTTGGCCGTCTGGGCCATCATTTCGGCAGCTTTCACCACGCGGAGCGCGCTCCTAGGGTGGTCAGCAGCCTGACGGCCGAGTCGCCCACAATCAGAAGCTTTCAACCACCTCTGGTGTCAATATTTCTGATATGCGTCACCAATGACCCACGCGCGAGTAAGACTCACAAAACAAGTGGCTGACGATTCCCCTGCCTCGGATAAGAGACTGCAGCGGGCGGTTGTTTACAATTCCCTTGGTCAATTCTCATGCTCCAGCAACACCTATTACGAGGAGGACAACTCTGTTGAGGAACTCAATCTGGTTGTCAAAACCTTAATGCGGAATAAAAGAACATCGTCTCAGGATTTTACGTTGCTTCAAAGATATAACCATAACATCAAATTCTTCCAATGGCAATGGAAAGCATTCTCCAAAGCCTTCTTCCCTGCTCTGAAAGGATAAAGCTTCGAAACTCGCAGATAGTCAGATATTTATTTACGCCTGTGACGGGCTGGTGCCCACCGCAGTCACAGGCCCGGGCGACGCCTGAGGCAAGTTCCGCCAACCCACGTGATCTCGCGGTTGGCGAGTTCCGACCTCCTCGAACTTGGATTCCTCAGGAACTTGGCCTCATCAGGAACTCAGCCTCCCGCAACAGAGTTTTCTTCAGGATTGACATAGTTTCTTCTGAACTCGGCCTATATAGTGTGACCCCTGCTCTGCTGCCCTCCCCCTTTCTTTAATAAATTTAACGAGTTTCTCACAAACACTGGGATTTAGAAAATGTTGGAACCGACGAGGTTGATACTGACAGTGACCGTGGGCATAGCTCTGACTTGAGATTGTGTCAAACTGAAAATGGATGGAAGGAACTCGTGTGTCGATTCAACTATGGAGTGGGAAATGAGGTCTTAAGTACACTGATGTGGGCTAGGCTGCAGTAAGGTTTCTAGCCGAAGAATGACTCATGAACACCCTATGACTCAAGTCTGACAGATTGAATTTGAGGATCTAGAGCGCGAGGGTTTCTAATCAGATTCACTGAAGGTTTCCTGCGCGTCTATATCGAGAATATCCGATTCGTATTCATGGAGGTAATCCTCGCGCTCTAGATCCTCCAATTCAATCTCAAGGTCAGAGCTATGCCCACTGTCGCTGTCAGTATCAACCGCGTCGGCTTCAACAATCCCTCTTATTTCTTCTTCGGTGATACCACCTTCTCCCCTGTGTCCGCCCAATTCGTTCTGCAGGGCGATGTTTTCAGCTGGTGTGCGCATTTTTCGAATCCCAGTGTTTGTGAGAAAGTCGTTAAATTGTTCGACTTTATCATAGAGTTTGTCGAGTCCGACCGTCATTAAATCTTGAGTCTGGAAGATTGAGGTCCGTGGAATTTCCTTTATCTTTCCATCTTTCACCAATATAAGGGCGTAAATAAATATCTGACTGTCTGCGAGCTTCGAGGGTTTATATCCTTTTGGGGCCGGGAAGAAGGCTTTGGAGAATGCTTTCCGTTGGCGTTGGAAGAATTTGATGTTATGGGTATACCTTTGAAGCAACGTAATCAAATCCTGAGACGATGTTCTTTTATTCCGCATTAAGGTTTTGACAACCAGATTGAGTTCCTCAACAGAGTTGTCCTCCTCGTAATAGGTGTTGCTGGAGCCATGAGGGTTGACCAAGGAATTGTAAAGAACCGCCCGCTGCAGTCTCTTATCTGAGGCAGGGGAATCTGTCAGCCATTTGTAATAAAGTAATTCTCTAGTGTATAGCCAGTTCCTTTTTGTCCCTGAAAAGAGCAAGCAACATTCGTTAATTGCATGTCGCAGTACTCCAATATCTGCATGTTTGATAGCCGCCTGAAGGGTTAGAAAGGGAAGAGTGTTGCGAACAAAGTTAATATGGTTGCACCATTCTTCATCACGTTCACCATCAGGTTTTCCCAAGCAATCCTTATCAAACCACTTCATGATGCGCTTAACAAGCTTTGTGAGTTCGTTCTGAGGGAGCCTTTCAATCCAGTTTTGGAGATCAGGTTTCTCAGGGATTTTGCCGTCATGCTCGTCGAACCATATCTGCATAAGGATTGCCGTCATTTTCGATTGCCATGTTTGGATGATGAGCGCTTCCACCTTTCTGAAATGTTTTGGGTTGAGAGACTTGCTGTCGTACCAATTGCTGAATGGTTCATACATTGCTGAGCTGTCATGCTCACCGTTAGGGCCAACAAAATGGTGTTCATAGAGTAGCTGGGCGTAGTTGAACCTTAGATGCCATAGCCCGAACACTGGCAGAAGCCAATCAAGGCGTTCGTAAGGGTCTAATTCAAGCGATCGTTCAGTTTTGAAAGCATGCAACCGAAGAGTCGTCAGGCAGTCTCCAAATATAAGCCGGAACTTATTTTGAAACTGCTTATCGCTCTCTTTCAAGCCGAACTGAATCTCCATCACGTTCTCGAGAATTTGCTGGGTCCCTTCATTCGTCGATTCTTTGAAAGGCATCAGTTCTAAGGGGAAACAATCTGTCTGGAAAGGCTTGCGTGGCCGTTGGACTTTAGGAAATCTGAAATGTTCCGGTCGTAGTTTGTTCCTTGAGAAGACATTATCGAGAGATCCAGGAAACGCGGTCTCAATTGCATCTGTTACAAAGTAGAAGAATATCTATATTGCTGTCAGAGAACCGGCGCGAAAACCAGGGCTGAAGAACAAAATATAAAAATCTCTTACAGACTTACATTCTTTCGTAAATTTTCTTGCTCAGCAAGAGCTCGTGGATTGGAGTGAGGATAGATATCTGATGGCCGCAATCGATATTTCGGATTAAGCCAGGTACGATCTAAACCCTGTGGATTCTCCTCAAAGAATCCGTCTTCGTCGATAAAAATCCCCTCATGGATTTCTGCAGTTGTGACTGAACAGAACTTCGATTCATCCCCGTCCCTAGGATTTGCGACCCCATCAGTAAAGTCGAGGTTATCGTAAGCTAATATTGCTGTAGGCCGCTTCCCTACCGACGCAATCTCTTCCTTATTCGACTCAATTTGTTTCTTTAATTGCAGATTGACAGATTGATATGAAGAGCAAACCTGGAATGCGGCTAGGGTATCAAGTCCCGTACGAGTAAGGCCACTCTGGTGCAGCAGAATACCTAAACTCAAAGGGAATCCATTCGATGCTCTTGGGCGCGAACCGTAACAAATCGAAGATAGCAGAAATACAGAATGTCTTAACCGCCTTGCTTCACGCAGTTGCTGCGGCCGATATCCTTTCTCATCCTGATTCTGAAGCTGATCTTGGACTTCAGTCTGATCTTGGACTTCAGATTTATCACCTTGGCCATGATCTTCAGAATCTCTCTCCTGATTCTGAGCCTGACCTTTCTGCTTCTTCTTCTGCTTCTGTAAAGGTCTTTGAGGTTCCATCACATGAAATAGCAGATCAAGAAAGTGAGGAACAGATTCTTTAAGCTTCATCTCATCGACCATTGTTTTCAGTTTTTCGTTATCGGTAAAAGTATCTGGATCGAAGGAACTAAAGCATTCCTGGCGTGCTAAAGCCGAAATCTCATCTCTCAAAATATCGTATATCAGGGGCCATGCACCCTTTTTTTCCAGTATATCCCTCCAGACTTCTTTATTCATATTGTCAAACATGTTTTCATGATTGAAAATCCATCTCTTGATCCCAGTCCACTCTCTTCCGTGTTTCTTTCGATTCTCGTATACCGAATTTAGGAGCCGTTCCAAAGTAATATCTATATTTTGGAGTTTCTTCAAAGTCAACGCAAGCTTACTGGGGCTAATCACTCTGCGTGTATCTTTGCGAGGTCTCTTTCCTGCCACCGGTCTCGGAGATTTCTCTAGTAGCTCGGGTACAGATTGATGATCATGGGAGAAAGGATGTGAGCGTCTGCGAGAATGGGAAGATAAGCTAGAATGAATAGGTGCTTTTCGTACAGCCATTTTGATAACAGCTTTCAATACTTCAGTCACACTGGTAAACAAATAAGCAGCTGTAGGAAATTTTGGAATTTAATCTCATTCATCTGCCAAAGTTGTAAACTGTGCTTTGAAAACCTGTGGAAATCCGTCGGCCTGAAAATGAGTCATTCTATTCAGCTAGAACCCCTGCGGCTGCCTAGCCCTAATGATTGTACTTATGATAAGGCCTCCACTTCTCCATAGCTGAATCTTCACACGAGATTTCCCCTCCATCCTCGTTTTCCCCTCCACCCTCCGTTTGACAAAATCCACACCGCCCACCCATTTCGTGCAACACCCTTTTCGCCGCAGTGACTTAGCCACAGTGGCGCGCCCCTGGTAATGTGAGAAATATGTGCCTGCGAGAGATGCACGGCTGTAAGAGGCTCGCCTGTGAGAGGCACGGCTGTAAGTGTCAAGCAGTATGCGCTAAGTGTTGCGAATGGGCCGCGTTTCGGTTGCTATTCAACGGGGCGTACAGATTGACATCAACGGGGCGCACAGATTGGCAACAAAGTCGGGCGTACAGGTGTCGCAAGCAAAGCAGGGCGTACACCGGGTTCATATGTATCTCCCTTTCTCTCCTCTCTAGACAGTCTTTACAGAATTAAGCGTTGATCTCCTTCCTCTCATGCTCCGTCTGCTCCCAACACAATCACGTCGCAGTACTGTCCAATAGTAAGAGGCACGGCTGTGAGATGCACGCCTGTAAAAGACACGTCTGTAAGAGGCCCGCCTGTAAGAAGCACGCCTGTAAGAAGCACGCCTGTAAGAAGCACGCCTGTAAGAAGCACGCCTGTAAGAGGCACGCCTGTAAGATGCACGCCTGTAAGATGCACGCCTGTGAGATGCACGCCTGTGAGATGCACGCTTGTGAGTTGCACGCCTGTGAGATGCACGCCTGTGAAATGCACGCCTGTGAGATGTGCGCCTGTGAGATGCATGCCTATGAGATGCACGCCCGTGAGATACACACTCATGAGAGACACGTCTGTGGGAGGCACACTCATAAGATACACGCCTATAAGAGACATATTGCACCTATGATAGCCCCTATCCCGGTGAAAATGCATTCAGTTTTTCTTCCAGTTAAGCTTCCAGGCAAAGCTCGGGAGATCGGCGAGTCAAAGCCCCTAAATTTCCAGGTGTAATCTGGTGGGGCTGATGCCCGGGGTACAGGCACCTTCTAGGCGTGGATCAGCGCCTAAAAAACTGAATGCATTTTCACCGGGGCAGGGGAAAAGACGCGCACACTCTA
>Ga0213881_10001638_pt1 | contig 10376 bp, 10 predicted proteins | sample BarmaccoBMER_R08_FD_160104 | JGI IMG/M metagenome (GOLD analysis project Ga0213881, IMG submission 160104) | Barbacenia macrantha exposed rock microbial communities from rupestrian grasslands, the National Park of Serra do Cipo, Brazil - ER_R08 ... | reverse complement strand
CCGGTGTAGCCCCGACGGGATTTGAACCCGCGCTACCGCCTTGAGAGGGCGGCGTCCTAGGCCGCTAGACGACGGGGCCGCGAGAACACGATGATCACATTCGCTGGGGTACCAGGACTCGAACCTAGACTAACTGAACCAGAATCAGTCGTGCTGCCGATTACACCATACCCCACCGGGTGTCCGTTTCCGGCCTCCCTCGGACCCGAATCAGCACCGGGCACGGATGTTAGTCGACCGCGCGTGCCGATTTCTACCGGGCCGTCTTCCCCTCAGCCGACGGCTGCTCATCTGGCGTGCCGGGTCAGCAGCGCGGGGAGTTCGGCTAACCGCCTGATCACCGAGATCCCGGCGCCCTGGGGGAGCGCGCCGCAGCCGGAGCGGTCCAGCCACACTCCATGCAGTCCAGCGTCCCGCGCACCCTCGGCGTCGGTGTCGAGTCGGTCGCCGACATGCACGGCCTGGGCGGGACGCACCCCGAGGACACGGCACGCCCTTCGAAAGATCGCGCGGTGCGGCTTGGCCACACCCAGCTCCCCGGAGATCAGCACCGCATCGAAGGCGGACTCCAGCCCCAGCGCTGCGAGCTTCGCGCGCTGGTGCGCACCGGCCGCGTTGGTGATCGCAGCCAGCCGCAGACCGAGAGTCCGCAGCGCCCGCAAGCACGGCAGTGCGTCGTCGAAAAGCCGCCAGGCCCGCCGCACAGCCGCCGCACGGCGCTCCTCGCGCTGACCTACCTCACTATCGCAGAGGACCTCCCCTCGGGACGCGAAGAAGTCCCGGGTGCGCTGTTGACGCATGGTGTCAAAGTCAACCTCCCCGGCCAAGTAGCACGCGTAGTGCCGGTCAGTCAGCGCACACCACTCAGCCCAGGCCTCGTCGGCGCCGAGCAGCTCACACAGTCCGGCGCGGGTCGATGCCTCGTGGTCGACCAGGGTCGCGTCCACATCGAAGCACACGGCGGCAACCTCGAGTGGGACCGACGGTGCAGGGCTCAGCTCGGGCGCGAAAGTCACTCGGTGGAGGCTAGATCGCCAGAGGCCTCGTTGACTCTGCTGACCCGGTGAAAACACGTAACGATTCAACAGTCGTGATCGGCTTAACCATGCACTACCGATTGCTTGACCATCGGGTCGATCAGGTGCACCATGAAGAATATTCAACGCCTGTTGAAAGAGGTGTCACATGGAGCGCACGACGTGTTGCGTGGTCGGCGGGGGCCCAGCCGGCATGATGCTCGGTCTGCTCTTGGCAAGAGCCGGTGTGGCGGTCACCGTGCTGGAGAAACATGACGATTTCCTGCGCGACTTCCGCGGCGACACCGTCCATCCCGCCACGCTGACCCTGCTGGACGAGCTAGGCCTGGGAGCGGAGTTCACCAAGATCCAACACCGGATGGTCGAACGGACGCAGCTCCAGTTCGACGACGATCTGGTCACGGTGGGCGACTTCCGCCGGATCCCGGGCCCGCACAAGCACCTGGCCTTCGTCCCGCAGTGGGACCTCCTGGACCTGCTCGCCGAGGCCGGGCACGCCGAACCAGCATTCACGCTCCGGATGCACACCGAGGCGACTGGACTGCTCACCGAGAGCGGCACGGTGACCGGTGTGCGGTACCAGTCGGCCGACGGGAGCACCGGAGCGCTCAGGGCGGATCTCACCGTGGCCTGCGACGGGCGTCACTCGGTGCTCCGCGACGCCGCCGGGCTGCACGCCCGATCCTTCGGGGTGCCAATGGACGTGTGGTGGTTCCGGCTGCCGCGCCGCGAAGGAGACCCGGAAGGCGTAGTCGGTCGATTCGGGTCCGGACACGGCATAGCCCTCATCGACCGTGGAGACTACTTCCAGTGCGCTTACCTGATCCGCAAGGGCTCGAACGTCGCGCTGCAGGCCGAGGGGATCGAGACGTTACGACGTCGAGTGGCGGCGATGATTCCGTGGCTGGCCGACCGGATGGGGGCGGTGCACGACTGGGGCGACGTCGCGTTACTCGACGTCCGGCTGGACCGGCTGCGCCGCTGGTCGACCGAGGGGCTGCTGTGTTTGGGTGACGCCGCGCACGCGATGTCGCCGGTCGGGGGGGTTGGTATCAACCTCGCCATCCAGGACGCCGTGGCAGCGGCCCGCCTGCTCGCCGGACCACTGCGCCGTGGTGCGCTCACCCATCATCACCTCGACCGGGTACAGCTGCGCCGGTGGGCACCCGCGGCCTTGACCCAGGCGGCGCAGCGCATTATCCACGCGCGGCTGGTCGGCCCGATGCTGTCTGGGGACATCAGGCTGGTCGGGGCCGGGCCAGGCCGGCGTCCGTTGTCGATCCGATTACTGCAGCGTTTCCCCCTGCTGCAGACCATACCGGCGACAGCGGTGGGCATCGGGCTACTCCCCGAACACGCCCCCGCCTTCGCCCGTGGTGGCGCTGCACGGGCTACCGACCTCGGGGCGGTCGCTCACTGTCGCCAACCGTTCGGGCATCGCTGAATACGACATTGACACGTGAATCCTTAGTAAGGTCTGGTGAGAACGACCGGATCACGGTGAGGTGGTCCGCCGATTCGCCAGTCGAGGGAGCCTGATCTGGGTGGAGGTGTGGAAGCGGGCGGCTCGGTGACACGAGCACGGGCGCAGCTGACGCTGATTCCTGGTGACCGGTCCATACAGTGGCGGGCATTGGGTCCGGTGGAGGTGGTCGTTGCGGGTCGGTCGGCTGATCTGGGTCCGCCGAGGCAGCGCGCGTTGTTCGGGTTGTTCTTGAGCCAGGTGGATCGGCCGGTGGCCGTGGATGCCGTGATTGAGGATTTGTGGTCAGGAGATCCACCGGCGGCGGCGATGGCCTCCGTGCGGGCGTATGTGTCGAACCTGCGGCGGGTGTTGGAGCCAGACCGCCCGCCTCGGGCGCCGGCGACGGTGTTGTGTACCCGTGCGCCGGGCTACCTGTTGGACAGCCAAGGCGTGGATTTCGATGTGCACCAGTTCACCGCATATGCCGCGGCAGGGCGAGCGGCGTTGAGCCGCGCGGATCCGGCGCGGGCGGTGGGTGAGTTCGATGCGGCGTTGGGGCTGTGGCGGGGGAGGGCTTATGCCGATGTGTGTGATGCTGCGTGGGCAGCGCCGGAGGTAGCGCGGCTGGAGGAATCGCGGCTGTCGGTGCTCGAGGCCCGGTGCGCGGCGCAGCTGCAGCTGGGTGGGCATCACGGGGCGGTGGCGGAACTGGAGATGCACGTACGGACTCATCCGCTGCGCGAACACGGCTGTGAGCTGCTGGCTCTGGCGCTGTACCGGGCCGGACGGCAAGCTGAGGCGTTGGGGGTGTTGCGGGTCACCCGGGCGCGGCTGACCGAGGAGTTAGGCATTGACCCTGGTGCGACCTTGCAACGGTTGGAACGCGACATCCTCATCCAGGCACCGGCACTGGACTGGCATCCGCCGGCTACAACGCCGATCGGACTCCTCTCGGAGCCGGGCGCACCGGCGCTACCAGACCCGACGGAAGCCACCGCAACAGTGTCGACACCGGCCGAGCTGGCCACCGGGGGCGCCCAGCGGGTGGTGTCCACCCACGTTCAGGGCTTATCTGAGGTGATCGGCCGGCGACAAGAACTGACTGCACTGCGGGCCGCGTTCACCGACCCAGCACGCCATGGGCGGCCGATATGGCGAGTGCTCACTGGGCTGGGTGGAGTGGGCAAGACCAGCCTAGCCCGGGCCTACGCCCAGCGTTACCAGGATCACTACGGGCTGGTGTGGTGGGTACGCGCTGAAGACCCCGAAGCGATACCGGGGGAATTTCGGGCGTTACTAGACATCCTGGCCCCCCAGTACGCCGAATACACCCACGACCCGGTGCAGGCGGTGCATGCAATGCTGGCCAACCGCGCCGGGACCTGGCTGCTGGTCATCGATAACGTCGCCGAACCCGAGGCGCTGCGGGGCCTGCTGCCCGCCGCCGGTGCCGGTGATGTGCTGGTCACCAGCCGGGCCGGAACCTGGCCGGATCGGCAGATGGTGCTGCCGGTCCAACCGCTGACCCCACCCCACGCCATGCAACTGGTCACCGCGCTCAGCGGCGACGCCGACCAGGACAGCGCCGTAATCCTGGCTCACGAGTTGGGTGGCTTGCCGCTGGCCCTGGCCCAAGCCGGCTGCTACGTGGCGCACAGCGCCCTAGACCTAGCCGCCTACCTGAGCCTCTACCGCTGCCGCCGCGCCGAACTACACCGGCAGGGCCACGCCCCGGACTACCCCGCCACCGTGGCAACCACCTGGCAACTGGCCTTCGACCAGCTCTCTGTACCGGCGCGGGCCCTGCTCAACCTGCTGGCCTGGTATGCCCCCGACACCATCTCCCTGGACCGGCTCCTCACCGCCGATACCGATCACCTCAAGCTCCCCGAACCCGTCAATACCGTGCTGCGGCCACTGCTGACAGACGCCTTGCACCGGCACCAGGCCATCACCGAGCTGATCTCCTACGGTCTGCTCACCCGCAACAGCCCCGGCGGGTCGGTGACCGTGCACCGGCTCGTGCAAGCCGTCACCGCCGACCAACTCACCGCCGACAACCACCACGGCGCCTGGATCGACGCCGCCGCAGCCCTCCTTGAAGCGCCTGCCCCCTATGGGCAGGTACCCGGGTAACCATCACGTCCTTGCCTGACATGCCCACGTGACCGAACCGGCCAGGCAGTGTATTGCATCGGGTCGCCGTCGAATTCCGTGCGGACCTGGATATATTTGTTGTCAATCCTCAGGATACCGGCGAAGTGGACCAGCTCCGACTTGGCCAGCGCCGCGTCGACCATTGACTGGACCTGCTCGGCGAATACGGCGGCCAACTGCTGTAAGCGTTGCTGGGACTCCGGGTGCTACTTGAGCGGCGCAGTGAAATTCAGACTTAACGCCATCCCGATACCTCCCGCTGGGCGACAGCGTCTCCATAATAATTAATAGCGTCGTGTCCGGCCCCGTCATGTCCAGCCCCGTCATGTCCGGCCACAGTGTCAGCTTTTCCCCGGCTGATCCACCATACTCGCAGCACGCGGTCTGGTCGCAGCAGTCCCTCGGCCCGGTCGAGCAGTCCCATGACCCGGATGAACGCAGTCCCCAGGGCCACGTCAGAGCTGGCCGCTGCGAGCAGCCGGGGCAGGTAGGTGTGGGCCATCCGGATCTTGCCGGTACGGATTCCGGGCACGTCGGGGAAGGCCAGGTCCGCGCACACGGCGAAGTCCCATGGCGGATTGATCGCCTTCGCGATCTCCCGGAAGTACTGGACCGGTGCGGGATTCCTGTTGTGGACAAGCAGCCGACGCAGCGCCAGCGCCTGATTGGCGGCCACTGTCATGCCCTGACCGTAAACGGGGTTGAACGAGCAGACTGCGTCGCCGAGGACCAGCAGGCCCTCTGGGAACTGGCGCAGGTTCTCGTAGCGGCGGCGCACACTGGCCGGAAACCGGAACGCAACCGGGTTGTCCAGTGGCTGCGCCCCGAGGATCGCCTCGGAGATGTCGGCGAAGGGCAAGCTGGCCGCGAATGCCTCGAAACCGGCCGGGTCAGTCGGCGGATGATCACCGAGGATGCCCCCCAGGGTGACCATGTGGCGGCCGCCTTCCAGCGTGACCAGCCCACCCATCCGCGGGTTATCCGGCGTGCCGCTGGTGAGGATCAGCATATCCGGTCCCAGAGCTCCAGGACGCAGCCGGTAGGTCCGGGTGGCATAGCCCAGCCGGATGTCGATCCGGTCTTCGGCCGGCGGCTGGTAGCCCAGTTCGGCCAGCCAGACCGGGGTCCGCGAGCCGCGGCCGGTCGCGTCCACTACGAGTCCCGCTGGCACCTGCATGAGATCCCCGTCTCGGTCGCGCACCTGCACTCCGGTGACCCGGCGCCCGGCCGTGGTGATCAGACCCACGATGTCGGTGCGCTCCAGGAACGTCACACCGGGCAGCGCCTGCACCCGGGATCGAACCTGGCCTTCCAGGAATGGTCGGCTGGCGATCAGACCCGGCAAGCCGATGTCGGCCTGCCGTAGCCGGTGCCCGGACAACAACCAGCGACAGTGGCCCAGCACGTCGCCGGACTTGGCGCCGGCCCGCACGGCGTGTGCGGTGAAGCCGGGGAACAACTCCTCGAGCACCACCCGGCCGCGCGGGTGCAAACCATGCTGGTGACGTCCCTGGGGCACACCACGGCGGTGCGCGCCGATCTCGGGCATGGCGTCCCGGTCGATCACCGTGACTTTCCGGTAGGCATCGGTGAGCACCCGGGCGGCCAGCAACCCGGCGATGCTCGCGCCCAAGACCACCGCATGGTCCCCGGGCTCCAGTGGCATCGCGAACCTCCTGCCTGCGCAGTCAGCGGTGAGACGTCGGGATCATGGCACGGCGTGCTCGGCTCCTGAGGGCGTGCGGCAACTTGATGTGGATCATGCGGGCGTTTCCCTCGGTCCCGACGCGCTCACCATGGGTCACCGGAATTGGAGCCGGATTGGAATGGGATTGGAACAGTTGCTGGTCATACACCTCAGCCGGTGGTATCAGAGAGCAACCGCGAGGGGATTGGCGGTACGCGAAGGGGCGGCCGACTCAGGCGGTGCTGGCGACCCCGTCGTGACGTAGTGCCGCGTAGGTCATCGCGTCCAGCAGCGCCAACCAGGAGGCTTCGACCACGTTGCCGTGCACCCCGACCGTGGTCCAGGACCCCGTCCCGTCACGGGTGTCCACCAGCACCCGGGTCACGGCATCGGTGCCGTGCGTGCCGGGCAGGATCCGGACCTTGTAGTCGGACAGCGCCACGGTCTCCAGCCACGGCACATGAGCACCTAATGCCTGACGCAATGCCCCATCCAGCGCGTTGACCGGCCCGTTGCCCTCCGCTGTGGCGATCACCCGTTCCCCCGCCACGTGCACCTTCACCGTCGCCTGCGCGATCACCTCCCCGCTCGTGGTGTGATCCACCACCACCCGGTAGGACTCCAGCTCACACGGCGGTGCGGGCGGCACCTCGTCGACCTCGTGGCGCACCAGCAGCTCGAAGGAGGCATCGGCGGCCTCGAACGACCAACCCCGGGACTCGAGTTCCTTGATCCGGGCGGTCACCACGCCGACCTCAGCCGAGCGGCCGGCCAGGTCCAGCCCGAGCTCGGCTCCCTTGAGCTCGATACTGGCCCGGCCGGCCATCTCGGTTACCAGCACGCGCTGCGAGTTGCCGACCACCGCGGGGTCCAGGTGGTTGTACAACTCCGGAGCCACTTTGATCGCACTCGCGTGCAGCCCCGCCTTATGAGCGAAGGCCGATCTCCCAACATAGGCCTGGTGGGTGTCGGGAGCGAGGTTAGCGATCGCAGCCACTGTATGCGCGGTACTGGTCAACTCGGCCATCCCGTGCTCCGGGAGGACCGGCATGCCTAGCTTGGTGACAAGATTGGCGGCGACGGCGAACAGGTCCGCGTTGCCGGTCCGCTCACCGTAGCCGTTGGCGGTGCACTGCACATGAGAAGCCCCGGCCTGCACCGCCGCGACCGAGTTGGCCACCGCGCAGGCAGTGTCATCCTGGCAGTGGATCCCTACCCGGAAAGCCGTGCGGGCCACCACCTCGGCGACGGTCTCAGCGAGCTGCAACGGCAGCTGCCCACCGTTCGTGTCGCAGAGCACTGCGACATCGGCACCCGCGGTGACGCCCGCCTCGAGCACCCGCAGCGCGCAGTCCGCGTCGAAGGCATAGCCGTCAAAAAAATGCTCGGCGTCGAGAAACACCCGCCGGCCCTCGCCGACCAGCAGCGCGACGGTGTCTCGGACCATCGCGCAGGCCTGCGCAACGTCCACCCGCAGCGCCCGCTCCACGTGCCGCCGATCCGATTTGGCGACCACGGTCACCACCGGAGCCCGCGATGCCAGTAACGCTTGCACCTGTGGGTCCCGCGCGGCGCTGCGCCCAGCGCGGCGGGTTGAGCCGAAGGCCACCAACGCGGCGTGCTTCAGTTCCAGTTCGCCGGCGCTAGCCCGGGCAAAGAACTCGGTGTCCTTGGGCAGCGCGCCGGGCCAGCCGCCCTCGATGAAGCCCACGCCCAGCGTGTCCAGCAGCCGGGCGACAGCGAGCTTGTCGGCCACCGAGTAGGAGATTCCCTCTCGCTGGGCACCGTCGCGCAGCGTGGTGTCGTAGAGGTGGAACTCGTCACCGAGCGGGGTGCCGGCTGGGCTGGTACGAGACATCGTCGAGGCTCCAAGAGGTGGGTGGACCAACAAAAAAGACCCCTCGCGGATGCGAGAGGTCTGCGCGCCGGATGATAGTGCTTGTTACCCGACGCGCTCTGCAATAATGATCACAGTGTGGCGTGCCACAGGGCGTAGTGTGGCATACCCCGTGGAGCAACGGAACCACCTGGTGACTGGGCGATGAGCGCATCTACGTACGAGCAGGCCGGTGTGTTCCGGCGGTCCTTGCTGACCACCGCGACGGTCGTCGTCGACGGGGCAGCCACGCCGGTGCTGGCCCACGAAGCCGAAGGCGGGGAGCGCGACCGGCTCTGGCGAGCCGCGCTGCGGCTCTACCCGGGATACGCGGCCTACCAGCGCCGCGCGGCGCCCCGCCGGATCCCGGTCCGCACCCCTACCGGTGGCCCAGATGAGGTGTCCACTCGATACCGTGAGTCCCATGAGTGACATCGTCGATGACAAGAAGCACATCCGCGGCACGCTCGACCTGTCGAACGCGGTGTGGCAGCGCGCGGCAGGCTCGGAGGAAATCGAGGGACCGCATCTGGAGATCGCGTTCGTGCAGGACGGCTACGTGGCGATGCGCAGCTCCGAGCACCCCGTGGATGACCAGACACTGATCTTCACCCCGGCCGAGTGGGAGGCGTTCGTGCTCGGCGCCAAGGACGGCGAGTTCGACGTGATGTGACGGGTGGGCCCGCTCAGCGGTCGAACTCGCCGCTGGCCACCCCGCGCAGGAAGGCCGAAGCGGGCCGCCGGGACGGCGAGCACGGGCCGTGTGGGTCCTTGGAGTCGCGGACGCCGATGGCGGGCCCGCCGAGCGCAACCTGGACGCAGTTGGCCTCGCTGGAGCTGTAACTGCTGGTGCGCCAGCCCAGCGCCGCCACCTCCACGCAGTTGCTCACACTCGTGCTGTAGCTGCTCTTGCGCCACGCCGGGTGGCGCAGCTGTCCGGTCATGGTGAGTGTCCTCGTCGCCGTCAGGTCAGCTCCCGGGCGACCTCGGCCAGCAGGTCGAGCGTGTCCTGGGAGCTGAGCGCGATTTGTTGCAGATGTCGCAACGCGATCATAGCCCGGTCGATGTCGGCGTCCTCCTCCAGGATGGCGCTGCCTCCGCGGTTCTCCAGGTAGACCAAGGTCGGGTCACCGTCGAACTCCAGGATGACGAACGGCCCCTCCAGCCCGGGGTGCGCGCCGGCGGCGGTGGGCACCACCTGGACGGTGACATTGGGTCGGGTGGCGGCGTCCTCCAGGTGCCGGACCTGGCGGCGCATCAACCCGCGGTCGCCCACCACCCTGCGCAGCACGCCCTCTTCCAGCAACGCGTGCAGCCGGGGCGGGTGCGGCCGGCCGAGCAGTGCCTGGCGGGCGGTGCGGGCGGCGACCCGGGTCTCCACCTCGTCCTCGCTCAACGCTGGGTTGGCGGCGTGGATCAGCGCCCCGACGTAGTCGGCGGTCTGTAGCAACCCCGGGATCAGCAGCGGCTCGTAGTTGACGATTGCCGTGGCGGAGCGCTCGATGTCGATGAGTTCCTGCCATAGCTCGGGCAGACGGGAGCCCTGCACCTGCCACCAGCCCGGCTCGGCGGCCCGGCGGACCAGCTCCAGCAGCTCGTCGCGCAGCGGCTTGGGCGCCTGGTAGAAGCCGAGCAACGCGGCCACCTCGTCGGCCTGCAACCCGATCCGCCCGGTTTCGATCCGGCTGATCTTGCTGGCTGAGATGCCCAGCGCCGCCCCCACGGTCTTGCAACTGTGTCCGGACCGGGCCCGCAACCGGCGTAGCTCGCCGGCCACCCGGCGGGACTTCACCATCCGCCGTCCTCGCGGCATGCACACCCCTTCCCGGGGACTAACTGAACACCCCAGACCCCAGGTGCTCTCCGCGCATCCAGCGCGGGCCCAGGTCAGTGCAACGAGTCAAGGAGGTGCTGGAGGGTGGTGGCCAAGCGGTGAGGGTCACCGGGGGTGACGGTGAGGAACCCGTTTCCGGGGTGGGAGGTGAGGTTGATCTGGTATCGGCCGTCGGGGTTGTCGCACCAGCGCAGAACCTGCGAGCGGTGCATCCGGCCAGCGGAGTCCCGCACGTTGGCGGCGATCTGCCCGGCCCGCAGGTGGGGTTGGTCCAGGATCGCGGACACCGCGGCGCGCTCGCGCTCGACGCTGGTCCGCGC